>Ga0187781_10002426_pt1 | contig 14219 bp, 12 predicted proteins | sample 0715_SJ02_MP02_2_FD_132447 | JGI IMG/M metagenome (GOLD analysis project Ga0187781, IMG submission 132447) | Tropical peat soil microbial communities from peatlands in Department of Meta, Colombia - 0715_SJ02_MP02_20_MG | ecosystem: Environmental > Terrestrial > Soil > Wetlands > Peat | place...
AAGATCTCTGCGCCGACGGCAGATGCAGGGCCATCGGAGTCAGCAATCACTCCGTCGACCAGCTCACCGAGATCCTGCGCGTCGCCAGGATCCCCCCCGCGGTAAACCAAATCCAGTTCTCACCATTCGGCTTTGACCAGGCCCTCGCGGATTTCTGCCGCGAACACGAGATCGCGGTCGAAGCGTACAGCCCCCTCACGAAAGGACGGCAACTAAGTGACCGGGGCGTGCTCGAGATCGCCCAAGCCTACCGGAGATCGCCCGCGCAGATCCTCATAAGGTGGGCGCTGCAAAAAGGCACCATCGTCCTCCCCAAGTCGGCGCAGCCGACCCACATGGAGGAAAATGCACGGGTCTTTGACTTCGAAATCACGACCGAGGACATGCGCCGGCTCGACCTGCTGAGCGTCTAGGTTTGGGCGTGGCCGGGTCCGGACCGGTGTATTCTACGGCTTCCACGCTCGAAACATCCCACCGGATCCCGCGATACCACATCCGCTCACCCGGCCGCTCCAAATGAGGCCGGGCCGTCCGGGCGCTCCGGGCATACCGGGCTGGCCCGGGCTTCCGGGCGTGCCTCCGATACCCGCCGCCCCGCCTTGACCTCCGGCCCCACCAGCGCCGCCCTGTCCGCCGGCCCCACCATTGCCTCCATTGCCGCCGTTGCCGCCTGCGCCACCTGCACCACCGGCGCCACCCGCACCACCGGCGCCACCGTTGCCGCCACGACCACCGGATCCACGGCTTACAATCCCGGTCCATTGCTGGACACAGCCGGTGCCAATCGTGCGACTGAAAGCCACAGTATCATCGAACACTCTTATTCCGTGGATCTGCGTGATGGCCGCCTGTCCGTCCTGATCCATGCGCCCTTCGATCCGCCCATCCTGCGTCATGATGAACGTTACGGATCCATGGCGATCGCCGCAGCACCACCACTGCCAAGTCCCGACGATCTCAACAGGCGAAATGGGGGCGACCGCAGTTTCGGCAACCGCGTTCGTGCCAAGACTCGGGTCGGAGGACCATCGTGGCTGCCCCGTGAGCAGACACACCACCCCGATGCCGACGACAGCACCGATCACCCGCAGCACAAACGAGCAAGCCCGACGCGAACCGTGCTGGGGCGAGCTACACACGGCGTGCCACCAATGCCACCAACTCGCGACCTGTCTGAGCTGCCATGCCGCCCTCCCGCTCCCTCATCCCGGGTGACAATTCTACTATACTCGATGGATGATAATCCCCGATGTGCAAACGAGCTGTACTGCGCGGTGGTTCGAGGCTGCCGTCGACGCGGCAGCGGGCGGTTCGGGCCGCCAGCGAGCCCGGGATCCGCTCAAGATCGGTGCTTCGCTGTCACACGTTCGAAGATGCAAACATCGAGTTTGCCGTCGCAGGGAATCGGGAGCCAAAGCGCGGCCGCACACGGGCTCGTCAAGCGCCTGCGCAACGGATATCGGCGGATAACGTGGGCGAACGGATTGGATCTTGATCGTGGGCGGGCGATGCGGCCGGACGACACGGGTCCACGGTGATGGCTCCCGAACGTTGGCAGGGCGAAATGCGCGCAATAAGGCTATCATAGATGTGGGACCCATGCCGCGACCGGCCCCAGGGCCGTTCGCGAGAAAGCTTCGGGCTCCGCATCGCTTGGGAGGTGGTGATCGTGACGAGAATCGCCGCAGGTCTCGTGCTGCTGGCGATGGCCGCCTGTCCGGCCACCATTGCGTGGTCGCAGCCTCAGTCCGGTTTCCCGGTCGACTGTACACGGCCTCACCCGAACTACGTGTGCGTTCGGATGTGGAATCAACTCGCAAACGCCAGGGTGACCTTCCTCATCGATCAGACTCCACAGGGCTCGGCCGAGGCGGGGCAATCGATCTACACGACGACCTCCCCGGGTTCGCATCAGGTGGAAGCCTTTGTGGCCGGCGATCCAACCGACCACCAACGACGCACCGTGAGGACGGTGAATTGGGCGCCAGGAGACAACGCGACCTATTGCATCTTTGAAGTCGACCACGGAGGATGTTGAGCGGATCCGCTCATTGCCTCCCGCCAGGATCACGCGGCCCAGACGAGCCGGACAAGCCCCCCCAAGCCCAGATTCCGGAGCGCGGCCTCCAACTGGACGTCCTCTCCTCGCGTAACCTCGTCCACTGAAAGATCCACCCGCACGTCTGGGGTGATCCCGACTCCCTCGATCTGCTCATACAGCGGGCCGGTGACCTTAGACACAGTCACCTCGATGCCTCCCTCCGGCAGAGGATAGCGCAACGCCACCCCAAGCGCGCCCGCGGTTTTCTCTCCGATGAGCGTCGCACGGTGGGCGTCGTGAAGGCCCGCAGTGACGAGCTCCGCCGTTGATGCCGTGCCGTCGTCGATCAATACGATCAGCCGGGTGCGGGCGGATGCAACGGGCGTGCCGGTGGACCTGAGCACCGCGGGAGGCCGGGCGCGCTCCAGGGTATGCCCCAAGAGCGTGGCGGGGGGCAGAAAGGCGCCAGCCACCTCGCTTCCTTCTTCGATGAGGCCTCCGCCGTTACTGCGCAAGTCCAGAATGACCGACGAGACAGAGCCCCGCGACGCCAACGAACCGAGCGCGGCACGAGTCTGGCGCCCGGCACCACGCGAGAATCCGAACAACCGCACGTAAGCCACGCCCGGCCTGATGAAGCGAGCCTCAACCGGCGGGATCTGAATGGCCTCACGGACGATCGACACGTTGAACGTGCGCTCGCGGCGCTTCACCGCAAGCACGACCGTCGAATGCGCCGAACCGCGCAGCAGCGGGACGAGGTCGCCAGCCTTCATCCCACTCACATCCTTTCCATCCACACGGAGGATCCGGTCGAACCGCTGGAGTCCAGCGCGCGCCGCCGGACCGCCGGGGAAAGCGGCCGAAACGAACGCAACGTTTGTCCCATCCGCGGCCTCGATACTCTTGACGAAGACGCCGATGCCCGCGTAGCTTGCCTGGCCCGCGAGGCTTCTCTGAAACTCGGTGAACTCCGCTGGTCGGTAGAAGTTGACGTGACTGTCGTGCAGCGACGCCAGCATGGCGTTGGTCGCGGCGTAGGCAAGATCGGTGGCCGAGCCGGTCGCGGATTGGGCGGCCCGGTCAAAATCGTCGAGAAACATGCGCGACGCAGACGCAGCGACCGTCCCTGCGGGAATATCAGGCAGCCCTTCCGCGCCCAGAGCCGCCGCAGTTCGCAAGGCGCCGATCGCCGCGTTCAAAAGGCCAACATCATCCACCGGCTCCACGTAATTCTGGTCCAGGACGTGCAACGCGGCCACTACAAGACTTCCATCTGCGGCGTGCGCCGGCGCGAACGCAAGGCCGCAACACAGCGCGGCGATAAGCACAACCAGTCCACGCCCCGCGGGACTCCGCATCCGTCCCTCCTCCCGTCAGCCAGCGCTCACTAATTGTTCGCGATGCCGGGGATCCCTGCCCGTTCGCAAACCTCAGCAGGGCACGCCTTGCCGGCATCGTCTGGACCTGGGCGCCGTCCAGCAGGACCGTAGGGCACTGCGATCAATCTCCGGGCCTGTGCCTAGAGCGCGCGCGGATACCGGGCCTGCGCCTGCGGCCTGGGCCAGAACTGCCAGGGAAGTCCATTACGCCGGGGACAACGATCAGAACGTACAAGGTGGATGCGATCGAAGCTACCGCTTTCGCAACGTATAAGGCCGCAGACGTTCCCAGATCTGCTGGTCGACCTGCGGAGTGGGAAACCGGAGCGTCGCACGCGGCAGCCGCGAGGTGATCTTGCCCTCGGGAACCTCCCAGCATCTCCACAGCAAGCGGCTCACCGCGGACAATACGCCGGGAGTGCCGTGCAAGAGGAGACGGCCGCTGCGAGGAAACGCACCGACGGGCCAGTTCCCGTCAAAGTAGCCCCCCAGAAACGGCGGGACAAGGTCGTCCGGGATGTCATCCAGAAGTGCGGGATCCTCGCCGTGGGAATCAGACGGAACGCCCCATGGGATCAACGCTCGGCACAACCCGGACTCCCGGACGTAGACCTGCCAGCCCAGCAGGCTGCTCTCGCAATACTCTTGGCGCACGCGAGGCCCGGTGATATCCTCCATGAATCTGGCCATGTGCGCTTCCGCGCGATCGCCGAGCGTCACCACGACCGCCATCGCCGGACCCTGCCCCGAAATGCGCGCGGCGGCGGTCAGGAAGCCAACCCAGTAGAGTTGCACTTCTGCGGGGGCGTGTCCCGATCGAAGGACGCGCGCAGTCAGCAGGTCGGCGGGATCCGACAGTCGGCCATGGTTGGCCGGGGCAAGAATGCGGTTGACGATCGCGATCGAACACTGGCAACGCTCGGCGATCTCCGCCGCCGCCATTCCCTTCCTGCCAGCCGCTCGAATCGAGGCGATCTGAGCACGCACTTCAGGTGCCAACTCGCGCCCGCGCAAGGTCATGCCTGTGGACCCGAACTCACTTGCTCGCCGGGAGCAGAGCCAAACGGCACGACTCGCTCCCCGGACGGGCGTATGGCGACGCGCAGGCGCCTCGGCGCAAACCCGGCGTTGCGCTTCGCCTCTTGCCCGAGTTCGCGTGCCCGTCTTGCCGCATCGTAGCTTGGCCGCTTCACCCCGCACGCTCCCGTGTGCCGAATACTTGCAGTATAGCAATACGGCATCCGTTCCACGACCCTAAGCCGTCGTACACGTCGTACGCATTGCGCTGGCGCATCGACCCAATCAGCGCTCGTGCGCTCGCTTGCCCGCGCGAACAATGGCCGAAGGGCCCAGTCCGTTCGGGCGACAACATCAATGACGCGGGGGCACGGGCCGGGGAATACGTAGGCCAGGCGTCTCATCAGCCCCACCGGCTTGCCGCGTCTCCTATACGCCTGCGCTAGTGCACCTCGTTCCAAACGTTCGCCTGTCGCACGCCGGGTTTGCTCGGTGGGTTCGGATCGTACCAGCACCACGTTGTTTCGTGCTCTTGGCCGAAAATGTCGGTACAGTGCGTATCGCCGTAAATGAACAGAAACAGATTGTTGGTTTTGATCGCTGCGACGTCCTGTGGAGTGAGCACATAGGGGTGCGGGTGTGTATCGCCGGGATTCAGTTCGCTGTAATCCCAAGTGTACTCGACCATCCCGCCATTCGGACTCACAGTCCCCTCCTGCTTGTCGGTGACAACAAACCGAGACGCGGCACCACTGAAACGAGGTTTTGTCCGTTTGAAGGTAAAGATCGACGTCATTACATGCGTCCGGGGTTGGCCCCGTGTTCTGGAGGCTAATGTAGATACGCGGCTGCTTCTCCGCGACGTCGTAGTCTGTGAAAGCAACGGCCTTCACGGTGATCCACGCTCGTTGTGTGATTCGAAGTTGTTGCCGCGTCACAACGACGAGCGCGAGCGTTGCAATGACCAACAGTGGGGTCGCGACTGGCCAGTCCGATACCTGCAACCGCGTTGAGGCGCTCGGCGTGATTCCAAATCCACACAATCCACGGGACATGACGGGCGGCCTCGATCATCGACGGTCGCTCCGAGTCCGGTCTTTTCATTGGGCTCATCGTACCACAGCCCTGAAACCTCGTGGTCAGGAGTCGACCCCACCGAATCGCGAACGCTCCGGCATGGGCTTGAGGGTCGTGGGTTCTCCCCAAATCGCCGCAGTCCGCACCCTGCCGACAATCGGCATACGTCCGCCCATCCTGAACCACGCCTAGAGGCTCCTGGTGGGCTCTCCGTGGGTTCTAGCAGCCTTCCGGTCGGAAGGTTCCGCGATTCTCCCAAAGTTTCGCCGAAGCCGTCTCTCCATCGGGACGGTTCCAAAAGTTTCCAAAAACCCCTAATCTTAATGGAACTGTTACAGTGGAAACTTGCGCTATGGCCTATAATACAAAGAATTCGGGTGGCGCGCCCGGAGGGATTTGAACCCCCGACCTACGGATTCGTAGTCCGGCGCTCTATCCGCTGAGCTACGGGCGCGCAGCCAGCACGGATCAATATTAGCAGATCATAGGGGCTTTCTCCAGGCACCGGAAGCACTGGAATGCGCAAAACGGCGACTCGGTGGAATAACACCATCCAAGCCGCCGTTGCACGAAACGCATGGATGCGCCGTGGGCTCCGCGAACCGGGGCTAGACGTGTGCGGCGCGAGGAGGCGGCGAAGATGCGGCGGTGGCTCGGAATGACACTAGCGCTCGTAATGGTCGTTGCGACGGGCGCGGCAGCGTCCGCGCAAGGCACGCCGACCGGTAGCCCCATTCTTCCGGGCCAGTCGGTTGGAGCGTTCCACCTCGGGGAGGATGTACACGAGATGGTCAGCTCCCTTGGCCCCATCCACTCCGAGGACGATATTCCCGGAAGCAGCTTGACCGCATATTTCTGGCCGCTCAAGCGCGTCGGCGCGATCGCGGACAAGGGGTCGAACAGGGTCGTGGCGCTCGTCGTGTCCTTAGACGACGGCTACCAGACCGACAAGGGCATCGGCGCGGGCGCGGAAATGGACTCCGTCCGCACGGCGTACGGGCATGAGCAGACCGTGGACAGCCACGAGGATGACGATACGCTCGTCTATGACAGCCTCGGCGTGGCGTTCCTCGTGGACAAATCGGGAGCACTCGGCAGCCGCGTCTCGGCGATCTTCGTCTTCAACCCCGGCCAGTACAAGTCGATCTTCGAACAGGACGAGCCGTAGGTATCCCGGGCCGGGCCATACGGGCACGCCGTCCCGGCGCCCGCTCCAAAGCAGGAATGGAAACAAGAGTGCGCCGGGAGCCGTGCTTGATGCTCATGGCTGCGATCGGAAGGAGCGTAGATCCCAGTCGGCGCTCCTAGCCCTGCGTACGGATAAATGACGCCGCCTGATTGCGCGGGCCGGGGACCGTTGTTCCCCCTTGGAGCATGCGGAGCCCGTCGGGGTTGCCGTCGCCGTTGCCCGCCGCACCCGTGAGCGCCACCACCGACAGCAGTCTGTGGACATCCTCTATCCCCGCGACGCGGTACCGCGCCGACGTTTGCGGCGGCTGGCGTCCGACCTTGATGGTGATGGCGGACTCGGGGAGCGCCAGAAACGCGTCCTCATCGGCCCAATCGTCTCCGATGTACACGGCCTGAACCTCCGTGGCCCATGCGTCACCAAAGGTTTCGATCAGGATCCTCCGCACCGCCGCCCCCTTGTCCCACCGCGCGTCCGGGCGCACCTCAAACGCGTAGGCGCCGAGGTAGACCGCGATCCGCCTCTCGGGAGCCTGCCCGGTCTCCTCGAATACCACATCGCGTACGCGCTCAACAAAAGCGGCCGGCGTGTGGCGGTAATGAACGGTGAGTGTGAGTCCCTTGTTCTGAAGCCATGCTCCTGGGATGCCCCGAAGCCGCCTCTCGAGCCGGCGGCCGCAGGCCTCGATTGCGGGGCGTGCCAGCTCGGCCTCCGGCAGCACCCATGTGTGGTCCGGCCTAGAGATTTCGAGACCGTGGTTGCCCGCGTACACGATCCCGTCTAGTCCGATGCGGCTCCCAAGGTCCTCGACCGCCCGGCCGCTGACGATGGTCACGAGCGTGTTGGGACGCCTGACCAGCCGCGTCAGTATTCCCCGTGCGTCCGCCGGCAGGCTCACTTGCGCCGGGTCGGAGTGGAAGGGAACCAGCGTGCCGTCGAAATCGAGGAAGAGAGCGAGGGGACGCCCACTCAACGCCGCACGGCCGACCACCGTCGCCGCTTCGGCTTTGGACCGAACCGTCGCCCCGGCGTCGAGCAAGCGCGCCGCGGTCTCGAGATGCTTCCCCATCCAACGGTACACGTCGTGGGCGAACACGTGACGCCGCAGGTGATCCATGCGCTGCCGCCGCTCCTCCGCGGGCATCGCGAGCGCCCGCACAATCGTCCCCGCACAGGCCGCGGCGTCGTATGGATTGATGGACACGCTCCCCGTGAGTTCTTCATGCGCGCCCGCAAACTCGCTGAGGAGCAGCGCCCCCGGTGTCCCCACCTGGCAAGCGACAAACTCCTTGGCCACGAGGTTCATGCCGTCCTGGATCGGGCTGACGACGCAGACGTCCGCCAGCCGGTACAACGCCGCCATCCCGGCAGCGGGAAGCGGATCCGGTAAGGCGACGACGGGAATCCAATCAGCCGTGCCGTGCGCCGCGTTGAGGCGCTCGATCCGTTCTTCGACCCTGGCCCGCAGATCGCGATACGCCTTGATCTGTTCCCGGCTGGCGGCCATCTTCTGCACGAACACCACCCGCGACCGGTACTCCGGCCACCTGGCCAACAACTGATCGATCGCGCGCAACCGCTTGAGAATGCCCTTCGTGTAGTCGATACGGTCGACGCTCAGGACAACGCGGCGCCCGTCGAGGCCAAATAGCCGGGTCAAGCCGTCCATCCATCGACCGGCCTGAGACGAGCGGGCGATCTCGTCGAGCGCGGATGCGTCCACGCTGATCGGGAACGCTTCCACACGGGTGCGCCGCCCCGCGTACCGCACTGTGCTCCCGATGACGCGGGCGCCGAGGTCGCGCTCCGCGCACTCGAAGAAATGCGCAATATGGCGTTCGTGTTGAAACGTCACCAGGTCGTTGGCGAGCAGTCCGTCGAGGAGTTCCGCGCGTTCCGGGCAGACACGAAACACGTCCCAGTCCGGCCAGGGCACATGCCAGAAGTGCATGAGAAAGAGATCCGGACGAAGCTGGCGAAGCGCGCGGGAGCACGTTGCGAGATGGTAATCGTGCAGCCAGACGATGGCGCCGCGGGGCGCTTCCCCGGCGACGGCTTCTGCGAACCGCCGATTGACAGCCTGGTACGTCTCCCAGTAACGAGAGCGCATGCGCACCTGGTCGAGCACGGTGTGGCACAGCGGCCACAGCACCTGGTTCGCGTACCCGTAATAGTACCCGTCGACCTCCGGCTTCGAGAGTGCGATGCGCTTGAGCGTGTACCGCGGACGATCTTCCGGCACCTGAACGCGGGCGTCCGCGTCTGTAACGGTAAAGTCGGCGTCGCCGTCTCCCCATGCGATCCACGTCCCCGACGTGACCTGCATCACCGGATCGAGAGCCGCGACAAGTCCTCCGGCCGGGCGTTCCACGCTGATCCCTCCCGGTCCGGTGCGATGCGTGTAGGGTTCCCGATTGCTGACGATGAGAAGTTGACGCCCGTTGAGAATGTCATCCAACCGGTGCAGGCGCCCCCGCTCGATGACCATCCGGCAACACCTCCACTCTGCCGAATTCCCCGGACCCAGGGTTAGGGCCGCGTACGCACAAAAAACCACCCCGAGAAGGTCTCCGGGGTGGTCCACGGCCCGGGTGGCCTTCTCTCGATGCCTACGGGGTTAGCTGACGGGCTCGGGCCGAGAGACTGCCCTGCCTGTGCGCGCACACAGGCTACGCCCCAGGAACTTGGGTCCCCCGCTCCCCGATAACTCCGGGGATTCGGCATGTTACCGTTGCCGCGCGATTTCGCGACGATAGCCAGCCACTACGTACTTAGTCTCCCCCACTTGTTCCTCGCATTCCCGAGTTTCTCACAACAAGCATGGGGTTGGCAACACGCGACCATCCGGCTCAGTGCGCGCGGACGTCCAGCGCGTCCCGGACGGCGTCGCCGATGAAGAAGACCGCGACCACCGTGATGGTCACGACCGCTCCGGGAGCGATGACCAGGACCGGGTTCGAGGTAAGGTAGCTTTCCGCTTGAGTCATGAGGTTCCCCCATGTGGGGATCTCGGGCGGCAATCCGAAGCCGAGAAAGTCGAGGGCGGCTTCCGCCAGCATCGCACCGGCCACGGCGAACGCCGCCTGGACCAGGATCGGAGCCATGGTGTTGGGTAGGATGTGGCGAAACACCACGCGGGGCACGCCCGCGCCCCCGGCGCGTGCGGCCTCGACGAACTGCCGTTCCCGCAGGGACAAGTACTCGGCCCTCACGATGCGCGCGAGCCCGGTCCATCCGAATAGACCGAGGTACCCTACCATCATCGGGACCGGCCCCCGGCCGCCGGTCCAGTTGAGCAGGATCAGCAACAAGAAGATGGCCGGGAAGCTCAGCACGAGATCCACGAGCCGCATGACAGCAGTATCCACCCACCCGCCGAGATAACCGGCGAGCGACCCCAGGGTCACGCCGATGATGCTTCCGAGCAGCATCGCCGTCACCCCCACGAGCAAGCTGATCCTCCCCCCGTACAAGACGCGCGCCAACTCATCGCGGCCGAGGTCGTCCGTGCCCAGCGGATGTCCAACGCTTGGCCCCTCGAGCGCATGATCCGGGTCGAGGACTGTCGGGCCGTACGGCGTCAACAGCGGCGCGAAGAGTGCGCCGCCCGTGACCAGGACGAGCGCGACCGCACCGGCGATGGCGGCCCGGTGCCGCCGGAAGCGCAGCCAGGCCGACCCGAACGGCATCACAGCGGTTCTCCCCGCGGCCCGGAATCGTGCCGCGGGCGCGCACCCCGGCGCGCAGCCTTCGCCTCTCCGCGGGACAGCGCTCGGGCGACCATTCACGTGTACCGGATGCGGGGATCGAGCGCCACGTACGCCAGGTCGGCGAGCAGATTCCCCGCGATCAACAGCGTGGCGCTGATCACCAGCCCCGCCATCTGCAACGGATAGTCCCGGTTGTTGAGCGCTTCCAGAAACAAGCGCCCCATGCCCGGCCACCCAAAGATCGACTCCGTGATGACGGCGCCGCTGAACAACACATGCAGGTCCAGCCCCATCAGCGTAACGATCGGGATCAGGGAGTTGCGCAGGACGTGGCGGTCCAGCACGCGGCGGCGCGGCAGCCCTTTGGCGCGGGCCGTACGCACGTAGTCCTGTGACAGCACCTCCAGGACGCTGCTGCGCAGATAGCGACTCCAGCTGGCGATGGAGCCGAGCCCCAGCACGATCGCGGGCAGCACGAGGTGGCGCAACAGGTCAGGCACCGATGCGTTGCCGATGTCGTGCATCCCCGCAACGGGCAGCAGCCGCCAGTGCACCGCAAAGAGCAGCTGGAGCATCAGCCCGAACCAAAACGTCGGCATCGCCCAGGCGAAGAACGATCCAAACGACAGCAGGACATCACCCCACGAATACCTGTGAGTCGCGGCGAAGATGCCCAGCGGAAACGCCAGTGCGATCGAGAGGCAGAACGCGCTCAGCATCAACATCAGCGTCGCCGGCAGACGCTCGCGGATCATGGAGAGCACCGGGCGCCCCGTGTAGTACGAGTCGCCCCACTGTCCGTGGAGCAGTGCCGCGACCCAGGCCAGGTAGCGCTCGCCCCACGGGCGATCGAGGCCGAGCTGATGCCGTAGAACCGCGATCCGGTCCGGCGTCACCTGGGGATTGTGGAGATAAACCGCGAGGGGCCCGCCGGGAGCGAGGTCCATGATCGCGTAGCTGACGCAGGACACGAGCGCCAACAGCACGACCGCTTGAACAGCGCGACGGACGACGTAGGCCGCCACGGTCCGGCGCTCTACCGCCGCAGGGGACGTACCGTGCCGCCGACAGCCCTGCCCGGTGCGGTCATCGGGTGCTCCACGTCTCCGGAGGCGTGGTTCCGAATGTCGTGGCGTCGTATCCGAGCACGTTCGCCGCGACGGCATCGTTGTTGACGTTCCAGAACAGGAAGATGACCGGCACGTCGAGATATTCGAGCTGCTGGATCCGATCGTAGATCGCACGGCGCCGCGCCGCGTCCAGGGTACGATCGGCCTGATCCAGCAGTTCGTCCATCTCCGGACTGCGGTATCGCTCCGCGTTCTCACCGGGGCTGTTGGCGTCGGTGGGGATGTACGACGACGCCCAGTTGATGCGATTCTCGGGGAAGACGCCCTGCCCCCAGGAAAAGATCAGCGCGGCGTCCTTGCCGTTCCACTGCGGCCCGTTCTGGCCGAACAACGCGGCCGAGCTGACGGCGTGGGTTTCCGTCGATATCCCGGCGGCCCGCCACGACTGCGCGATCAGCTGCATCGCCTGAACGAAATAGAGCCGCGACGACACCGTCCAGAGCGGAACCTCCAAGCGTATGCCGTCTTTCGCGAGAACTCCGTCCCTGCCGGGCGCGAATCCGGCGTCACGGAGGAGCGCACGCGCGCGGGCCGAATCGTAGGGCCGCGGCGACAAGCGGCGATTGGCCCACGGCCCATTTGGCACCATGTCGCCTGCCGCAGGCTCCGCCTGCCCCCGCATGATGTCCTTGATGATCGACGCCTTGGGTGTCGCGAAATCGAGGGCCTGCCGCACCCTCACGTCGCGGAGAAACTGGTACTCGTCCAGCTGAATGAGCGCGTACACCGGCGCGAGATATCGTTGCAGCGTCACGCCCGGAAACCGGCGGATCTCGCCCAGCCGGGCCGGTGGAACGCCTCCCAGGATGCTCAACTCGCCGGCTTGCAGCAGGTTCACCTGCGCGTTTTGGTCGGGCACGATCCGCACCACGATCTGCCGCAGCCTGGGCTTCGGCCCCCAGTAATAGGGGTTGGCCGTCAGGGTCACGTGATCGTCGGTCGCGAACTCGGACACCGCGAACGGCCCCGTGCCGACCGGCTTCTGGTTAAACGGCGCATGGTTGATCTGGTCCGCCGATAGTCCTTCGAAGACGTGCCGCGGCATCACTGGCGCGGCGGCGACTTGCTCCCGGAACGGCGCGTATGGTGCTTTTAGGTGAAACACGACGGTCGCCGGCGTCGGTGCGTCCACCGCGGCGATCCGGTCGAATCCGGTCGCGTAGCTGATGTGGACGTCTTTGTTTGTGACCAGTTGCCACGTGAACCTGACATCGGCCGACGTGAACGGCTGGCCGTCCGACCATCGCACACCCGGACGCAGGAAGTACGTCCACGTCAAGCCGTCGGGGCTGATGCGTTCGCCGGTTGCGAGTGCCGGTTCCCAGTCCCCGTCGCGGTTGATCCGATACAGGCCGTCGAAGACGAACCGGTAGACCTGCTGGCTCGCGAGCAGGCTGTGGAGGTAGGGGTTGAGATTATCGGGGTTGTCCGAAGCAACCAGCACGAGCGTGCCCGGAGCCGGACCGGCTCCGGCAAACCCCGAGGGGTGCAACGCCAGCAGGCCGCACACGATCACCATCACGAGCGCTCTTCGCATTTACCCTCCATGGGTTCCACCGGGGCCTGCAGCACGTCTGGGGACCCGGCGCTGCTCGAGATCATTCTAGAGGGGAGGCTGCGCGAGCCGCAACCACGTTGCCGAGGATGCAAGCTGCGAGGCGATCGCGGCGGGCCCCGTCGTCGTGGCCTATGATCCCGGACGGTACCACCCACGGCGCGCTTGCCAAGGGTCCCGCATACGGGTAGGATAAGGAAGTCAGGAGGCTGGAGGGGTGGCCGAGCGGTCCAAGGCAACGGTTTGCTAAACCGTGACCCTTTAACCGGGGTCCGTGGGTTCGAATCCCACCCCCTCCGCCATGCCAGTACCGAATTGCGAACGCTGGCACCAGCAGGAATCGCGCCTCCGGTCGCGGTGAGAGTCCGCAACAAGTTTGGTCTTTGATCCCATGATGCGGGCAAGGCCGTCATGGGCACCTATCCGCCTGTGCCGCCTCCGTGATTTTCCCTGCGTCCGCTCCCATCGGCTTGCCACAGGGCTGTCGTTCAACGTGCCGAAAACCTGCAACGGATGTGCAGCCGGATCGCTGGTCGGGATGTAATCTCGCTGCACTGCCGAGAGGACGGGATGAGGAAGGTCATGGAGAGTATCCGCGCCGCCGTGCTGCACGGAATCGGCCAGCCGCCGCGCTATGAGCTGTTCCCTGCGCCTGTGGCGGGCGACAAGGAAGCCATCGCAACGGTCACCGCGGCAGCACTAAAGCCGTCGGATCGTCTGATGGCGAAGGCGTGCACTATGCGCCAGCAGCATTTCCAGCCGTTGCGGGACTTGACGGGTGGGACGGCTTGCGGACGGGACACGGATCGCGTTCATGATTCCTCGGCACCCCTATGGCGGGATGGCCGATAGAACAGTCGTCCGTCGCGGGATGTGGCTTCCGGTTCCCGATGGGATTGATGATGTCACGGCTGCCGCGTTCGCCAATCCCGGCATGGCGGCATGGAAAACGATCATCTGGGAGGGCGCGTGGCTGCGGGAGATAGCGTCCTGATTCTCGGCGCGACCGGCGCATCCGGGCACATCGCCGCGCAACTCGCCAAGCGTCAGGGTTCCCGTGGCGTCGTCGCTGGCCGCAGCTGGCGCGCGCTCGATGATCTGATCGCAAAGGGCGCTGA
>Ga0187781_10002428_pt1 | contig 14214 bp, 10 predicted proteins | sample 0715_SJ02_MP02_2_FD_132447 | JGI IMG/M metagenome (GOLD analysis project Ga0187781, IMG submission 132447) | Tropical peat soil microbial communities from peatlands in Department of Meta, Colombia - 0715_SJ02_MP02_20_MG | ecosystem: Environmental > Terrestrial > Soil > Wetlands > Peat | place...
CTTCGACCAAGTAGGAGACGCGCACCGCTCGCCGCTTAAACTCGTCACTATGGCTCAAGAATTCCTGCTGGAAATTCCGGAAAGTCTGTTCTACCTGCCGCGCCAGCCGAACTTGATGGCTGAAATCGTAGTTGATGACCCACTCGCTCCAGAAAAGGCTGAGGGCATCGATGTAATCATCCCAGGCTCCGGCGCGGACGGGGTTGGGATCAGTAGGCGTGGGATCAAAGGTGATCCAGCCGTACTTCGGAAAATACACTTCCACCCAGCTATGGGCATCACGAGCGCGGACCACAAAATCCTTGCCGACGCGGTTATAAGAACCCGTCTGAAAGCCATTCACCAGCCGCGAGGGGATGCCGAGGGTCCGAAGCATCACGGCCATCGAAGCGGCAAAGTATTCGCAATAGCCTGACTTGGATTTGAATAAGAAACTGACGATGGGATTGTTGGGCTCAATGGCAGACGGATCGAGGGAGTAGCGGAAATTGTCGCGTAGATAATTCTGAATTGCAGTGGCGCGGTCGTAATTGTTCCTGGCAGTGGAGGTGACTTGCCGGGCAAGGTCTCCAATCTTCGGGTCCAAATCAGGAAGCCGCAGATACACCAAGCGGACGTCGTCAGGGTAGTCTGTGGAAGCGCGCTGCAACTCGCTGGCCGAGGGAAGCCCTGTCTCCGAAACGACGTCGTAGGCAAGGGGCGCGAATGCGTATTGAGGGCTATGGAGCGAGGCCGTTTCATCGACCTCCACCATGTGAAACCGGCCCATAATCTCCCGGGGAGTGGGGGCAGCGAAAAGCACGTCGGTGGAGAGGGCGGAGCGCAGAACGTGGTACCGGAGTGGACGGCGTGAACGGCTCTGCCAGCCCTCCAGCCGGGGTAGAACAATGCGCTGATTGGAGGCCGGCGTAACGGGGATTTGCTCCGTGTTGTCATTGAACCAGTGCATGCCGTCAAAGCTGGTCAACCCCACACCTCGCCATTTCACACCCTGGAATTGCCTGGGATCTCCTTCCACCGTCACGCGCATGACCACCATAGGGGAACGCAGGATCTTGCGGATGTCTCCCAGATTGACGGTCTCCGAGAAGCCGGTAATGTTCTGCGCCTGTGAAGAGAGCGAGGTCAGATAGCCTGTGCGGTAGCGCGGGATGACGAAAAAGAGAACCGCTGCCAGCAGAAAAATGCCCACGGCCAACCCCACGGCCACTCTCATCAACGCCCCTTCGACGGCTGCACGGTTCTGGCGAGGCTTTCGGAAAGGGCCTTCCGGCGCACGCGTGGCCGACTCCATTCCCTGCTTGATTTCGTAGCTAATGAAGGTCGAGATGGCCAGGACGACGTACAAGACGAAGAGTATCAGGTATGTCGTACTGACGGTCAGGATGGCGCTGGCCAGCATCATCATGAAAGATAGTGTGGCGAGGTAACCGTAGTCGCGATAAGTCCTGGCAGAAAAGATTTTGATGACGGTGGTGAATAGAACGAGGTGGACCGTGGCGGTCAACATTCTATCCAGCAAGCTTGGCCCGGGCGAAAGGATCAAGAAATCAAGCGCGTAAAAGAAGATGTAAGAAATGGAAACCCTCGTAACCGTACGGGGAGAAAGGGAAAGGTCAACCTCGCGGGAGTAGCTCCAGAGCTTCACCCCCAGCGCTATGGAAACCACCACCGTCGAGACGAAGTCCAACTTGCCCGTCATCGTGACAGTGATGAATGCCGTAGCCAGGGTCAGCAGCAGGGAAACTTCAAAGTAACGCTGTACGCTGATGTTGGACTGATGGCTTAGAAGCGTGGAGGGGTCGGGTTGTGCGGCTATTAGCATGAGCGGCGGTTTCGGCGCCAATTACATTTTAACCTAAGACGGGGTTCACCACAGAGGACGCAGAGACCACCGAGAAAAGCTGTAGAAAGCAGCGATGGCGCCCTTTGTCGCCGCCCCCGGGCAATCCGTCAACTGACGGATCAGCCGACGGATTGCAACTACGACGCCTCACCAGAATTCGATTCTTTGATGAGTTCGCGTATTTGCTCTGTGGTCTTTGTGACCTCTGTGGTGGAAGCTTTCCAAAACACCCGTTGCGCGATTTTGCGGGCCAATTGCGAGATGGCAGCCTGCCGCAGGCTCGAAACAGGAAACCATCGAAGTCCCCTTTTGCGGGGAGGGTTCGAAAACTCCGCGGGGTAAGCATGGACGCGAATGGAGCGGTGGGTAATGCCATGGTGGAGCTCGGCGACGGAGTCGTGCAGGGTGAGGGAAGGGAATCCGAAATCGGCGAGATTATGACGCAAGCTTTTAAGCGCCTCCTCGCGCGAGCGGCCGAAGGCGGCGGGAAAATTCCACAGGTCGTCTAACAGGCCCTCGCCTAGCCCCCGCACCATGGCCACTCGCGGTCCGCGCCGGAGGATGGCGGCGGCAAGGTAATGGGATTCCGCTGCGCGTCGGGGACGCGGCTGGGGGTAGAGATGGGGCTGGCCGCTTTTGTAGCCCTGGCACCAGGTCTTCACCGGGCAGGCAGCACATCGGGGAGTGCGAGGCAGGCAAACGGTTTGCCCCAGCTCCATCAACGCCTGGTTGAAATTGCCGGGGCTTCGAAGCGAAAGCATGCGCTCGAGGCGCGCCGCGACGGCACGACGGAAGCCTCGCTGGTGAAGATTACCCTGGAGTGCCGCCAGACGCGAAAGGACTCGAGCCACATTTCCGTCCAGCAAGGTGTACGGCAGACCGAAGGCAATACTCAGAACGGCCCGCGCCGTGTAATCCCCAATCCCGGGTAGCGAACGAATCTGCTCGTAGTCCTGGGGGAACGCCCCGGCAAAGCTGCGGACCAGTGCCTTGGCGGCCTGGTGGAGGTGACGTGCGCGGCGGTAGTAGCCAAGTCCTGACCATATTTTGAGGACTCGCTCGAGCGGGGCGCGCGCGAGATCGGCTACGGTGGGAAATGCTTCAAGAAAACGTTGGTAGTAGGGGATTACGGTGGCCACCTGGGTCTGCTGGAGCATTACCTCCGACACCCAAACCGCATAAGGATCACCACTCTGACGCCAAGGCAGGGGACGCGCGTTTCGACGAAACCACGCCAGCAGCGCGCTTCGAACGGCAACTTCATCCTGGCTCGCGAGCTCCATCCCCTTCATACTATCATTGAGACCAGTTGCTTTCCGCCTGGACTGGTGCTAGGTTTGGCGATGTCAGACCGGGCAGGGTGCTCAGGCCAAAAGGGAGGAAGGGGGGCGAGCCTTGGCGGGAAGATTATCTGCCATATGGAGAGGGCCATATACGGAAGTGTGGTTCTCTATGCGGCGCTCGCCTCTCGAGCGCAACACGAAGCGGGGCATACCCTCGACAATGGAATGCTGGAATCAACATGCGCCAGTCAGGAGGCAGAACAGCCCCCATCCTCTTGCCATTCCGACTCCTGAATTCTGACTGCTTGAATGGAGTGCCGCATGGACCGCCGATCGTTTCTGCAATTCACCGCCGCCGCTTCGAGTTTGCCCGCCCTCCAAAGCCCGGAAAGCATCCCCGCCGCTGCTTTTCCTCTTAAGCCACGAATGAAGCTTGGCACGCAATTTGGCTCAGGCCCTTCGGATGAGACACTCCGAGTTCTGGCGGCATTGGGAGTTAATCACATCTGCAGCGGGCTTCCCTCTGCAAGTCTGGATGAACATTGGAGTGTCGAAGGACTAACAAAACTGAAGGAAAGAGTCGAGTCTTTCGGTCTCGAGTTGTTGATGGTCCCATTGCCTCTGAGTTCCAGTCCAATTGAGCGAGCGGAGAACCCGGCTATTATGCTGGGGAAATCTCCCGAGCGCGACCGGGAGATAGACCAAATCTGCCAAATGATCCGCAACGTTGCGCAGGCAGGCATTCCCTCCGTAAAGTACAACCTTACCATTCTTGGTGTGCCGCGAACTTCCCCCACCGTGGGGCGCGGCGGAGCCCTTTACAGTACCTTCGACTACGACCTTGCCAGACAAGGTGCGACGCTCACCGAGGCTGGCCCGGTATCTGCAGATATGATGTGGGAGCGAATCACCTACTACCTGGAGCGCGTGGTGCCGGTGGCAGAGGAATACAAAGTCAAAATGGCTTGTCATCCGCATGATCCTGGCATGCCTCGGGAGGCGGGGTTTCGAGGCGTGCACCGCGTTTTGGGCAGCGTGGAAGGATTGAAGCGCTTCATCGAAATTCACCCTAGTCCTTTTCACGGCCTCAATTTTTGCCAGGGGACCGTGAGCGAGATGTTGGGGCGTCCCGGAGAAGAGATCTTCGACGTCATCCGTTACTTTGGTCAGAGAGGAAAGATTTTTAATGTCCATTTCCGCAACATTCATGGGCATTTCCTGAACTTTCAAGAGACCTTTCCGGATAATGGCGATGTCGATATGCTGAGGGCAATGCGGGTTTATAAGGAAGTGGGCTACGACGGCATGATCATGCCTGACCATGCGCCGCGAATCGCGGGGGACACGGACCAAAAGCAGGCTTTCGCTTTCGAATACGGCTACATTCGGGCTCTCCTCCAAGCGGTCGAATAGCTTGGGATAAATGTTAGAATTACATCAGCGGGAGTGTCCTGGTGAAACTCGTCTATTCGGACCGTTATGACTTGAACCTGGGGAACCACGTTTTCCCGTCCGTTAAGTACCGTCTCGTGAAAGAAAAGCTTCTGCACGAGCATATCGTCGAACCGGGAGATTTCATCGAGCCTCCTCCGGCCTCAGACGACGATATTGCATTGGTTCACCACCGGGAATACTTGAGCAAGCTCCAGACTGGCAAACTCTCCTACCTGGAGGCGCTGCGCTTGGAGATTCCCTATTCTCCCGAACTGATCCGGGCGGTTTGGCTTTGTGCAGGCGGGTCGATCCTGGCCGGGCGACTAGCGCTCGAGGACGCAACGGCCGTCAATGTGGGCGGCGGATTTCACCACGCTTATCCTGACCACGGCGAGGGTTTCTGCGTGCTGAATGATTTTGCCGTAGCGATTCGCAGCCTGCAAAAGGATAGGACCATCGCGCGCGCTATGACCGTCGATTGCGACGTCCATCAGGGCAACGGCACGGCGGCGATTTTTGGCGGTGATCACACGGTCTACACGTTGTCGATACATCAGGAGAACAACTACCCCTACCCTAAACCGCCCAGTTCGCTCGACATCAACCTCGAGGACGGGGTTGAGGATGAAGAGTACTTGCGAGAACTTGCCCGGGGATTGGACCGGGCGCTAGTGGAATTCACTCCCGACTTGATCTTCTACATCGCCGGCGCCGATCCCTACCGCGACGATCAACTTGGGGGTTTGAAACTCTCACTCGAAGGCCTCGAAAAACGCGACCGCCTGGTTTTTGAAAAAGCAAGAGCCAAGCACATACCCGTCGCAGTCACACTGGCCGGAGGCTACGCCCGCCGGCTCGAGGACACGATCACAATCCACGCGAAGACCATCCGTGTGGCCAAGGAGTTTGCGGAGTCACGGTCACGGCTTGGGAAGTAGCTTGCCCAGTTCCCGCCAGTTCACCAACGTGATGTGGTTCTCCTCGAGGGCCTTGCGGAATTCGGGGCTCGTCATTACATTGAAGTCGCGCTGTCGCCAGGCGCTGTTATAGTCCGGGTGGTCTGCCGTTATGGCCTTCATTTCGTCGTCATCGTAAGCAAGGTGAACGATGAGCTCCGAAACCCCGGGAGGGAGTGTCTTCACGATATGCGTGTAATAGCTCAGCCAATCTTCCGGCTTGATCGGCGGAGCGGCCATGAACACGCGGTCCAGGATCACGTCCGTGGGATTGAGCGCCGAATACATATCAGGCGGCATGCCGGGAATCTTCAACACCAAGAATGGCAGATGATAGTCGTGCGCGACGTTAACGAGCACCGACATCATGGCAGGTTTGGTGAAAAGCACGCCCATGTGTGAGTCGAGATGGGTGGGACGGATTCCCATCTTCAGGGCGGTCTCCACTTGCGTCCGCACCTCCCGCTCCGCCTCCTCCGGCTTGATATGCCGCACGGCTTCTCCGGCCTCGGAAAAAAGATAGCCGTGAGGATCAAGCAGCGAAGCGACCTGATCGCGTGGCGCGGTAGGACCCCACTTGTAGGTCTTCCATTCACTCGTCAAGCTGAGGTGCAAACCGAGGTCGGCCTCGGGATGAGCCTTCGCATAGTCCACCACTTCTGTCAGCCAGGGGCAGGGAACCATGACGCTGGCGGACGACACGGCGCCCCGATTCAGGGCTTCGAAGCTGGCCATGTCCTGCGAGTGCGCCACCGCCAGGTCATCGGCGTGGATGATGAGCAGTTTGGCATCGGCAGGGTATCCGAGCCGCTGGGCAAGGGTTTGATTTTGCGCACCTGCCGGTAAAGAGACGGCGGCGAGAAGCGATGCTGTGAAGAGAGTGTGGTTATGCATCAGTGACCTCCGGTCCTCGGGAGAAACGGAGGCATTATACCAGCAGCCGCGCAGCGACAGGGAACAACTCAAGGGGTGAGAATGTGTGAAAAAGCCAAAATAGCTCACGCCAAGTCGCTAAGCCGCAAAGAAGCGCAGAATTGATCTCGTTTTTCTTCGCGAGCTTTGCGCACTTTGCGCCTTTGCGTGAAACAGGTTCTTCGCCTGTTGCCTGCAGCTATTTCTGAATGTTCACCAGGAGGGGATTCAGAGAGCCTGTGCGGTAGCCTTCCAGGTCCAGGGTGACGAACTTGAAACCGAGTTCCTTGAAAATCTCGACAAACTTGCGGGCCATTGCGGGGTCCAGGGCGCGCGGCATTTCCTCGGAAGCTATCTCAATGCGGACGAGCTGCTCGTGATAGCGAACTCGAAACTGCCGAAAGCCTAGCGCGCGAAGGGCCTCTTCCCCTTTTTCCACAATCGCCAACCGTTCCGGAGTGACCTCAATGCCGTAAGCAATGCGTGAGGAAAGACATGCCGACGCCGGGCGATTCCACACTGGCACGTCGGCGCGGCGGGCGAGCTCACGGATTTCGGCTTTGGTGAGACCCGCATCGAGCAGCGGGGTCAGCACTTTGTGCTCGCGGGCAGCGCGCTGGCCGGGGCGCCAGTCGCCTTGGTCGTCCACGTTAACTCCGTAGGCGACGGCGGCAAAGCCGCGCTGAGCGACGAGTTCATCGAGCTTGTCAAACAACTCGTCCTTGCAGAAGTAGCAGCGGTCGGGATTGTTGGCGCGATAAGCAGGGTTCGCGAGCTCGTCCGTGGTGATGAATTCGTGCGGCAGCTTGAAGCGCGCCACCACGGCCTGCGCCTCTTGCCGATCGCGCTCGGAATAGCTCGCGCTCAGCGCCGTAACCGCCAGCATGCGCTCGCCCAGCGCCTGGTGGGCCGCATAAGCGAGGTACGCCGAATCCACGCCTCCGGAATAGGCCACGACCAACGACGGCACTTGCCGCAGTTGCGCCAGAAGCTTTCCTTCCTTCACTTCCGGTTCACCCATCTCGTCCCCCACTCTTTGAGGATAACGCCAAAGGGCCCAAGACTCAAATCGCCCCCACACCGAAGTGCGAGCCCTCTCCCCCTTGGGGGAGAGGGTGGCCCGCGACGGCGTTTTCACCAGCCGCCGCGGGACGGGTGAGGGGGTCTCTTCCCGTTCACAACAGCATCAACCAGGCCGCAAATGGCGGCACCACGGGGAAACTAGCGCAGCTCCGTAACCTGACCTTCTTTCACTGCACCAAGCGAGACGGTTGCCGGTTCCAAGCGTGGCCATGAATTCACATGCAATTTGTCGGGCGCAGCAATTGAGAACGTGAGATCCGCTGTGTAGTCATTCAGTTGGTAAAAGTGATTCGTCTTGCGACCCCAAAAGACCACCGGAGCGTACATCGGTGAGTGTCCACCCGAATTTCTCATTTGGCAGACGAAGTACTGAGAGTCAGGCGTCCATTGCGCCCCATCGACGCCGTACCCATGCTCACCGTCCTCAGATGAGAAGTCGTGCATGCTGAGCTGAACGCCCCCGCTACGCAGAATTGAAATGCGGCTTTCATATTTCTCGAAACCTATCTTCTTATCCGCGGGAGTTACGACCGCGTGAACCTGGCGTCGGGTGACTTGAGCTCCTTCAGCCTTTCTCCTGAATTCGGGGAGCCGACGAGAACCGTAGCTGCCAGGAAAAGTGCTGGCCCGAACGATCTCCGAATCCACGATGCCGGTTTGAGTGTTCCAACTCGCGGCCTCCTTGGTAGATTTTCCATTTGTCCCGGGCTCAGCAAGAGCCCCCTCACCCGTCCCGCTCCGGCTGGTGAAAGCGCCGGATCGGAACACCCTCTCCCTAAGGGAGAGGGCTGCTCAGTCTACAACAGCTCTACTGAATCAATTTCGGCTGCGGGGTCCCGTTGTCGCCGTTCTCGGTGCTGACCAAGCAGACGGCGGCGACCTGGTCGCCTTCTTCGAGGCTGATCAGCCGGACGCCCTGAGCGGAACGGCCCGACTCGCGGATGGTGCTGGCATCGAGGCGAGTGATCTTGCCCTGCTGGCTAATGAGCATGACCTCCGACTCCTCGGTCACGCTCAGGACGCCCACAACTTTGCCATTGCGTTCAGCGGTCTTAACGTTGATCACACCCTTGCCAGCGCGGGACTGCAAGCGATACTCGGTGATGGGCGTGCGCTTGCCGTACCCTTTCTCGGTGACGGAGAGGATCAGCTCTTTCTCGCCCACGATCTCCATCCCAACGATGTAGTCGCCTTTCTCCAAGTCCATAGCGTAGACGCCATAAGCCGCCCGGCCCATGTCGCGCACATCGCTTTCGGGGAAACGAATGGCCATGCCCTCATGCGTGGCAAGGAAAATCGTATCTCGGCCAGAGGTCAGGGTACCGGCAATCAGCGCGTCGCCCTCCTCGACCTTCATAGCGATAATGCCGCGCGAGTTGGGGCTGGAGAATTCCGCCAGGCGCGTCTTCTTGATGAGGCCCAGGCGTGTCACCAAGGTCACGTAGCCTTCTTCGGCATACGTCTCGCCTTCGATCGTCACGTCCTTGGGCTCGTCCGGCAATTCCTGGACGGCCACGACGGCCGCCACTTTCTCGCCCGAGGCAAGGTTGACCAGGTTGACGATGTTCTTGCCCTTCCCCGCGGCTCCTACGTCCGGGATTTCATAGACCTTCAGCCAATACATCTTGCCGGTGTTGGTGAAAACCAGGATGTAGCTGTGGGTGGAAGCGATGAAGAGATGCTCGACGAAATCTTCGTCGCGCGTCTTCATCCCCAAGCGTCCCTTGCCGCCGCGCCCTTGCTGGCGATAAATGCTCACCGGGGTGCGCTTGAGGTAGCCCGAATGCGAGACCGTGATCACCACGTCCTCGACCGCAATCAAGTCCTCGAGCTTGATTTCCGCCTGCTCCTCGATGATTTCCGTCCGCCGCAGGTCTCCATAATCCTTCTGGATTTCCTTCAACTCGTTCACAATCACTTTCTTCAACGCTTTTTCGCTGGCCAGTATTTCCTGGTACTCCGCAATCTTCTTTTGCAGGTCGTCATATTCCTGCTGGATCTTCTCGCGCTCCAGGGCCGTCAGGCGTTGCAACTGCAATTCGAGGATGGCCTGCGCCTGCCGCTCGGTGAATTCAAACCTGGTCATCAGGCCTTGGCGGGCTTCGGGCGGCGTCTTGGAGGCGCGAATGAGTTTGATGATGGCATCGAGGTGCTGAAGCGCCTTGAGGAACCCTTCGAGGATGTGCGCGCGTTCCTGGGCCTTGCGCAGATCGTATGCGGTGCGCCGCCGAACCACATTGACGCGGTGGTCGATGAAGAGTTGGAGGGCATCGATAAGCGGCAGGGTGCGTGGCTGGCCGTTCACAATGGCCAGCATGATCATGCCAAAGTTTTCTTGGAGTTGGGTATGTTTGTAAAGGTTGTTCAGGACAACTTCCGGCTGTTGTTCGCCCCTCTTTAACTCGACGACAATGCGCATCCCCTCGCGATCGGACTCGTCGCGGACGTCGGAGATGCCCTCGATTTTCTTCTCTTGCACAAGCTGGGCGATGCGCTCGATGACTTTCGACTTGTTCACCTGGAAGGGTATTTCCGTGATGACGATCTGCTGCTTTTCTTTCGTGGGCCGCTCGATGGCTGCCTTGGCGCGCATGGTGAACAGGCCACGGCCTGTCTCATAAGCGGATTTAATCCCACTCTTACCGTAAATATAAGCGCCCGTCGGGAAATCGGGACCGGGGACGAGCGAGAGCACTTCCTCGAGGGTGGCGTTGGGCTTGTTAATCAGCAAGATGGTGGCGTCAATGATCTCCGTGAGGTTATGGGGCGGGATTTTGGTCGCCATGCCGACGGCAATCCCATCCGAGCCGTTGATCAAAAGATTCGGAACGCGAGTGGGAAGGACGGTGGGCTCGTCCGTAGACTCGTCAAAATTAGGGATGAAGTCTACCGTCTCTTTTTCGATGTCCGCCAGCATCTCTTCCGCGAGGCGCGCCAGGCGGCACTCGGTATAGCGGTAGGCCGCCGGAGGATCGCCATCCACGGAACCGAAGTTGCCCTGTCCGTCGATGAGGAGATAGCGCATGTTGAAGTCTTGCGCCATGCGCACCAGGGTATCGTAAACGGCCGCGTCGCCGTGGGGATGGTATTTCTTGATGACTTCGCCAACCACGCCGGCGCACTTGATGTAACGCTTGTCGGAGCTGATGCCCTCCTTGTACATGGCGTAAAGGATCCGCCGATGCACGGGCTTGAGCCCGTCGCGCACATCGGGAAGCGCCCGGCCAATGATCACGCTCATCGCATAGTCGAGATACGACTTGCGCATCTCGTCTTCGATGTTGACCGGTATTTCCCGTGTCGGCTTGAAAAGTTCTTGGTCACCCATTACCGTTGTCCCTTATCTAGCGCTGCCATTCTGAGCCCTTTGCCTGTCATTCCGAGCGAAGCGAGGAATCTAGCTCTGCGCCGGGGGATCGCGGAACGAGAACCAGGGCGAGATTCCTCGCTCCACTCGGAATGACAGAGCATTTTCAGAAGAGGCGTGAACTCGAACCCCGTCTAGCCCCCTTGTACTCGCCATCTGGCGGCGCCTTGCGAATCGCGATTCTCCATTCAAATGTGCGTCAAAAACGGCTTATTGGCCCCCTTTTGGGCGCTATTTTGCCTTATTTTCAATCAAAAACCAGTTCGTTTTTTGCGATTTTCGGATACCCGGTCCTTTGTTTTCAAGAGCTTAGTGGCTTCGGTCGTCATAAAAAAACAATCTTTTACAACTTCCACCTCGCCTTGCATTTGCGCATACCCGTCCAGCGTCCTCCGAAGCAGCCCATCGACACTGCAACTGGCGACCACTCGTATAGGCTACCATGGTTCGGCGGAGTTGTCGAGAAAAATGCGCAGGCGACAAACATGAATGCGTTCCTCGAAAACGTTTATGACTTACGTTTGCGTCTGGATTTTCGCGGCGGAGGCGAAAACAAAGTCCCGCCGTCCCTGAGATAACGCGGCGTGCGGATTTTCCGCAGCCAGGCATGGACGTCCTTCATGTCCTCCCGGTCCTTCCAGATGCCGACGGCTGGGTGGCTCTGGACACTGACGGTTTCCTTTTGCTTCGCGCGCTTTTCCCTGGCCAGCGTGGGTCGAGGGATCCGCGTTCCTCGGTTCATAGTCTGCCCAAAACCTGAGCGCTCAACATTCCATTGTAGCTGATCTGAGCGCCGAACGGGATGAACTTGAAACCTCGACCACTTCCAACGGGCAACCCCCGCCAACGGGCAGACGGCACCGCACCGGTCGGGGGCACTTGCCGGTTCCGGTTGCGTCCCACCCCGAAACAGCGATAGCATTCTGCTCATGGTGTTTGGTGCTGGATCGTGGGGATGGGCGGTGGTCGCCAGCCCTTGGGGCGCGATGTCTCTGTTGACTCCGATTCTAAAAGTTGTACACTTATAGTATGTCCACTCATAGTAATCAAATTCATCCACAAAGTCGGCTCGCACCAGCGGCAGGGGAAGTGAAACTGCTGGAGCGAATTGACAGCCTTAGAATGGACGCTAATGCACGGCTCGACCAGCGACGCAAGCGCGAGCTGGGTCAGTTTATGACGCCCATTCCGGTCGCGAGGCTCATGGCCTCCATGTTCGTCTGCGATTCTGAGGAGGTTTCCGTTCTCGACCCAGGCGCAGGCGTGGGCTCACTATTCGCAGCGGTCGTAGCCGAGCTAGCGGCGCGGACCCACGCGCCAAAGCGCATTTCCGTAACGGCTTTCGAAATCGATCCGATGTTTCTCCCTTATTTAGAGAAGACTCTCGAGGAGTGTAGGGCGTTCTGCATGGAGCGAGGAATAAAGTTTTCGGGCGAACCCGTACAGGCCGATTTTGTAGGGTATCACGACGGCGCTTTGTTTTCCCCGACCGTAAGGCGTAGCTATGACTGCGCTATTTTGAACCCGCCGTACCGCAAGATTCGGTCCGATTCCGAGCTGCGCCGGACGCTGAAGAAGGTCGGCATCGAAACGAGCAACCTGTACGCGGGGTTCGTAGCTATTGCTACTCAGCGGCTGAGGCCCCTCGGCGAGCTAGTTGCAATAACTCCCAGGAGCTTCTGTAACGGACCGTATTTCAAACCGTTCCGGCGGATTTTTCTAGCCGATCTAGCTCTGAAACGCATCCACGTTTACGGGGCCAGGGACGCTGCGTTCAAGGAGGACGACGTCCTGCAAGAAAATATCGTGGTGCACGGAGTCCGGTCGGCAGCGAGTCCTGCGAGCGTTGTGATTACGACAAGCGAAACCCCGGATCATCCTGTATGCCGGTCAACTCTGGTTCCGTTCCAGCGAGTCGTTCGTCCTGACGATGCAGACCTCTTCATCCATCTTCCGCCGGACGCTGATGATGGTGTGCTCGAACCTATTGGCCACCTACCCTGCTCAACACAGGATCTGCACCTCTCTGTGTCTACCGGCCGCGTCGTCGATTTTCGAGCTAGAGAGCTGCTCCGGAACGAGCCCGGGCAAGGCTGTGTTCCGCTCATCTACCCGCACCACTTTGGCAAAGTTGGTATCAGCTGGCCCAGCAAAGGAAGAAAGCCCAACGCGATCGTGGTTTCTGCGCGAGCGCGGGAGATACTAGTCCCAAATGACACCTACGTTCTCGTGAAACGATTCTCGGCGAAGGAAGAACGCCGCAGAGTGGTTGCCCGCCTTTACGACCCCGCCGGGTTCCCGTACCCACTGGTCGGCTTTGAGAACCACCTGAATTACTTCCACCGAAATGGCCACGGACTCACGCTGGAAATAGCGCAAGGCCTGACAGCCTTTCTAAATTCATCGGCTGTGGACCGGTACTTTCGGACGTTCAGCGGCCATACCCAGGTCAACGCGACTGATTTGCGGAAGCTACGCTACCCGACGGAGGGTCAGCTTGAGGAGATCGGAAGAAGGGTGGGACGGAGCGAAGCCCAAGACGCCGTCGACCATGCAGTGGAGTGCGTGCTGGGCCTAGGGGCGCCGCTTGGCACGCTACCGCAGGGGTAGCGTCTCCTTCTTTAGTCGCTTTTGCAGCGTGACGTAGCCGCAGATAGAAAGCTCGTTCCTGAATGACCCCATCGTTCTAAATGCTTGGGGCGAGTAGTAGCCTGCGCTCTTGTCCTCTTCTCCTCGCCTCGCTCTTATGGTTCGCAAGTGCTCGTGCAGCGTAAAGCAATCGCTCCACCACATGCCGGCCGCAACCGAATGCCTTGTCGGGGGTGCATACTCTTCCCGCACCTGCACATGGAAGATGTAGGCCGGTATGCCGGAGTTGTTGCACACTGTCGCCACGTCATTGGAGTCGTTCACATCAAGCTGAAACTCCGACATCTCCCCAATTGAGCCCGGCCCTGATTTCATCTCGATATAGAACACTGGCTCGTGGCCCCCCGAGGTGTCGTCGAATACCGCAAAATCGACGACGGTGAGGCTGCCGGATTTCGTCCGCTGCGTCCTTCTGCCCGGAACGAAGGGTTCGAGTTTAACCACCTCGGTTTCTTCAAGAGTCAGGCCCGGAAACTCTGGCGCCACGTCGCGTTTCCAGAACTCGTGCACGGCCAGGCTCGCGGCAATGCTCTTGGGGTACGAAAGTACGACCCCAAGGCAGATCTGGCATAAGAACCACTGGCGAAGGAGCACGTTTTGGCGACGGTTACAGAGACCGCAGAACCCTTCTACCGCTAGGCCCTCGAACATCGGGGGTCGGTCGTTGAAGCACTCGCGTTTCAA
>Ga0187781_10002429_pt1 | contig 14205 bp, 10 predicted proteins | sample 0715_SJ02_MP02_2_FD_132447 | JGI IMG/M metagenome (GOLD analysis project Ga0187781, IMG submission 132447) | Tropical peat soil microbial communities from peatlands in Department of Meta, Colombia - 0715_SJ02_MP02_20_MG | ecosystem: Environmental > Terrestrial > Soil > Wetlands > Peat | place...
GAAGCTCCTGGTCGGCGGCTCGGACGACCACGAGCACTTCCCGGACGGAGCATTCGTCCTTCCCACGGTCTTCGACTCCGTCGCCCCGGACATGACGATCGCCCAGCGGGAGATCTTCGGGCCCGTCTTGGACGTCCTCGAGTTCTCGACGTTCGACGAGGCGATCACGATCGCGAACGGGGTCGACTACGGACTGGCCGGGAGCGTCTGGACGAAGGACCTGCGCACCGCGGTGAAGGCCGCGCACGCGCTGCGGTTCGGCGATGTCTGGGTGAACGACCACCTCCCGCTCGGATCGGAAACCCCGCACGGCGGGTTCAAGCAGTCGGGGTTCGGAAAGGACCTCGGCACGGACTCGCTGAACGACTACACGGTCGTCAAGAACATCTACATCGATCTCACCGGCCAGGCCCGGAAGGGCTGGCACTACACCGTCTACGGTGACCCCGCCTGAACCGGGCGCGAACGTGATCGACGGCGTCCCCTCCAGCGGCAAGGGTTCCCTCTTCATCGGGGGCGCGTGGAGGCCCCCGGCGGAGGGACGATACGTCCCGGTCGTCGATCCTTCGACCGGCCATCCGATCGGCGAGGCTCCGGTGGCTTCCGTGGAGGAGGCTCGTGCCGCGGTCGAGGCCGCCGCGGCTTGCGAGGAGTCGTGGGCGAAGGTCCCGGGCCACGAGCGCGCCCGGATCCTCCGAGCGGCCGCCGGTCGGTTGCGGGCCGACCGGGAGACGATGGCCCGGCTGATCGCGTCGGAGGTGGGGAAGCCCATCGTCGACTCTCGTGTCGAGGTTGACCGCGCCGTCGGGGTCTACGAACTCGCCGCGGAGGAGATCCGTCACCTCGGGGGAGAGAGCTTCCCGGCCGACGCGTACGCGCTCCCCGCGGGCAACGAGCACCGGTTCCTGTTCTCGGTACGGGATCCGATCGGCGTCGTGGTGGCGATCGGTCCGTTCAACTTCCCCCTCAACCTCCTCTCCCACAAGGTCGCCCCTGCGCTCGCTGCCGGGAACCCCGTCGTCGCCAAACCGACGAGTGCGGCGCCGTTCACGGCCCTTCGCCTCGCGGAACACCTCTCGGCCGCGGGGGTCCCTCCGGGGGTGCTCAACGTCATCGTCGGACCCGGCGGCTCGGTCGGCCACGCGCTCGTCGAACACCCGCGCACGCGCCTCGTGACGTTCACCGGATCGACCGAGGTGGGCAAGGGGATCGCGGAACGCGCCGGGCGCCACGCGAAACGGGTGATCCTCGAGATGGGCGGGATGGACCCGTTCGTCGTCCTGGACGATGCCGCCCTCGACGTCGCGGTGTCGGCCGCGGTCCGTGGTGCGTTCGGATACTCGGGCCAAGTGTGCACCGCATCCAAGCGGTTCCTCGTACAGGATTCGGTGGCGGAGCGGTTCTCCCACGCGCTCGCAGACCGGGCCCGCACCCTGCGCGTCGGTCCCGCACTCGATGAGACCACCGAGGTCGGCCCGCTGATCGACATGGCCGCCGTCGAGCGGATGGAGCAACTGGTCGACGACGCCCGTGCCCGCTCCGCGGAGATCCTCTCTGGTGGCGCCCGTCCGTCACATGCGGGCGGCGGGAGTTTCTACTCTCCCACGGTGCTCGACAGGGTCCCCGAGGAGGCCCGCGTCGTCCGCGAGGAGCCCTTCGGCCCCCTCGCCCCCGTCCTCCGGTTCTCGAGCCTCGAGGACGCGGCGCGGATCGCGAACGCCACCCCCTATGGCCTGCAGGCCGCGGTCTTCACCCGCGACCTCGCGAAGGGGTTCCGCCTGGCGAAGGAGATCCGCGCCGGTGGGGTCCATCTCAACGACCCGACGAACCTGCGGTGGGACGCCCTCCCGTTCGGCGGGGTGAAGGAGAGCGGCCTCGGGCGGGAAGGCCTGCGCTACGCGATGGAAGAGATGACCGAGGTGAAGCTCATCTCGGTGAACTACGGCGACCGCTGACCCGCCCGAACGCGTCGTCCGCCGGTAGGTCCCGCCCCGGGATCGGCGGGACGAGCGGGGTCGGGATCGCATGCTCGGGGACCGGGTGGGGAGCCCCTGGCCCCACCGGGTGGTGGACGCGGCCGGTCGTCCGGGGGGTCTCGGGACTCGACTCGAGGCTCTCGAGGGCGTCCTCGAACGCGGCAAGGCCGCGCTCCAGGAGCTCGTCCTCGATGATGAGCGGCGACATGAACCGCAAGACCTGGTCCCAGGAGCCCGACGTGTGCATGAGCACCCCTCGGGCCAGGAGCGCCGCGCGCATCGCCTTGGCCCGGTCTCCCCAGGCATTGCGATGCGACCGGTCGTGGACGAACTCCACGCCGATCATGAACCCCCGGCCGCGCACATCGCCGATGTTCGGGTGCCGGTCCGCCATCGTGCGGAACCGGTGAAGGAGCTGCGGACCCCGGTGTCGGGTCCGGTCGATGATCTCCCCTTCGCGAAGGATCCGGAGGGTCTCGGCCCCTGCGGCCAGGGCGAGAGGGTTCGCCCGGAATGTGCCCAGGTGGAAGCCGCGGGGGAGCTCCCGGACGAGGTCGTCCCGGTAGGCGACGACCGCGAGCGGGAGGCCGCCTCCGATCGTCTTTGCGATGCAGAGAATGTCCGGGGTCACCCCGGCCTGCTCGACGGCCCACATCGAGCCGGTGCGGCCGAGACCGGTCTGGACCTCGTCCGCGATGAGGAGGATCCCGTGGCGGTCGCAGAACTCGCGCAGCGAAGGGAGGAAGTCGTCGGGGGGAACGACGTACCCCCCCTCGCCGAGGATCGGCTCGACCAGGACGGACGAGATCGAGTCGACGCCGGAGTGCGGATCGTTGACGAGATGCTCTAAGTAGGCGATGGTACCGGCCGCTCCCTCGTCGGCGCCCAGAACGGGGCGGTACGGGTCGGGGTAGGGGACACGGACGACGGAGCCGGCCGGGAACGTGCTCGTCGTGTGGTAGCGTCGACCGCTTGTGAGGTGCACCGCTCCGCCGTGGACCCCGTGGTAGGCTCCCCCGAACGCGACGGTCCCGCGTCGGCCGGTCGCGAAATCCGCGAGGCTCACCGCGGTCTCGACCGAGTCCCCTCCGGTGACCGAGAAGAAGACCCGAGCGTGGTTCCGCAGCTTCCCGGGGAGCACCTCCCGCAGTTCCTTCAGGAACCGGACCCGGGCTTCGGTGGGGAGCTCGAGGGCATGCCAGATCTCCTCGAGCTGCCTCTCGACCGCCGCCACGATCCTCGGGTGGCGGTGGCCCAAGTTGAGGACACAGATCCCACCGACCCAATCGATGAACCGGTTTCCGTCCACATCCTCGATGGTCGCTCCCTGCCCGATCCGGGGCGCGATCGGGAAGTAGTGGGGGTAGCCGATCGCGTCGGTCTCCCAGCGTGCTTGGTCCGCGAGGAGCTCGCGGGACCTCGGACCGGGTGGTGGATGCACGATGCGGGGAGCGTCAGGAAAGCTGAGCCAGCCGGCACGATCGGTCATGCCGCCTCCGACGGCGTAGAGCGCTTCGTGCGTATGAAACCCTCGCAGAAGGCTGTTCGCAGCACGAATCTCCCGGGGTCATCGGAAGCGGGCCCCTCGAACCGCCAAGCCCTTAGCCGCGGGACCCTCCGTCCGGCGGGAGCAGGAAGCATGAGCCGGCGACCCCCAAGGGTCGACACGCATCTCCACCTGAGCCGATGGTGGCGCGACCTCCGGCGGACCGGGTACCGCGCGGACCTCGACTACACCGTCCGCGGCCTCCTTCACGAGATGGACCAGAATCGGATCGGCCACGGGCTGATCCTTCAGCTTCATGAGGCCCCGACAGTCGCGGACGGCCTCAACGAGGGACGCGCCACGTCCCGCCAAAGCCGGGGGCGCCTGCGCCCCGTGACGACGGTCGATCCGACGAAGGGCAAGGAGGCGATCCGCCGGGCGATCGAACTGTGGGAAACGGAGAAGGGCCTTGCCGGGATCAAGCTGTACCCTGGATACCAGCCGTTCTACCCTCACGATCCCCGGCTCGCCCCGGTGTACGAGTACGCCCACCGCCGGGGCCTGCCGGTGCTGATCCATCAGGGCGACACCCTGGACGGAATCGGCCTCGTGAAGTTCGCCCGCCCGGTCGAGGTCGACGAAGTGGCGGGCCGCTACCGCGACGTGACGATCGTCCTCTGCCACTTTGGGAACCCGTGGATCGCCGAGGGGGCCGAGGTCGTGTTCAAGAACCCGAACGTCTACGCCGATACCTCGGGGTTGCTCGCCCATCCGACGTTCCCGTACTTCGAGCGGATGATCGAGCAGTCCCGTCGGGTCCTCTATGAGGCGATCGTCACGATCGGGAGACCGGACCGGATCCTCTACGGGTCGGATTGGCCGCTCGAGGAGCTAGGAGTTGCGGTCGACCTGATCGATCGGCTGGATCTTCCCGAAACGGACCGGGATCTGATCCTGGGAGGAAACGCCCGCCGCCTCTTCCATCTCCCGGAGATTTCGCGACCGGCGGCCGGCTTCTCATAAGGCGATGGGGACTCCGACCCATTCGCAGCGCGGTCCTCGCGGCCGCGCCAACGGTGCGGGGGAGCGACGATGGATGGAGAGGAGATCCGAAAGGTCGTTCGAGAGACGAACTACGTCACCTGGCGTCGGCAGGCCGGCTGGGACCCTCTGGTCATCTCACGTGCGGCGGGCTCGAAGTTCTGGGATAGCTCGGGGAAGGAGTATCTCGACTTTTCCTCCCAGCTGATCGCGACCAATCTCGGTCACGGAAACGCCGCGGTCGCCGAGGCGATCGCGAACCAGGCCCGCACCCTCGCCTACGCGGCCCCGTCGTTCGCGACGGAGGCCCGAGCGGCCCTCAGCTCCTCGCTCCTCGAGGTGCTTCCCGAGGGACTCTCCCGGTTCTTCTTCAGCACGTCCGGCACCGAGGCGAACGAGGCCGCGCTCAAGATCGCTCGGGTCGCCACTGGCCGGACGAAGATCCTCTCCCGGTACCGGTCGTACCACGGAGGGACGGCCGCGTCCATCTCAGTCACGGGGGAGTTCCGGCGACGCGCGAGCGAGCGGGTACAACGCGTTCCGGGAACGGTGTTCGCTCCCGACTGCTACTGTTACCGATGCCCGTTCGGGCTCACGTACCCGGATTGTGGCATCGCCTGCGCCGAGTACGTGGACTACCAGCTCGCGCGAGAGGGGGATGTCGCGGCAATGATCGTTGAGCCGGTCGTCGGCACGAACGGCGTGATCGTCCCGGTTCCGGAGTACCTCCCCCGGGTACGGGAGATCACGAAGAAGCACGACGTACTTCTCATCGCCGACGAAGTGATGAGCGGCTGGGGCCGGGTCGGCGAGTGGTTCGCGGTCGACCACTGGAAGGTCCGCCCGGATATCCTGACCACGGCGAAAGGGATCACCGGGGCCCAGATCCCGCTCGGCCTGACCGCCACCACCGAGGGAATCCACGACGCATTCCGGGACGCCTACTTCCCGCACGGTCACACGTACGAGGCACACCCGCTGACTCTCGCGCCCGGGGTCGCGGCGATCGCGGAGTATCGTCGGCTCGGACTGCTCGCGAAGTCGCGGGAGGATGGGGAGTACCTTCTCGCCTGCCTCCGGGACATCCAGTCGCGTCACCCTTCGGTCGGGGAGGTCCGGGGGCTCGGGTTGTTCGCGGCCGTGGAGCTCGTCAAGAACCGAAAGACGCGCGAGCCGTTCAACACGGAGGACGACAAGATGGCCGGTCGCCCCCTCGTCGTCGACCAGGTGACGGGCGCGATGATGAAGGAAGGGGTGTTCTGCATCGGCTGGGTCTCCCATCTCGTGATCGCGCCCCCCCTCATCGTAACGCGCGAAGAACTGGACCACGGCCTCGAGGTGCTCGACCGCGCGCTCGCGCTCGCCGATCAGCATGTGGTCGGCGCGTGAGACTGGGCCGGGGATCGGCGCGCCAGGCCGAGGGCCCGTCCGATCGTTCTCGTTCCGCCATCTGTTCGCGGGGACCTGGCTCGCCTACACGAGCTTCGGGGTTCTGATCGCCGTCCTGCCGCTCGCCGAGCTCTCGGAGGGCGGCGGGCCGCTCCTCGCGACACTCGTGGTCGGCGCCCCGCTGCTCGCGCAGACCGTCGCGTCCTGGGGTTGGGGGTGGCTCGCCGACCGGACCGGGGCCCGTCGCAGCCCGCTCGTCGTCGCGACGCTCCTCCAGGTCCCGCTCTTCGCGACGTTTCCGCTGGTCGGTCCCCTTGGGCTCTTCGGCGTCCGGATCGCCCAAAGCGCCCTCTTCGGCTCGCTCGTCCTCGCCACGACGCAGGCGACCGAGGAGCGGGAGGTCTCCGCGGCGTTCCGTCTCGGCCGTCTCCAGCTCGCTCAGAACGGTGGAATGCTTCTCGGGGTCGCGGCGGCGTTCCCCTTCCTCGTCACGGCCGGCTTTCGTCTCGATTCGTTCGCGGGAGGGGAGGTCTCGGCCCTGCTCGCCGGATTCACGCTCGTCGCTGCCCTCGTCTTCGTGTTCGCGGGGGATCTCCCCCGACCGCCGGCCCCGGCGGTCCCGACGACGTTCGCCCCCCGGTCCCATCCGAAGGTCTTCCGCCTGGCCGGTGCGACGACCGCGGTCTCGACCGCGCGCTACGTCGTCGTCGCGGCGATCCCGGTGTACCTCGCGAGCACTCTCGGGAAGGGTGGATTCTTCGGTCTCCCGGCGAACCCGACCGCGCAGCTCGCGATCTGGGTCGCGGTCTCCTCCACCCTGAACCTCGTCGCCTCCCCCTTCTCGGGTCGCTGGGCCGAGACACCGGCGGCCCGCCTTCGCGGCCTGCTGGTCTTCTCCCTCATGTACTCGGCGATCTGGTTCGCCATCGGATTCTTCCCGGACTATCCGGTCGTCTTCGCCGTCTGGGCCCTGCCCGTCGCCGTCTTCTTCACCGTCGCCACCGTTCGCGAGGCCGCGTATCTGAGCGGCCCCAGCGAGCGCGGCCGGGCCGTGGGGCTCCTCACGGCGGCGTTCAACCTGGGGGGCCTCCTCGGAGGCGCGGCGGCCGGTCTCCTGCTCGCTGCCGCGGTACCGGCCCCTTCGGTTTTCCTGATCAGCGCGGCCGGCAGTCTCGGCGCAGCTCTGCTCTTCGTGCCGGGCGCCGTTCGAGCGTCGGGGGCGATCGAAGGTCTCAGAACCAGCGGGACGTGACGACCTTGCGTCTCGTGTAGAATTCGATCGCGTCGCGGCCCGTCGCATGGAGGTCGCCGTAGAACGAGCCCTTCCAACCGGCGAACGGGAAGAAGGCGGCAGGCGCGGGGACCCCGATGTTCACTCCGACCATGCCCGCCTCGATCCGCTGGACGAAATCGCGCGCCGCCTTGCCGTCCCGTGTGAAGATCGCAGAGGCGTTCCCGTACTTCGAACGGTTGGCGTTCTCGATCGCCTCATCGAGGGAGGATACCCGGATCACGCAGAGCACAGGGCCGAAGATCTCCTCCTGGGCGATCGACATCTCTGGACGGACGCGGTCCAGAAGCACCGGGGAGACGAAGTAGCCGTCCGTCCCCGAGGGCATCGATCCCCGGGCGACGACCTGGGCGCCGATCGACTCGCCGTCCCGGATCCAGCGCAGGATCCGGTCCCGATGGTCGGCCCGGATCACCGGACCCACCTCGGTGGCCGCGTCGATCGCAGGGCCTGTTACGGTGCGGGAGATCGCCTCGGTCAGCTTCGCGATCAGGCGGTCGCCGACGGGCTCCACGGCTTCGATCACGGCGCCCGCGAGGCACCGCTCGCCGGCCTGGCCGAACGCGCTCGACATGATCACCGGAACAGATCGTTCGAGGTCGGCGTCGGGAAGCACGATCATATGGTTCTTCGCACCGGCGAGCGCCTGAACGCGTTTTCCGTGGGCCGCGGCGGTCGTGTAGATGTGTCGGGCGGTCGGGGCGGAACCTACGAACGAAACGGCATCGACCCCCGGGTGGGTGAGGAGCGCGTCCACGGTCGCCGAGGCGCCATGGACGACATTGAAGGTCCCGAAGGGAAAGTCGGCCTCCGCCACGAGCTTCGCGACGAGGTTCGCCGAGATCGGAACGCGTTCGGACGGCTTCAGGATGAAGGTGTTCCCGCAGACGAGGGCGAGCGGTCCGAACCAGAGGGGGATCATCACGGGGAAGTTCGCCGGCGTGATCCCTACCACCACGCCCACCGGCTGGCGGATGAGGGTCGTGTCGACGCCGGGGGTCACGTCCGGGAGGAAGTATCCCTGAAGGGTGGTCGGCGCGGAGGCCGCGAAATCCACCGCCTCGATGCCGCGTCGCACCGAGCCCCGGGCCTCATCGAGGGTCTTTCCGTTCTCCCGAACGATGGAGCGGGAGAGATCCTCCGCGTGGGCGTCCAAGAGGTTCCTCAGGGCGATGAGTCGGTGGGCACGCTCCGCGACGGGAACCCGGCGCCACGCTAGGAACGCCTTTCGGGCGGCTTGGACCGCGGCGTCCACGTCGGCGGCCCCCGAACAGGGCACTTGGGCTAGGATTCGCCCGGTTGAGGGATCCGGCACATCGAGAACATCGGTGGACGTGGATCGGACCCAAGTCCCCCCGACGTAGTTCTCCAGCGTACCGACCTCGGTCGCGGCCATCATGTTGCCCGCGAAGGAGCCCGAACTCTTGACGGTCGCGGATGGGCCAGGCTTTCAGGGGAGCCTCGCCCTCACGGCAGGGCTTTCTACCCTCAAGCGCTTCCGAGCGCGCCGAAGCGCGATTCTCACGGGATGAGGAGGGGGAGCACCGTGGACCCAAGGTTCGAGGAAGCGTACGCCGAATACCAGCGCCGAACCCCTCGGTCGAAGGAGCTGTGGGAGACCGCGCGAAAATGGAGTCCTCTCGGGGTCCATTCGAACTACCGGTTCCTCGAACCGTACCCCTTCTTCGTCAGTCGGGCGAAAGGGGTCACGCTGTGGGACGCCGACGGGAACGAGTTCCTCGACTTCAACATGGCCTTCGGATCGCTCCAGAGCGGCCACGCCCATCCGAAACTCGTCGAGGCGCTCAGCCGCCAGCTCGAGAACGGGAGCATCTACGGCTACGAGTGGGAACGAACCCCCGAGGCGGCCGAGCGGATCTGCCACCGCTACCAGATGGACAAGGTCCGGTTCAGCACGACCGGCCTCGAGGCGACGCACCACGCGATCCGTTTCGCGCGGGCGTACACGAAGAAGAGCTATGTTCTGAAGTTCGAAGGGTCGTACCACGGCTCCCACGACACCCTCCTCGTCGGCGTGAAGCCCCGAATCCAGGTCGCCGGCGCCCGCGATCACCCGCGATCCGCACCGGCGTCGCCCGGGATCCTTCCCGACCTCTCCGACCGAACCCTGGTCGCCCCGTTCAACGATCTCGAAGCGACGCGGAAGATCGCCCATGAGCACCGGGCGGATCTCGCGGCGATCATCGCCGAGCCGGTCCCGATGAACATGGGGTTCATCCTGCCCGAGGACGGATTCTTCCCCGGCCTGAGGGAACTCGCCGACGAGCTCGGTTCCCTCCTGATCCTGGACGAGATCAAGACCGGGGCGAAGTACCTCCACGGGGGCGCCGGTCGCGTCGGCGTCCGGCCCGACATCATCACCCTCGGGAAGTCGATCGCGTGCGGGATCCCCCTGTCCGCGATCGCGGCCGGGCCGGGGATCCTCGACGAGGTCGGCCCCCGCAAGGTCGCCCACGCCGGGACGTACAACTCGAACCCGCTCGCCATGACCGCCTGCCTCGCCTCCCTCGACCACATCCTGACCGAGGAGGCGCTGGAACGCTCGGCACGTCTCAACTCCCGCCTCGCGAAGGGGTACTCGGAAGTGTTCGATGACGCCGGCGTGACGGCGCACGTCGCCGCGGACGGGGTCTCGGGAACGGTGTTCTTCGCGGACCATCCAGTACGGAATTGGCGGGATTTCTTGACGGTCGACGGGGACCGATCGATGCTCTACTACTACCTCAGCCTCAACCGGGGCCTGATTCCGTCCGGGACCGGCCCGGACGAGCAATGGACGATCTCCGTTCAGCACACCGACACGGACGTGGATCGCCACCTCGAGATCCTCGGATCGGTCGCGGAGAAGCTGGCTGGAACGCCCCAGGCTGGGGAGATTGAAGAGTCGGTGTGAACGGCGGCGAACCGGCCGGGCCTCTCAGTGGGGCCTGAGACGGTGCCTACCGAACCAAGTCAGGTGCTCGCGGAGGTTCTCGAGCGTCTCCCGACCTCCGGTGCGTGCCACGTCCTTGGGGACCCGGTAGGCCAGAATCGCAAGGTACACCACGGCGGCCGCAAGTGGGAGGGCGACGAACGCGCCGATCCATGCGAGGTTCAGCTGGCCAACGGAGCCGAACGTCAGTCCCACAGCGGAGTACTCGCTTCGAAGATGGATCCACGAGACGCAGAAGTACCAGAGCCCCGAGAGGACGATCAGGCAGTACGCCGTGAGGCCGGTGACGAGGTCATAGAGGACGAACGCCCCGACCTTCTTTCCTATACGCGCCCCGGTTCCCTCGGGAATGCGCATAGATGCTCACCATAGAATTCGTAGCCTTCGGACCACTATTTACTACTATAGTCTACACGGAAAATCCGTATCCGGGGGGCCACGGGTGGTGTCGAGAGAGCCGAACCTCTCGCGGCCCCGTGAGTCGAGTGTAGGACGAGAGGGTCCGAGCACTGGAGCTTTGTCGCCGAAAACCCCCGTTCAACGGCGGGGGGTTCAGGCGCGGTGATGCGGATCTCGACCCGTGATTATGTTGCCTCGGGATCGGTCATCACAGCGATATCGATCCCTTGCTCCGCGATCTCCGATGTATAACCGGCGGCGCGGCCGAGGCTGTCGACCACGTTGCCCAGGGCGAGCAGCTCCTCACCACGCTTCGTCGCTACGCGGTGGACGAGTGCGTCGATGAGCTTCTCGTGGGCTTCCCGGGCGTCGATCGCCTCGTTCGCGAGGACGATGTTCCGGGTGACGAGAGCGCTGAACGCCTTATCGAGGAGCGCAACGAGAGATTGTCGCGCCTCATCGATCTCCTTGACCAACTTGGAGTCGAGGGACTTCTCTTGGGCCAGAGCCGGCAGACTGGAGGCGATGCGCATCGCGTGTCGGCCGATCCGCTCGAGGTGCCGCGCGATCAGAAGGTAGCCCGTGACCGCGGCGGTCGATCCATTGGGGCCATGGGATCCGTTGATACCGTTGGGGATCAGGCGCGTTTGGGTGAGGTGGTATTGCTTCGCGATCATCCAGTAGAGGCGATTGACGTCCTGTCCCCGCAGCTCGACGTCGTGGGCGAGCGATTGGTCCGAGGTACGAAGTGCACTGACCGAGTCCTCTAGCATCGCACGCACCGTGAGCTGCATCCGACGCAGGCACTTGTCGATACTGAGGTCCGTGGCATCCGAGAGGTCCTGGATCACGAGGGAATTTTTCGTTTCCTCGATGACTTCGGGCCCAATGACGAGACGGCAGAACTCTCGAGACACACTACGAGTGAACGCGGCGTTGGACGGCGGAAACCGGACCTCGATCAAGCCGAATCCACCGACGTAGGCCCCCACGAGCTTTCGGAGAAGGTGCTCTCGGCTCTCCTCGTCCCGAACGTTGAAGGTCTTTCGTCGGGCCTCGACCCGTTCGCCGGCATGCGGCCGGATCGAGACCGAGCCGTCCCGTCCCGTCTCGAGAAAGACCGTGTCTCCGGCCTTGAGGCCCGATCCGACGACCCAGCGCTTCGGCAGCGAGACCAGATAGGTTGACCCCCCCGCCAGCTGCAGTTTTCGACCTTCCATCGCAATCATCCGTTTCCCTCATGTTCTACCGAACCTTAAGCGTTTGAAATATAGACTATGTACATCAATCTGAGGCCCCGGAATTGCCGAAGATGTCGTGGCATTCTTCGTAACATTGGACGGACCGGACTCCCGGAAGCTTGTGAAACAGAAGGAGGTCGTTCGCAAACGTGACGATTTTCGGCGTTGTTCGCTGCGTCGGATCGTACCGAGATGTCCGCAAGGGCAGATTCGTTAAGCCGAGAGCTGCCTCCCGTCCAGCGGATAGGCTATGGCGGATCCTCCCGTAGGTCACTCGGTTCCGGAGGAGCCTAACGCCGGGCCCTCGCTCGTCCGATCGGGCAGCGACGCAGACTTGCTCCGCGCCCGGTCAGAAGGCTCGGCCCGGTTCAGTCGAAACATCCTGCTCACTCTAGGAGCCGTTACGGCGGGGGCAGGAATCGTGGACGGCATCGTCTCTCGATCCGATCTCGGATGGGCGATCGGGACCTTCGGTGTCGTATTGATCGCGCTCAGCGGAGTTCAAGCGGCTCTTTACCGGCGTGATCAGAAGAATCGAGTCGCGGCAGTACACCTGTGGGACGAGGGAGTGGAACTGTTGCTATCTAACGGCGAGGTTCGCGGAGGGATGTGGGTCGATCCTGATTTCGGTTTGCAGCTCGTGTCTCGACCTGCCCCCCCGCCAGCTGGCCGGGAATATCTGATGATATGGCTCCCGGACTCCCACATTCCACCCGTGGAGATCACCGAGGACGCGTACGATCGGCTTGGGCGGACGGCGGCCGACAAAGGGCTACACGTCTCAGTGGCTCGACGGGGGCCCCGCGAAGGTGGAACCCAGATGATCCACATTCGCAATCACCCGGCCCCTGCGGTCAAGGCGAAGTCGAAGTCCGCCAGAAAGTCCGTGGAAAGCGAACGCGAGTAGAGAGAGATCGGCTCGTTTGTCTCGAGTTGAAAAACAGTGGCCCCGGGGGTTTCCCCCCGGGAGGAGAAGGGGTTCGTTCGACCGGGTCGGTCCTCCTGCCTAGACCGAGTAGACGCTGACCTCGTGCGACGCCGATGCCAGTGCGATGTTGTTCGCGGGGTCCAGGATGAACGTGACGAACTCCTGGGCCACTCCCGTGTACGGCTGGAGGGAGACGAACTCGAACGCTCGGGCGCCGTCGTAGCTCTGCGCAACCGTCAACGTGGTCGTCGCGCCCGACGGGCCGAAGCCGCCGTTGATGATTCCGCCGGCGATCGAGCCCGTGGAGCCGAGCGAGGGCGCTACCGCCGCCTGGATGGTGTCCGTGGGGGAGTTGGTCCACGTGCCGGGAGCCGCGATGGCGATGCCGCATGCCGCCGTCGCGACGCCTTGGCAAGTGACGCCCGAAGTCGAGGAGCGCGCCAATCCGTCGGATGCGTAGCCAATGGCATCGGGTGTGGTCGCGACCGCGGAAATCACTCCCGTGTCGCCAACCCCGCTCTTGACCGGTGCGAAGCCACAGTCCGAGAGGAGGTTGCTCGAGCCGCAGCCGCTAAAGCCGAGGCTCGCGAACGACGTCGCGAACGTGCTGGCGCTCGCGGCGCCAAGGATCCGCGACTCGAACGTCTGAGTAGCTCCGGCGGCGTCCGAGCGACCCACGGTCACTATTGCAGCGCCGGTCTGGCCCGCGCCCGATCCGACTGCGGTTCCACCCGCGCAGATGTTGAAGCCACACGGCGTGCCGGCAATCCCCGACGCATCGTAGATGAGGTTGGGGTAGCCAGCCAGGGAGCCGAACTGGGTCGCCACATTGGTCGTACTATATCCGCCCGTGTCGACGGTTTCCTTAGCGGCTCCCACAGTCGCTCCAAGAGTGGCCGCCGGGATGTTCTCCCAGAGGAGAGCACCGGCTGGGTATCCTGCGATGCCGCTGATAGCCGTCGTGTCGATCGTTGTAGGTACCAGTATTGGCGATACCCCGACCGTCGCTCGTCCGTAGATCAACGCAAGGGTGTCGTAACTGGCGCTGATCAGGCCGTGGTCGTTGGCGACCGGCACGATCACATCGACCGCGTCGTAGGCGACCGTGGTGATCTGAATGGTGTTCAGATCCGACGACGGACAACCGTCGCTCGCGATGAGGCCAGACGGAGTTTCCGGGGTCGAGGCCGTGCCGATATCGATCGCGCCTGCACAGACCGCGAGCATGCCCGCACCGGTTCCGCCCTGGTTGACGCTGATCTGGACGTCCGACTGGTTCTGTTCAAACCAGGTCGCCGCCTCCGAAGCGAATGGATAGGCGGACGTGCTCCCACCCACTGACAGTGTCGACTGAGCTTTCGGCTGACCAATCCCACCCGTAATGTTCCCCTGCCAGACGACGAGCCAGAGGTACAGGAACGCAGCGGCCGCCACGGCGATGAGGATCAGGATGAGCGTTGCCACGACGGGCGACACTCCCTTCTTCTCGCCACGGAGGCGC
>Ga0187781_10002430_pt1 | contig 14200 bp, 9 predicted proteins | sample 0715_SJ02_MP02_2_FD_132447 | JGI IMG/M metagenome (GOLD analysis project Ga0187781, IMG submission 132447) | Tropical peat soil microbial communities from peatlands in Department of Meta, Colombia - 0715_SJ02_MP02_20_MG | ecosystem: Environmental > Terrestrial > Soil > Wetlands > Peat | place...
CATGCCCACTCTTGTCGTCCTGCTCGGCTTTATTGCCCTGTTTCATCTTGTCCTGCACCTGCCGCTGGCACTGGCGGCCATCATCACCCTGGTCTTGTGGGTGATCTGGAAGTTGAAGTACCTGATCCTTGCCATCATCGGTATCGAGTGGCTATTGGACCGCGACAGATAAACCCGCCGTACTCTCGTCTTTCCGCTGTTTTGCGCCCGATCCAGTCCAGTACGCGCCCTTTCGCCGGCGTGATCCCTGGCCTGGATACAGGCGGGTATTGAGCCCCCGTGCTAGTGCCGCTATCCGCAGCTAACAGGCGGCGCATACCGTTCAATAGCCGTCGAATAAGCCTCTGCGGCATTCAGAGCTGATAGCTGGAGATTTCGATCAGGTTCTGGTCCGGGTCCCGCACATACACCGACAGGATGCTGCCATTGGCACCGGTTCGCCGGACCGGCCCCTCGACCAGTGGTATTTCCATGGTCTGCAAGCGGGCCACCACGGCATCCAGCGGCACGCTGGCGATGAAACACAGATCCAGCGCACCCGGTGTCGGCAACTGCGCCTTGGGCTCAAATTCTTTGCCCTTGATATGGAGATTGATCTTTTGCTGGCCAAACTTCAGTGCCATGCGCTCCACCGGAGGCTCGCCGCCCACAAACGTCTCCAGTGTCATTCCCAGCACCTGGCAATAAAAGGTGATGCAGCGTTCCGGATGGGCTGTTGTCAGTACGATATGGTCGATGGTTTGTATCATGCGCGCGCGCTCTCCACTGTCATGGCGAACAAGTTAAATACTTTATGCCAAAGACTGTGATAGCTTGCACGTATCAAACCTTGCGGCTGCCCGGTTTACTCTTCAGCCGGCCTTTGCGTTTTTTCCACCAGATGACAAGGCCCGTGACACTGAGCATGGCCGTGGCAAGGCCGACCAGGCTGATGAAGCTCTTGAATGCCACCCCACCCAGCGCCGCCATATGCAGGCTGGTCAACCAGCTCTGGATGGTGTCTCCACTGGCCACGCCACTGGGAAGCCACATGCCACGGTAGATCCCGGATTGGCCATCAAAGAATACTTGCGTACTCCCCCAGCGCTGGCTCACATCCCGACTGCTTCGAACACTATAGCTGTATTGAGCGGTACGCGGGTCATAACGGATGCTGTCCTCTTCCAGAATGGTGAAACCATGTTTCTGCGCAAGCAGCCCCATCAGCTTGCGTCCCTGCGCTCTGGCGGCAAACCAGTCCGGCTTGGCCTGAGCGATTGCCCGGGCGGGCAGATGACTGGCTGCAGGCTCCGTCTGGCTGGCAAACAGGGCTTTCATCACCGGTGTGTAAACCTGCGGCAGGTTGAAGGACACGCTGCTCCAGGCCAGCACCCAGAGCATGGCCCACAGCCACAGCGAGGTGGCACGATGCAGATCAAACATCAATTTGTAGCCACCACCCGTGGCGCGGATTTTCCACGACACCAGCCAGCGTCGCAGCCATGACTTCCGGGTTGATCCGGCACTCGGGGCATCCTGCCTGGCTGCCTTGCGCTGCGGAGCGGGAAAGGTGAGATAGACACCGGCAAAGCAGTCCAGGGTCCACAGCACAGCCACGATACCGAATACGGTGCTTGCCAGCGGGCCCAGTGCCAGAGAGTAGTGAAAGCGATAGACAAATGGCATCAGGTTTTTCACCCCCTGGCGGATATCCCCCCAATGCCGGCTTCCCAGTATCTGCCCACGGTAGGGGTCGACAAAAACCTGCTCATATACCGGCTCTCCGTCCTTTTGCTGCAGCGTGAGTCCGAAGATCAGTGCCCTCTCCCTGCTTTGGGCCAGCGGAACCCTCAGTATCTCGGTTGCGGGGTAGCGTGCCTGCACCAGCGGCAGCAGTTGCAGGGGGTCTTGCATGGCTTGTGACCCTGCAACGGGATCAACCTTGAACAGGCCGGGATTGATCAGCCCCTCCAGCTCATCGCTCCAGGCCAATACAGCACCCGTCATGCCTGCCGACAGCAGGAATCCCGCAATGATCAAGCCAAGCCAGCGGTGAATGCGTACTGCCGTCTGTCGGAAATGGTATTTCATGCTTTGTGTAACAGGAGGAATGATTGATCAAGGCATGCACATCAGCCCCCGTTTTATCGCAGTCGGGCGGCTACATGTACGAAAGTGGCAACGCAGGGGTCTGCTGCCAGAATCCGCATTCTACATGCAAATGATTATTATTTTCATAATTACAGAAAAAATTTGCCGCTTGCATAGCAAACAGGCCGCGCAGCCATGGCAAGTGGCCGCCATCAAACCTCAGCAGCAAAGCACCAGGAAAATTCCGTTGACAAATTAAGAAATTTTATCAAAAAATAAAAATGAGAATCATTATCAAAATGACAACAATCATCATCATGGGTATCTGCAATGCAAGTTAACCGGCCTCATACCGCCGCCCCACTGTCTTCCACTCTGCCGAAATTCACCTTGCGTCCGCTCTGCCTGGCCATACTGCTGGCAGCCAGCCACGCCCACGCAGCGGATGCCAGTGGCACTACCGAAGCCAATGCTGCCGACGTCACCGAACTGCCCACGCTTGCCGTTACGGCAGATACAGCAAGCGCCCAGGTACCGACCGAAGCCCTGGACAGCTATACGATCAAGCACAGCGATTCGGCTACCCGGATGAACCTGTCGCCAAAAGAAACGCCACAAGCAGTTTCTGTCGTGACCCATGCCCAAATGGAAGACTTCAAGCTGGACAGTATCAATGATGTACTGGCCAGCACCACGGGCGTAACAGTCGAAAAAGTTGAAACAAACCGCACCTATTACACCTCCCGTGGTTTTGACATCACCAATTTCCAGTTTGACGGCATTGGCATACCGCTGACCTATGGTGTGCAATATGGTGATATCGACACCGCAATGTTTGATCGCATCGAAATCGTGCGGGGCGCAAACGGACTATCCAGCTCGACCGGCAATCCGTCTGCCACGGTCAATTTCATCCGCAAGCGTCCGACCGATGACTTCCAGGCTTCGATGGATATCACGGCAGGCTCCTGGGATACCAAACGGGTGGATGTCGATGTTTCCGGCCCGCTCAATGAAAACGGCAGCATCACCGGTAGGGTCGTGGCGGCAAACCAGGATGGTGATTCCTACCTGGATCGCTACAAACCCTCCCGCGATGTGTTCTACGGCGTACTGGAAAACAAGCTCAATAGCAGCACTGTGCTGACGCTCGGCTATAGCTACCAGAAAGATGATGGCAAGGGTGCCATGTGGGGCGCGCTGCCCCTGGCCTATACCGATGGTTCACCCACCAACTATGGGGTGGGCACCAGCACCTCTGCCAATTGGTCCTTCATGGATACGACAGACCAGCGGGTCTTTGCCGAACTGGCACATACCCTTGCCAATGGCTGGCAATGGAAGAGCACCCTGGGTTACAACCAGCTTGATACCGACAGTGCGCTGTTCTATGTCTATGGCACGCCAGACAAGACCACGGGCGGCGGGTTGTATGCCTATCCTTCGCTCTACAATAGCTCCAACAAACAGGTTTATGTGGACAGTAATGTCTCCGGTCAGTACCCGTTTGCTGGCCGTACCCATGACCTGAGCTTTGGGGTAAACCTGTCCCGTTCTCGCATGAGCGATATCAGCCACTACGGTGAAGGCATCGGCACCGAACTGTATGGCTCCGAAGCCTTTGACGGTAGCTATGCCATGCCGGCCTTTGATGCCAGTGTGGATGGCAGCCAGTATGTCGATACGCGCAAAACCATTTATGCGGCCACCCGCCTGAACCTGAACGACCAGAGCAAACTGCTGCTGGGCTTCAACTACACGCAAGCGGATTCGTCCGGCTATAGCTATGATGTCAGCCACCAGTTGAACCAGTCTGCGACCTCGCCCTATGTCGGCCTGGTGGTGGACCTGACTAATCAGGTGTCGGCCTATGCCAGCTTTGCCAAGATTTTCAACCCGCAAACCCAGACCGACATCACCGGGGCCAATCTGGCTGCCGCCCGTGGCAGCAGCAAGGAAATCGGCCTGAAGGGTGATTTCTTCCAGAGCAGGCTCAATGGTTCCGTGGCCTTATTCCAGGTGGCACAGAGCAATATCGCCGAGCAGGCCGGCTATATCGGCAATCAGGCTTACTACCAAGGCATCTATGCCAAATCCCAGGGGGTGGAATTCGACCTCTCCGGAGAACTGGCCAAGAACTGGCAAGCCAATCTTGGCGTCGTGGCCCAGCAAATCAGTGGTGAAAATGGCGAGGATGAACGCGATTACGTACCGCGCCGGCAGTTCCGTCTTTCCACGACCTATCGCCTGCCGCAGCTGGAACAGCTCAAACTGGGTGTCAGCCTGAACTACCAGAGCGAGACCCGCTATAGCAGTACGTCGCCCACCGGCCAAGGTGGTTATTCGGTCTGGAACATGATGGCCAGCTACGATGTAGACAAGCATTTTACGGTTTCCGCCAATATCTATAACGTGCTGAACCGGAAATACCTGACCAGTCTGTACTGGGACCAGTCCTACTATGCAGCTCCGGTCAATGCCAGCGTCTCGGTGAAATGGAAGTACTGAGCCGCTATTGATGGATCACGCTTCCCTGTCCGCTACCGTGGACAGGGAAAATACCGGCACCTGCTGGCCCTGACTGTCTTCCTACGGCGCGGGCTAGCCGCATCATCAAAGACCCTGCACTCTTGACCACCCTAGTGTACGGGCTGCAGAACAACAGCCGCACCACCCCCGGCACACGAAGCACACTCCCCCCGCAGGCACAGTGACAGGCATTGCCGCTATCACCCTGTTGACGTCATTAAATAATAATGATTATTATTTATATTTAAGGAAATCACTATGTTGATCCCCTTTCTCATCATGCTGCGCGAGGGTATGGAAGCAGCCCTGATTGTCGGCATTATCGCCAGCTATCTGCGCCAGTCCGGCCAGCAGCAGTGCCTGCCCGCCGTATGGATTGGGGTTGCTCTCGCCTGCCTGCTCAGCCTGGCCACAGGGCTTGCGCTGGAAATGACCGCACAGGAGTTCCCGCAAAAGCAGCAGGAACTGTTTGAAGCCATCGTCGCCTTCGTCGCCGTCATCATCCTCACCTCCATGGTGTTCTGGATGCGACAGGCGGCCAGATCGATCAAGGGGCAGTTGCATGAGGCCATTGAGCGTGCCATGCATCGCGGCAAGGGCCGTCGCTATGCCTTGGTCGGTATGGCGTTTTTTGCCGTCGCCCGTGAAGGACTGGAGTCGGTGTTTTTCCTGCTTGCCGCCTTTCAGCAACAAGAGGAAAACCCGCTGGCCTGGCTAGCCGGTGTACTGGGCCTGGCGGTCGCCGTCGCCTTGGGCTGGGGGATCTATCAGGGCGGTGTGCGCATCAAGCTGCAACGTTTTTTCAGGCTTACCGGCCTGTTCATCATTTTCGTGGCAGCCGGCCTGCTGGCCGGCGCGGTCAAAGCCTTGCATGAAGCCGGGATATGGAATCACTGGCAATCCACGGTCTTTGATCTGAGCCATACCCTGCCCATCGACACGCCGGCCGGCGTCCTTCTTGCCGGCCTGTTTGGCTACAACGACAGCCCGAGCCAAAGCGAAGTACTGGCCTGGCTATTGTTTCTGATTCCTACCCTGTTCCTGTTCATGCGTGGCAGCAAACCTACCGCCCGCTCCGAGCATGCTTCCGTACAGTCACATTGATCTTGTCCCGCCACCCATGAAGGAAAAACCTGATGGCAAACCAGTCTTTATTCAAGCTATCCACTCTGGCCCTGCTTGCCTCCACCCTGACCGCCTGCGGCAACAACGAGAATGCCACCGCCGCTCAGGCGGCTGCCAGCGCCCCGCATGCAGCTGCGGCCGTGGTGGACTATAGCCACCAGTTGGCGGCTCCTGTCGCCGCATACAAACAATACGTCAGTACCGAACTGGAAGGCTTGCTGACTCAGGCCAAGGCCTTTGCCCAAGCGATCAAGGCCGGGAAATTGAGCCGGGCACAGGCACTATATGCCCCGACACGCCAGCACTACGAACGCATCGAACCGATTGCCGAATTATTCTCCGACATGGATGCCGCCATTGATGCCCGTGAGGATGACTTCAAGCTGAAAGCGGCCGACCCCCACTTCAGCGGCTTCCATCGCCTGGAAAAAGCATTGTTCGCCGACCAGGACACCAAGGGCCAGCAACAGTATGCCGACAAGCTGGTGGCGGACATTACCGAGCTGCAAAAGCGCGTGAAAACACTGGACATTCCGCCGGCGAAAATGGTGGGCGGTGCGGCCAGCCTGATCGAAGAAGTCGCGGCCAGCAAGATCAGTGGAGAGGAAGACCGTTACAGCCACACCGATCTGTGGGATTTCCAGGCCAATGTGGACGGCGCGCAGAAAATTGTCTCCCTGCTACGTCCCTTACTGCAAAAAGCCAGCCCGGAGCTGCTTGCCAGGGTGGATGACAACTTCCGTACCGTAGACACGCTACTGGGCAAATACCGCAATACAGACAAGACCGGCTTTGTCAGCTACCAGCAGGTCAAGGATGCCGACCGGCAAGCCATGAAAGGGCCGATTACCGCACTGGCCGAAGATCTGTCCAGGCTGCGCGGGGTACTTGGACTGGATTGATCCCGGCCCCCTCCTGTCGCGCCCGTGCATCGCCACCGGGCCGGCAGCCGCCGAGCCTGGTGCCTGAGCGTGCACCGACACCAGTCCCCCGCCTACTCACAGGAAGCCCATGCACAAACCCACTCTCCTGCTGCTCTTGTTGAGCACCCTGACCGCCTGCGACAAAGAACACCCGCCGTCTGCCGTGGCAAGCACCACGTCCGGCAGCATTCCCATGGTCAACATCAGTATTACCGATGATGCCTGCCAACCCATGAGCCTGACGGTAAAACAGGGGAAAACCCAATTCATCATCAAGAACAAGAGTCGTCGTGCCGTGGAGTGGGAAATCCTCCAAGGCGTTTATGTCATTGAAGAAAGAGAAAACATTGCGCCAGGCTTCAGTCAGAAACTGACGGCCAAACTCGCACCGGGTCGCTACGCAATGACTTGCGGCTTGTTGAGCAATCCACATGGCGAGCTGATTGTTGAATAAGCCTGTTGCAAGCCAGGCACCACACTGATGGACTGAATTCATGAATGAACAAGACAAGGGCAGCCTTGATGCCGTCCCCACCAAGCCCGACCAGCAGCGTCGCGCATTATTACGCGGTGCCGGGGTGTTTGGCGGCGGAATGCTGGCTGGCGGTTTGGGGAGCGCAGCATGGTTTGGCCAGCAAACCCGCAACACCAACCCCAGTGCGCGAATTATTCCTTTTCAAGGTGCCCATCAGGCCGGCATTGACACGCCCCCGCCACAGGAAGCCATTTTCATCGCCTTTGATGTACTGGCCACCAATCGCAACGGTTTGCGGGACACCTTGCAGAAACTGACCGAGCGCATTGCTTTTCTGACCCGGGGCGGAACAGCCCCGCAGGACAAGCCCGGACTGCCTCCTCCCGACTCGGGACTACTGGGTAGCAGCATTGCACCGGATGGGTTGACGATTACCGTGGCCGCCGGAGCATCGCTCTTCGACCAGCGCTTTGGATTGCAAGCACAGCGTCCGCACCACCTGAGCCAGATGGAGGCTTTTGCCAATGACGCACTGGATGCCGCCTGGTGCGATGGAGACCTGCTGATCCAGTGCTGTGCCAACGCACGGGAGACGGTGATTCATGCGCTGCGCGACATCATCAAACACACACCGGACAAATTGGCTGCACGCTGGAAAATGGATGGTTTCCTGCCAGCCAGTGCAATACGCAACAGTAGCACGCCCATCAATCTGTTTGGTTTCCGGGATGGCACCGGCAACCCTGATGCGGCGGATGCCGCACAAATGCAGTCGCTGGTCTGGGTTGGTGACAAGGACAAAGAGCCCGCATGGGCACAAGGGGGGACTTATATTGCCATCCGGCTAATCCGCTTCACCCTGGAACAATGGGACCGCACACCGCTGGGCGAGCAACAGAGCATCTTTGGCCGCAACAAGAACAGTGGCGCACCACTGGGAAAACAGCATGAATTTGATGACCCCGGCTTTGCCGCCGACCCTCAAGGTCGTCATATCCCACTGGATGCACATATGCGCCGTGCCGAACCACGCACGCATGGCCGCCATGATGCCCGCTTGCTGCGCCGCAGCTACAGTTATTCGCTGGGGCTGACCAAGTCCGGCCAACTGGACATGGGCCTTGTGTTCGTCTGCTTCCAGTCCAATCTGCAGACCGGCTTTATCGAAACCCAGAAAAGGCTGGATGGCGAGCCGCTGGAGGAATACATCAAGCCATTTGGTGGTGGATACTTTTTTGCCTTTCCCGGCGTACAGCAAGGACGCTACCTGGGGGAATCGCTGATCGGATAAGAGCCTCTGTCAGAAACCCTACTGCGCCATGGTGCCGCTGGTTCTGTTTGCCCCGGCGCGTCCTGCATCGGGGCGGCTACACTATTTTGTGAGCCGTTCCAAACACGGAAGAGGCCCTCCACTCAGACCCCATGCCTAGCGGCCGGGGCTGATTATTCCGTCTGCTGCGCCATGGCTTGTTGCCCGATGGTCTGCTCAAATTGCGCATCCGGCATCGGTTTGCCAAACAGATAACCCTGGAAGGCATCGCAGCCGTGTTGCATCAGGAATGCCTGCTGAGCCTTGCTTTCTACCCCTTCGGCAATCACCTCCATCCCCAGCCCTTGCGCCATGGTAATGATGGTTTGCGCCACCATGGCGTCCTGCTTGCTATCAGGCAGGCCATCGACAAAGGACTTGTCTATCTTGAGCTGATCCAGTGGCAGGCGGGTCAGATAAGAGAGCGAGGAACTGCCGGTGCCAAAATCATCCAGGGAAAAAGTAATACCATGTGCCCTGAGCTGCTTCATTTTCAGCAGGGCATCGTCAAGGTCATCCAGCACAATGCTTTCAGTTATTTCAATTTTGAGTTTTCTGGCATCCGCACCGGCCTCGGTCAGCGTCTGCAACACATCACGAACAAAACCAGGCTGGGCAAACTGGCGGGCACTCACATTCACGGCCAACACCAGATCCTGGCAGGAGGGTAGCCCGGCCCAGCGCTTCAACTGCTGGCAGGCCGTTTGTAGAATCCATGTTCCCAGCGGCAAAATCAGTCCGGAATCTTCGGCCAGGTAAATAAACTGACCGGGTGCCAGCATGCCACGCTGCGGATGATTCCAGCGCACCAGTGCCTCGGCACCAATAATGCGCCCTTCACGGTTCAATTGCGGCTGGTAATACAAGAGGAACTGCCCGGCATCAATGCCAATGCGCAGATCAGCCTCCAGCGCGGTACGCCTGGCCAGTTCGGTCTGCATGTTTTCCTCGAAAAAGCGTAATGCATTGCGCCCATCGCTCTTGGCCCGGTACATGGCCAGGTCCGCATGCATCAGAATACTTTCCAGCGAGCACTCTTCACCAATAAACAAGGTCACGCCGATACTGGCCGTGCAGTAAAAAGCATGGCCTTCGACCTGGTATTGCTCTGCCAGCACCTGACGCAGTTTTTCCCCTACCTGTCCTGCCCGTCTGGCAGCCTGCCCGACCTCAGTCCCCAGCTCTTCAAGGACCACAACAAACTCATCACCGCCAAAACGGGCCAGGGTATCGCTTTCGCGCACCACCTTTTTGATCCGCTGCGTGGCCAGAACCAGCAACTCGTCACCGGCCCGATGCCCGATGGTGTCATTGACGCGTTTGAAATTATCCAGATCGATAAACAGCAAGGCGTAATATTCTGCGCTGCGCGCACTCCAGGACTGGGCATGTTCCAATCGGTCATAGAGCAAGCGGCGGTTGGGCAGATCAGTCAGCGCGTCATAATAGGCCAGGTGGCGGACTTGGGATTCTGCCTCGCGCTGCAAAGTGACATCCGAAAAGGAAGCCACATAATGGCTCACCTCACCTGCGGGATTGGTCACCGCAGAAATGGTGAGCCGCTCAATATAATGGCTGCCATCCTTACGCCGGTTGCACAACTCTCCTTGCCAATAAGCGCTGCGTGCAAGTTCTGCACGCATTGCGGCATAGAAACTGGCATCCTGCATGCCCGAATGCAGCAACTGCGGCGTTTTGCCTACGACCTCTTCCTCGCTGTAACCGGTAATCCGCGTAAAGGCCTGGTTGACCTTTTGAATCACCGCCTGCGCATTGGTCACCATGATGCCGTCCTGAGCCTCGAAGGCGATGGCAGCAATACGCAATTCTTCCTCGGCCTGCAGGCGACTGGTGATATCAATGGCCAGACCCAGCAAGGCCGGCCGGCCTTGGTGTACAAATAACTGGCCATACATTTCCAGTTCAATGGGCTCGCCGTTTTGATGCAAACCGGTAAACACATAATGGGTTTTACCAGGCGCGCCAGCAAGCTGGGCATGGATCTGCCTGCTGATGGCCGCTCTGTTCTGCGCGGCAACCAGATCCATGATCGGCACGATGTCAATGATTTCCGCAGGGGACGCAAAACCATGCATGCGGGCAAAACCTGGATTCACATAGCGAAAAAAATCATCCTGGATGATAAAGATCCCCACCATGGACTGCTCGACCAGTGCGCGGAAACGGCTTTCACTTTCCCGCAGCACCGTTTCGGCACGGATACGTTCGGTCACATCCTGAATGGTGCCACGCATGCGAATGGGCGTGCCGTCATCATCGAACTCCAGCCCTCCCATGCCATGCACCCAGCGCTCCTGGCCATCGTTTTGCCGGATAATGCGGTATTCCAGATCAAACGGCTTTTTTTCACCCAGCACCTGCTCGGCAAAATAGCGCGTGGCCGACTCTCGGTCTACCGGGGCAATCAGCTTGCTCCACCCCTCGACCGTATGATCATCCTGACTGTTGATACCCAGCAAATGGTCCAGCACGTCCGAGCTTTCCCAATGGCCGCTGTGGATATCCAACAGATAACTGCCAATCCCCCCAATCTGCTGGGAGGCACGCAAGGTGGCCAGGGTTTCCTGCAACTTGTTCTTTTCCTGCTCGCTGCCAGTTATATCCCGCGCAATGCCGAACAGGCCATTGATCTGTCCATTGACATCATGCAAAGGCCCCTTGGTCACCATATAGACAAGCTCGCCATCCACCGTGCTCAAGTGCTCGGTTCTTTGCAAGACTTGGCCATCGCCTAGCACCGCCTGATCATTCCTGATCAGCATCTCTACCTGCTCTGCCGGAAACAGCGCGTAGTCATTCTGGCCCAGAATGTCTTCCATGGCCTTGCCGGTGACCCGCGCCACTTCGCGATTGGCCAGGATGTAACGACCTACTGCATCTTTGGCAAAGATGGCATCCGGTGAGTTATCCAGCAGTTCTGACAGCAATTTCTGAGTGTGCTGATTAAGCAGGTTGGCCCGCTCCACCTTGGACACCAATCGACTGGCCAGACCAAACAGCAAAATGGCAGTCAGCCCGACAAAAGTCAGCCCCTTGGCCGAACTGACCAACATATAGGTATAGGGATCGTGAAAGACGACGGCGACCAGATAATCTGAAAACAGAATCCACAAACTGGCAAGAGCGGCATAGATGCCAGCCAGTTGCAAAGGGTAGCGGAAGTGTGTGTTCCGCACAGAGGAATCCCCGTCACGCACCATGCTCATGCTCCAGATCAGGAAGACAGCAGGAACGCCGCAGCAAGATGCTGACCAAAGACCTGCTTTAGAACCTGTTCATCGTCTGCTGCGCCTGCCTGTCAGCTTATGGCCGGGCAGATTCTGCCGCAGTTTCTTTTCGTGGTATGACTCGCCGCGTAAGCAGAAGGCCGCAGCATACGGACAACACATTACCATCAATACGCTATCGAATAAGCCCAAATTTTATCAATCCATCATAGTGGTAGCGCAATACTGGTGCCACCAAGTCGGCATTTCCCCGTAAAGCCATTAGACAAGTAGATCGCGACTATCCGTTTTATTACTCTCTGCCCATGGTTTGGAACGCTTGTTGGCATACATCGACTGGTCCGCATGCTCCATCAGTGATTCCATATCTTGACCATCGATGGGAAACACTGCATAGCCTATGCTGGCTTGAATGCCGATATCCGCCTCCTCGCTGAGGCAACATCCTTCCAGCGCCGTTATCAAACGTAGACATACGTTCTTGACACAATGCGCATCCAGTATCTGGTGCAGCAGGATGACAAACTCGTCACCTCCAAGCCTGGCAACCGTATCCGACGACCTGGCTTGCTGACATAAGCGCTCAGCCAGCGATTTGATGGCCAGATCGCCAAGACGGTGGCCATATTGGTCATTGATCAGCTTGAGTTTATCCATATCAACCATGACAATGGCAAATTGATCACCAATACGGACCGATTGAGCAATACGCTGCTTCAGCCGGTCATGAAACAGTGCACGATTGGCCACCCCAGTCAGAAAATCATGTGTTGCGATATGAAACAGCTCACTCGACTCAACTTTTGCCGCCACAAACATAGAGGCACTGATCGTGGCTGAAATGATTTCGAGAATATGGGTATCCTCATCATCAAAAGCATGACAGCTTCGGGAAAACACCTTCAGCACACCAACACAGGCCCCTTCGAAAATCAGCGGGCAAACAATCATTGCAGCCACCCCCAGTCGCTGGGTTGCCAGCCGGTCTACTCGGGCGTCGTTGGCTACATCCTGGCTGATCAGCACGGTTTCACACTGGATACAGGCACCGGACAGGCTGCCCTTCAAGCGCACCCGGCTTCCCAACAGTGATTGGGCCGAGACACTGGCAGCCCGGTAAACCAACTCGTCCGCTTCGACAATCTCGATCACTGCCCCATCAGAGCCGGTCAGCTCCTGCGCGCCCTGAGCAGCCTCGGCCATGACCGCAGTAAAGTCCGGCCCCAGTCGGATAATGTTTTGTTGAAAGCGGATAATTCTCTGTAACACTTCGGCTGAGAGTTGATTGTCCATATCCCGCACACCCATTGGAAACTACCTAGTATTTTTACTTATTCTAGACCAGATAGCGATTTGGCATAGCAACTAAAACAGTACACATACCATACCCGACTGTTTTACTTGCATATTTGCCACAAGCTGCTTTGCAAGGGCCGCTCACGGGTGACACAAGCCCTTATTGACCAGCGAGCTTGATACCAGACGAAGAGTCTGTTTACGATCGATAAAGCCAGCTGCCTTGAAGTGATTTAACAGAGAATAAGTAATTGTTGCACAAGGGATACGTAAATAAATATTTACGTTGCCTCCATTGATTTTCAACCGTAGAATTAGAAGCTTGATGGCAAAACCGGTGAAAGCCGGTGACGCAAAACTAGAGGGACTACGGGACGCGCATTGCGCCTATGTCAGCCAGTTGCCCGCCATGCCGTGACGCATGGCAGACAGCGCCCTCGGTTTTGCTTTGGACTCCCAAAGGAACGAGCAATGAGCGCAAACAACTCCCTCAATGGCACCACAGCGGATGTCTTGCAGTCTGCGTCATCCAACCAGGGCAACAACGCCTCCCTGTCCGTTCCCGAGACAACAAATCAGGGCAGTCTTACCCAGTCCTCCCCGCTCATCGAGTCGGCAACGCCGGCAAGCAGCCCGGTCAGTACCACTCCGCTTCTTGCCACGGCAAGTACCACCACCACGACAAGCAGCACAAGCAGCAGCGCCTCGGCCAGCACCACAACGGTAAAAGCCACGAGCAGCAGCACGGCCCCGTCCTGGATTTCGTCTCTGTCTGATTCGGTGTTGAAAGCCGACATGACAGCCATGGCCGGCACGGTGACCGAAGCCGGCCTTGCCAAGATGATTACCGATCTGTCCAATGAACTGAGCAGCAACAAAACCACCTTGTCGACCAGTCAGTTCAATGATCTGAAAACCATTGTCAGCGATCTGAATGTCGGAGAAACCGCCAGCAGTTATGAGCTGTATACCCTGAACGCACTGGTCAATGGCAATGCGGCCAACGCATCCTGGACCGGTGGCAATGCAAGCACCAGCAGCCTTGGCAATCTGGCTACCGGCTCTTCGGCCAGCCAGCTGACTAATCTTGATGGCAAATGGTTGCTGGGTACCGATCTGCCTTCCTCCACCGCCACGGTGGATGGCTCTACTATTCAGATCAGCTATAGCACCAGCACGGCCGCCCTGTTCGGCTCCAGCGGGCCGTCGATGAATGACATCAACC
>Ga0187781_10002431_pt1 | contig 14190 bp, 13 predicted proteins | sample 0715_SJ02_MP02_2_FD_132447 | JGI IMG/M metagenome (GOLD analysis project Ga0187781, IMG submission 132447) | Tropical peat soil microbial communities from peatlands in Department of Meta, Colombia - 0715_SJ02_MP02_20_MG | ecosystem: Environmental > Terrestrial > Soil > Wetlands > Peat | place...
AGCGATCCTGAACGGACTGACTCCAAAGCCGGGCATGCGGAAATCGTTGAACATCGCGGTACCGCACTAATCTGCGCAAAACGCGTCAAAAATCCGAGGACTCCGACCCGCGATTGTTTTTTTTGTGAGATCGAGAAACATTTCCCACCTCGCAGGCATCCCATTATCACTCCCCAATACCTGGTAGACAACGCGAATCGGGAAGAAAATTTCCCCTCCTGGCCGGCGTTAGACGGGAGCAACGGACGATGAAATCAAGTTATTGCGGTCGGTTTGCCCCCTCCCCGACCGGGCCGTTACACCACGGTTCGCTCGTCGCCGCTTTGGCCAGCTGGCTGGATGCACGCGCTCATTTTGGTAAGTGGTTGATTCGTATAGAAGACATCGATCCGCCACGCCAGCGCCCAGGAATTGCTGCGGAGCAAATCGACGTGCTGCGCCAGCTCGGGATGACATCCGATGAGCCCGTCTTGTATCAGAGCACGCGGTCTGCTGCCTATGATGTTGCGATGCACCAATTGTGTCAGATACAACGCACGTTCGTTTGCAGCTGCAGCCGCGCTCAACTGGCTCTGTCGGATAAGACTTCGTCGCTGCGCTACCCGGGAACTTGCCGCCAGCGAGGCCTGAGCGGCAAGGGTGCCATCCGCTTTCGCGTTGACGACGGTACGATCGGATTTAGGGATCGAGCCTGCGGATACTTTGCACAAAACGTCGAGGAGTGCGTGGGCGATTTCGTGATTCGACGTGCCGACGGGCTTTGGGCCTACCAGCTGGCAGTGGTCGTTGACGACGCCTTTCAGCACGTCACGCACGTCGTGCGCGGCGCCGACCTGCTCGATAACACGCCTCGCCAGATCGCGCTCCAACAGGCTTTGGGACTGCCCACGCCGCGGTATTTGCACGTGCCGCTGGTGCTCGATGCCTGCGGCCGCAAGCTCTCCAAGCAAACGCAAGCGCCAGCCATTGATCCGCGCAACGCCTTGGCCGAGCTCGAGCTGGCCTGGCAACATCTGGGCTTTTCGCCAACGGGAGCAAGCAGCGTGAGGGCATTTCAGCAGCAGGCGCTGACCCGTTGGCGCGATCAATGGTGCGTGGCAGCCGCGCCGCGGTCAATCGATGCCCCACCAAAGAGCCAAGCATCGGCATGACCATTGCCCTTTTAACGGACATTCATGCCAACCGGGAGGCGTTGGAGGCGTGCCTTGCGCATGCCCAGGAGCACGGAGCGAGCCAGTACATCTTTTTGGGCGATTACGTCGGCTATGGAGCCGACCCGGCGTGGGTGGTCGATACCGTGATGGGCTTTGTTCGCCAAGGGGCAACGGCCTTGCGTGGCAATCATGATGAGGCCGCCGCCGGCTCCGGCGATGTGCGCCTAAACGCCGATGCGCGACAGTGCATTGACTGGACGCGCGAAGTGCTTACGACCGGGCAGCTCGAATTTTTACGGACGCTGCCGTTGACCTTCGAAGACGGTGCCTGTCTTTTCGTGCACGCCAACGGCTGGGATCCGGAAAACTTCGAGTATGTTCTCGGCCCCATGCAGGCGGCGCGCAATATGCAAGTGGTGCGCGCCCGCATCACCTTTTGCGGGCACATGCACGAGCCGATGCTCTATCACATGGGTCTAACGCAGCGCGTGGAGGTTTTTTCTCCGATTCCCGGCACGCCCATCCCATTGAGTGCAGCGCGTCGCTGGCTTGCGCTGCCCGGTTCGGTCGGACAGCCGCGCGATGGCAACCCGGCCGCTTGCTACGCGATCTTCGATGAACTGACGAACCTGCTGAGTTTTTGGCGCGTGCCCTACGATACCCAGGGCGCAGCCCGCAAAGTGCGCGCCGCAGGCCTTCCGGAGCGCTACGCATTGCAATTGCTCTATGGGGCCTGAGACCACGCACCGGCGCGTCCCAGAGCCAGGCGAGCTCATCGACGGCTTCCGGCTCGTTGAGCGCCTGCATCGCGGCGGGATGGCCGAGCTTTGGCATGTCACCAAGCCCGACCTGCCCGTATCTGGGCTCATGAAGATTCCGCTGCTGGCCGAAGACTCAACGGCAATCGTTAGCTTCGAAGTTGAGCAAATGATTTTGCCCTTGCTTCACGGACCGCATGTGCCACGCTGGATCGCGGCCGGAGGCTTTGAGGCACAGCCCTACATTGTGATGGAGTTGATCCCGGGCCGATCACTGCGCGCTCGTCTGGATCAGGCGCCGCTGCCGCCCGAGGAGGTTGCCTCAATTGGGGCCAAAGTGGCCGAGGCATTGCACGACCTGCACCAGCAGCAGGTCATCCACCACGACATCAAACCGAGCAACATCATGTTCCGCGCCGATGGGACGGCGGTGCTGATTGATTTTGGCCTTGCCCGACACGATCGGCTGCCGGATTTGTTGGCCGAGCAGTTTCGCCTGCCCATGGGCACCGGTCCATACATCTCGCCGGAACAGGTGCTGCATAACCGCACCGATAGCCGAAGCGATTTATTTGCGCTGGGCGTCATCTTGTACTTTCTCGCTACGGGTACTCGCCCTTTTGGCGCACCAAGCAGCGTGCGGGGATTGCGACGGCGACTGTATGAGGAGCCCGTGCCGCCGCGCTTGCATCGGCGCGACTTTCCGCTGTGGTTGCAGGAGATCATCCTGCACTGCCTGGAGGTGGACCCTGAGCAGCGTTACGCGAGCGCGGCGCAACTGGCCTTTGACCTGACTCACCCCGATGCCGTGGAGTTGACGCATCGCGCCCAGGCCGCCGAGGCGCAATCACCCTGGAGCCGCTTGCGCCGTCTGGTGCGACGCCTGGCGACGAGCCCCACGGTGCGTTCCACGGCGCAGCAACTGAACCGCGCCCCGATTGTGATGGCCGCCCTGGACCTTACACAAGAATGGGAGGCTTTGGCCGATGCGCTGCGATCAACCGCAAAAAGCGTGCTACAGGCCGCGCCCGAGGCGCGCCTTGCGTGCGTCTCGGTGCTGCGCACTCACCGGCTGGCAGTCGATGCGCCTGCGGACGTCGCGGCAACCCATCGGCATGTACAACGGCTCGTCCAGTTGCAGCACTGGGCTCGTCCGCTTGCCCTGGCTGGCGCACGCGTGAGCTTTCATGTGCTCGAAGCGCCGGATCCGGCTGCGGCCATTTTGGAGTACGCGCGCGGCAACCGTGTCGATCATATCGTCATCGGCTCACGGGGCGCCTCCTCGCTGCGCCGCTACTTGGGAAGTGTTTCCACGCAGGTTGTGGCCCAGGCCCCTTGCACCGTAACCGTTGTAAAGGTCCCCAACGCCGAGCGCGCGCGCGCCTCGGTGATGGCAACTGAGGCATTAGACGAAACAGCCAACGAGAATTCCGGGCAGGCGCAGGACACTGCCGCGGCTCGCTAACGCCCGCCGCGCTCCAACAAACTGCGCCGGCCGCGCAGGACCCTAGCGTTTGACGCCACCGAGCAGCGCTGCCCGCCGCGCGGGCTTGCGCCCACCATTTGCCGGCGCGGACTGGGTGGCTGGCGACTTTTGCGCCTCCTCGCTTGAGGTTTGTTCGCTAGGCTCATAGGGTTTGAAGAAAAAATCTTCCGCGGTGGCCCCGGTGGCAGGCACACGCTCACGAGCTGAAGTGCCAGTACGATCTTCGCGCGGCCGACCAGGCGCCTTTGATCGTCGCTGCGCGCTCGGCCGCGCGCGGACCGGCTCCCGAGCAAAGGGCTGCGAGCCGGGGAGCTGCAGTTGCGTCGGAACGATGGGCCTTTTGATCAGCTTCTCGATGGAAGCGATCGCCCGGTCATCGGCGCCGCTAGCAATAGTAATCGCAAGCCCCGAGGCGCCGGCGCGCCCCGTGCGACCGATTCGATGAACGTAATCCTCGGGAGCAAACGGCACGTCGTAGTTAATGACACCAGGCAATTCCGTAATGTCCAAGCCGCGCGCCGCAACGTCCGTGGCCACCAAAACGCGAATGGCTCCGGCTTTGAACGCCTCCAGCGTCTTCATGCGATCTTCTTGTGTCTTGTCGCCGTGAATCGCATCCGCGTTGATGCCATCGTGCTGCAGTTGACGAGACAAGTGCCGGGCTCCGATCTTGGTGTTCACAAATACGAGCACTTGCGACAAGTCCCTTGCGTGCAGCAAAGCTTGCAACGCCGCGCCTTTTTCGGACTCGTGGACTCGCACCAGTTCCTGGCGCACGGTCTCCGCGGGCGCATTGCGCTGTGCGACTTCGACCAAAACGGGCTCGACGAGAAAATTGGCGGCCAGGCGTTTGATCTCCTCGGAAAAGGTCGCCGAGAACATCAGGCTCTGGCGCTGACGTGGCAGCTGCTGCAGGATGCGCGAAATGTCGGGCAAAAAACCCATATCGAGCATCCGATCGGCCTCGTCCAGAACTACGCTTTGCACTTGGCTCAAGGAAGTGTTTTTTGCTTGCAGGTGGTCAAGCAACCGGCCCGGCGTTGCAACGATCAGCTCCACACCGCCTCGCAGGGCCTGCGTCTGCGGCTCCATATCGACACCACCAAAGACGACCGCGCAACGCAGTGGCGTTTGCGCCCCGTACTGTTGAACGTTGCTCGCGACCTGGTCGGCAAGTTCGCGGGTCGGCGCAAGAATGAGCGCGCGCACCGGATGCCGGGCCGGCGAGACGCTGGTGCTGGCGTGGGGCAGCAGCCGGTGCAGGATGGGAAGCGCAAATCCCGCGGTTTTGCCGGTTCCGGTCTGGGCGGCTCCCATGACATCCCGGCCGGCCATGACAAGAGGAATCGCCTTGGACTGAATTGGTGTGGGTTTTTGATAGCCCATCGCGCGCACCGCAGCGACCAGACGCGCATCGAGTCCGAAGTGATCAAAGTCCGTGTAATCGGACATCAGCCGCCTTGCACCCGAAAGGACGCTTTGCGCGCAGGGGGCTGGTAGGACAAAGAAATACCCAAGTGCATTCGTGTGATGTTACTCGCTTCAGCGTCCATGCCCCTAGATGCGGGCGGTTGCCTCTAATACAAGCGGAACACCACTCCCGAGTTGCTGGCTTCTACGATCTCGATGATCTTGCCCTGGATGCGGATTTGGCGCGCCATGCGAAGGTCCAGCAAAATTTCTCGGGTGTCGGGGGGCAAACTTGCGCCGGCCGAACCCGCCTCCGTGTCCGAAGCCGCAGCAGGGCGCGAGCCAACGGGGGCGCCGGCTAGGTTGTCGACGTCGCGGCGCTCAAAGACCGCACGGCCTGCGGGATTGAACCCGCGATAGCGCAACTCCACAAAGGCGCGGGTGGTTCTGCGCGGCATCAGGGCCTCGAACCAGCCCGTGTTATCCCCCAGGACACGGATCCGCACAATCAGTTCGCCTACGCCGGCATAGCCCTCGCCGTCGGGGCGGTTCGCGGCGGTATTAGGAAAATTTGTCGTGCACGCGACCGCTGCAAGCAGTGAGCCCAAGACGGCCAGCTGCCGCAACGCGCGCGCGCTTGCGACAAGTAACCCCGTGGACGGCACTTTTAGGGCGCAATAGCGCTGTGGGTGCTTGCTCATTACGTGCATCCTCCTATCGTGCATCCTTGCGCTGGTTGCGAACGGGTGCGCTGCATGCCGCCCGCCACCGCGGCTTGTTCGTCGACGCAGGCGAGCAGCGCCGCTTCCAAGTCCTGCGTCGCGTAGTGCGCACCCAGCTCCTGCGGTCGGCCACAAAAGCGCACAGCCCCATCGTGCAAAACCACCAGTTGATCGCATATCGTGGGCAATTCACGCAGCCCGTGAGTGCTAAATAAAACGGTTCGCCCCGCGCGTCGGGCCTCATCGATCAAGCTGGCGGCCGTGCGTTTTGCTTGCGCGTCCAATCCCGACATCGGCTCATCGAGAACCCATATCGAACAATCGGAAAGGCCAATTGACACGAGCCCGAGCTTTTGCGACGTTCCCTTGGAGAGGTCGCGCACGCGCGTTTTCAAAGCGTGCTCGTCCAAACCGAATCGAGCAGCCATGTCTTGGAGCCGCGCGCTCTCAAGCGCACCTCCCCGCAGTCCTGCAAGCCATTGCAAAGTCTCACGCGCGTTTAGGTGTGCGGGTGCGACAAAGCGCTCAGGCAGCCAGCCCAAGGCGGCGCGCGCACCGATCTGTGCGTGATCGCGACCTTGGATCAGGATCTGGCCCTCATCGGGTTGGCAAAAATCAAGCAGGCAACGCAACAAGGTGCTCTTGCCCGCACCATTGACGCCGGCAATTGCGGTGCTGGTGCCGGGCGCAACGTCAAAGCTGACCGTGCGCAGTACCTCGCGGCCGCCATAGCGCTTGGCAACCGCGCAAAAACGAATGGCCGCCGCGGTGCCGGGCGCGATGGCCGGGCGCCTTGCTGTTTGCATGTCCATAACGCGATGGTAGATGCCATGCGCAACCACAAAGAGGCAAACACATGCAACTCCTTACCCCTAATCCACAGTTTGACGCCAACCGAAGCCCCAGCGACACCCACCGCGCCATGGTGCCTGAGCGTTGTCTACCGATACGAGCGATCGCACCGGCGAGGCATGTAGCGCCATTGCCCGGCCGCGCAAGCAACACACGGCAAGAGCGCACGAGGTGCCAAGCGCTGGTAGCTCGCCAGCGTGCCAAGGCCATCGTGCGCAATCGGCAAGATTGCCGTCCTGGACAGAGGCAATTCGAGGCACCAAGCAGCAACCACCGACGGCATGATGGTTTGCTATCGGATCAGGCTGCTAGGTCCGCGCGCCGGCGCGTACCTATTTTGGCCGCACCTGTTTTCATTGATCCTGTCGGAAAGCGCATGGATTTCACCAATCCGGACGAACAGGCTGCCATCACCAACGCAACGCTCGCGCAGCCGCCGCGCGCACGCACGCACCATCGCATGCGACTGGGCGACATGCTGGTCGCGCAGAAGGTCATAACGAGCGAACAGCTGGCCGCCGCGCTAGCAAACCAAAAACGCAGCGGTCGCCGACTTGGAAGGATTCTTATCGAGGACGGCTTCTCGACCGAGGATGTTATCGCGCGCGCGCTGGCGCTGCAGCTCAACGTGCCGTACGTCGACCTTGCACTGAATATGATCGATACACGCGTAGCCAAGACGCTGGCCGAATCACAGGCGCGGCGCTTTCGCGCCCTGCCGATCGATGATCGTGGATCGGCGCTGCGTCTGGGCATGGTCGATCCGAGCGACTACCAGTCCTTCGACGAGATCCAGCGACTGTTGCGCCGTGACATCGATCTGGTGGTAGTGACCGAATCGCGCCTCAACGCCGTCCTGGACCGTATCTATTCCAAGAGCGACCAGATCGTGGGGCTGGCGCGCGAAGTCGAGGAGGATATTGGCGGCGACGTCAACCTGGGCCTCGCCATGACGGCGACCCAGGACGAGGCGCCGGTTGCCAAATTGCTACAGACATTATTGGACGACGCGGCCCGCGCACGTGCCTCGGACATCCATATCGAGCCGCAGGAGCGCAAGCTGCAAATTCGCTTTCGCGTCGACGGCACGCTGCTAGTGCACACCGAAGCCGAAAGCCGCATTGCGCCGGCGGTGCTGCAAAAACTCAAGCTAACTGCCGGACTGGATATCGCTGAGCGGCGCTTGCCCCAGGATGGCCGATTTGTCGCGCAGGCACGCGCCCAGCCGATCGACATTCGTATTTCGACCATGCCGACGCAGTATGGCGAATCGGCCGTGCTTCGCCTGCTGCCACAGCACGGGGGCTTACTTTCGCTCGAGCGCATCGGCATGCCAACGTCGATACTCGAAAGGGTGCGCGCCTTCATTCACTTAGCCCACGGCATGCTGCTCGTGACCGGACCCACCGGATCGGGAAAAACGACCACGCTCTACGGGGCCTTGGCCGAGATGAATTCGCCTGCAAGCAAGATCGTCACGGTGGAGGATCCCGTCGAGTACCGCCTGCCGGGCATCACCCAGGTCCAGGTCAACGACAAGATCGGACTGAACTTTGCCACCGTCCTGCGCTCGACCCTGCGGCAGGATCCGGACATCGTGTTGGTGGGCGAAATGCGCGATCGAGACACCGTCGATACGGGCCTGCGCGCGGCGATGACAGGCCACATGGTGCTCTCGACCTTGCACACCAATGATGCCGCATCGACCCCCTTGCGGCTGCTTGATATGGGTGCGGCGCGTTTTTTAGTGGCCGCTTCGCTACGGCTGGTTCTGGCGCAACGCCTGGTGCGCGCCATCTGCACCGACTGCCGCAGCCCACACACACCGACGGCGCAGGAGGACGCGTTTCTTCGCTCCTGGGGAGGGGCCACCGACACATCGAGCCTTGCACACGGATCGGGCTGCAGTCATTGCAATCACACCGGGTTTATGGGGCGCATGGGCGTCTTTGAGTTGCTCGAAATGACGCCTAAGGTGGTCAGCGCGCTCAATAGCGGCGAGACCAACGCCTATCTGCAGGCCGCGTACCAGCAGGTCGGGGAACTCTCGCTTGCTCATCATGCCTGCTCGCTCGTGCTCCAGGGCAAGACAACCGCCGACGAAGCCATGCGCCTGATTGGACACAGCGTCGAGGCGAGCTGAGCATGGCAACTTTTCAGTATCTGGCCCGCGATGCCACGGGCGCTCGGGTGGACGGAATTTTGGAGTCCAACGACGGCGCGGCACTGGCCGACACGCTTGCCGCCAATGGCCTGACCCTGGTGCGCGCCAGCGAAGTCGCCCAAGGAGCCGCGGCCGATGCATCATGGCGGGTGCAACTATTTAGTCCGAAGGTCACAACAGACGATCTGTTGCTGTTTTTCCGCCAACTTTCCACGTTGCTAAAGGCCGGCGTGCCGATTTTGCGCGCGCTGCGCGGTTTGCAAGAATCGGCGACCGGCCGGCGGTTCGGACAGGTGCTTAGCGAATTGCAACAGCATCTGGAAGGCGGCCGCGACCTTTCGACCTCGATGCAGCACGACGCAAAGATCTTCTCACCTTACATGGTAAGCATGGTCCGGGTGGGAGAAGTGACCGGACGTCTGCCGGAAGTGTTGCAGGGTCTGTTTTTGCAGATGAGTTTTGAGCGCGAAAGCCGCGAGCAAGCAAAGGCCGCACTTCGCTACCCGATGTTCGTCGTTTTTACCGCAATCGCCGCGCTAGCGGCCGTGAACGTGTTCGTCATCCCCGCGTTTGCCAAGGTCTATAAGGGGTTGCATGCCGAATTGCCGCTGTATACGACCATTTTAATCGCCCTCTCGGATTTTTCCGTGCACTATTGGCCGCTGCTGCTGGGAGCGCTTGCGGCAATAGCCGGCACGCTCTCCTTTGCGGTACGCACCGAGCGGGGACGAGAGGTTCGCGACCAGCTGCTGCTACTTGTGCCCATCTTCGGCCCTTTGTTGCGCAAAGCTGCACTGGCGCGATTCACCAAGAGCTTTGGCCTGGCCGTCAACGCCGGCGTGCCAGTAGTTGATGCCCTGCAGGTGGCTCTGGAGACGGCCGACAACCTAGCCATCAGCAATCGCATCCGCACCATGCGCAGCGCGGCAGAGCGTGGCGAATCGTTGGTGCGGGCCGCACGCGCCACCGGCGTGTTCACGCCCACGATTTTGCAGATGGTCGCCGTCGGTGAAGAAACCGGTGCGCTGGGCGACATGATGAACGAAGTCGCCGACTTTTACCAAAGAGAGGTCGAGTACACGATGCGGGGTCTGGCCGTGCAGATCGAACCGATCTTGATCCTTGTGCTTGGCGCGATGGTGCTCATGATCGCGCTGGGTGTGTTCTTGCCGATGTGGAACCTCTCGCACGTTGTCCTGCACAAGTGACAATGGCCTGAAAGGCGGCAAATGCGGTGCGTAGAGCCGACTTTTCGGCCGATGCAAGCCCTTGCACCGCCGTCAAAATCCCTTCCACGAAATGCCCAATTTGGCGGGCAGCGTGAGGAAACGTGGCTTCCGGAGGGCGTAAGGGCGACTTTGCCCGCTAGTGGCTAAAGAAACCGGCCACATCGCCGATAAGGAAAATGTTTATAGCGCGAATGCGCCTAAAGTTTTTTATTGGATCAAAAGGACAAACATGAATGCTCGCAAAAACCTAGGTCAAGCCGGCTTCACGATGATCGAGCTGATCGTCGTAATCCTGATCCTTGGCATCTTGGCTTCGATCGCCTTGCCAAAGTTCATCAATCTGGGGGGCGACGCGCGCTACGCCAAGATTCAGGGGATCGAAGGTGCCATGAAATCGGCGGTGGCCATCGTTAACTCTGCCGCCACGGTGCGCGGCGTCACCGACCAAGCAACCGGCAGCAGCCTGACGATGAACGACGGAACTGTTGTTACTTTAGCCTGGAACTGGCCCGACGGTACCGCCACCGGCATTCCGAAAGCTGCCGGCTTTGATGGCACGACGGGCGGTGTGAATAACACCGACGGCTTGAACGTGACGATTGCTGCGGGTGTTGTGTCCGTGTACCCCAACAACGCGCAAACCCCAGGGTCCTGCACCCTGACCTATACCGCAGGGACCGCGGCCGCCACCGGGCCCACGGTCGTTCTTCCCGCGACCGCAAGCAATTCGACCTGCTAACAAGACATAGGAAGGCGCCGCGCCCTGCTCGGGTGCAGCGGTCGCCGGCAAAAAGGACGGCGCGCGGGCAACCGGTCGCGCCGTTTTTTTATGACCTCTTCGCATCGACCATGCCGCACTTTTGCGCGTTTATCCGTCCAGGCGGGCTTCACGCTGGTGGAGCTCATCGCGGTGATTTTGATCGGCGCAATCTTGTCCTTTGTCGCCATGGGAAAGATCAACAACCTGGGGGAAGTCAACGCACAAGGCTTTGCCGACGAGGTCGCTAGTCAGCTGCGCTACGCGCAAAAAACCGCAATCGCCCAGCGCACGATCGTGTACGTCAACGTCGCAGCGGCCACCGAACACGTGTACTCGTGCTTTGATTCGGCCACGCCCACCTGCGCCAACGAACTGGTTCTGCCCACGGGCGATAAGGCGGACATCACCGGACCCTCGTCGGCAACGATGACCTCGACCGTCACCCAATTTTCATTTAACGGCCTGGGCACTCCGTCGACTGCCTCGGTGGTCACGCTCGTCGTTACCGCAACTTCGAGCGGGGCCGCATTTACCGCAACCGTGCAACCGGTCTCCGGCTATGTACAACGCGACTAACGAGCGGGGCGTGACGCTCATCGAGGTGCTGGTATGCATATTGATCGTCTCCGCGGCCCTGGGCGCGATCGTCAATTTGCTTCGGGTCGCCGTTGGCAACTCGGGCGATCCGCTCATACGACGCCAAAGTCTGGCCATCAACCAGGCCTTGATCCAGGAGATCGACACCATGCCATTTTCGGCGACCGACCCGCGAACGGGTGCAGCCGAAGGGATGGGGCCCGAGGCGGGAGAATCGCGCGGCAGTGCTACGACCCCTTTTGATGATCCGCGCGACTACGCTGGCTATTCCGAGAGCGGCATCGTTACTCCCAGTGGCACCGCGATTGCCGGTCTTAGCCAATATTCGGCCAGTGTCGCGGTCTCCCAGCAAGCGATGGGCAATATACCGTCAACTTCGGGCGTTCTCGTGACGGTCACCGTAACCGGACCCAACGGTGAATCGTTCAATCTGTATAGCTATCGAGCGATGTATGCGCCTTGACCCGTCAGCGCACGGTGCGCGCACGCGCGCCGCCGGCTTTACCTTAATCGAGCTGATCGTCGTGATGCTGCTTATCGGCATGTTGGGGGCAACGGTCGGCATCTTCATCCGCAACCCGGTCAATTCCTATTTTTCCACGATCAATCGGGCAGCATTGACCGACGCCGCCGACTTGGTTGTGCGCCGTATGGCACGCGAGTTGCAAGCTGCGGTCCCCAATTCGGTGCGGGTAACCAGCAGCGGCACGACGCAGTTTCTGGAGTTCGTGCCCGTCGTTGATACCGGCCGCTACCGGGTCGCCGCATCCAATGGTAACGATCCAACCGGCATTTATCCGCTGAATTTTTCTAACCCCGGCAACAACTACTTCCAGATTCTTGGCCCCACGGTGAATGCGCCGGCGGGCAGCCAGCTCGTCATCATGAACCTGGGCTTTGGCAACATGAATCTGTACACGGGCGGCAATGTGCGCGCGCTCAGCGTCACCGGCAACAATCTGCAGACCATCAGCTATACCCCCGCGGGCCTCTGGCCCGCCGCGTCCCCGGCAAACCGTTTTTATCTATTCACGACCGCCGTGACCTACGTGTGCAGCCCCAATGCCAGCGGTACCGGGACTCTTACGCGCTACTACGGCTACACGCCGACCGCAACGCAGCCCAATTCGGTCAGCTCGGCGCCCTTATCGACCGCGAGCAGCGCCCTAGTAATAAATGACGTCAGCACCTGCTCCTTTACGCCCGGCACCGCGCAAACGGACTTAAATTCCATGCAAATCGACTTACAGCTCTCCAATAACGGCGAGAGCGTAACGTTGTATTCGCAAGTCATCACTCCCAATGGCCCCTGACCCGCAAATTTTTCGATCATTGCGCTTCGGGCCTTGCTGCGGCTGCGCACCCAAGGAACGCATGCGTGGCTTTGCGTTTGTTGCCTCGCTGTTCTTGCTTGTGGTCTTAGGGGTTTTTGCCGCGTACATCATCAGCATCAATGCCAATGCACAAGGCACGGTGGAATCATCGATACAAGCCGAGCGCGTCTTTGAGGCCGCCAACTCCGGACTCGAATGGGCTGCTTATCAGGAGCTCGATCCCTACCAAGCCATCTGGGGCAACGTCACCACGCCACCTAACTGCTTCGCCTCGCCGTCGACCCCGGCCCTGCCGTCCGCATTTGGTTCCATCACGCTCTCGGTTACCTGTACGCGCTACCCGGCTTGGACGGCGACACCGAACTATTACGAGGAAGGCAGCCAGCGGGTCGTCGTCTACGCCATTACCTCGACCGCAAGCTACGGAACTGCGGGCAGCGCGACCTACGCCCAGCGCCAGCTCCAGTCGCGCGTAGTGCAATGCAAGAACCCGTTTGGCACCGCGCCGGCCTACACCTGCAGCAACTACAACTGATGGCGCATGGATCTGAGTAAATGGACGAGCTAAATACAAAACGCCCGTCGGGAAATGCAAAGGAGCCGACGCCGGCCACGGCGAGATGTGGCCCCACTGTCCGTGCTACTGCAGGTCTGGGCACATGCCGCCTGCGCGCCGCGCTGCGCGCACTGATCACGGCGCTGCTGCTATGCGCATCTCCGGCGTTTGCGCAGATTGCCTATGTGCAACAAACCGGACTCTTCGACAACGCCAGTGCTTTATCCGTCACGTCCAATGCGTTCACCAAGAATCCGGTCGTGGGCGATACGATTGTCGTAATGGCGTGGACCTGGAATGCCAGCGGTTACCCCACGATCAGCGTCAGCGACAGCAGCGGCAACACCTACACGCAGGTCTCCCAGCCAACGGCCACCGGAGCCGGAGGGACCGGTTATCAGAACGCCGCTCTCTTTTACGCCCCCGTCACAAAAACCGGCGCCAACTTTACGGTGACCGTGAAGTCGGCGCAGTCCGCTTCGCAGATCGATGCGATTGCGGCGGAATTCTCGGGCGTGGGAGCTTTGGATCAATTCAATGGCATCAATGGCACCACCGCGACCGCGACGATCTCTACACCGGCGGCGACCGCTGTCGCCGGCGAACTCGTGGTCTCCACGCTGGGAATTTATTTGCCATCGGACCAATACACCACGATCAGCGCATCAGCCGGTTACACCGCACTAGCCACGGAACTTGACAATCTGAACAACTCGGCGGGCGGCGGCGCGTACACAATCGCAGCCTCAGCCGGCGTGCAAAGCATCACCTGGAGCAGCACCGGCGGTACGTTCTCGGACTGGCTGGGCGTCATAGCCACGTTCAAACCCAGCTCGGGTGGCGGCGGCGGCACGCCAGGCGCTTTTGCAGCCTATGAAACGGCTACGACGCCCGCTACCGCGTACACCGGCAACATCAACACCAAGGTCTCGGGCGCGAGCTATTCGCTGGACGTCGCCGCGCTCAACGCCACCAAAACAGCAGTCAATACGAGCTTTAGCGGCAGCGTGCTCGTTCAGGTCATCGGCACAACGACCTCTACGCCGACGCTCGATGCAAACGGCTGTCCGTCGACTTCTCCCCAGACGCTCGCCTCGCCCGGCACGGTAAACATCACCAACGGACGCAGCACAATTACCTTTCCCGCCGAACCCAATGCCTGGCGCTA
>Ga0187781_10002432_pt1 | contig 14187 bp, 6 predicted proteins | sample 0715_SJ02_MP02_2_FD_132447 | JGI IMG/M metagenome (GOLD analysis project Ga0187781, IMG submission 132447) | Tropical peat soil microbial communities from peatlands in Department of Meta, Colombia - 0715_SJ02_MP02_20_MG | ecosystem: Environmental > Terrestrial > Soil > Wetlands > Peat | place...
GAACCGACTGCGGTGCTGAGCTCGTGATCCACGGACAGCAGTACAAGGCCATGTATGGCGAAACACAAATGGGCTCGTCTCCCATGGAAACGATTCTGATGGCGACCCGCGATGCCGCCAAGATCTTGGGCCGCGAGAACGAACTGGGCACGGTCGAGCCGGGCAAACTCGCCGATCTGGTTATCCTCGACGCCGATCCCCTCGCCGACCTCCGCAATGTGGGAAGAATCCACGCGGTGATGAAGGCTGGAAAGCTGTACAGCCGGGACGAGTTAATCGCGACCGAGAAGACAAGCGCACGTTAACTCAAGTGCTTCAGGCAACGTGGAAAAACCGGCTGGGACGCCGGGGCTCGTACGCGCGCTCCCCTCCCTCCAGGCAGGCGCTGCACTTAGGCCAGCGCCCGCCATTCCCGCCAATAACTCAGATACAAACAGACTCGGATAACTGGAGACTGCCCGATCCCTTTAATGCGCGCCGCGCCGCTTGTGCGGCTTCGACTCGCCCGCGGCCTTCCTGGCTTCCTTCATCATTGAGCCGATCAGCGCGGTCTCTTTATCCACGAAGTTCTTTACACTTTCTCTTGTGGAGGTCGCCATTGGCACCAGACGTGAAGGCGATACCATCTCCAGAGTGCGGCCTGCCACGTCCAGGTTGACGTTCATCTGCTGACCCATGACGTCGAGCAGCCGCTTCTGCGCTTCGATGAAAGCATTGCCTGCTTCTCGGGCCAGTTGCGTCAGATCAGTCTTTTTCGCTGGCTTGCCGTTGTGATCGCCCTTGCCGCCGGTGGCCTTCACGGTTTCCTGCGCCACTACGTCGAGAAACTTCTTCTGTGCCCGCGTGAAAGTCTCCACACCCTCGCGGGCAAATTCAACCAGTTGTGCTGTGCGCTCGGCCCTGCTGCCCTTTTCCGATTCCAGCAACTGGAGCGCTTGCTTGTTGGTGTTGGTGAGCAGTTCCTGCTGCAGCCCGATCAGCGTGTCGAGGCTGCGCCGTACCAGGTCTGTCATGGCGACAGCGGGCACAAAACCACCGGTCCGCTCTTTGACGCCGTTAAATATAATCTCGTTTTCTTGTTGGGCCAGGTTAAGAAGAGTCCGTTGCGCTTCCACGAGGCTCGAGGTTCCCTCGACGGCCAGTTCGGTGAGCAGGGCAAAGGGCGACCGGTCGTCGCGAGACTTGGGATTGGTTCGCATGAAAAGCCTCCAATGCTGCATTGCAGCATTGCCAATAATATAGTATTGTCAAGGCTGCGAGTCAAGCCGTCTGCCCAATCTATTGCGGCGCGGCAAGAAGAGCACCTGCATTGCTGGCGCAGCCCGCCGGATTGATGGACGCATAGCATGGAGCGACGGCCGTCCCCGCCCGTCGCGCTTCCTATGTAAAGCCGGCCAAAGTGAGGCTGTTACGAAACTCAACGATGTCCCAAGAAAGTGGAACGCGCCCTCCACACTTTAGCCGCGAAGCGGCGGAATATTTTAGCCCAGGGCGTAAGCCCTGGGACACAGTGGGACGAACCTTAGCCCCGGAGGGGCGAAAGAAGAATTTTGTAACGGCCTCAAAGTGCTGGCCGTTCTTAATTCGATCTCCCGATTCATCACATTTCCACAGTGACCAACCGCATATCCCGTGCCCCCGCGATGCGCTAGCCTGAGTACGCTCCCAGGGACCGTCCGTTCTCCGCGGGCGATCCGTCGTTTCCCTCCGGAAAGAGATCTCCAATGCGCGTCCTGCGACTCGCATTCTTCCTCGCTGTCGTCGCCTCCACTGCCCTCTGCCAGCTTGGCGCCGCTGCGGCGACCGCATCCGACCGGGCAGCTGCTGAGCGTGTGTTGGGCCCGCGCTGGCAACAGCTTTCGCGCCGCGCCGGACTAATCTTCACCGGCACGGTCCTTAGCTGCCAGATGCAATCTCCCAGAACCGGCCGGCCCGTTCCTTCCGTCGCATTGCGCTTTCGTGTGGACCGCGCCATCGCCGAAGTTACATCCGGCGAGACCCTGACCATCCATGAATGGGTTGGAGCTCGGTCCCTGCATCCCCCCATGCGTCCCGGCGAGCATCTTCTCCTCTTCTTATATCCGCCCAGTCGTCTCGGCCTGACCAGCCCCGTCGGCGGCCCGCAGGGCCGCGTCCACCTGGATGCCACCGGTGGAAATGTTGCTGCGGTGCCCTCGGCCGCTGTTCTCAGCGCCACGCAGCAGACGCGATCGAATTCGAGCGCAGCACACGGTTCGGCCTTCGGCGCCTTGGCCAACTCCCCCGTATCCGTCGATCAACTCGAGCGTGCCATCCGCTCCGCAAGAGGGAACTGAGCCATGCGAATCCGTGCTCTCGCACTTGCGCTATCTGTTCTTCTCGCCCCCATCAATCTCTACGCCGGCGGTCCCGCCTTCATCGCTGGTTCCGGCTATGATCCTGGCGTCGAAGGCCAGCCGCTGCTCTGGACCAACGCCTCCGTGCAGTACTACACCAACCCGAGCGCCCTCAGTCCAATTCTCGATAGCGCACAGGCGGATGCGTTTGTCGCCGCTGCCATTGTTCCCTGGACGAGCGCGCCCGGCGTCGGATTCACCGCAACCCAGGCCGGACATCTTGCCGAGGACGTGAACGGCTCCAACATCCAGGTTACGAATGGCGTGATCACCGCGCCCGCCGACATCACTCCTTCCGCCACCGGCACGCCGTTAGGCATTGTCTACGACCAAGACGGCAGCGTTACCGATGTGCTCCTTGGCGAGGGCGCCGGTGACAGCGACCAGTGCTTCACCAACGCCGTCTATGGCGGACCCGACAACTTTTCTGCGAGCGGCAACATCGTTCACGCCCTTGCTATCATCAACGGCGTTTGCGCATCCGCGAACTCCCAGCTCCCCGACGTGCAATATCGTCTGGAGCGCGTGTTGGCGCGCATATTCGGCCTGGGATGGTCGCAGGCAAATCCCGACGTCATCACCGGCGACCCGCCGCCCACCACCGCCGATTTTCAGGGTTTCCCACTCATGCATTTCGAGGACATGATCAGCTGTGTGCCCATCATCATCTGTTATGGGGGCATTTTCGGCGGCGCTCTCGGCGGCAATGCCATCACGCCCGCGCTCGACGACGTCACCGCATTTGCTTCCCTTTACCCCGCGTCCGCAGGCAATCCGCAACCCACCGGCGGACTCTGGGGCAACGTCTATTTCACCAACTCGTTCGACAACGCCGCGCAGGCGATGCAGGGTGTGAATGTCGTCGCCCGCTTGATGGTCAATGGCAATCCCTCGCGCCAGTATGTCGTGACATCGGTCTCCGGATATTCCTTCGTCGGCAATGCCGGCAACATCATCACCGGATACCTGAATGCAGACGGCATTCCCTTTAACAGCTTTGGCTCGAGCAACACATCGCTCGAGGGAACCTACAACCTGCAACAGTTGCCGATTCCGGCAGGCCAGACGTCGGCCACCTATCAGTTGACCGTGGAGCCCATCAATCCGCACTGGTCCACCGGCGTGGGTTCTTACGCGCCTTTTCAAGTCGCTCCCTCCGGCGTGTTTGCGCCCACGCTGGTCACGGTAACCAGCGGCTCGACCGTCGAGCAGGACATCCTCATGCTCGCGAGCGAGATCGCCGCAACCGATCCCGGCACCGGCTCGACGTATCAAAACCCTGCGCCCTTGCCGCAGGGTGGTTCCTGGGGAGCGTGGATTTCACCCTACGGTTCGGCCGACTTTTTCCAGTTCACCGCGCAGGCCAACCGCACCGCTTCCGTTGCGGTCACCGCCTGGGACGAGTCCGGCAATCCCACCGAGGTTAAGCTCCAACCCGTCATCGGTATTTGGCAACTCAGCGACCAGAGCGGCGACACCGCGCCCGCCTCCACGCCCTCGGCCTTCAACTCACTCACGTTTGGCATGACCCGCCTCGACGCCCAGTTCAATACTTCGGAAGCTTTCCGCCTCGGCATTGCCGACTATCGCGGCGATGGTCGTCCCGACTATTTCTATGAGGCACAGCTTCTTTATTCCGATACCTTAACGCCTGCACGTCTCAGTGTCGCCGGAGGCGTGACCACGCTGACCGGCATCGGTTTCCAGCAAGGCTTACAAGTCGGCGCCAACGCCAACAACGGCACGGTCTTGACCCAATCCGCCACCGCAATGCAGGTTGCTTTGCCGGCGGCCACGCAAGATGGCGTCGCCACCGTTCAGGTCACAGATCCCGTGAGCGGATCGTTTTCCCAGATGATCGACGCCCTCACCTACGGCGCCGCCGCCAGTGACCAACTCTTTCTCCTGGCGGGCAATGGACAATCGTCTCCAGTTGGAGCCCAGGCTCCGAGCACGATCCGCGTCCGCGCCACCGCCTCCGATGGCCTCACGCCCGTGAATGGCGCAACCATCGCCTGGAGCGCAACCAGCGGCGTCAACTTCTCCGCCTGTAGCGGAGCAACTTCCTGTTCCGTGCTCACCGATGAATCCGGAGAAGCTTCCACCTGGGTCACTCCCACTGCCGTCGGCGCCGCCACCATCGCGGCTCAACTCGCTCCCTCGTCCTATTCGCCCGCCCAAAGCGTCCAAGCAAGCCTCGTCGGCACCGAATCTGCTCTCGATCTCGCCGCCCTCACGCCCACCGTCTCCATCGCCCGCGGCGCAACTCTCAGCCTTCCGCTTACGGTCGAAGCGCTCATTGCCGGCCAGCCTCAACCCAACGTCACGGTCGAGTTCACTGTTATCAACGGCTCGGCGTCTCTCTCCTCAAATGCAGCCATCACCAACTCCTCCGGCCTCGCCAGCGTGACCGCGCAACTCGTCAATCTCAGCAGCACGGTGCAGGTAAACGCGTGTGTTCTCCCGGCCAACAGTCCCTGCCAGACCTTCACCATGCTCGTGATTGCTTCTTCCTCCTGGACTCTCGAACCAGTAAGAGGAACCGCGCAGGTCGTGCCCAACGGCCAGCCCTTCCAGCCGCTGGTCGTGCGCGTCACCGACGGTTCCGCTGCCGACAATCCCGTCCTCGGCGTGCCTGTCACGTTTGTGACAACTCTCGCGCGCATCACGCCAAGTCCCGGTCCGCAGCCACCGTCTGGTGACAACTCCCCGCCTCAGGAAGACACGCAGGTCATCCTCGGCACATCGCAAACCCAGGTGGTCACTGGTCAGAATGGACTCGCCTCGATCACGCCGACCGTCGGCGGCCTCGGCCCGTGCAGCGTGTTCGTTTCGGTGACAGCCGGAAGCGCAACCGCCCAGTTTGCATTGCAGGATGTCGACGCGCTCCTCTCATCCCAACAACCGGCGCAACAACCGCCCCAGAGTACTTCCCCGTCGCACCCTCCGCGCAACGTTGCGCCGGTCATGAGCCCGGCTGCTTCGCCGGTCACCGCGGCAATCGCTGCGCTGTTTGTCGTCCCGCAGGAAGCGCCCGCCGACCCGCAGCCAGGCGCATGCTCCACATCGGATTCCACTTGCGATCGAGGTCAGGATCCCGGCCCCAGCGGAGTGGCCGAGCCGTCGCCGACCGCGCCGGATCCAACAGCCTCAGCGCAGGGAATTTTCCCCGCAGGCGCAACTACTCCGAGCCCGCCAATTGGCCATCAGCCCGCGCCCGTCTCAACCGATATCCTTGCCGCTTCGCCCCTGGAAATCAGCCCGGCTGACAGTCCCCCCTTGTCCGCCCCCGCCCCAGCGGCCCCGTCTGCCGCAACACTCCTCGAAGACAAGAGGACCTGCCGCTTCGCGCAGTTGGAATGAGTGAACCGGCGGCCTAAAGGAAGCTCTGGTTTTAGGGTGGCGCAGCGCTTTCTAGCGCCGCGATAAGCGGCCTGTACTTCGGCGCCGGCTCTTAGCCGCTGAGGTGAACGATCTGGCAATCCGTCAATAGCAACTTTAACCACTCGGGAGACTTCTATGAACCGGCTTGTCGCCGCCTTTGTCATACTCTGTATCATCGCCGCGCTGCCCGCGCACGCCGCAGTCAGTGAAATTGACAAGGACTTCCTGAACCAGACTTCCTTGCTCGCACCAACGCCATTCCTCACGGCCCCGCTCGCGACCGCCAATTACCTCGTCTGCGTCTACCTCGATCAGCCCGGCTCAGACAACGAGAACGCCATGTCGGCGGTTCTGCGCTGGACCGACGAGAACAGCCTGCCCCAGAGCTTCACTTTCTCCGCTCCATCCGGGCCCATCAACTACTGCAATCCCATCCGCAACCTCGCCGGTACCGCTCCCACCATCGAAACCGACGGTGCCTGTCCCGGCAGCTACGATTTGTTCGTGACCGGCTTCGGCTTCTGGCCGGGCGCGCCGCAAAAGCAGGGAGGAATCACCCAGCCCATCCGCCGCGAGTTTCTCCACGCTTTTAACGGCGTGCTTCTTACGCCAGGCGCGACCGGAGATTACCTGATGGCCGTTTCGGAATCGAATGGAGGATCGTGGACACTAGGCTGGACCGACTTCATCGGGCCGCAGTCCGTCAGCGGCTCCGATTCACTCAATGGCTACGTGATTCCCATTCACGCGCTTGCCGGAACCGATATCACTTTCTCCGGGGGCGCTGCTGCTGAACAGATCAATATCGATGCGCTGCACTTCGGAGCGCCCGCCGCTGGCAGCGGCCCCATCACCGATTACGAGTTCAACATGCTCGACTACACCGATGTGAAGTGGCCGAACTATGTTAACGTCGTCACCAGTACAACGCCCGGAATGTACGTATTCGCAGGCAACATGGCTCGCGTCCCCGGCACCGGCGGCGCGGCCGTGCTGGAGTTCTTCGGCGACACTCTTTTTCTCCAGATTCTTGACGTCACCTCCAGCGGTGCGCCCGGAACCAATGGCACATTTTCTCCGCCGATCGGGATTGTTGGGTCGGGTTACCGCAGCGGCAGGGCCGACAATCCCTTCACCTTTAATGTCACCACCGCGGTCAACGAGAACGGACCACATTGGGGCCTGTCCGGAACCTTCAGCGCCGAAATCGATGTCCTCAAGTTCTGATCGCAAGGACTGACTGGCCGCGACCGTCTTCAGGCCACCTATGTTCAACTCGCAGAAACTGACGCCCTGAGCCTGGAATCGGTGCGCGAGGGGGACCTGTCCTGCGCTTCCGAGGCAATCGAGGTTGCCCCACCCTGGCGCGTTGTTTGCGCAAGGGTGGGATTCCACGGCAACGCTCCAGCCGCGGAGCAACGCCTCGCGGACGCGACTTTGCTTGACGGTGCCGTTGCCATACGAGCCGAGCGGAAATTTATCGACCTCACGGTTCCGGTAGGCGGCACCCGGCGAGGCGGTTACGTTTCCTGCTGTAGCCTCCGCTGGGCAAAAGCCGCGTATTTCCAACTGGAGGCCAGGGTGGGTTTTCCCGGTGTACGAATCGACTACTCACCCTACCGTGACGCTTGACACTCTGTCTGCTGAGGAGGACAACCGCCCGATAACGACGATTCGAAGGCGACCGGTCGTTTCTACTGGCATCGCGAGGAAGTTTTGCATTGACGTGGAACGTGCCGCAGTTTCCCCGGTCGTAATCTTGGCTCTGCCCCGCCCCACGACGACACTGTCCGCATGTCTTAAACGAGGGCTGACGTGCAGAGCATTTTTCGCTGGAGCTTTTGGCTGGGTCGGGTATGTGGTCTGGCGACCCACCTTCCGATTGGGCTCCTCTTTCCTGACTCCTGGTGAGGACAAATCAAGCCCACACTCGGCACACGTCAATCCCCTAAATCGAACCTTTTTTTGCTGGACGAATGACGGAATGTCAGTCGAGGTGGGCGCACTGCATATCCCCATCGATACCTGGTCGAGAAAAGCAGATTCGGGAGTCGTGCTGAGTGTTTCTTGGTTTCTTAGAATGGTGCCTGAACGCTTGAAGTATCTCAGTCCTGCTCAATCACGGCACTCTGGGCTATTGTTTCATCCGCTTCGCCCTCGGTATTCCGATAAATGAGTTTCAGGGAAACGAAGTAAACGATGCCAGCCGCAAACAGCGAAACAAGCGAGGCCATCATGCTGGCTGGCGCGATTCTTGCAACCACGAAGCCGGCAATCAGCGCCGCGACCGCCGCCAGATTGACGCCTCCAGTATAGAAACATTGCCCGGAATCCTCGTATGCCTGGCGCACGTTCAGCTTGGAACGGCGGACGATGAAGTAGTCGCACAGAAGAATCCCAATCAATGGTGAAAACAATGCAGAGAGCGCGAGCAAAAAGCTCCCAAAGTAACGCGTGACCCGCGAGGCAGCCAGAATTGTTCCGAGAGCGCCCATCAAAGCCGTGCTCTGCCAGCGCGACATCTTGGGGAACATGTTGGCCAATGCGAGTCCAGATGAGTACAGGTTCGAATTGTTTGCCGTCCAACTGGAGGCGATGATGACGATCAACGCCGGCGCGCCCAATCCTAGTCTCTGCACCACGCTTACTGCGTTCCAGTCGCCGGTGGCCAGCTTGGAGAGAGCTCCCACAATCCCCAAAAATAGAGAAGGCGGGAAGGCGCCGAGCATGGAGCCGATCCAGTTGTCGCGTTCGCCGACAACGTATCGGGAAATATCGGGGGCGGTGAAAACGCCCACAATCAGGCCGCCCATGACCAGATCCAGTCCGGTTGTGAGCGTCAATGTGTGAGTGGGAGTGTAGTGAACGAGATTCCAGTATCCGTACTTCGAAACAAGAACGTAGAGAATCCAAAAGCAAAGTCCGGTCAGACCCGGAACGGCTAGTCGGCTGAGCCATTTGATGTTCTCGAATCCCACAATCGGAGGAAGAGAGTTCAGGACGCCGATCAGGGCAATCACAACGGCAGTATTGGAAAAGCCGGGCACGCCCTGGAGGGCATCATGTGTCGCTTGTCCCGCCAGATCCGCGGTGACCGCAAACCAACCGACCATCGATAGGAGAATAATGATGGATGCGATCCACGAGCCTCGCGGGTGCCCCATCGAAAAACGGCTCGCGACCGTCGTCGAGACACCGTAGTCGACGCCGATATATCCCATCAAAGCGAGCAGGACGCCCAAAATGATGTTGCCTACCACGAGGGCCCAGCAGGCTTGCGCCCAGCTCAACCCCGGTACCAGCAATCCCCCTAGCAAGAGACTGGACAGGGTGATATTGACGCCGGCTTGTATAACAAAGAGGTCCCACCAGCCTTTGGTTCGCTCGCGCTTGGGCACGGCGTCAACGCCGTGTTTCTCCACCTGAAATGCTTCTAACGGCACGACCTGACTCCTGTACAAGTTTGTCGGAAAGCCCAAAGCGGCCGAATTGCGCCGCAGGTCAGATATTCCCAGTGCGATGGCGCTCCTCTAGGGGAATGTAGGATGCATCATAGCCGAAATGAGCGGGTCCACACTGTTTGAGTCCGGCTTCAGTTCGCCATGGGGCTGGCGCAGGAATCCCAATTATGGTTACTTCCTGCTGCTTCTTGAAATCCGGATTGAGGACAGCTGTGCCGGTAGCATTATCGACCATCGTAATGATATCGGGAGAAGTGATGGATACTCTGCCATCCCGCCAGGAAATGAGGTTCTCGTTCTTGAAAGCCAGCCGGTACTTCTGGCCCGAATAATCGCCGGATCCGCTGATTTCAACATCGCCCACAAGATAGCCGCCCTTGTCAGCCCAGTCGTAATTAGAGACCTTGCCGGCAAAAACCTTATAACCGTTGCTGGCGGCGACCACCGCCTGGATTGGATCTTTTTTCGATTCGAGCGCAACGCGATAGGCCTTGCCAATCCGTTCGCACAGCGTTAGCGAGTCTTGAACGACGATGTTCGGCTGCTTCAGCACCTTGCCGGGCAAGGCGGAGTCGGCCGCTGCGATATGCATGCTGATGGTGGAAGCAATGCGGAGAAACTCTTCCTCGCGCGAGGGCGTAGCAACCTTCGTGATCAGCAGCTCGTCGCCGAACAACGTAGCGCCGGCGGCCGGTAACAGGGAAATTCCGGCCGCGAAAATCGTACTCTGATCGATTTCCGGCACCGCGCGTCCGGCAGTGTCGGCATCGAGTTGAGCGATTCCCATGTGCGCCGCGGCCGAGAGCGCGTAGGGAGTATTGCCGGCTCCGATTTCTCCGGCAATTACAGCGACAAAGTTCTTACCCGTGTACTTTTGCAGTAACCGGAGGGCGACCGTGGTCGCTTCTTCCTTGATGCGAGGAAGTTTGTTGAAGCGATCGAGCTGCTCCTGGGTATATGGGGCGGTGCTGCCGACATAATAAGTCGTTGCCGCATAGTCGTCATCTCTCATCTCATTCACTGAGATAAGGTTGAAGGTAAGTCCTGCAGCGAGATCGTCGTGAATTCTCTTTAGTCCCGCTTCATAGCTTCCCCCGCCGCCGCTGCCGAGATAGCAGCAGCCCATGACCAGGTCGTCAAGATTCTGCTTGGATAGTTTCCGCATAACGTTCCTTAGATTTTGAATGTTCACCGCAGTCCTGGAATGACGCCACCGGCCCGGAAGCCGCACGGCCGCGTACGTCGTTGGGAGAGCCACCAAGCTTTCTTACATCCTGCGTCTCCTCAATAGGAGTGTATGGAAATCCGCTAGAAATCAAATCGGAGGGCAACCTGCACTTCTCTAGCCCCACCGAGCGAGCCTGCTGTCGTAAAGAGATTTCCAAATGTGGAGACCGGGGCCGAGACATCGAATTCGTCGATGGGGTTTTCAGAGCCAGGAAATTGGCTTGAAAACTGTCCTGCCGTGCTCCCGAAGTTCACATTGTTGAAAGCATTGAAAGCTTCAATTCTGAATTGCAGAACTTGCTTCTCGCTCCAGGGCATCTTGAACGATTTAGCCAATCCCAAATCTGTATTGAAATAAGCCGGCCCGGAAACCACATTTCGGCTGCCCGCGGATCCGGGTAGGGTATAGCCGACCTGCTGGTAAGCAGCGGCGGGGTTATGAAACAGGTTGGGAACCGGAGTCTGATTGGATGTGGGAGGGGTATCCTTTTTCGTGACCGAGGTGCTCAGCGGGCCGAAAATCGTGCCCGGCCCGGGCTGAAAATCGTTGGTGGCGTAATTGAAGCCATTGCGAGGCGTTAGGGGAAAGCCAGAGTGCCAACGGAGGGCGCCGGTAAACTGCCAATTGCCGAGCACAGCATTGAGCGGGCCGGACAGAGTCGAGCCGAATGTTTTTCCCCGCCCGAATGGCAACTGATAAACCCAGTCGCCGTTGAAGTTATGCCGCAAATTAAAATCCGAAAGAGCACGGCCGGCGCGAACATTGAACGCATTCGGAATCTGTCCGTTCACTTGTCCCTCGTTGAGGAACAGATCCGCATTTTCAGCCGCCGAGCCATCGTCAATCGATCTGCTGAACACATAGTTGAAGTCCACAATAAGCGGACCCGCTTTCTTGCGCAGAGAGAGCTGGAGGCTATTGAAACTGGAAGTTCCTTCCGAAGCCCATGAAGGGATGCTGTCGAATTGCGGTCCAAAGAGAACTCGCCCGTTTTGTTGCGGATCGACAGCCATAGACCATGGACTGCCCGTGCCGGGAACGGGATCATCCATGGCGAGTATAGCGTCGCTCCAGTCCGCCAGCGAAGCGTTGGCGTATTGCAAAACGATCGAATAAAAAGCCTGAGTCGGTGTCAAGTTTGCGACTGCGGGATTGTTTAGATAAGTCGCTGCATACGCGGGCATGTTCGGCATCAGATCCTGCATCCATGCAATCGGAGTGATTTGGGAAGCCGCGGTCGGATTGCTTCGATTTCCCATCTGCTTTACAAGCAGGTTGTATGCCTGCCACAGCGTTTGGCCGGATTGCGGATCTCGGAACTCTCCCAGATACTGACCATAATCCTTCTTCAGTAACAGGCGGTGGCCCAGATTCCCGACGTAGGCGGCCTCAAAGGTAAATCCTCGTCCGAGCTCCCGTTCGAAGCTGAGATCCGTCGCATATGAGTAGGGAACCTTCAGGCTCTGGTTCACGGCGAAGTCGAAGTTGTCGATGCCGGTATCCGGAGTGAATGGGAAAGTTATGCTGCTCGGCGCATTGGGGAAGAACGTAGACAAGGCGGGAAATCCCGAGCATCCGGCAGCAACGCTACAGCTGCCTGAGAATCGCGGAGCGGTTGCAAAACTGAATAGCCCGACGGGCGTCAACTCAAAGTTGACCAGCCCGGGATCACCGTCATTGATCGCTTCGTCGGTCGCGATCGCACCTCCCAGGCGGTCGTAATACATCCCAAAACCCATGCGGATGGAACTCTTGCCAGGCCCTCCGAAAATTTTTGCCAAGGCGCCTTCACGATAGTCGGGGGAATACGCCAGGGAGAGCCGCGGAGCGAAGTTGCGGGTACTCGGGTTGTACCAGGAGGGTTGATGATTCGCTTTACCTCCTGGGATAAAGGAGAGCAGAGGTGCGGCGTCAGCAGGGATTCCCTGGTTCATGTTGGTTACGCGTGTCTGAAACCAGGAGTTGAGATTCATGGTCGCGATGGTCTGTTGCCCGTTCTGTTCCCAAGGCACACCGAAATAGCTGTAACGGAGGCCATAGTTAATGGTGAGATTCGGCCTTAGCCGCCAGCTGTCTTGCACGTACCACTCGAAATCGTCCTCGGCATAGTGCCGGATCAACGGCGCTCCCGTGGGCGGTGACAGCTGGCCTGTTTTAGGATTGGCTAGCAGCGAAGCCTCCGCGTAACTCAAGGATCCCGTGAGCTCCATGAACGAAGTCAGGAAGGCGGTCGTGTTCTCCGGCACCTGTTGGCCTTCCGATTGGAGCGTCTCAATCGGATCGCTACAGTCATTGGAGCAAAAAGCAAAGTCTCCCAGGAAAAAAATCGGGTACGAGTTTTGGTAAGTCGCAAAATGGTTTCTCGGAAGCTGCACGTCCGCGCCCGCCTGAATCGTGTGACTTCCCCGCGTCCAGGAAAGGTCATCCCGGAGTTCGTGCGTGGGGACGGTGCGGGCAAAGCCGCGAGTGAAATTTAACGGATCCGAGAAATTTTCCGCCGATAGCGCAGCCGACGTGCCGCCGCTCTCGCTGACTGCCTGGCGCGTAAATCCCCATTCAGCATTGTTGACCAGGTTTGTGCGCAACACCGCGGTATATCCAACCGCCAATCCCTTACTGTTGTTGTAGAACCGGTTGTTGGGCGGGAGTCCAGGGAATTCCGCCGGAGTAATGTCGGTCTTAATATCCGCCAGGTTGCCGCGCCAGAAAAGCGTGTGGTTGTGGGCTAAGTTAAGGTCCAGGCGCGCGGTGTAGATGCCATTCGTAGTATTTGTGGGTGCGTCGAAGAGAAAACCAGTACTGTTCAAGCCCCCGTCGAATCCCAGGCTGGGAGCGTTGCCAGAGGGATACAGGTTCATCAGTTGCAACATAGCCGAATTGACACCGCATCCTGCCGAGCCAGCCTGGGAGCAGCCAGGATCCAGGGCGGCAACCTGGCTGGGAGTCAGTTCGACGCAGTTTCCAAGTCCGTTGGGGCAAGGAACTACTCCGTTGCCGGGATTGGCTACCTGGTAGATGAGTTCCCCGGATTTAAGGGTGTTACTTGGAATCACTCGCTGAGTTGGGGTCGCGCTCCGATCCGTTCTTCCCTCGTAATCCGCAAAGAAGAAGAGGCGATCTTTCAAAACCGGGCCGCCAACCGATCCTCCGAAGATGTTCCGGATCAGTTTGGCGCGGGGCACGCCGTCCATATTGTTGAAGAACGAATTCGCGGCAAGGAACGTATCACGATTGAACCAGCGAGCATTGCCGTGAAAGACGTTCGTGCCAGACTTTGTCACCATCTCTACCTGCGCTCCGCCGGCCGCACCGCTCGAAGCCGTCGCGTTGGTGGTGATGACGCGGAACTCCTGCAAAGCATCGAGCGTGATGGGCAGCGCACTAGTGAAGGCCGATTGATTCTGGTAGTCGTTCGATTCGATGCCGTCGAGGGATACGTAGCCCTGATTTCCCCGGACACCGTTTACGACTCCCTCGCGCGGATCGAGACTCTGCGTTGAACCCATCGAAAGCAGATCCGTATCAGAGGATCCCGTGAAAACCACACCCGGCTGGAGAGTAAGAATGTTCACAGGATTGCGTGCGGCAAAGGGTAGTTGAACGATCTGCTCCCGATCGAATGCCGCTCCCACGCTGGCGTCCTGAGTGTTGACGGTCTCGGCATTTCCTTCCACGGTCACCAACTGCTGTTCACTTGCCCCGACTTGAAGGGTGATGTCAAGCCTTGTAGGCGTGGCCA
>Ga0187781_10002433_pt1 | contig 14187 bp, 15 predicted proteins | sample 0715_SJ02_MP02_2_FD_132447 | JGI IMG/M metagenome (GOLD analysis project Ga0187781, IMG submission 132447) | Tropical peat soil microbial communities from peatlands in Department of Meta, Colombia - 0715_SJ02_MP02_20_MG | ecosystem: Environmental > Terrestrial > Soil > Wetlands > Peat | place...
CATCCTGACGGTCATGAAGGACGGCGGCGTCGCGCTCATCGGACTCGGCGAGAGCGAGAGCGCGACCGACCGGGTCACCGAGGCGGTCACCGAGGCGCTCACCTCCCCGCTGCTCGGCTCCGTGGAGCTGAAGGACGCGACCGGCGCCCTCGTCCGCGTCATCGGCGGGCCGACCATGACGGTCAGCGAGGCCGAGAAGGCCGCGGCGCTCGTGGGCGGCAAGATCTCGAAGCGCGCCCGGATCATCTGGGGCTGCTCGGTCGAGAACTCCGCCGAGATGGAGAACACCATCAAGGTGCTCCTCATCATCACCGGCGTCCGCGCCCAGAGCCTCCTCGGACAGAAGGGGGGCTACGCGGCCGGTGAGTCCGAGGAAGTCATCGACCTCGTCCGGTAAGGCGACGCCGTTCCCCACCCGGCGACCCCGCTACCTCGGTCTCGAGGTGGTGGGGGAACTCCTTCCCCCCCTTTCCCCCCGCGCCTGGGAGAGCCTGCTCGCCGACCGGTGGACCGCGACCGGCGAGCCTTCCCCCCGGTTTCGCTTGATCCGTTCCGAGGGCCGTCGGGCGATCGTCGAGGTCGACCACCTCCTAGCGGCCCGGGCGCGCGCCGCTTGGAGCGGTGCGACCCGGGCTCCCGGAGTCCCGACGCTCGTTTCGTTTCGGACCTGGGGCACGCTCGTCGGGGCCAAAGCGTGGATCCGCGGCCGGCGGGGCACGTCGCGTTAGTACCCGAGCGCTCGAGCGCCGGGCCGCTCAGGCGAGGGACACGGAGAACGCCGCGGTCTCGGCATTCAGCGTCGTGACGACGCTCGAGGGGATCGTGAGCGTTACCGTTCCGAGCGGGATCAGGCCGGTCGCGCTGTAGGCGGCGGTACAAACACTGTTCGGCCCGGCGCACGACACGTACGAGGCGAGAGTCTTCACCGACTCAAAGTACGAGTACCACGACACCGCGAACGGAGTTACGAACGAGATCACGACGTTGGACCCGCTCGCGAGCGACAGGCCCGCCGCCGGGAGAGTGACCGAAGTCGTGGAGATGAGCTGCAGGAGGACGTCCGCGCCGCCGTTACCGGATTCGCCCGGCACTGAATTCATGAACCAGGGCAAGAACACCGTGAGCACGCCCTGGCTCAACGAGATCGACGGCGGGTCGATGAAGATCGGGTAGCCGCCCGCCACGGCCAAGAGGACCCCTCCTTCGTCGAATGCTACCTCCGCCGCCGGCGCGTAGGAGTTCAACAGGAACACGGTGAATCCTGCCCCGCCGCTCGAGGTGAGCGCGTGGGTCTGGCCGCTCAGCGTGAAGGTGAACGTCGAGAGGGGATAGTTGCCCGTGGTGTTGGCCACGGTCGCGGAGGTCGTGATCGACCCTCCGTCCGGGCCCGCGAACGGTGGAGCCCCCTGCGAACCGAGGGTGATCGGCTGTGAGACCTGCGCCCCGAGCGCGTCGGTCCCCGCGACCGCTTGGATCAGCGCGGAAAGCTGGGAGACCTGGTTCTCGACCTGGAGCTCGTGCTGGAGGTCGTTCTGTCCCATCGTGTTGGGCAGCGTAGTCGCGATGTAATTCGCGATGAACGTCACGACGAGGAGCAAGCCCAGGATCGTCGCCACCGCCGAGACTTGGGCCCGACGGGACCGGCGGCGCCACGCCCGACGGCGGGAGCGGGCCGGGACCCCCGGCCGACCCCCGGCGGGAGCTCCGTCCCAGCGAATTGCGTGCGGCATGCAGGTCGCGAACACCCCTCGGCGTCCGCGCACGATGATTTGAGCCAAAAGTGGCGTATTAATACTTCCGCTCGGCCGGCCCTCCTTTCCCGTCAGCTCCGGCGCGGCCGGGGGCGCCCGGCTCCGCGAAACTTATCTCCCTCCCTCCCTCCCCGTCCCGGGTACGGCGAGTGGCGACCGAACCGACGTCGCGGGCGCGGATCGAGCGGGCGCTGCTGTCGGTCGACGATAAGACCGGCCTCGGCCCGTTCGCGCTGGGTCTCGCTCAGCTGGGAGTCGAGCTCTGGGCGACGGGAGGTACCCGACGCGTGCTCGCCGAGGCGCACGTAGCGGTCCGTCCCGCCGAGGAACTCACGGGTATCGCCTCGTGGTTCGGTGGGCGGGTGAAGACGCTCCACCCCGGTATCCTGGGAGGGGTGCTCGCTCCCCGCACCGAGGCCGGACGGCGGGAGCTCGTCGAGCGGAAACTGCTCCCGTTCGACCTCGTGACGGTCAATTTCTACCCGTTCGAGCGGCACCTCGCCGAGCACCCGAACGCGAGCGACCTCGAGGAGTACATCGACATCGGCGGTGTGACGCTCGCCCGGGCCGCGGCGAAGAACCATGCCTGGGTCACGGTCGTCTCCGACCCGTCGGAGTACGACCTGGTCCTCGCCGAGATGCGCTCGAGCGGCGGGTCGGTGAGCACCGAGACCCGACGGCGCCTCGCGGTCCGGGCGTTCGAACGCTGCACATCGTATGATGCCGCGATCGCGCGGGGCCTCCGTCCGGCGTCCGCCTCCACGGACGCCTTCCCCGAGGAGGTCGTGTTCCGACGCGAACCCGTCCGCCTACGCTACGGGGAAAACCCCCACCAGCGGGCCGCAACGTTCGCAGCGGTCGCGCCCGCGGGCACGGGCCTTGCTCCCCGTCCGTTCACGGTGCTGAAGGGGGAGGGTCTCTCCTACACGAACTTCCTCGACGTCGATACCGCCCTCGCGCTCGTCGGGGAGTTTTCCGAGCCGAGCGCGGCGGTGGTGAAACACGCCACACCGTGCGGGGTCGCTTCGGGGGCGACCCTCGCGGAGGCGCTGACGAACGCCGTCGCGACCGACCCGGTCGCTCGCTACGGTTGCGCGATCGCCGTCAACCGACCGTTCGGCCCGGACGATCCCGCGACTCTGAAGGGAGTCTTTGTCGACCTGCTCGCAGCGCCCGAGTTCGAGCCGGCCGCCCTGGAGGCCCTGGGCCGCCGGCCGAAGGTGAAGGTCGTTCGGGCGAACGTGCCGTCGCGGACGGGCCCCCGGTGGGAGGCGAAGAGCGCCCTCGGCCGCGTCCTTCTCCAGGACGCCGACGTGCGCCAGCTCGCACCGGCCGACTGGAAGCACATCGCGGGCCCGGAGATCACCCCGGAGCAACGGCGGTCGCTCGAGTTCGCTTGGTGCGTCGTCCGCCATGCGAAGTCGAACGCGATCGTCCTCGCCCAGGGCACCGCCACGGTCGGCATCGGTTCGGGCCAGACGAGCCGGGTGAAGGCGGCCGAACTCGCTTGCGAGGTCGCCGGGGATCGAGCGAAAGGCGCGGTGCTCGCCTCCGACGCCTTCTTCCCGTTCCCGGACGGGGTCGAGGTGCCCGGTCGGGCCGGGGTCTCCGCCATCCTTCAGCCCGGCGGAAGCATTCGTGACCCCGAGGTGATCGCGGCGGCGAACCGGTACGGGATGTCGATGTATTTCACCGGCTGGCGCGTCTTCCGCCACTGATGCGCGCCTTCGAGAAATATTTCCGGACGCTTTCCCGGAAGGCGACCAGGTCGACCGAGCCGACCTCCCGGCCCTTCTCCTGGCCGGCCTGCACAAAGACGTACGTCGGAAGCATGTGGATCCCGTACGACCGGGTGACGAGCGCCGCCTCGTCGACATTCACCTTCGCAATCTTCACGCGGCCGGCGAGCTGCGCGCTCAGGTCCCGCAACAGCGGCTCCGCGACGCGGCACGGAGCGCACCAGTCGGCGTAGAAATCGACGACCACGGGCAGCGTCGACCGGATCACCTCGCGCTCGAAGTTCGCATCCGTGACCCGGATCGGTTCCGTACGCTCGCCCACGACGCCGCTTCGAATCCGCGTCCCGCTATAAGCCTCCGCTTCGTCCGGGGATCGAGGGTCCGTGCGATCCGCCCCGGCCGCCGCGACGGCGCTCCCACGGAGCCTCGGCCCTACCCTCGTGCGCTGGTACCGACACCAACACCGCCCGCTTCCATGGCGGAAGGACCGCGACCCCTACCGCGTTTGGGTGGCGGAGGTCCTCCTCCAACAGACCCGGGTCGCCCAAGCCATCCCGTACTTCGAGCGGTTCGTCCGGGCGTTTCCGGACGTCCACGCGCTCGCCCGCACCCCGGTCGACCGGGTACTGAAGGTCTGGCAAGGCGCCGGCTACTACGCCCGCGCCCATCGCCTCCACGCCGCGGCACGGAAGGTCGTTCAAGAGCGGGACGGGCGATTCCCGTCGACCGTGGCCGAACTTGAAACGCTGCCGGGCATCGGTCCGTACATCGCCCGGGCGGTCGCGGCAATCGCGTTCGGTCGGCCGGAAGTGGCGATGGAGGCGAACGGACGGAGGGTCGCCGCGAGATGGACACGAGAGGAAGGCGATGTGCGCTCGCCGGCCGTTGCGGCCCGCCTCGAGCGAACGCTCGCGGAGCTACTTCTCCGCTCGGACCCGGGCGAATTCAACGAAGCAGTGATGGAGCTTGGGGAGACGCTCTGCCGACCCACGCAACCACTCTGCACGGAATGCCCGGTCGGGTTCGCCTGTCGGGCGTACCTCGAGCTCGACGACCCCGGCACGATCCCCGTACGCGCCCCCCGCGCTCGACGACCTCAGGTCCGGGCGGCGGTCGTCGTCCTGAGCGATCGTGGACGCTGGCTGGTCCAACGCCGACCCGACGCGGGTCTTCTCCCCGGGTTATGGGAGTTCCCGGGCGGCCGCATCGAACGCGGCGAGAGCCCCGAGGAGGCGGCCCGCCGAGAGTTGCGCGAGGAGACCGGTCTGTCGGCCAACCGATGGGTGCGACTCGGCACGGTTCGGCACACCTACAGTCACTTCTCGGTCGAACTCCACGCGTTCGCTGCTCAGCTTGCGGTGGCCCGACCTGGGGGAACCCGGGGTCTCCGTCGACGATGGGTCACGCCGTCCGAGTTCCGCCGCCTGCCGGTGCCGAAGGCGACCGAGAAGGTGATCGCGCTCGCGCAGGCCGAGGAGATGGCGGGTACAGTTTCCCGGGGTTCAGAATCCCGTCCGGGTCGCAGGCCCGCTTGACGGCCCGGAGCAGCTCTATCGCCGCTTCGCCGAGCTCGTCGGCGAGGAACGGGCGCTTCAACACGCCGATCCCGTGCTCGGCGCTGATCGTTCCCCCCAGGACACGGGCCGCGCGAAGCACCGCCGCTCGGATGCGTTCGGCCTTCGGCGTCGTCGCATCGACCCCATAATTCGGGTGCAGGCTCCCCTCACCGAGGTGGCCGTACAGGAATACCGGCACCTGCTCCGACCGGGCGATCGCGCGGAGCTCGGCGATGAGCCGGTCGACCTCGCCGACCGGCACCGCAACGTCCTCACGTACATGGTAGCCGATCCGCTGGAGCAGGGCATCCCCGCTCTCCCCCCGCAACGTCCACAGCTCGTCGGCGTCCCGGAACACCGTCGCCTCCTCGCCCCCTCCTACCGGGCCGAGCGCCTCGGTCAGGCGCTCGAGCTTACGTTCCGCGTCGTCAGCGTCGGCCGCTTCGACCTCGAGGAGCAGGAGCGCGGTGCCGGTGGGCAGCTTCCCCGGATGTCGTTCAGCGAGGACCGTGGCGGAGGGCTGGTCGAGATACTCGATGGCGGCGAGGTCGATCCTTGGAAAATGGGCGAGACGCTGGGCGAGCGGAGCCAGCGGGGTGCCGTCGGGAAGAGGCACGACTACCCCGTGCCGCACGCCGGGCAGGGGGGCGAGCCGGACCGTCACCTCCGTGGCGATCCCGAGCGTTCCCTCGCTACCGATGAACATCTGGAGAAGGTCCGGCCCGACCGAGCGTTTCGCCACCCGGGAGCCCAGCCGGACCCGGGCGCCCGTGCCGAGCACGGCCTCGACCTCGTGGACCCAGCCCCGCGTCGAGCCGTATCGGAACGACCGCATCCCCGAGGCGTTCGTAGCTACGTTGCCGCCGATGGTCGAGGCGGTCCACGATCCGGGGTTGGGAGGGAAGAACCGCCCGTAGGGCCGAAGCGCTCGCGCGAGCTCTCGGTTCACGATGCCCGGCCCCACCCGGGCCCACGCACCCTCCGGGTCCACCTCGAGGAACTGAGACCACCCCGAGAAATCGACGACGACGCTTCCGTCGGGAGGGACCGACTCACCGTCCAAGGACGTGCCCCCACCGCGGGCCACGAGCGGTGTTCGCGTCCGACGAGCCCAGCGGACCAGCGTGACGACATCGTCCGAATCCGCCGGGGCCACGGCGGCGAGCGGTTGTCCCGAAAGGTGGGAGGCGTCGTGCGCGAACGGGGTGAGGTGGGAGGGGTCCTCCGTGACGTGACCGCGCACCGTCGCCGCCAGCGACCGGGACTTCGCCCTCGAATCGGAAGGGCGAAGCCGCGTCACGGCCGTGCGCTCGCCCGCCTCGCGACGCTACGTCGACGGGGACGGGGCTCCGAGCGCGTCCACCGCCTCGATGAAGTCACGTATCGCAAAGGGCCGCACGAGGACCGATCGGGCTCCAGCCTGGCGCGCCCGGGTCTCAAGTCCGGGGTCCGAGCTCGGCAGGATGACGAGGGCGCGCAGGTCCGAACGGACCCGAAGCAAGGAAGCGAGCTCGTTCGCCCAGACGTCGGCCTTGTCGGTCCCCGCGTCGAGGACGAGGATCTTGACCTCGGCGGACGGGGGCAGACGGTCGACCGCCTCCCGATTCGGTGCTTCGAGCAACACCCGATGTCGGTGCAAGCGCAGGAGCCCTCGGAGTAGGAGGCGGGTGTCCTCGCTCCCTCCGAGCACGATCGCCGGCGCGCCGCTCGGGGGCACCGGGGTTGGCGGCGGCGCCGGCGGGGCCGTCGCTACCTTCTCCGAAGCGTTGAGAAACTCGTGGATGGGCGTCCCTCCCCGGCCGAACCGCCTTAGAAGGCGACGTATCCGCCGACCCTAAAAAAACAACCGTCGGAGGATGCCCCGAGGCTCCGAAAGCCCGCCACTGGCCCATCGACCACGTTCCGGCACCCCCTGATAACTATATAGAGTCCCGCGACTGTACATTGATTGGCCTCGGGCATCGGCGGAAGCGTCTCTTGGTGGCACCGTCCAAGAGACCAAGGGCCGCCCCGCCGGTGCCTCCCTTATTCTTTGCACGTGGAACGATAGGTTCTTTTCGGGCGACGGAGGAGGGCGCGCGCGATGGTCGCCCTTTTCGGCCCCTCCCAGCAGGACCTCGAGCGTCTTCGATCGACCGTGCAGTCCCTCGGGACCACCAGCGTCCCCGGCCTCGCCGCCGCGCTATCGATGCGCGAGCGCAAGGCCGAGAAGCTGCTCGCCCGCGAGCTCGCGCGGGCCGATACCCCGATCCTCTACGAGCCGAGCCGTCGCCTCGTGCGGTGGGCGGTCCCGGCGCCCCCGGCCCCGGCGTCCACGCCGGCGCCGGCCGCGGCTTCGACTTCCGAGCCGGTCCGTGCCCCGCGCGCTCCCGCGCCGGTGTTCACCCCGGTCGGGCTGAAGACGCTCTGCCCCCACTGCCACGTCCCGCTCCAATCGACCGGCTCCGAGAGCCTCGCGGTCTGTCCCCAGTGTGGTCGACTCTCCACGGCTCGTGAGGTGCGGAACGCGGAGACGGTGAGCGCGCCCGTCGCGTCGCCCGCCCCGAAAGGTCCGGCCGAGTTGACGCTCGAAGACCGTCGCTCCCAGGAGCTGTTCGCCGCGTACGTCAGCTCGAAACCGATCCCCTGCCCGAAGTGCCGGACCCCACTGCGTCACCGTGCTCTCAGTGAGTATGTCTGCCCGGCCTGCGGGCACTCGGTCCGGTTCCCGAAGACGGGGGAGCCGCGCGCTCCGCCCGCGCCGATTCCACCGCCGTCGGCCTAGGCCGACCGAGCGGCCCTCCCGGCGCCGATGCCGGGATACGCTCTACGGGGCGACGGGAACGACGAGGTCGCCGCCGGATTTCTGCATCGACGGCTGCCGCTTCGTCTTCGCGCCTTTCGTCTGCCAGAATATCTCGGCGAACTCCTGGACGAGCTTCAGCAGCTCCTGAGCATCGGCGAGGCTCGTGCCCTGACGCGCCTTGGAGGCCTGCTTTAGGATCTTGAAGACGAGCTCGTGCGCCTGCGGGAACTGCTTCGCGTGGTCGGGGGTGAAGTAGTCGCCCCAGATCACCCGGATCTCGTGCTTCACGCGCTCCGCGTGCTGCTCCTTCACCGCGGTGTACCGGGCGAGCTTCGAGACGTAGGCGCTCCGGTCCTCGGCCCTCGCATCCATCGCCGGGGCGGCGAGCTCCCCGATCAGCTGGTCCATCCGTAGCACGGTGAGCGCCGCGATCTGCGCCTCGTGCGGGTCATAAATACCGCACGGGATGTCGCAGTGCGCGTAGGCAATCGAGGGCGGCCGCAGGCGGTCTCGGGCCCGAACGGCCCAGTCGCGGAAGCGAGGGAACGCCGACATGGTGGCCCGCGATACCTCGGTCGGAGGATAAGGTTGCCGGACGAGTCGGAATTCCCTTCGGAGGGACGGTGGCCGCGGTTCCTCCGATGGCTGCGTCGCCGACGGTTCCGGGTCGCCGATGCCTCGATGGAACCGACGCTCCGGCCCGGCGATGGTCTCTACGTCGACCCGGGGGCCTATCGGTCCCGTGACCCGAAGCCCGGCGAGATCGTCGTGACCCGCGACCCCGTGCTTTCGTCGCGGCATCTCGTGAAGCGCGTGGGGTTCGTTCCGGGCGGCCCGCGACCCCCCGACGGGGTCGAAGTCCCGGCGGGTACGGTCTACCTCGTGGGGGACGCCCCGGCCGCGAGCCGGGATAGCCGGGAGTTCGGGGCCGTACCGTTAGCCCTGCTCGTCGGCCGGGCGTACGAATGCTATCGGCCCCCCGAGCACCGTCGCGGGCTCTGAACCCCCGGAACGCCCGGGGAAAGGTTTATCCGATGTGGCAAATTCCCACATCGATGACCTATCCGTCGAGCGTTTGGATCGTCGCCATTGTCGTGGTCGCGGCCGCCATGGTCGGCGTGGGGTTCTTCGCGGGGTACGAGTATCGGGGCTCCCCCGCCTCGAGTCCGGCGGCCGTCGAGAACTCGACGTTGTCCGTGCTCGGCGCCGGAACCCTCGACACGATCTTCCCGCAGCTCGCGAGCGCCCTCGTGAACGAGACGCCGGGCATCAGCGCACCCCCCGCCGCCCAGATCTACGAAGGCTCCTTGGATGTCACGACCGCGATCACCTCGGGAACCGGAGTGGCGGATGTGGCCGCTGTGGCCGATTACCGGCTCATCCCGCAGCTCCTCGAACCCAAGTACGCCGCCTACGAGGTCGTCTTTGGCGCGACCCCGGAGGTCCTCGCCTACAAACCGGGGAACCCGGCGTTCGTCGGTGCGAACTCGACCAACTGGCCGTCGAAGTTGCTCAACGCGACGGCGAGCGCGCCGTTCGCGATCTGGAACGCATCGACCGACCCGAACGGCTACAACGAAATCTTCAGCATGATGCTGCAGGGGATGCTGTACGACGGCGGGAACATCTCCGCTGTCTATTCCCACTTCTACAATGGCGCGCCCGGGGGCTACGCGACCGGCACGGGCCTCACCAAGCTTGAGCACGAGGGCGAAGCCGCCTCGCTGCTCTCGACGGGCGTCCTCTCGGCCGTCATCACATACCGGTCGTACGCGGTCGTGAACGGGCTATCGTACGTTCCGTTCAACCCGATCGTGGGACTCGCGTCGAACAACTCGACCGCGCTCACCGACTACGCGAAGCTCTCGACGTCGATCATCTCCGCGTCGGGCGCGCTCGCGAAGGTCGCGCCCGCACCGGTCCTGTTCGCCGTGACGGTGCCGTCCAACGCGCCGAACCCCGCCCTCGGGGCGGCGTTCATCCACCTGCTCCTCTCCCCGCAAGGCAGCGCGATCCTCGCGGACGCCGCGCAGGGCGGCGCCTTCACACCGATCTTCCCCGGATGGACCGATAACCCCTCCGCGGTCCCGTCGGTCCTCGCGCCCGATGTGGCGCCGCTACCGGGCTGGGCCCAAGCAATCCTCCCATGAGCGCCGGGGGTGGGACCCCCGTCCGTCGACGGTGGCGCAGCGGACCGTACTGGCTCGCGCTCCAGGTCGCTCTCTCCGGTTCGCTGCTCCTCCTCCTGTTGCTGCCGATCGTCGCACTGTTCACGTACGCTCCGTTCTCCCGGATCGTCGCGGCGGCCGAGAACACCTACGTCCGGGAGGCGATCTGGCTCACGTTGTACGCCTCGGGGATCGCCGTCCTCGTGACGGCGCTCCTCGCGATCCCGCTCGGTTACCTCCTCGCCCGGCACCGGTTCTTCGGCCGCTCGGTCGTCGAGTCGCTCGTCGCTCTCCCCGTCGCCGTTCCACATCTCATGGTCGGACTCGGGATCTTCTTCCTCGTCCTACCGGGCTCCCCGCTCTACGACTTCACGAACGCGATCGGCTTTCCGGTCTACGACACGATCTGGGGCGTCGTCGTCGTGATGGCGGTGGTGAGCGCCCCCTACACCGTGCTCGCGAGCCAGCTCTCGTTCGAGGCGGTGGACGCCCGGGTCATCGAGGCGGCCCGGTCGCTCGGGGCGGGCGGGGCGACGACGTTCATCACCGTCACCCTTCCGACCGCGTTGCGCGGCATCGTCGCCGGCCTATTGCTCACGTGGGCCCGGGCGGTGAGTGAGATCGGCGGAATCCTGATTCTGGCGTACACGATCTACCCGGGCGGCCCCTACAACGGCCCGGTCACGAACACGATCTCGGTGTACATCTACGACCTCTTCCAGGCGGGCAACCTCACGGACGCCGCGGCCGTGAGCTCGCTCTTCCTCCTGGTCGCCTTCGCCCTCTTCCTTACCGTCCGCATCGGCGAGCGCGCGGGGTGGCTCCCGTGGCGCCGGGGGGACCTCACCCCATGAGCGAGTGGCTGGTCGACGCGGTCGAGTCGGACCTCGATGGGTTCCACCTCGGACCGGTCGATCTATCGCTCGCGCCCGGCCGAGCGGTGGCGGTCCTCGGAAGTTCCGGGGCCGGCAAGACCACACTCCTTCGGACGCTCGCCGGGTTCCTTCGCGTGCGGCGCGGACGCATCCTGCGGGACGGGACCGACATCTCCGACTGGATGCCCGAGGAGCGGTCGCTCGGGTACGTTCCACAGGGACTCGGCCTCTTCCCGCAGCGGACCGTCTTCGGAAACGTCCGCTACCCGATGGAGCTCCGAGGACATCTCGACGCGGACGCCCGCACCGAGGCTTTGCTCGACCGGTTCCACCTTACCGGACTCCGTCGACGGTACCCCGCTCGCCTCAGCGCGGGCGAGCAGCAGCGGGTAGCGATCGCACGCGCGCTCGCGGCGGAGCCCGAGCTCGTCGTCTGGGATGAGCCGTGGCAGGCGCTCGACGTCGAAGCTCGGCACGAGCTCGGGCTCGTCCTCCAGGACCTCCGCGAGACCGAGCGGATCCCGGTCGTGGTGGTCACCCACGACCCGGGGCTCGCCTTCTCGCTCGCGGACTCGTTCGTCGTGCTCGACCACGGACGGATGCGCTTCTCGGGGGGTCCGACGGACCTGCTCGAACATCCTCCGGACGCCTTCACCGCTCGCTTCGTGGGATTCGAGAACGTCTACAACCGGACCAGCCTGGAAGCCCACCGGGACCGACCGTTCCCGGCGTGGCTCCTCACGGAGGCCGGTCCCGGCGGCGTCGCCGTTGGAAACCCCGAGGTCGTCCCGACGACCGGCGTTCCCTCGACATGGGAGGGTAGTGTCCGTAGCGCCCGACCGAGCCCGGACGGGCTCTCGGTCGAGCTCGCGGTCGATGAGCTCATGGTGATGGCGCGACTTCCTCGGCCGTGGCCGGAACCGCTTCCCACGGTCGGCGAGCGGTTGCGGTTCAACGTGGCGCGGACCGTGGTCCGCCGGCTCGGGGGCGACGCGGAGGACGCTCGATGACCGGGCGGCGGACGAGCCTCGTCACCAGCACGGACGTCGCGCTACTGCGGGCGCTCGCCCAGGAGCGGTCGCTCGTCGGGGCGAGTCGTCGCCTCGGGATCTCGCGCGACCGGGCGGTCTACCGCGTCGAGCGGCTCGAGCGGGCGTTCGGGGGTCGGGTCGTCGAGGCGGTGCGGGGGGGCTCGGGTCACGGGGGGTCGACGTTGACGCCGCTCGGCGACCGGATCGTGCGCGGCGGATTCGCCTCGGTCGAACTCCTCGATGCCCGTCCCGTGACACCCCTGTTCGAGCCGAACCTCCTGCACGGAGTCTACCGGCGGACGCCGACCCCCGAGGTCCACGTCGAGGGGGGCCTCCACCTTCGGGTCGCGTTTCCGGCCCGGGACGGCGAAAAGGTCTCGGTGTTGCTCGACCCGGAGTCGGTGGTCGTCGCTCGTCACCGCTTTGCGTCGAGCGCCCGCAACGTCGTCCGCGCGACCGTCGAGCGCGTCCGCCACGACCCGGGGGCGGTCGGTCTCACCCTGGTCGTCCGATCGCTCGGCACGCCCCTTCGGGTGGCGATCACCGAGGAGCCGGTCCGTCAGCTCGAGTTGCGACCCGGCACGACCGTCTATCTGTACGTGAAGGCGACCGCGCTTCGGCGCGTCGGGGAGCATCCGATCTCCCCGGCCCGTCTCGCCTCATCCTGACCCGACTGGGAATCGACCGACCCGAGGCCGGTCCGATTCCTAGGGTCGTCGTCGCGCGCCCGCCCGGAAGCCGTAGAGGCCGAGACCCGCCCGCCGGACGGCTTTCGACGAGCGCCGACGGGCCCAGCGTGCGAGCGGGGCGCATCGGCCACCTCCGGGCCCGTGGTCGGCGATGGCCACGGCCCCGACAAGAAGGCGACGGTCCAGCATAGCGAACTCCCGGGCGAGGTCCGCCTCATCGTGGGGGACATCGTAGACGACGAGGCCGATCCGCGATAGCTCGCCCGCCAGTCGGGGGATGACATCCGTCTTGTCCCCCAGACGGAGGTCCCACCGCCGACGCAGGCGGGGAGGGACCGCCCAGCCCGAACTCCAGCCGGGAGGGATGCTCCAGGACGCACCCCGGCTCCTAGCCGAGCGGCTCGGGGTCGACGGGAGGTCGACGGAATGGAGCGTCCCCCGGCCGTTCCGTTCCAGCGCCGCGAGAAGGTACGCCGAGGAGACACCCGAAGAGACGCCCACTTCGACGACATGCTCCGGCCGAAGGAGGCGGGCGATCGCGTGGAGCTCGAGCGGCGCGTCGATCTCGATGTACGATGTCCGGCCACCGAGCCGGTGCATCCGGTCGAGGTGGCGGAAGAGCCGTGAATCGTGCGATGCCTCCTCGACCGCGCCCTGAGCCCGAGCATCGGAAACTGCCGTGAGGGCCGCGACCCAGGCGATGTCCGGGTCGAGTTCGGGCTGCATCGGGATCGTCCGGAGCCAGACGGACCCGCGCTCGGGTCAGTCCCGGATCCCTTCTCCCGTGAGCGAGAAGACCGCCTCCCCCTCGGGGAGGTTGGGCGAATCGATGAGCCGAGCGATCCGCTTCGGCGGTTTCGACTTCCGCAGGTAGACCCGGTACGTCGCCGCGTGGGCGACGATGTTCCCGCCGATTGGCCGGGTCGGGTCGCCGAACAGGATGTCCGGCCGGGCCGACACCTGGTTCGTGACGACGATCGCGGCGTTGTAGGCGTCGCCGAACCGCAGGAGCTCGTGGAGGTGCTTGTTGTGGAGCTGCTGGCGGGGCGCGAGCTCGCCGCGGCCGAGGTACTCCGCCCGGAAGTGCGCGGTCAGGGAGTCGACGACGAGCAGCCGGATCGCCTTCTCCCGCGCGAGCTCCTGCGCCTTCTGGAGGAGCAGCATCTGGTGGTTCGAGTTGTACGCGCGCGCGACGTGGATGTGGGCGAGCGCCTGGTCCGGGTCGAGGCCGACGCCTTTCGCCATGTCGACGATCCGCTCGGGGCGGAACGTGCTCTCCGTGTCGATGTAGACCGCCTCGCCGTTGAGGCCCCCCTGGTCGGGGGGGAGCTGTACGTCGACGGCGATCTGGTGCGCGAGCTGCGTCTTCCCCGATCCGAACTCGCCGGAGAACTCCGTGATCGCCTGGGTCTCGACCCCGCCGCCGAGCAGCTCGTCGAGCGCCTTCGCGTTGGTCGTGATCCGACCGAGCCGCTGGCGCCGGGCGAGGAGCGTCGTGCCGCTCTCGAACTGCCCGACGTCCGCGCGGCGACGAGCCTCGCCGATGATCTTCTGCGCGCTCGCGGTCCCGATCTCGGCCGCCTCGGCGACGTC
>Ga0187781_10002435_pt1 | contig 14185 bp, 10 predicted proteins | sample 0715_SJ02_MP02_2_FD_132447 | JGI IMG/M metagenome (GOLD analysis project Ga0187781, IMG submission 132447) | Tropical peat soil microbial communities from peatlands in Department of Meta, Colombia - 0715_SJ02_MP02_20_MG | ecosystem: Environmental > Terrestrial > Soil > Wetlands > Peat | place...
CGCGACATCGACGCCGGCGCGCGTCGAGCCGGTGAAGGAGACCAAGTTGACGTCGGGATGGCGCGCGAGCGGCACGCCCACCCCGGGGCCATCGCCCTGGATGAGATTGAACAAGCCGGCGGGCACGCGCGCCTCATCGAGGATCTCGGCGAAGATCTGGGCCGAGAACGGCGCATGCTCGGAGGGCTTCAAAACCACGGTGCAGCCGGTCGCGAGCGCCGGGAAGACCTTCACCGCAATCTGGTTCATGGGCCAGTTCCAGGGCGTGATGAGGCCACAGACGCCGATCGGCTCTTTGGCGATCATGGTCGCGCCGCGTTGCTCCTCGAAGGGAAAGGTCTTGAGCACTTCGATGGCGGTGTTGAGGTGCCCCACCCCGAGCCCGACTTGAAAGCCGTTGGCGAGCGAGGCCGGTGCGCCCATCTCCTCGCAGATCGCGGCGCCGAGATCAGCCATTCGCTTCTGGTACTGCTCGAGGATGCGCTTCAAGACCTCGAGTCGCTCTTCGCGGCGGCTCGTGGACCAGCGGGCGAAGGCCTTGCGAGCCGCCCTGACCGCCCGGTCCACATCGGCGGCCGAGCCGAGCGCGATCTTGCCGCACACCTGCTCGGTGGCCGGGTTGATGATATCGAGGGTTCTGAGCTCGACCGGATCGACCCACTGGCCGCCGATGTAGAACTTCAAGTATTCGCGCATGGCTTTGTTTTCCGTTTGGTGAATGGCCGCCCGAGTGGGGCTTGTAGGCTAAGGGAAGTTACTGTGTTCCTTCCGCATACCACGTCCTGAACTCACTGTAGTTCGGCATTTCCTCGGAATTCACATTCGGGTCGATCGGCACGTGAATGACCGCCGTCTTGCCGCTCGCGTACGCGCGCTGGATTGCGGGGCCGATGTTCTCGGCTCGCTCCACATACTCGCCATGGCAGCCGAAGCCCTCGCCGATCTTGTCGAAGCGCACCTCCTTGCTCCAGTGCACACCGGTCTCGGCGGATCCCTTGCCGAAGGTACGCTTGTACACGCCGACCTCGAGACCCCACTGATGGTCCACGCCCACGACGCAGACCAAGGGGAGCTTCAACCGTGCGGCGGTCTCCAGTTCCGAGATATGAAACAGGAACGAGGAATCGCTGGTGAGCAGCATCACGGGGCGCTTGCGGCCCTCCGCCACCGAGGCGCCGATCGCGTAGGGAAGTCCCGTACCGAGATGCCCGAAATTCTGGTTCCACACCACATCGTGGGGCTTCGCTTGCGAATAGGTCCACTGGAAAATCACGGTCGCCCCGCCGTCGCGCACCATGATGCCGTTCTTCGGGAAGGCCTTGGTCGCCTCGACCACGAAGCGCGCGGTGTGGATCGGTGTCCTGTCGGAGGGCGCGCTGCGGGCGAGCTCCGCCATCCGTGATTCCTCCTTCTTGATCCAGCCTTCGAGCTCTGGCGACGGCGAGCGCGGCGAGCCCTTCAGCGCCTCGACGAGCTGCGGCACGATCGCCCGCAAGTCCCCCACCAGCGGCACATCGACCGGTCGGTTCACCCCGATTGCCTTCGGGTCGCGCTCGACATAGATCCATCTGCGCTTGGCGTTGTTCTCCGCCCAGTGCCGGCCCCGTCCGTAGTGCACCGGCTCGCCGAGCTCGGTGCCAATCGCGACGCAGAGGTCGGATTTCACCACCGCATCGACCGCGGACTCGGAGAAGCCATACGGAAACGTGCGCTCCTCCAAGCCCTCGATGAACGAGGTGCCGCCCGAGGTCTGAATGACCGGGCAGCTCATGAGCTTCGCGAGCGCCTTGACCGACTGCGCGGCCCGGGCGCAGTGCGCCCCATGGCCTACGAGCAGGATGGGCTGCCGCGCCTCGCCGATGAGCTTCACGGCCCTCTCGATCATCTGCGCGCTCGCGCCCTGGTTGACCAGACGGTACGCCTCGGGCGGCAAGGCAGCCGGCACCTCGAGGTCGGCCAAAATGACGTGCGCCGGATATTCGATGTAGGCGGGCCCGGGCGTTCCTGTCTGGGTGGCTCGCAGCGCCTCGCGGATGATCTCATCGGTCTGATCCGGATACTCGATGATGCCCACGTACTTCACCGACGGAGCGAACAGCCCCGACTGCGAGACGAACTGGATGCGTCCGCGGCGCACCCGTTGCTCCGTGATGCGTGCGCGCTGACCGCCCAGGAAAATCACCGGCGAGTTTTCCACCTTCGCGCACATCATGGCGCCGGCCAGATTGGCCACCCCTGGGCCGAGCGTGCCGATGCAAACACCCGGCTTTCCGGTCATGCGCGACACGGCCTCGGCCATGAAGCCGGCGCTCTCTTCGTGATGCGGAGCCACCACCTGCCAGCCGCGCTGCTCGGCGGTGAGGAACATGTGCACGAAGTTCGGGTCCGGAATGCCGAACAGCGTATTGATGCCCTCGGCCTCGAACAGATGCAGGATGCGTTCATATACTTTCACGGACATGATCGAATCTCACCTCATTGGTTCGTGCCGCCGCTCGGCACCGCTTCACTGACTTCGCAAACCCGCTCGCCGCTCCTACTTGAGGAGGCGCGGCGCGCCGGTCTGCAGGTAGTTCGCGAGGTTGCGGTGGAAGTTGGTGATCTTCCGCTCCTGGTGCGGATTCGGCAACGCACCGCGGAAACCGCGCGACCTCATGCCCTTTTGCACCGCTGCCATGTTGGAGAAGTCCTGCGACAGCACGAGGCCCCACTTCTCTGCGGTGGGCTCGGCGTAGACCCACTCGGTCTTCGGTTCCTTGCCTTCAGGAAAGCGCTCGATCGCATAGGATTCGAAGATGGATTTGTGGGGATCATCGCCGTAGGGCCGCGAGCGGTAACACAGCGCGAAGGTGATTCCCTGTAGCACCGCCATGTTGGGGAAGATGTGCCAGGCGAGGCCTGCGTCCGCCATCTGCTGCGGGCTGATCGTCGGCCAGATCACACCGCGCGCCGCATCGTCGGCCCGCGCCGATGCGAGCCAGTGCTTGATCACCTGATCGGCGGGCGTTCCCTCGGGCAGCTCATCCACCAGGCGCTTCGCCGCATTGACCAGCGTCTCGGTGGTGCTCGCACAGTTCACCGTGGTGTAGATCTCGTTCTGCAGCTCATAGGTCGAGATGCGGGCATCCTTGCCCTTGCCCGCCCGCGTGATCGTGCTGCTTTGCTTCATCTTGAGGTTGGGATCGCGCTCGTCGAAACCGCTCACGCCGTGTAGCCCATGCGCCGCGCTGTAGGCGTAGTACTGCCCGTGCTGGAGCATCTGCGTATGGGTGCCGGCGACGTGGTAAGGCTCCATGAAGGCTTCGAGCCCGGTCTTCCAGTTGCAGTCGAACACCACCCACTGGCGCCATTTGTAGCGCATCTTCTCGAATTGGAACGGGTCGAGGATGCCGGCGGCCGGCTCGAGGTATTCGCGCAGGCTCACGCAGTTGGGATCCATGTTGATGAAGATCCAGCCGCCCCAGGTGTCGACCTTGACCTCGTTCAGATGCGTGCGCTCGGGTGCGAGCGCGCCCTTCCAATCCGCCTCGTCGAGCTTGAACGTGCAGTTGCCGTCCAGGTCGTAGCGCCAGGCATGGAACCCGCAGACGAACTGCCGCTTGTTGCCTCGAGCGCAGTGGGCGCCGCGCGGCGTATCGACGAGCTGCCGGCCGCGATGGGAGCAGACGTTGTAGAAAGCCCTGATCCTGTCGGGTGCCGCCCGCACGATCACGAACGAGTCGACCCCGATGTCATAGGTGACGTAGTCACCGACATTCGGGATGTCCTCGACCCGGCCCGCGTGCTGCCACACCCTCGGCCACAGCCTCTGCGCCTCCGCCCGGGCGTACTCCGGGGAGGTGTGAGCTTCGACCGAGTAGGTGAGCGGCTCCGCCAGGTCCTCGACGCTGATATTTCTCAAGGTGTCCACAACGTCCTCCTATACGAGCGCGCGCTCGCGCTCGAGGATGAGACCCTGCATGTCGCCCTGGTCGCGCCAGTCCTTGAGGAGCTTCTGGAAGGCGTCCCATCCCAGCCCGTAGGCCCGGAAGAGGGCCCATTTCGGTTTCGTTTCGCCCTCGTTGTTGAAATAGCCGGGAGGACACTGGCGCTGGAACTCGGACACATCGACCTCCAGCTCCTCGAAGTGGCGCACATACTGGTCCTGCGCCTCCTTGCTGGGCTCGACCACGACCGCGCCGCGCTTCAGTGCCTCGCTGATGATGTAGGCGCTGTGGTAGCCCTGCTTGCCGAACTGCTCGGTCACCGAGGCGTTGATGCCGCCCTGAATATAGCCGATGTAAAACTGGTTCGGGAATCCGTGCGTCATCGTGCCGTGGAGCGTCTTCGGTCCATCGGCCCAGTGATCGTAGATCGATTTGCCGCCTCGCCCCTTGACCACATCGAATCCCCAGCGGCGATTCAAATCGCTCGTCACCTCGAAGCCGCTCGCGAAGATCATGCAGTCGACGGCATATTCCCGGCCGTTGGCGACGAAGCCCTTCTCCGTCATGCGCTCGACGCCCCTGGTGTCCGACACGTCGACCAGCTCGACGTTCGGGCGATTGAAAGTCGGGTAATACTCGTCGCTCGAGAGCGGTCGCTTGCAGAGGAAGCGGTAATAGGGCTTCAGAGCCTCCGCCGTATCCTTGTTTCCCACGATCTCCTCGACTCGGCGGCGCAGGCGCTCCATCACCCGGTAATCGACCACCTCGCGGCGCGCTGCAAACTGCGCGGGAGTGAGCGTGGGCCAGCCCTCGGCCTCGAACTCGGCAGCCAGGTTTCGATTGATCTCGGTCCAGAGGTCGCACACGAGATCGGGCTCGCCGGGTTTTAGAAACTCGATCGCCGCGTGATGGAAGTTGGCCTGCCGCTCCTTCTGCCACCCGGGCTTGAGGGTCTTCACCCACTCGGGATCGGTGAGCGGGTTGGGCCGCTCATCGACGCTCGACGGCGTGCGCTGGACGACGTAGAGGTGCTCGGCGTACTTGCCCAGATAGGGGACGGCCTGAATCGCGGTCGCCCCGGTGCCCACGATGGCGACGCGCTTGTCGCGGAGTCGGTCGAGCACCGGTTTCTCGTAGCTGCCGCCCGTGTAGGCATAGTCCCAGCGAGCGCTATGAAAGAGCTTGCCCTTGAACGTCTCGATGCCGGGAATCCCCGGGAGCTTCGGCATGTTGAGAACGCCGTTGGCGATGACCACGAACCGGGCGCGGATGTCGTCGCCCCGGTTGGTGCCCACGTGCCAGCGCTTGAGCTCTTCGTCCCAGCGCAGCGCATTCACGTGCGTGTGAAAGAGTGCCTTGTCCGCGAAGCCGTATTTCTCCGCAATGGACTTCGCATACCCGTAGATTTCCCATCCGTCGGAGAACTTCTTGGACGGCACGAAGCCGGTCTCTTCCAGGAGCGGCAAGTAGCAGTAGGACTCGTTGTCGCACTGAATGCCGGGATAGCGGTTCCAGTACCACACACCGCCGAAATCACCGGCCGTGTCGACGTTCCGAAAATCCGTGACGCCTGCCTGCGTGAGGTAATAGGCCGCCATGATTCCGCCCCAGCCCGCGCCCACGATGATGACATCGACCTCCTCGCAGATCGGGTCGCGACGCCTGAGCGGCTTGTGGGGATCGGCGGCAAAGCTGGCGGCCACCCCGCCCGTCGGCCTGAAATATTGCGCCTGTCCATCGGAGCGCAGGCGCTTGTCGCGCTCCCGGCGGTACTTGTCTCTCAGTGCGGGAATATCGATATCGGCGGGCGTTTTCGTCGGCTCGCAGCTCATGGCCAACCCTCGGATACGGCGATCTTTAAGCTTAGCCATAATCAACGCTGTTGTCTACTAACGCTCGGGTCGCGGCGGCTCGCGCGCCCTCTCCCGGCTGGTGCCGGCGCAGCGCCCGGACTAACATTCCGCCGGATGTGCAGTTAATGCCTTGGGGGAGCCATGCCCGAGCTTAGATTCGATCAGCGCGTAGCCGTCATCACCGGCGCGGGCCGTGGGCTCGGGCGCGCCTACGCGCTGCTCCTCGCCGCGCGGGGTGCGAGAGTGGTCGTCAACGATCCCGGAAGCAGCATGAAGGGCGAAGGCACCGATGCGGGTCCCGCGCACGAGGTGGTGCAGGAGATCCGCATGGCCGGGGGCGAGGCCCTCGCCTGCACCGCCTCGGTGGCCACGCCCGAGGGCGGCGGCGCGATCATCCAGGCCGCGCTCGATCACTACGGTCGGATCGACATTCTCATCCACAACGCCGGCATCGTCCGCTATGGGTCCTTGAAGGAGATGCCGCAAGCGGATTTCGACGCGGTGCTCGATGTGCATTTGCGCGGGGCCTTTCACGTCGTTCGACCCGCCTTTCCCCTCATGTGCAAGGCGGGTTACGGTCGCATCGTGCTGACCTCCTCGATCGGCGGCCTCTATGGAAATCAGCGAATCGCCAATTACGCCGTCTCCAAGGCGGGGCTGATCGGACTTTGCAATGTGGTCGCGCTCGAGGGCGCCGCCGAAGGCGTGAAGTGCAACGTGATCGTTCCCGGGGCTGTGACGCGAATGGCGGAGGGGCTGGACACGAGCGCCTATCCGCCCATGACGCCCGAGATGGTGGCGCCCGTCGTGGGCTGGCTCGCGCACGAGTCCTGCTCGATCACGGGCGAGATGCTGATCTCGATCGCGGGACGCGTGGCGCGAGCCTTCGTCGCCGAATCACGCGGTGCGTACCGGTCTCGCTGGTCGATCGAGCAGGTGGCCGAGGACCTCGGCGCCATCCGCTGCGCCGATGCGCCGCTCGTGTTCCCGGTCGTCCCCGCCGGCCACGTCGAGCACATTCGCTACAGTTTCGACATGGCCAAGCATCGGGGCGGCTCGGGTGCGGGCAGGGAGCCTTCCGGGCGCTAAGCGCCCTTCCACTTCGGGCGTCGCTTCTCGGCGAAGGCCTTCGGGCCTTCCTGCGCATCCTCACTCCGGTAGGCACATTCCGAGGCGTGCCTTGCGGCGCGCAAGGCCGCCGAACGGCCCATCTCGGTCGAGAGCAACACCGTGTCGCGCGCCGCGCGAACCGACAGCGGCGCTCCGTCGAGAATCTCGGTGGCGAGCGCGAGCGCGGCCGCCATCAGCTGATCGGGTTCGGCGAGGCGATTCACGAGTCCGATCTCATACGCGCGCTGCGCGCTGATCGGCTTTCCGGTGAGGACGATCTCCATCATGATCCGTTGCGGGATCATGTGGATCAACGGCGCCGCCCACGGGGAGCTTCGACCCACCTTGACCTCCGTGATGGCGAACTGCGCGCGCGTGCTCGCGACGCATAAATCGCAGGCCTGCGCGATCATCCAGCCGCCCGCGAAGGCCACGCCGTTCACCGCGGCGATGGTCGGCTTGCTGAGCTCGATATTGTCGCCGGGGACCGGAAACATATCCCGCGGCGGCACGGCGAGCCCTCGCTCGACCATCTCCTTGAGATCCCCGCCCGCACAAAATGCCTTGTCCCCCGCGCCGGTCAGGATGGCGACGCGCAGCGCCGGATCGCGCTCGAAGCGGTCCCACGCGGCGAACAGGCCGTCGCGAATGTCTTTGCCGAGGGCATTGCGGGACTCGGGACGATTCAAGGTGATGACGGCGACACCATCACCGCGCGCGTCGAACAGCACCGCCTCGCTCATCACTCACCTCCGCGCTCGGCAACTCGAGCGCTTAGAATCCCCGCCGCTGGATGAGCTGGGCCGCCCGGTCGAGCTCCTCGCGAAAGCTCGGATGAGCAATTCGCACCATGCGGCGCGTGCGCTCGGCGAGCGTCTGTCCCTTGAGCTCGGCGGCACCGAACTCCGTCACGATCACGTCCACCTCGCTGCGTGCGGTCGTGACTGGCCCCGACAGAGCGGCTGTCACGCGACTCAATGTGCCACCCTTGGCGGTCGCCGGCAAGGCAATGATGGAGCGGCCGCCGGCCGAGCGGCTGCCGGCGCGCACGAAGTCCACCTGGCCGCCGGTGCCGCCGAAGTACTGCGCAGCGCTCTGCTCGGCATTCACCTGCCCCGTCAGATCGACCTCGAGGCCCGAGTTGATCGTCACGAGTCGCTCGAGACGTGACAGCACGGCCTCACCATGCGTGTACGAGGAGCGGCGCATGCCGATCTTGGAATTGCGATCGGCGAACTCGAACAGGCGCCTCGTGCCGATCAGCGCCCCCGTGATGGAAACGCCGGGGTCGATCGGCTTTCGCGCATTGGTGATCACGCCCGCCTCGACGAGATCGACGAGACCATCGCCGATCATGCCCGAATGCACGCCCAGATCGCGCCGATCATGGAGCAGTCGCAAGATCGCGTCGGGTACCGCGCCGATCCCGACCTGGACCACCGCGCCGTCCTCGATGTAGGCCGCCACCGTTTTGGCAATCGCCTGATCGGTCTCGCTGACCTGCGCCGCGGGAACCTCGACTGGCGTGCGCGCGACGTGCACCGCGCAGTCGATGCGCGCGGCCGGTAGCACGGCATCGCCGAAGGTGAACGGCACCCGCTCGTTCACCTCGGCGATGACCACTCGCGCCTTCGCCACCGCGGCCTGCACGAAGTCGGCGATGAGACCGAAGCTGTGGTTGCCCTCGCCGTCCGGCGGGCTCACTTGCACGAAGGCCACGTCGCAACCGATCAGGCCCTGCTCGATCATCGGCGCAACCTGACTCACGTGACAGGGCACGATGCCGAGGCGCCCGATCGAGGCCACCGTGCGCAGCGCTCCGATGGCGCCCATGCTGAAGAGGTCCAGCCGCTCCGCCGCCTGCTGGTCGAGGATTCCCGAGAAGCTCGTGGCCGCGAATGCCGATAGGCGGCCGATGCCCTCGGCCTGGGCAATCAGCGCTTGCACGAGCGTCGTCGGCTCGCCGCATGCCTGTCCCCAAACGATGTGGTCGCCCGAGCGCAAAAACGCGCCGAGGTCGAGCCCCCGCGCATCCGTCGATATCGTCATCGGCGTGCCGCGAGCGCGAGCACCGCCCGTGCGCGCGCAAGATGCGGCCGGTCGAGCATCGCACCCTTGTGGCCGATCGTGCCCGCACCGGGATTCGCGGCGAACAGATCGACGATCTCGCGAGCGCAGGCCACCTCCTCGGCGCTCGGCGTGAAGGCCTCGTTGATCACCTCGACCTGAGCCGGATGAATCGCGAGCATCCCTCGGTATCCCGCGCGCCGAACCGCTGCCGCACGCCTGCGAAGACCCGCCTCGTCCTTGAAATCGCCATGGATCGTCTCGATCGCGGGCACGCCGGCCGCCGCGGCGCCCACCAGGCAGAGACTGCGCGCGAGTAGATAGGTGAAGTCGTAGTTGCCGTCCTCGCCGCGGTTGGTGATGGCGCCGAGCTCGGTCGCGAGATCCTCGGCGCCCCACGACATCGCGGCCACTCGCGGCACCCCGACATAGCTGCCCGCCGCGAACAGGCCCTCGGCCGTCTCGCCCACGAGAAGGATCACCCGCGTGGCGCCGAGCGCAGTTCCCGCGGCCGCCTCGAGCGCCGTCAAGTAATGGTTGAGGAGCTCTGCATCGGCCCGGCCGCGCGGCTTGGGCAGCATGATGCCGCCCGGGCCCGAGGGCATGACGGCCGCCAGGTCGGCGAGCGCGTGGGGACCTTGGATCGGATTGATCCGCACCCAGAGCCGCTCGCGCCCGCTCGCGTGGGCGCCGAGGAAGGCCGACACCATCGACCGCGCCTTGGGTTTTTCTCCCGGGGCGACTGCATCCTCGAGGTCGAAGATGACGATGTCCGCCGCGCCGGCGGTGGCCTTTTCCATCTTGCGCTCGCTGTCGCCCGGCGCAAACAGCCATGAGCGCGCGCTGACGCTCGGTGCGGCGCCGATGTTCTCTGCGGGGGTCGCCATCGAGTCCTCCTCCATCGATTCTCTGACCGGCATCAGTAGGACTTGGGAAGCCCCAAGACCTTCTCGGCCAAGAAGTTCAGGATCATGTGCGGGCTCACGGGAGCGGTGCGCGGGATCAGACATTCGCGCAAGTAACGCTCGACGTGATATTCCTGCGCATAGCCCATCCCGCCGAGGGTCAGCATCGCGGTATGACAGGCCTCGAACGCGAATTCGCCGGCGAGATACTTGCCCGCATTGGCCTCGACCCCGCACTCCTCGCTCTTGTCGAATAAGGTGGCGGCCTTCATCACCATGAGGTTCGCCGCCTCGAGCTGCGCCCAGCATTTCGCGAGCGGGTGCTGGATGCCCTGGTTCATGCCGATCGGCCGGCCGAACACGATGCGCTCGCGCGCATAGCGGGCCGCGCGGGCGATCGCGGCGCGCCCGATGCCGACCGCTTCGGCGCCGATCAGGATGCGCTCCGGATTGAGGCCATGGAGGATGAGCTTGAACCCCTGCCCTTCCCCACCGATTCGGTCCTCCTCGGGGATCCACAGATCCTGGATGAAGAGCAGGTTGGAGTCCACCGCGTGCCGCCCCATCTTGTGAATCAAGCGCACCTCGATCTTCGATCGATCGAGATCGGTGTAGAAGAGCGACAGCCCTTCTGTCTTGCGCTTGACCTCATCGAGCGGCGTGGTGCGCGCGAGGAGCAGCATCTTGCTCGCGATCTGCGCGGTCGAGATCCAGATCTTCTCGCCGTTCACGAGGTAGCCGCCGTCGCGCCGTTCGGCGCGCGTTTTCAGCTCCGTCGTGTTGAGTCCCACATTGGGCTCGGTGACCGCGAAGCACACCTTGTGCTCGCCGCGGATCACGGGCGGAAGGATGCGCTCTTTCTGCGCCTTGCTGCCGAAAAGCACCACCGGCTGCAAGCCGAACACCGGCAGGTGAATGCTGGAGGCGCCGCTCATGCCGGCGCCCGACTCGGCAATCGCCTGCATCATCACGGCGGCTTCGCTGATACCGAGCCCCGAGCCCCCGAACTGCGTCGGCATCGCAATCCCCAGCCAGCCCTCCGCGACGAGCGCGTCGTAGAATTCGTGGGGAAACACGGCATCTCGATCGCGCTCGAGCCAGTACTCGTCCGGGAACCGGGAACACGCTTTGAGGATGGCGTCCCTGATGTTCTGCTGATCTGAGGTGAGTGAAAAATCCATGATGTAAAGCAGCGGCCGCAGGACGCTTCTGACACACGAGCGGCCGCTCTCTTATAGTAGCGCGCCGCGCCGATATTGGCCCGAGCAAACGCATGGTCGTGGCAGAATCGGGTGGCCGCGGGCATTAAGGCCCGCGGCGGCGATGGAGGACATTCGTGAATAACCGCGAGAAGGGGCGAGGGCCGCTGGCCGGCGTGCGCGTGGTCGATCTCACGGCGATGGTCATGGGGCCGTATTGCACCCAGATCATGGCCGACATGGGCGCAGAGGTCATCAAGATCGAGCCGCCCGACGGAGACGGCACCCGTTACATATCGGTCGGACCGGTCGCCGGCATGAGCGGCATTTTTGTCAACGTGAATCGCGGCAAGCGCAGCGTCGTGCTCGATCTCAAGTCCGATCCGGGCAAGACCGCGTTGCGCAAGCTCATCGTCGAGGCGGACGTCTTCATCCACTCGATGCGCGCCAAGGCGATTGCCAGCCTCGGCTTCGGTTACGAGGATGTCGCCGCCCTGAATCCGAAGATCATTTACACCAACTGCTATGGATACAGCCGACGCGGTCCCGACCGCGACCTGACCGCCTACGACGATACCATCCAGGCAGAATGCGGATTGCCGGCCGTCCAGCAGATGCTCACCGGCGAGGCGAACTATGTCGGCACGATCATGGCCGACAAGGTGAGCGGCCTGACCGCCCTTTACGCGACGATGATGGCGCTGTTTCATCGCGAACGAACCGGCGAGGGCCAAGAGGTCGAGGTCGGAATGTTCGAGACCATGGCATCGTTCATGCTGGTCGAGCATGCGAACGGCGCTCTGTTCACTCCGCCCTTGGGGCCCGCGATATATCCGCGGGCCGTCGCGCCCAATCGCCGGCCCTACCGCACGCGCGATGGATACATCTCCGCGCTGATCTACAACGACAAGCAATGGTCCACGTTCGTCGAGGCCGTGCGCCCGCCGTGGGCGAGCGATCCTCGCTTTGCCACGCTCGAGCTGCGAGCGCGCCAGATCGATACCGTGTACGGCCTGCTGGCGGGCACTTTCAAGGAGCGAACCACGCGCGAGTGGCTGGAGCTGTTCCGGGCGCTCGGCATCCCGGCGGCACCGCTTCGCACCCCGGATGAGCTCTTCGACAATCCGCATCTGAACGCGGTCGGCTTTTTCGAGACGGTGGATACCCCGTCAGGCCCTGTGCGCTTTCCGGGCGTACCGACCTTTTTTTCGCGCACGCCGGGCGGTGTCGCGGGCGCCGCCCCGCAGCTGGGCGCCGACACGCGTGCAGTGCTCGAGGAGCTCGGACTGCCGGCAACGGCAACGAAGCCCACGGAGGACGGGAAGAGCAAGGACGTGGTCTAGCCTGAATCATTCATGAACAACGATATCTATCACGAGGAGTCGGATAAAGCAGCTGCCCTTCATGAATAAGCCGGGCTAGGCATCGTCGCGCTGGGATCGCTCCGATGCACCCGCCGACACTGCTCAGCGAAACGCCGGGATCACCTCTTTCGCAAAGACTTCCGCATACGGTGCAAACCTCGCGGGCGAAAGTCCCGGCGGATACATCATCATGAAGTGCTCGACCGGCGCCTTCGCGCGCATGGCGTTCAGCATGTCGATGGCTTGATCGGGAGTCAAAATGCGCAAGATGCCGCTCGCCTTGAAGGCCTCGAGCGTCATCGGTGCGAGGAGCGCCCGATCGGCGAAACCCGTGGAGGCCCGATCCTCGTTGAGCCATCGTCCGTACGCATTGTTCACGTAGTGAAAGTAGGGCCCTACCTCGTGCATGGCCTTCTCGGGATCGTGAGCGACGAGGACGAACAATCCCTGGATGCGGATGCGGGCACCGGCCGGATCCTTGCCGAGCGCGCGCAGCTTCTCGAGATAGAGATCACACACTTCCAGGTTGCCGAAGTAGCCGTCGCCGTACTTCGCGGTCCGCTCGAGCGCTTTGTCGGTAAATCCGCCGAGGTAGAGCGGTATGTGCCCGTGAATCGGGGTGGGGATGATCGAGGCATTCTTCAGCGTGAAGTGCCGCCCCGGGTAAGAGAAGGTCTCTCCGGCCCAGAGTCTGCGCACGATCTCGAGGAACTCATCCGTCCTTCGCCCGCGTGAGGAGAAGTCGACGCCGTAGGCGTCCGCCTCGCGGCGGCGATAGCCGATCGCGACGCCCATCTCCAGCCGCCCACCCGACACGATGTCGAGCACCGCACATTCCTCGGCGAAGCGTACGGGGTGGTAGAGCGGCGCGAGCGCGACCGCCGAGCCGAGCTTGAGGGTCTTGGTGCGGGCCGCGATCGCCGCGAGCGCCAGCAGGGGGGACGGCGCATAGCCATCCTCCGCGCCGTGATGCTCGGGCACCCAAGCGCCCTCGAACCCGATGCTCTCGGTCCAGGCGATGAAATCGAGCGTCTCCGCGTAGAGCTGCGCCCACGGCTTCTTCCACTCGCCCGGATTTCTGAAATCGTAGAGATAGCCGAACGTGAGCTTGCTCGTCACGAGCGCCTCCGCGAGGCCTTTAGGAGAACGGGGTGGCCGCTCACGATGCGCAGTCCTCGGATGCGCGGTCCTCGATCGCATCGATGAGGCCCCACTCGAGCGCGCGCTCGGCATTGATTCGACGCCCTGACAGGATCATGAGGCCCGCCCGTTGCCGGCCGATCCGCTTCGGCACCGACACACATCCGCCCGCGCCCGGAACGAGGCCCATGGAAAGCTCGGGAAGTTGAAACCAAGCCTGGCGCGTCGCGGTGAGGCGAGCGGCGAATGCGGCGATTTCGAGCCCTGCGCCGACGCAAGCGCCCTGCACGTGCACATCGAGGATCGAGGCGCGGGGGGCAATGGTGAGCGCCGGAAGCGTGCGGCTTCGAATGAGATGCGCCGTCGCCGGATCGCGCGTCGTACCGAACTCCGCGAGATCCCCGCCCATGCTGAAGACCTCCCCCCGGGCGCGCAGCTTGATCGAGCGCACCTCCGGATCGAGCGCGGCCACCGAGAACACCTCGACAAGTTGGTCGCGCATCGGGCGATCGATGGCGTTTCGCGCTTCGGGGCGGTCGAGCACGAGATAGAGCTCTGAGCCACGCCGCTCGACCAGGAGACTTGCGGCCGGTGACGGCGCACGCGGGCCCGCAACCGCGC
>Ga0187781_10002437_pt1 | contig 14177 bp, 11 predicted proteins | sample 0715_SJ02_MP02_2_FD_132447 | JGI IMG/M metagenome (GOLD analysis project Ga0187781, IMG submission 132447) | Tropical peat soil microbial communities from peatlands in Department of Meta, Colombia - 0715_SJ02_MP02_20_MG | ecosystem: Environmental > Terrestrial > Soil > Wetlands > Peat | place...
GGGCCCGACGCTGCGCGTCGCTCCGGAAAGACCGCTGGGGAAAAGACAGGCCGGTTCAGCGCCCGCGCGCGACGCGCTCGATCTCGGCGCGCACCAAGCGCTCGACCATGCCGGGCAGATTGTCATCGAGCCAGGATTTGAGCATGGGGCGCAGCATCTCGCGCACCAGATCCTCCAGCGTGCGCGCATTCTGCACCAGCACCGTCTGCGCCAGCGCGTTGAAGGCGGAATCGACCGCCGCGCTGGTTTCGCGCGACAGCAGCCCGTTCTCCGAGCCCAAACGCAAGGCCGCCGTTTCGTTTCGGGGCGGCGCCGGCTTGGGCTCGCTGTCGTCGAAGCTCACGTCGGAGAGCCCTTCGATCTTGCGGAATTGCGGCGGTGCGCTCGTCGCCGCGGCTTGCGGCGGGCTCGGCGGAGGCGGCGGCGCCGGATCGAACGAGGGCGTCGCCATCGATTCGGTCAGATCGAGAATGTCGGCGGCTTCCTCCTCCTCGGCCGGCTCATCGAACGCGTCAGCGATGGCAGGCTCGGCGGGCGGCCCGCTCGCCAGCGCGGCCGGCAAAGGAGGCTCGGGCAGAATTCGCGGCGGCGGTGGTGCCGGCCGGGCAACCGGCTTCGGCGGCTCGGGCGGACGCGGTGCCGACTTGCTGGCATCGTCATCGGCGATGATGCGGCGAATGGAGGCGAGAATCTCCTCCATTGATGGTTCTTGTGCTTTCGCCGGCTGCGTCATGCGCGCATTCCCGCCTTAGAGCACGATCCGAAAACCCTGCCCCGAACGCGACTCGGGGTGGAGGCCGGTTTTCCGAAGACGATCGCGCTCCACCAAATCCAGTTGCTGCCTATCCCCTGCGACGATCGCGGCAGTTCATCACCACCCGCGAACCACCCGCGAATCATCAGCCCAACTATGCAACGCTTAACGCAAGTATGTCATGGCGAAAGTCGATGGCAACCGAATCTGTCACGAACATTCGCTGCGATGGTTACTGCAGGCGGCGTTGCCGCCGCTGCTATCGGCCGTCGGGATTGCGCACACCCATCCAGGCATCGCGCACCTGCTGATAGTGCACCATCGGGTCATAGACCAGGACATTGAGACCGAGCCGTTGCATCGACAGCGCGCCGACCGCGGCGAGCAACGTATAAGACGCGACCACGCGATCGTGCTGGGCGGTGACCAGCGCAACGCGCGCATTCACCAGCTCCTGTTGGGCATTGAGCACGTCGAGCGTCGTCCGCTGCCCGACCCGCGCCTCCTCGCGCACGCCGTTGAGCGCAATCTCGGCGGCATTGACCTGTGCCGTCGTTGATTCGATCTGCGCTTTGGCGGCGTCGAGCTGGCCCCAGCTTTGCACCACGGTCGCCCGCGCCTGATCGCGGTTGACGTCGAGATTGAGCCGCTGCTGGCCGAGAGTCTCTTTGGACTGGCGGATCGCGGAATACTCGCCTCCGCCCTGGTAGATCGGGACGGTCAACTGGGCGATGGCCGAGAGCTGCGTCAGCCTGATCGTCTCGAACGCCGGGTTCTGCCCTTGCAGCACGCTCCCCGTCAGCGTGAGGTTCGGATAGAGCGCGCCTTCGCTGACCTTGACGGCCAGCTCGGCAACATCGACGCCATAGGCCGCGGCAAGAACCGACGGGCTCTGGGCCTGGCCTTGCGCAATCGCCCTTGCCAGCACGTTGGGCGACAGCCGGTCGACGGGCGTGCCGGCCGCAAGATTACCCGGCTCGACGCCGATCACCCGGCGATAATTGGCCCGCGATGTCACATATTGCGACTGGGCGGCGAGAAGTTGCGACCGTCCGGCGGCAAGCCGCGATTCGGCTTGCGCCACGTCGGTGCGCGTCACCTCGCCGACGTTGAAACGATCGCGGGTCTGCTTGAGTTGCTCGGTCAGAACTTCGACGTTGCGCCGCTGCAGATCGAGCACCGCCTGATCGCGCAAGAGATTCATGTAAGCGGTCGCGGCATCGAGCAGCACCTGCTGCTCGGTGACGCGCAGGGTCTCGCGCGCCGCGTCCACCTGGCTCTCGGCCTGGCGGGTCCGATTCGCGGTCTGAAAGCCGTTGAACACGGTATAGGTGCCGGTGGCGCCGACCGTGCGCGAATAAAAGTTCTGCGCGAATGGGCTGGTTACGAGCGTGCCGGCGAGCGGGAATACCGATGTCGAATTCTGATAATTGTAGCCGCCGGTCGTGGTGAGGCTGAGCTTCGGGCGATAGCCCGACAGAGCCTGTGGCACATTTTCGTCGGTCGCGCGCAACGAGGCCCGTTGCGCGTTGAGCGACGGATTATTCTGATAGGCCTGCACTAAGGCCCATTCGAGCGTGTCGGCCTGTGCCCCTCCACAACCGACGCCGAAACCGGCGGCGGCCGAACAGAGACTCACAATGGCCAAAATGTACGCCCGCACCCCTCTAGCATCCATAGACGACGCCGCCTGCCCCTCCCCGCTTTTGCAGCGGGATTTGCATCCGGACAATTCACGTCGCGGCCCCAACCTGCCCCGACGCCAGTAGCTGACATTATGCGGCCAACCTGCGCGGTGAAACCCCGCCATTGAAATTAGTCGCAAATTTCTGGGCATTGGCACATAAGCGCCACAGGTCGTAACCGCGACATAGCCTGTGGGAAACGGAATCCGCCTGTTTGTGCGTCAAAAGACGAATTGTGGCGGCGCGGCGAAACCGGGAAGGACGCGGGCGGCGGCATCGAAAACCGGACGGCCGACCATGCGCCCCTCGATAAAGTGGAAAATGGTCGCCTTGGACGCTGCCGAAGGGCTGTAAACCCCGATCGCGAATCCTTCCGGTTTGAGTTGCGGACCGAGCGCATCCGGCGGGATTTCGGTCGCGCCATCAAGGAAAATCACGTCATAAGGCCCGCTCGTCGGCCAGCCTGCCGTCAGCGGCCCGGTCACCAATTCCACATTGGCGGCACCCACCGCCGCCAGTGCCTCTTTGGCCTGCCGGGCGAGGTCCGCATCTTCTTCCAGCGCCACGACCGAGCCGGCCAGCCGAGACATCACCGCCGCCGAATAGCCGGTGGCGCAGCCGAGATCGAGCACGCGGTCGTCGCGGCTGATTCGGGCCGCCTGGACGAGTTTGGCGAGTACCATCGGCCGCAGCAATGTGCGGCCCCGCGCGACCGGAATTTCGCCGTCCAGATAGGCGAGCTGGGCGAGCGCCGGCGGCAAGAAGCGTTCGCGCGGCAAGGTCTGCATGGCGTCAAGCAGGGCGCTGTCGGTCACATCGGCGGTCCGGACCTGGCCTTCGACCATCAGCCGGCGCGCGTTGGCGGCGTCGAACATGCGTTGAGTTCCCATGCGGCGGGAAGCGTTGTGCGGCAGGCCCCGATAAAACGCAAGCCGCGGTTCGTGCAAGACGCTATTGCAAGAATATATGTCTCCCGGTTGTCGCACCGTTGTCGGAACCGGAGCCTTCCTTTATAGACGCGGCTGTCGGGCTTACCGGCCGCGCGCGCGGCCGGCAAAGCTCATGGCCACGTGGCGGAGTGGTTACGCAGCGGTCTGCAAAACCGTTTACCCCGGTTCAATTCCGGGCGTGGCCTCCAAGACTTAGCTTACGGCGGGCGCCAATCGCGTCAGCTCTAGGTCAACAGGAGGGAGGCGTCCGGCCGAGGGCGCTTATTTGAGGGCGTCCAAGTTCCGCGCCACCGGAACGGCATGCCTCGGAAGCCGGCAACGCACATATTTTGCTGCGGCTGCGACGACAAAGCTTAACCGCGCGGCCGCGCCTCCCGAGCCCGGGTATTTGCGAGCATCAAGCACGTTATGAAATCTCGAAACGGCCAACTGTTAGCTCTCGCTCTTTCATTTTTTTTGTTCGTCTATCTGACTTTGGCGCTGACCGAGGCGGGTGGCAGTGCCGGCTGCCATTGGGCATTTCCAAGATGGTTCGGGTGCGTGCTCTGGGTCCACGAAACGCTGGCTGCAGGTCTTATCGCCGCCGGCGGCGCGCTGATCGCGGCGTGGGTAGCGTGGACGGCGGTGCAGAAGCAGATCAACGCGCAACAAGAACGCATGACGGCCGACCGCGACGAAGCGGAACGGCTGTTGACGGAGGAACTGACCAACTACGCGGACGGCATGGCAGCGGCTTGGCGCTTGCTCGTTGCCGTGCCGGACCCGTTGCCAGATCCGCAAATCTGGGAAGCCACACGCGAGGCGACGACGTACATGGCGGTGCGGCTCAGCCGACCAGATCACATCGCCAACTTCCAGGCGATGGCCGAGATCCTCGGATGGGACCGTCGCAGAAAGTATGTCGCGGTGATCAAAGGATTGGAGAATTTGGCGAGATTTGGCGATGCGGCTTCGATCAAAGACCCGGCAGACGTCCTCAACGTCATCCGAAATCTTGCCGACGATTTCGAATATTGCCTGCCGCAAACGTCTGAGTACTTCGCCGGCCTGTGGCGACGTCCGCACAAAGCCTTGAGCTTTGCTGATTACGTCCGGCGCCTTGGCGGTCGCAGATACTGAACCCCTAGCCTCTCGGGCCGGTGTCGCAGCGAGCGAACAATATTTGGGCTGAATAACGAAGACATGCCTGCGCCGGCCGCCGAGCTGCATGCAATGTCGGGCGGCGCAGGTCCTGGAAGCTCTCAGAGGCATGGGCGGGCCCGAGGGTTCACCCACCCAGGACTGCGAGGAAGTTTTTACCGGCAATAGGCGACGTGACAATCGACCCCGCCTGCGACGCGGCAATGGCGCACTGCAAAAGAAGCTGCCCGGTGAAAAATGAGGCCATAGCCCCACGTGGAAACTCCATTGGAGCTGCGGGCCAGACATTTGAATGCGGACGCCGACGTTGGCAGCGTCGCAGCGATCGTCAACCCAACAAGCGCGGCTAGGATAAAACGGTTCATCATCGACCTCCCGTGATTTAGGCACAAATCTGTCGGCGCGAACGATAATTGGCTTTCAGTGACGCGCGCGTGACTTGTGCAGTGGCGCCGAAGCCTCAAGGGCGAGGTTCGGCATTTCATCGAAGTCCTTGTCAATCTTCTCATCAACTCCATTTTCGAGTTAGTGCGCAAGCCCTCTTTCGAACAGCTTCGCTTCTCGATGGCGGCATCCCGGTAATGGCGAACTTGCGGGCCATAGTCGCTTCTTCGCGGTAGCGACGAAGCGCGGCTATTGCGCCGTCAGCCCGCCATCGACGGCGAGCGCCTGACCGACGATGAAAGACGCATCGTCGGAGGCGAGAAACAAGACGGCGCGGGCGATCTCTTCCGGCTCCGCGATCCTGCCGATCGGATGACGCGACAGAATGAATGACTCGACTTTGGGGTCCTGAAACCAGTTGGCCAAAATACGCGTCCGCGTGGCGCCCGGGCAGACCGCGTTGATGCGAACGCCCTGACCGATATAGTCGAGCGCGGCCGTGCGCGTAAGCCCGACCACGCCATGCTTGCTCGCCGAATAAGCGCCGATGCCGCGCTCCCCGACCAAACCGGCGACCGAAGCGGTGTTGACGATGGCGCCGCCGCCGGCGCCGACCATGACCGGGATCTCATACTTCATGGCGAGGAAGATGCCCTTGAGATTGACGTCGATCAGGCGGGTCCAGGTCACTTCTTCTTCGTCGGCGACCGCAAATCCGCTGGCCCCGATGCCGGCATTGTTGAACGCCACATGAAGCCGCCCGTACGCCGCGAGCGAGCGCTCGACCATGCCGCGGCAATCGGCTTCGCGGCTGACATCGGCGCCGATCGGAAGCGCCTCGCCGCCCGCCTCGTGAATGGATTTCACCGTCGCTTGCGCCTCGTTCTCGTCCTGATCGACGACCACGACCCGGCCGCCTTCTTGCGCGAACAGTTGCGCCGCGGCGCGCCCGATGCCCGAGCCCGCACCCGTCACGAGAATGCCGCGTCCGGCAAAGCGTCCGCTCATTTCCACACCTTCATCCAGCGAGATAGGCGCTGTGCAAAATGTCGGGATTTTTGAGGAGCGCCTCGGGCGCGCCGGAGAAGCAGATGCGCCCGCGTTCCATGACATAGGCATGATGCGCGATGCGCAGCGCGATATGCGTGAATTGCTCGATCAGAAGCACGCCGATGCCTTTGACGGCAAAGGCTTCGAGCACCGGCACCAGCCGCGCCACGATCACCGGCGCAAGACCGAAGGAAAGCTCGTCGGCCAGGATGTAACGCGGCTGGCTGACGATGGCCTGGCCGAGTACGAGCATTTGTTGCTGCCCGCCGGAGAGCGCACCCGCGCGCGTGCCAAGCCGCGCCTTCAGCTCCGGAAAAGTGTCCAAGGCGCGCTCGACCGCCTCATCCAGCTCGCGGCGATTGAGCGCCGTGCCGGCGACGCGCAGATTTTCCTCGACCGTAAGCTCGGTGAGAACGCGATGGCCTTCGGGCACGGCTACGACGCCAAGGCGGCGCACATTCTCCGGACGCAGACCGTTGATCGGTTTGCCGTCGAGCACGACCTTGCCGCCAGAGAGCGGCAGCGCGCCGGCGATGGACAAGACCAGCGAGCTTTTGCCGGCGCCGTTGGCGCCGAGGAGCGCCGTAATCTTGCCGGGCGCGATCTCGACATCGACACCGTGGATGATCGGCTTGCCGCTGCGCTCGACCGATACACCGACTGCGGACAGACCACCGCTCATGCTGCGACGTCCTCGATCGTACCGAGATAAGCAGCGCGGACTTTCGGATCCTTGAGCACTTCGGCCGTGACCCCAAAGGCGATCTTGCTGCCGAAGTCGAGCACCAGCGTTTCCTGGCAGGTCGCCGAGATCAGATCCACGTCGTGATCAACCAGCAAGACCTGGGCGCCGCAGAATTCCGGAATGCCGACGATCACGTCGCGCAGGTGATCGGATTCGCTTTGGCTCAAGCCCGCGCCCGGCTCATCCATCATAACTAGGCGCGGCTTGGCGATGATGCAGCGCGCGATCTCGACGAGCCGCCGTTCGCTGGCGTTGAGCGTCGCGCCAATGCGCTCCGCTTGGCGGCCGAGACCCACATAGTCCAGCGCTTCCGTAATCAGATCGCGCCGCGCGCGCCCGCCGGTCGGCAGATTGTCAAGCGCAGCGGCGACGTTGTTCCAGACCGTCAGATTTTCCACCACCTGTTCGGTCTGGAAGGTGCGGCGCACGCCGAATGCCGCGCGCCGGTTCATGGCGATGCGCAACAGATCGACGCCGTCCACACTCACGGTGCCAGTCGCGCATCTGACGAAACCGCTCATGGCGTTGAGGAGTGTCGTTTTGCCGGCGCCGTTCGGTCCGACCAGGCCGGTGATCTTGGCGCCGATGTCGGCGGACAGATCGTTGAGGCCGCGCACGCCGCCGAATGCGACTGTGAGATTACGGATCTCGATCACAGCTTCCGCTCCATCGCGCGCGGCATGACGGCGGAGAGCTTGGCGCTCAGCATGCGGCCGAGGCCTACGACCTGGCCGGAAATGCCTTGCGGTGCCGTGATCAGCGCGTGCAGCAGGCCGGCGCCGAACACCATGATCGCGAGGTTGCCGTCGATATGCCAATCGGTGAGCAGGCCGGGCACCGCGCGCAGCAACAGCCCGGCAAAGATCGGTCCCGACCAGTGGAACGCGCCACCGATCACCGTGAGCGCGAACAGCATGATCGACTCGCTCGCCGGGAACGCGCGGCCGTCGAGCTGTCCGATGCTGCCGGCCATCAACGCGCCGGACACGCCGGCAAGGAAGCCCGCGATGGCAAACGCAATCACTTTGTAGGCGACGATGTTGACGCCCATCGCCACGGCGACAGGCTCGCTGCGCCGGATCAGCGCCCAGGCGCGGCCGACGCGGGTGCGCTCGATCAGCATGGTGAGTGCAAAGCCGATCGCGACCACGACGACGACATAACGGAAATAAGCCGCGTCGCTCGGCGCCAGCGGCGGATGCGGCATGAACTGGCGCACGCCGGCATAAACCTTGCCGCTCAAGCCTGGGCCGCCGTCGGGAAAGCTTGTTGCATTAATGATGATCTGGAATGCGCCGGCGATCATCAAGGTAATGAGCGCGAAATAGAGTCCGCGCATGCGCAGCGCCGGCAAGCCGAAAATCACCCCGAAGATCGATGCAGCAAGGCCAGCCGCGAGGATGTTGAGCTCAAACGGAAGATGAAACGCATGAAAGAGGCGCAGCGCCACCCAGCCGCCGACGCCAAACAGCGCGTACTGGCAGAGCGAGACCATGCCGAGTTGGGCATAGAGCAGCGCCACGCTCAGGCTGCACAGCGCGACGATGATCACGGACGTGGACGCCTTCAGCCAATAAGCGGACGTCAGCTGCGGCAGCGCAATCGCCACAATGAGGGCCAGCAAGATGCCGCCCCGCAACTGCCTCCACAGGCTTCCCACGGCTTCGAAGCTCGCCGGGATCGACCGGAACTGATCGATGCGGCTGAGCATCAGGCCGCCGCGCTGATACCAGAGCAGCGCGCCGACGGCGAAGACGAAGGGAGCCGCAGAACGCACCGCCGAAACGCCGGGGAAAGGCGTGGCGACCGCCTCAAGCACACCGATGGCAAGGCCGCCGACGACTACGGCAAGAAGCGACGTCAACCGCCCCAGGATCGCGGCGGCGACCGCGGGAACGACCATGTAGGTCAGCGGGATCGCCTGCAGCCGCACCATGTTCGCCAGAAAGATGCCGCTCACGCCCGCCAACACGCCCGAGATCGCCCACGCCCAGGCATCGACGCGCAACACCGGAACGCCGATCAGGCCGCTGATCTCGCGATCATTGGCAAGCGCGCGCATCGACAGGCCGAGGCGGCTGCGATTGAGAAAAACGACCATGCCGAGGGTCACCGCGACACCCAGGCAAAAGGCGATCGCGCGGGTCGCGGTGACGCGCACGCCGATCACCTCGAATCCGATGGTGTCGGTCGGCAGCCGCAGGCTGCGCGGCCACTCGCCCCAAATGAATTCGCAGAAACCGAGCACCACGAGCGCGAAGCCGAGCGTGGCGACCGCGCGCACGATCGGATCGCTGTGGGCAAGACGCGGCGCGATGATGCGTCCGTAGAACAGCGCCAGCACCGTCGCCACGACAATGCCGGCAATCCAACCCACCCATTCGGGGCCGCCGGAATCGGCGATCTGCCAAGCCAAAAGAGCGCACAGCGCGCCAAGCGCCCCCTGGGCGAGATTGAGAACACCGGAGGCTCGATAGAGCACAACAAGCCCAACACCGGCGAGGACATAAACCGCGCCGGTGCTGAGCCCCGATACAACAAAAGGACCGAGGTTGGGCATCACTTAGGACTTAGTGTTTGTCAGCTCCCTCAATCCGCCACGTTCAATCCGCCAAGTGGAGATCCTTCTCCATCTTCACGATCCCCGCAAGGTCCGGATCGACCGCCTGGAAGCAGGACTTCCGCGTCACGAAGTTGCCGTCCTTGATCTCCGCGACCGAACCTGCATGGACGGCATTGTGCTCGTCGCCCGGACCGTAATACCACGGGCTGCAGGACACGTCGGTCTTGAAGTTCTTGATGTTGCGGAATGCTTCGGCGACCGCGGCGCGATCGATCTTCGCCGGATCGAGTTTCAGCAGCGCGTCGGTTGCGGCGGCGGCAGCGAGATAGCCTGCTTGCGAGAAGGTGTTCCGCTGGTCGCTGGGCTTGCCGTATTTGTTGAGCACCGCATGCCAGTTCTCGATATCGCCGCCCTTCTTGTCGAGCGGCTCCAGTTCGAGCTGCACGAACACCCGGCCGCCCTTGTTCCAGTAAGGACCGATCGCCTTCGGAACGCTGGCGTCATAGTGCGAGGTCGGCGCCGTGATGTGAACCTTGCCACCCAGGTCCTGCTGCTCGGCGGCCGCGTAGAGCGGAATGCCGACTTCCTTCGGCGTATTGAAGTCGATGGCATCCGGCTTGAACGACATGGCTTCCAGGATTACGGACGTGGCGTCCATCGAACCCGGATCGATCAGAATGGTCTTGACCTCCATGCCGACGGTCTTGCCGTAGGCGGCGACGCCTTCGCAGGACCAGTCGCCCACATTGGGAATGTTCGGGCCGATGCAGACCAGGCGCTTCACCTTCAAGTCGTCGTGCATGTACTGCGCGGCGCCGATGTTGCTCATGCGCGGTCCGGCGTTGGTCGGCGCGATGTTGCGCGAGTGGAAACAGTCGCGCGGAACGCCGACGCCGGCGATCACAAGAACATTGTTGGTCTCGTAGAACTTGGCGTTGGCGGCGCATTCCACGAAGCTCGAGTTACCCACCAAGCCGACAACCTTGGTGTCGTTGACGAGCTTGGCAGCCACTTGCGCCGCGGTTTCCGGATTCCACTGATCGTCTTCAACATTGTAGTGGATCGGGCGGCCGTTGATGCCGCCGTTTGCGTTCACGCAGGCGAAGTAAGCAGCCGCAGCCTGTGCCGAACCGCTGAAGTCGGCCGGACCAGTCTTGCCGACTACGGCGCCGATTTCGATCGGCTGGCCGCTCGCAGCTTTGCCGTTGCTCAACCCGCATTTGGGCTCGGCGGCGCTCGCTCCGCTTGCCGTCGTCAACGCCATCGCGGCGCCGACGATGGCCCCGGCGAACATCAATGCTACTCTCATCATTTTCCTCCCCTTGCTAGCGCTCAGGCTTGTTGGTTATCAGGCGAGCCCTTGAGACGTTGCGCCCGATAACATCAAGCGACTGCTCGCGAAAGCAAAATCGCATCATTGTGGCATCGATCGGCAGTAAAGATTCGACCGCCGTGAAAAATCCGGGAAACTCTTAAGCCCGAAGGGACATGCTCGGGCAGTCCCCAAGCATGGACACAATCGCAGGAGCACGCCGATCTCCTTAGCCTATCAGGTCCGCACGTGTCCGATTTTCGAACAACGCCTCTTCCCTAAACGCAACACTGAAACCCAAGCTTCTGACCTTGCCGACCGGCGCGTCCGCACACCATCGCCGCTCCATCATACAAGGCGCTTTCACGGGGTTTTTTACTGCGCGCGCACAAAAACTTGTCCCACGGCGCACCGAGTTCTTTGCCGGTTTTCTGGTCTGCAGTCTCCGCGATCGGCGCACTCCCCTCTGCTTTTCAATCAAGACCACACGACCTGAACATCCGTATTCTCGAACAAGCCCTCTTCGCCAAACTCGACACCGAAGCCCGAGCTTTTGACCCCGCCGAACGGCGCGTTCGGCTGGATCGGGCCGTGCTTGTTGATCCAAGCGGTACCGCATTGAAGCTGAAGCGCAATGTCCTTGGCTTTCTGCAGGTCCTTGGACCAGACCGAGCCACCCAGTCCATGCGGATTGTCGTTGGCGCGCCCGATCACTTCGTCGACATCGGCGTAGCGGATGATCGGGAGAACCGGGCCGAACTGCTCTTCGTCGACCAGCGGATTGCCATTGTCCAGATCGGCAATGAGCGTGATGGGAAAGAACAGGCCCTGGGCGGGCGCTTCACCGCCGAGCAACAGGCGGCCGCCGGCGTTCTTGGCGGCCTCGGTCAAGCGCGCGACCTTGTCGAATTGCATGCGGTTTTGCACCGGGCCGAGAATGCTGTTCTCGCTAAGGCCGTCGCCGACCGGAATGGCTTTGGCGAATGCGGTGACCTCGCTGCAAACCTCGTCAAAGATGCTGTCGTGCACGTAGAGCCGCTTGAGCGCGGCGCAGGTCTGACCGTTGTTGATGAAAGCGCCCCAGAACAGGCCCTGAGCGATCTGTTTAGGATCGGCGTCGGGCAAGACAATGCCGGCATCGTTGCCGCCGAGTTCCAGCGTCAGCCGCTTCAAGGTTTCGGCGGCGCTCGCCATCACTTTCTTGCCGGTCCGCACCGAGCCGGTGAAGGCAACCTTGCCGATGCCGAGATGCGCCGAGATGGCCGCGCCAAGAGCATCGGGGCCGGTGATGCAATTGACCACGCCCGGCGGCAACACCTCGTTCATGATCTCGATCATGCGCAAGGTCGACAGCGGCGTGTAGGGCGAGGGCTTGTTCACCACCGTGTTGCCGACGGCGATGGCGGGAATGATGTGCCAGATGGCGATGATCAGCGGCCAGTTCCACGGCGTGATGGAGCCGACGACGCCGATCGGCTTGCGGTAGAGCTCGATCCGGCCTTCGTTGTTGTCTTGCAGCACTTTGACCGGCATCGGGATGTCGGCGGTATGATGCGTCCAGGCCTGCACGCCGCCGAGCTCGAACCGCGAGCCCATGCCGTTGAGCGGCTTGCCCTGTTCCTGGGTTAGAAGCCGCGCCAGCTCCTCGGCGCGTTCGCCGATCTTCTTCCCCGCGGCGTGGCACAGCGCGCGCCGCTCGGCCTCGGGCATCTTCGACCATTTGGCAAACGCCGAACCGGCCGCCGAAATTGCACGATCGAGATCTGCGGACGTGGCGACCGGAGCCAGACCGACGACGGCGCCGGTTGAAGGATTGAGAACCTCAAAATGGTCCTTGCTGGCGATCTTCGCTCCGTCGATGATGAGATGGAATTGATCCACTATGCACTCCCTTGGTCGCCGCGGGTGTTTCCGGATTCAGGCGGCATCCAATGCCAACGCTTTACGCTCGCGAATGAGATCAGCCGCCTTTTCGCCGATCATGATCGATGGCCCGTTGGTGTTGCCGCTCACGACCGTCGGCATGATCGAAGCATCGGCGACGCGCAGACCTTCGATGCCGTAGACGTGAAGCCGGGGATCGACGACGCTCATCGCATCGACGCCCATTTTGCAGGTGCCGGCCTGATGGTGATAAGTCTCGCAGGTCTGCCGCACCCACTGAATTCGCTCGGCGCGGGTCTTGGCCTGCGGCCAGACCGCACGCTTGCGCCATTTGGCGAACGCCGCGCTCTCCATGATCTCGATCGTCACTTCGAGCGAATGGACGAGCGCGTTGAGATCGGCCGGCTCGCTGAGATAGCGCGGATCGATGTGCAGCGGCGCCGCCGGATCGGCGGCGGTGAGCTTGAGCTCGCCGCGCGCGGCGGGCCGAATGATGCCGGGCGCGGTGGCGTAGGCATTCGCCGGGATTTCCAGCGTCGGCAGCGGCGGCGCGTTGCACATGAACAGCGGCTGGTGATCGGGAACGAGCAGGCGCGGATCGCTCTTGGCGAAGAGATGCGCCTCGAGGATGTTGTTCTTCGGCGACGGAATTTCGCGGCTGGCTTCGTGGATGACGAACGTCAGCAGGTGGTCGTGAAGATTTTGGCCGACACCGGGCAAGTCGGCCTGCACGGCGATGCCGAGCTTTTTCAGATCGTCGGCGGGACCGATGCCTGAGAGGAGCAGAAGCTGCGGCGAACCGATGGCGCCGGCACTGACCACGACCTCGCTCGTCGCCCGCACGATATTGAGTTTGCCGTCACGCTCATAAACGACGCCGCGACAGCGGCCATTCTCGATAAGAAGGCGATGACTGCGCGCTCCGGTTTCGACCGTGAGGTTGCGGCGATTGTGCGCCGGCGCGAGAAAGGCGACCGCGGCGCTGCATCGGCGGCCGTCGCGGACTGTCGTGTCCGTGTAGCCAACGCCGGCCAATTCCGGCCCGGAAAAGTCGTGATTGATCGGATGGCCGGCGCGCACTGCTGCCTCGATGAAAGCATCGGTGAGCGGATTCGGGCTGGTATTGCGCGAGATCGTGAGCGGCCCGCCGACGCCATGATAGCGCGAGGCGCCGCCGTAATAGTCTTCCGATTTTTTGAAGTAAGGCAGGACGCCGGCATAATCCCATCCGACATTACCCAGATAAGCCCAATGATCGTAGTCCGCCGGCGCGCCGCGAACGTAGATCATAGCGTTGAGGCAGCTTGATCCGCCAAGCACCTTGCCGCGCGGCCAATACACCGAGCGGTTCAGCGCGGCGGGCTGCGGTACGGTCGTGTAGCCCCAGTCAAATCCGGTAGTCCAAAGCTCCCAGGCGCGGTGCGGAGCAAAAATCCGCTCATCCTGGTCGGGACCGCCGGCTTCCAACAGCAAGACGTTGACGCTTTGGTCTTCCGACAATCGGGACGCAATCGCGCACCCCGCCGAACCGGCACCGACCACAATGTAGTCGTAGGCAGCCAAACGCACCCTCCCCGGCGATTTTTCGCGCTCGATTTTGCGCCCTCGATCCCGCCGCGGGCGGTCCGATTTCGCGCATTTTTGAGGAAGAACCTAGCAATCGGGATCGCCGGCCGCCATGACGGACATTCACTAGTGTGGCGGATTTGA
>Ga0187781_10002439_pt1 | contig 14166 bp, 12 predicted proteins | sample 0715_SJ02_MP02_2_FD_132447 | JGI IMG/M metagenome (GOLD analysis project Ga0187781, IMG submission 132447) | Tropical peat soil microbial communities from peatlands in Department of Meta, Colombia - 0715_SJ02_MP02_20_MG | ecosystem: Environmental > Terrestrial > Soil > Wetlands > Peat | place...
AGTCGTACGGCGTCATCTCCACCAGCACCTTGTCGCCGGCAAGAACCCGGATGCGGTTTTTACGCATGCGTCCGGCGGTATGGGCGATGATCTCGTGCTCGTTCTCGAGTTTGACGCGGAAAGTGGCGTTCGGAAGCAATTCCGTCACGACACCGGGAAACTCAAGCAGTTCTTCCTTCGCCATTCGCTATCCGGACTTATTGCTAGGCAGTCGTGATGCGCCCGACATCACCCCTGAAAGTGGCGCGGAACGTAGCGGATGACGGGCTGCTCCACAACCACCCTTGCGGCGCAGCCACAACTCAAGATTTCTGACTTCGACGGGCAAGCGAGACCGACCGCAACGAACATGTGCCGCCTTCATTCGTTGCCCTGCCGGCGTGCGGCGAAGCGCTCGCGGATCTTGTTCAACAACTGATCGCGCACCGCGCGATAGGCTTCAAGCCGCTGCTCGCGGCTGCCTTCGGTGTCGGTCGGATCGGCGGTGGGCCAATATTCCACATCGACCGCGCTGGTGCGGGTGAGTTCGAGGGCGCGGTGATGAGCCTCCGGCGAGAGCGTGACAATCAGATCGAAATTGAGCCCTTCCAGTTCGTCGAGCTCTTCAAAGGTCATGGGCTTGTGCCGCGAAATATCGACTCCGATTTCGGCCATGGCCGCGACCGCAAACGGATCAAGCTCGCCTTTGCGGACGCCGGCAGAGCCGACATACACGGCGCGGCCAAACAGCTGCGAAAAGAGCCCGGCGGCGATAGGCGAGCGCACCGAATTGAGCCCGCAGGCGAACAGGATCGCGAGCGGCTGCGTCGCGAACGCCGGCATTGCCGCCCCTCACCCCTTCCAGTGCAGCACCGTCACCAGCGTGAACAGCCGGCGCGCGGTGCCAAAATCGAGCTCGACCTTGCGCCTGAGCCGTTCCATCAGAATATGCGAGCCTTCGTCGTGCAGCGACCGACGCGCCATATCGAGCGCTTCGATGCGATCGGGTGTCGCCCCGCGGATCGCGGCGTAGTAGCTGTCGCAGACGGTGAAATAGTCCTTCACGATGCGGCTGAACGGCGCCAAGGAGAGAAGGTGCGCAATCACCGGCGTGCCATCGGAAAGCCGGATATCAAAGACCAGGCGATTGCCATCAATGCGCAGAGTGAGCGCGTAAGGGCCGCCCTCGTGGCCAATTGGCTGGAACGCGTTCTCTTCAATCAGATCATAGATCGCGACCGCACGTTCATGCTCGACGTCCGGACTCGATCGGCCGATCGAAGACTCGTCGAGCGTAACCGCCACGAGGCGGCCGATGTCGCTCTTGTCGGGACCTGCGCGCGCCATCAGCGATTGAGCCGGATGGCCACGGAGCGGGCGTGCGCGTCGAGACCTTCGGCATTGCCGAGCGTGATCGCCGCGTCAGCGAGCGCACGCAATTGCTCGGGCCCGCATTTGAGGATCGACGTGCGTTTCATGAAATCGAGGACGCCGAGACCCGAAGAAAAGCGCGCCGAGCGCGCCGTCGGCAACACGTGGTTTGAACCGCCGACATAGTCGCCGATGGCCTCCGGCGTGTGCGCGCCGATGAAGATCGCTCCGGCATTGCGGATGCGCGCAGACAGACGCTCGGCATCCGCGGCAGCGATCTCAAGATGCTCGGGAGCGATCGCATCGACCAGCGCCGGCGAATCCTCAAGGCTCCGCACCTGGACAATCGCACCGTAATCGCGCCACGATGCGGCGGCGATTTCCTTTCGCGGCAATCGAGCGAGCTGGCATTCGACCGACCGTTCCACCGCGCCCGCCAAGTCGGCGTCATCGGTAATGAGGATCGCCTGCGCGCCGGTGTCGTGCTCGGCCTGAGCCAGTAAATCGGCGGCAATCCAGTCGGCGTTGCCGGTCGAGTCGGCGAGGATCAGCACCTCGGACGGACCGGCAATCATGTCGATCCCGACTTTGCCGAACACGATGCGCTTGGCCGCCGCGACGTAGGCATTGCCGGGGCCGACGATCTTTGCGACCGGGGCAATTGTCTTGGTGCCGTAAGCAAGAGCCGCAATCGCCTGCGCGCCGCCGACGCGATAGACCTCGTCGACGCCTGCGAGCTTTGCTGCGGCCAGCACCAGCGGCGGCAGCGCGCCGCCGGGCGCCGGCACCACCATGACGATCCGCGGCACGCCGGCGACCTTCGCCGGCACGGCATTCATCAAAACCGACGATGGATAAGCCGCCGTCCCACCCGGCACGTAGAGCCCCACCGCTTCGATCGCCGTCCAGCGCGCGCCGAGCTCGACACCTAGCGCGTCGGTAAAGCGATCGTTCTGCGGTATCTGCCGGCGATGGAAATGTTCGATTCGCTCGCGCGCCAAAGACAGCGCCTCCAGCGTGCGCGGCTCGCAGCTTTCGACAGAAGCGGCGATCTCCTGCTCGGTGACGCGCAGACCGGCCCGATCGAGGTCGAACTGATCGAAGCGTCGCGTGTGGTCGGACAGCGCCTGATCGCCGCGGGCGGCAACGTCGGCGATGATCGCGCGGACCGCCGCCTCGACGTCGGCCGCCGCCTCGCGTTTGGTATCGAGGAAGGCGCGGAATCGTTCGGCAAAATCGGTCGCGCGTGTATCGAGACGGATGGCCATGTTTGCCTTATGCGGCTCGCGGCAAGCGGTGCTTAGCAACGCCCCGGATTGAACGCCACGTGCACGTTCGCACACGCGATGTCCGAACGTTTTCGCGGCGCGGCGACGCGTATCAGGTCTCTTTAGTTATAACAATTCTAATCTTACGCTGCGGCTTTGCTTTCTCATTGACAAAGGCGGCTCTCTTCACCAATTCCTCGTATATTCCAGGCTTACTTGAAAGCGGCGAAAGCGCCCTTTGGCGGCCATGATAAGAAATGCGAGTGCAACATTCGGTCTGGCGGCGCTCGCGTCTCTATTCGTCATGAACGCCGACGGCGCGCGCGCCGATGAGCCAGTGACGATCGCGATTACAATCAAGGATCGGCAGTTCGACCCGGCTGAAGTGCACGCCCCGGCCGGCAAGCCGATCGCGCTGACAATCAAGAACCTTGATTCCATCGCCGCGGAATTCGAGAGCGACACTTTGCACGTGGAGAAGGTCGTTCCGCCGGGCCGCGAAGCGGTGGTGCGCGTGCGCCCGCTCGAGCCCGGCCGTTACAACTTTTTCGACGACTTTCACCGTGCGACGCAGGGCGTTCTGGTCGTGCCATGAAGCGTCACCGTGCCCTCAAGCGTAGCCATGTCAGCCGCCGCTCGAATAATCGGCGCAGCGTGAGGTAACCGTGCTTCCTTCACTGATCATCGTCTTCCGCGAGGTGTTCGAGGCGGGCCTCATCATTGGCGTCGTCATGGCGGTCACCTCCGGTGTCGCGGGCCGCGGCCGCTGGGTAGCCGGCGGCGTCGCGGCCGGCGTGCTCGGAGCTTGCGTGGTCGCGCTGTTCACCGGCGGTATATCCCAGCTCTTCCATGGCAGCGGTCAGGAACTTTTCAACGCCAGCATTCTCGGTTTCGCGGTGCTGATGCTCGGCTGGCACAACGTGTGGATGGCGCGGCATGGCCGCGAGCTTGCGGCGGAAATGCGCGCCGCCGGCCGGGCCGTCGTGGAAGGGTCGAAGTCGCTTTTCGCGCTCGCCGTCGTGGTGATGATCGCAGTCTTGCGGGAAGGCTCGGAGGTCGTGCTGTTTCTCTATGGCGTGGCGGCGGCGGAGGGCGGCGCGAGCGCCGGCATGCTTGTCGGCGGGGTGATCGGCCTCGTTCTCGGCGCGGGCGTTTGTTTCTTGACCTATCTCGGCCTCGTGACGATCCCCACACGCTATCTGTTCGCCGTCACCAGTACGCTGATTGCGCTCTTGGCGGCGGGTATGGCGGCACAGGCCATCGCTTTCCTCGAGCAAGCCGACATCCTCACCGCCCTTGACCAGACGGTGTGGGACACCTCGTGGATCTTGCGCGACGGCAGTTTCCTCGGGCGCGCGCTGCATACGCTGATCGGCTATGTGGACCAGCCCACAGCCATGCAGCTCATTGCCTACACCGCGACCCTTGCGATCATTGCTTTGCTGATGCGGGTTTTTGCCGTCCCGCATCAGGAGCGGCCGCGCACGGCATAGCTGATCGCGCTGGTCTGCCGACGACCGTTTGAGCGCTTAGCTCAGGCGGTCTTGATATTGGCGAAGTGGTCCGGGCAGGCCATCGCCGCGAAAACCTCGCCGAGATCGACGAGTTCGGCTTCCAGACACTCGACTTCCAGACGGATGGCGGCGCCGCCGGAAAACGTCATTGTCACCGTGCCCCCCGGAGCGTCGTGCTCGACGAATTCGACGGCAAGAAGATTGAGCACCGCGCCCTTACCGGCCTGATCGAGACCGCGACATTTGCAAGAGATGACACGTTCGAAGCGGAGCGCCGTGCGGCAGCGCCGATATTCCGGCGACTTGTTCTTAAATGCGTCGGCGTCGACCGCGTTCATCCAATCAAAGCGCTTGACCGCCATGACGAAACGATGTTCGCCCGGACGCCAGAAGATATCGCCGACCTTGACGAGAGCGTCCTGCAAGTGTGCGGACATCACCTCGATATCGTCCTTGTCCAAGGCGACGAGCTTGAGTTCCTCCATGACCACATTCCGTTGCCGGCATCCGTCACCAAAAGCTAGTGAGCAAAGAACGGGGCCGCAAGGCCCCGTTGCTCGGCGTCGCAAGCGGATGTCGCAGCACTGATCGACCGCGACGTCGCGCTTTTTATTTGCACGTGGGCTGGCCGTTCACCTGAGCGAGCGTCTTGCCCGCAGGGCAGGCTACGCGAGCGGCCGGAGGCGGCGGTGGCGGCGCTTTGGCCGCAGCGGGCGCCGGCGGCGGAGCATGCGGCGGCGGTGGTGGCGGCGGGGGAGCCGCCGGCTTGACCGTCGCCGGAGCCGGCGCGGCCTGATGCGGCGGTGGTGGAGGCGGCGGCGGAGGCTCCGCCGGCTTGATCGTCGCAGGTGCCGCGGGCGGCGGCGGTGGTGGTGGCGGCGTTCCAGGCTTCACCGTCACCGGTGTGGGAGCTGAACCCGAAGCCGGCGGCGTTCCAGGCTTCACCGTCGCCGGTGTGGGAGCTGAACCCGGAGCCGGCGGTGTTCCAGGCTTCACCGTTGCCGGCGTGGGAGCTGAACCGGAAGCGGGCGGCGGAGGCGGCACAGGCGTTACGGCCGCACTTGATGGCGGGGGCGGAGGAGGCGGCGGGCCGCCCGAATGCCCTGGAAGGATGCCGGGCCCACCGGCCCCACCGTGATGCAAACCGGGAGCGCCTGGGGCATCGCCGCGAGATACGACAGCCGGCAAGGCTACGGGCATCGGGCCGCGCGCCGCTGTCGCCGGCACTGGCCGCACGACCACGGTCGGCGGCGGCCGCACGAACGTGGGAACAAGGGCGACCCGAGGCGTCGGCAGGAAGTAACGTTCGGTCGCCGGCGGGGGCGGCGGCAAAACGACGAATTCGCGCGGCCGCGGCGGCAGGAAAAACACCGGCGGGGGCGGCGGCGGCTCATAGTCGGAGCCCCAGAACATCAGCACCGGGCGATCAACAACAACCAATTCTTCCGGCGGCGGCGGCGGAACACCGAAATCAACGAAGGTAAAATCCGATGGGCCTTCGACGGCCGCGCCGATCATGGCCAGCCGGCGCCGCGCGTCCCAGACGTGCGGGCCGTTTGGATAGCGCCGCAGATACGACCAGTAAGCCGGCGGCGTGTTGTCGAACACACAATGCCGCCAGGTGATCTCCTCGCGGCGGACTGCAACCATGGCAGCGACGCGCCGCGCGTATCGGCTGCGCGGATAAAGCGCCAGGAATTCTTCGTAGCCCTCGATCGTATCGAGCGCGAGTGCCGCGGCATAGGCATCTTCAATACTCGAATAGCTGCGCATCGGCTTGTCGCGCAGATCGACCACCGGCGCGGTGTCCGCCGCTGGCGGCGGCGCATCGGCCGAGCGCTCCGTGAAAAAGAACGGGTCATTGATCTGCGATGCGTACCAGGGGACCTCGCCACCGTTGGTGACTTCGCTCACACGCAAGCGTACGCGCGCGAAGACATCGTCCAAGGAGAGACCGCCAGCCGCGATCATCTCGGTGAGCGCCGTTGCGTAAGCGCCGTAGGGGCCGGGCTCGTCCGGTCCGATCGTTCCTGGAGCGGCGTTGAACGCAATCGCCATGCCCGGCGCAGGGTCGGCGAGCGCCAAGCCGCTCGCCAAAGGCTCGCCGCCGCCCGCGAATGAATTTTGCCGCGCTGCGTCGAGAATGACGATTTTCACGCGGGCCGGCAACGTCGCCAGCGGCTGAGCAAAATCTGAAATTCGCACCGCTTGCAGCGGCACATCGACGTCGCGCGCCGGGCCGGCATCGACCGGCACGTAATAGTTCTCGCCAGCAAATTGTACGCCGAAGCCTGCGAGATAGATCACCACAACGGCATCGGGACCCGCCGCTGCTACCTGGCCGAGAAACTCGCGAACAGATTCGCGCAGCGTCGCCTGATCAAGATTGCGCGCCCCGGTCACCGTGAAGCCCGCGGCGGTGAGCGCGTTGGCTACCGAGCCAGCGTCATTGGCCGGCGTTGCGAGCTTGGCCGACTTATATTCATCATTTCCGATCACCAGCGCAAAACGCATCTCACCCGCGTGACCGGCTCGCTGACCCAGCGTCAACGCAAGCAGAAGAGCGGCCAGCCATAAAAATTTCATCCACCGCGCGGTTATGACACGTTCTAATTTGCTCATCGCTCTCCCCCGAATCGGCGTGCAACTTTCTCTTGCCGCAGCCTTACAGCCGATCAATAGGTCCTAATCATGTCGAAAGCCGCACGTTTCCGGTGCAGGTCGCCGGCGCGGGTGCGGTATCGCAACCGTCGCGCCGAGGCGCGAAATAAAGATTGTCGACGGGACCAACAAAGCCTATCCCGTCATGCAAAGTTGGATTTGCGTAATGCGCCGTAGGTTGCTAAAGAACGATCTAACAAACTACTCATTAACTCGAGTTGCGCTATGTGCGGCGCATCGCCAACGACACTACGATCTTATGACATCACCCCGATCTTAGACGTCACCCCGTGTGTTGTGTTTCTTCCGCCCCCGTTAAGGGATACCGTTTGCCTTTGTTGAAAGGGAGGATTTATGGCTAAGAAGTCAAAGAAGCGGCGCGCCTGGACGGCGACCGAGATTCGCGAACTGAAATCACTGGCAAAAAAGAAGACCGCTGCGGCGAAAATCGCCAAAAAGTTGAAAAGGACGGAAGGCGCCACGCGCCAGAAGGCGTTCAGCATCGGGCTCTCGCTCGATTCACGTTCCTGATTTTTCTCAGCAACGCTTTTGTGGAATAGCGGCGTCGGCCTGTTCGCGCAGGCCGCGGTCGTTGTTGCGCGCGCTTTGTTCGGTCGAGCGCGCGGGGCCGCCTTAAAGCCGCGCCACGGGCGTCCCGCAGCGAATTTAGGAATGACGTCCGGGCCATGGCCGGGTGCGCCCGGCCATGCGGCATTCTGCCGGGTCCAGACCTGGCCGGCGGGCTGAACCGGGGCCCGATCTCGGCCGTAAACTACGCTATGATGCGTTCCCAGCATGGTGAGCAATTTTTAGGTCTAATCGTGCTATGACGCTCGGGACGGTGGTAGGCGCCTCTCGATGATCCAATTGCTCCGCTCTCAGCGGCAAATGCCGGCGAGTTCTGAACTCGCGGCCGCGCTCGGCGCCTGCCGCCGGGCTTTTCTCGCGATCGGGCTGTTCAGCGGCATGAGCAACATTTTGATGCTCACCGGCTCGCTGTTCATGCTGGAGGTCTACGACCGGGTGCTGCCGAGCCGCAGCGTACCCACCCTGGTGGCGCTTCTGATCCTGACCGCCGGGCTCTATGCGGCGCAGGGCTTCATCGACGCGATCCGCAGCCGCATCCTGGTGCGCATCGGCGACAGCCTCGATGAAACGATGAGCATGCGCGTTTATGATGCGATCGTCAGGCTGCCTCTCAAGGTCGGCAGCAAGGGCGACGGCTCACAGCCCATTCGCGATCTCGACGCGGTGCGCGGGTTCCTGTCCGGCGCCGGCCCCTCGGCTTTTTTCGATCTGCCCTGGCTGCCGGTCTATCTGGGCATTTGCTTCTTGTTTCATCCGTATATCGGACTGACGGCGCTGGGGGGCGCGATCATCCTTATCGCCCTCACCATAGCGACGGAAGTGCGGACGCGATCGCCGACACGGCACGCCACCCAATTCGCCGTCGCGCGCAATGCCCTCCTGGAGTCCAGCCGGCGCAACGCCGAGGCGATGACCGCCATGGGCATGGTCGGGCGCATTGCCAAACGCTGGCGCGACCTCAATCGCAGCTACATCGCGGCAACCGGCCAAGCCAGCGACGTGGTCGGTGGCCTTGGCGCCGCCTCAAGAGTGCTGCGGCTGTTGTTGCAGTCGTCGTTGCTCGCAGTCGGCGCCTGGCTGGTGATTCATCAAGAATCGACGCCGGGCATCATCATCGCCGGTTCCATTTTAGGAGGCCGGGCACTGGCGCCGGTCGATCTTGCGATCGCGAATTGGCGGGGCTTCGTCGGCGCACGGCAGAGCTGGCAACGCCTGTCGCGTTTACTTGCACAGCTGCCGCCGCGCAGCGAGCCGATGCCGCTGCAGACGCCGTCGAAGTCTTTGGTGGTGCAGAACGCCGCGGTCTGTCCGCCGGGCGAGCAGAAGATCGTCTGTCAGGATGTGAATTTCACGCTCGCAGGCGGCAAAGCGCTTGGCGTCATCGGCCCGACGGCTTCGGGAAAATCGTCGCTGGCCCGCATGCTGGTCGGCGTCTGGGCGCCGCTGCGCGGGACCATCCGTCTCGACGGCGCTACGCTCGACCAATGGTCGCAGGAAGCGCTGGGCCGCCACATCGGCTATTTGCCGCAGGACGTGGAATTGTTTCCCGGCAATGTGGCGCAGAACATCGCGCGTTTTGAGGATCCGCCGCACCCCGAGGCGGTGCTGGCGGCGGCGCAGGCCGCCGGCGTTCATGATCTTATCGTCAATCTGCCCGACGGCTACGAAACGAAAGTCGGCGAGCGCGGCAGCGCGCTCTCGGCCGGCCAAGCGCAACGGATCGCGCTCGCGCGCGCGCTTTATCGCGACCCGTTCCTGGTGGTGCTTGACGAACCGAACTCCAATCTCGACGCGGAAGGCGACGAAGCGCTGACACGCGCCATTCTCGGCCTGCGCGCGCGCGGCGCCATCGTCGTGGTCGTCGCCCATCGCCCGAGCGCCATCGCCGGCGTCGACTATATCTTGGTGATGGCCAAAGGCCGCCAGCAGCAGTTCGGACCGAAGGAAGAAATCCTCACCCGCGTGGCGCAGCCGCAAGCCGCGCCGCGCACCTTGAAAGTCGTTCCCGGCGAGGGAGGCTCAGGATGAGCAACGATGCCGCCTACGATGCGCGCGCGTCCATCCGCCGCCATGTCATTGTCGGCTGCGCCGTCGTGGTATTCCTCGCGGTCGGCCTGGGCGGCTGGGCCGCCACCGCCGAGATCGCCGGCGCGCTCATCGCGCAAGGCTCGCTGGTCGTCGATTCCAATGTGAAAAAGGTGCAGCACCCGAGCGGCGGCGTTGTCGGCGAAGTACGCGTACACGACGGCGATCGGGTGAAGGCCGGCGACATTCTTGTGCGCCTCGACGAGACGGTGACGCGCGCCAATCTGGCAATCATCACCAAGGGCCTCACCGAGCTTTACGCGCGCAAAGCGCGTCTCGGCGCGGAACGCGATGGCGCCGACAGCGTGCCGGTGCCGAAGCAGCTCGCAGACAAGGTCGGCGACCCGGACGTGCAGGAGGCGCTGGCCAGTGAGCGCAAGCTCTTCGAATTGCGGCGCAAGGCGCGGCTCGGCCAGAAGGATCAGCTGCAACAGCGGATCAAGCAGTTGCAGGAGCAAATCGCCGGACTGACCGCCCAGCAGGCAGCCAAGGCCAAGGAGATGGAAATCATCGCCCAGGAGCTGCAGGGGGTGCGCGATTTGTGGGCGAAGAACCTGATTCAGATCAACCGCCTCACGTCGCTGGAGCGCGAAGAGGCCCGCCTGCAGGGCGAGCATGGTCAGCTCATTGCGACCGCGGCGGAGGCCAAGGGCAAGATCGTCGAAACGGAGCTGCAGATCCTGCAGGTCGATCAGGAATTCACCAGCGACGTCGCCAAGGAGCTGCGCGATACCGACAGCAAGATCGGCGAATATGTCGAACGCAAGGTGACCGCGGAAGATCAACTCAAGCGAACGGACCTGCGCGCACCGCAGGACGGCGTTGTCTTTCAGTCGACGGCAAATACCGTCGGCGGCGTCATCACCGCCGGCGACCCGGTGATGCTGATCGTTCCCGAAATGGACACGCTGATGGTCGAAGCCAAGGTCGAGCCGAGGGATATCGACCAGGTCCAGTTCGGACAGCCGGTCGTACTGCGCTTCTCCGCCTTCAACATGCGAACGACGCCCGAGATCAACGGCACGGTCGTTCGCGTCGGCGCCGATACCTCGACCGACCAGCGCACCGGCCAGAGTTATTATACCGTCCGCATCTCAATGACCCCGGAGGAGATCGCCAAGCTCGGCGACGTCAAGCTGACGCCGGGCATGCCCGTTGAAGCCTTTATCCAGACCGGAAATCGCACCATGCTGTCCTACCTGGTCAAGCCGTTGCACGACCAGCTCAAGCGGACATTCCGGGAAAAATAGACTGCCGCCCCTGCCCGGCGCAGGCGCGATATTCCAGACAAATTGCTATAAAATCATTCGAGTTCGGCGGCTGACGTGTGCAGGGAATCGGCGGCATGAAACGCATTGCGCGCTGGGCAAGAGAATTCGGCATAGCGCGGGCGGTGTGCATCTTGCTGCTGTTCGCGCTGGTGCCCTTGCGCATCGCCGATCCGCCGCCAATCGAAGAATTGCGGCTGCGCACGTTCGACCTGTTCCAGGTGCTGCGCCCGCGTGAACCGACCGCGCGACCCGTCGTTATTGCCGACATCGACGAAGCGAGCCTCAAAGAGATCGGGCAATGGCCGTGGCCGCGGACGGTGCTCGCCGATCTCATCACCCGGCTACGTGACTATGGTGCCGTTGCGATCGGCTTCGACATCGTCTTCGCCGAGCCCGATCGGATGTCTCCGTCGGTGGCCGCCGGCAGCTTTCGCGGCCTCGATCCCGAGACCCGCGAAAAGCTCACGGCGCTGCCGAGCAACGACGCGATATTTGCCGACGCGATCAAGAAGGCGGGCGGCATCGTCGTTGGCCAAGCTGGCGCCGGCATCGAGACCGCGCGCAGCGATACGGAAGCGAGGTTGCAAACCGGCTTCGCCATTCGCGGCCCCGATCCGCGGCCGTTTCTGGTCACGTTTCCCGGTTTGCTGCGCAACATCCCATCGATCGAACAGGCCGCCGGCGGGCGCGGGCTGTTCTCCATCAATCCGGAGCACGACGGCATCGTGCGCCGCGTACCCGTGGTCATGGAGGCACAAGGCAATCTGGTGCCGTCCCTGACGATGGAAATGCTGCGCGTCGTCAGCCGCGCCGGCGCAATATTGGTTCGCACCGACCAGACCGGCGTGCGCGCGGTCGCCGTTCCCGGCCTTGAAGTGCCGACCGACAAGAACGGCCAATTCTGGGTGCATTTCAACAAGCACGATCCGAGGCGTTTCGTCTCGGTTGCGGATGTGCTCAACGGCCGCGCCGCCGCCGATCGCTTTCGCGGCCGGCTGGTGCTCATCGGCACCTCGGCGACCGGCCTCCTCGACATCAAGACGACCCCGGTCGAACCGGCAATGCCGGGCGTTGAGGTTCACGCCCAAATCCTCGAAAACGTCCTCACCAAATCGCTGTTGGCATCGCCCGGCTTCGCGATCGGCGCCGAGATCGTTACCGCCGTCGTCTTCGGGCTGGCGATCATCGTTGCCGCACCGATGCTGCCGGCCGGCATCGTTGTCAGCCTTGGCGCCATCCTGATCGCCGGCCTGATCGGCATCTCCTGGTATTTCTTTGTCGTTCATCACCTCTTGATCGACTTCACTTATCCGCTGATCTCATGCTGGCTCATCTATCTGGTGCTCACCTTCGTCAATTATTTCCGCGAGCAGCAGCAGCGGCAGCAAATCCGTTCGGCCTTCGGCTTTTACCTCTCGCCGCCTTTGGTCGAGCAACTGGCGCGTTCGCCGGAGAAGCTCGTGCTCGGCGGCGAAGAGCGCCGCATGACCATCCTGTTCAGCGACGTGCGCGGCTTCACCAGCATCTCAGAACACTACAAGGACGATCCACAGGGCCTCACGCAGCTAATGAATCGATTCCTGACGCCGCTGACCAACGCCATCATCGAGCGCAAGGGCACCATCGATAAATATATCGGCGACGCGATCATGGCGTTCTGGAATGCGCCGGTCGACGACGCCGAACACGAGGCCAATGCCTGCGACGCGGCGCTGGAGATGCTCACCCGCGCCGAGGTGCTCAACGGCGAGCTCAAGCGCGAGGCCGAAGCTTCCGGCGGGGTTTACATGCCGCTACGCATCGGCATCGGACTGAATAGCGGCCCATGCGTGGTCGGCAATATGGGATCGGACTTCCGCTTCAACTATTCGGTGCTGGGCGATACGGTCAATCTCGCCTCGAGGCTGGAATCCCGAACCAAGGACTACCGCCTGTCGCTGGTGATCGGTTCGCGCACCGCGGAGCGGGCGAAAGAGAAATTCGCAACGATGGAGATCGATCTCATCCAGGTCAAAGGCAAGAAGCAACCGGAGCTGGTGTTCACGGTGCTCGGCCGGGCGGAGGTGGCGGAAGATCCACGCTGCCGTGAATTGCGCGATCTCAACGCACAAATGCTTGCAGCCTACCGCAAGCAGCAATGGGACGAGGCCGAGCGTTTGGTCGAGCGCTGCCGCAAGGTCGCCAACGGCTTCGGCGTCGACGGCCTTTATGAAATGTACATGGAGCGGATTGCGGTTTATCGCGCCGAACCGCCGCCGGCGGACTGGACCGGCGTTTATGAGGCGGAATCAAAATGACGCGCGGTACCGCTTCGCTGCGCAAGCGGCGACGAAACCGCAGGATAGAAAGCCGGAGGTTGCCTGAACCGTGATCCAATTCAAAGGAATCGGATCGCGGTCTAGATTCTTTGGTTTGAGCATGATCTTGTCCGAAAACCGGTTTCCATTTTTCGGGATCATGCTTTAAGCGGCCACCAAACCGCGCTGCAAGGCGCCCTGAACTCTTAGCTGCTCCAGCCGATAGCGCAGCATGCCGACATCGACCGGTTTCGCCACCGGCTCTCCGACATCGAGCGCAAGCGATTTGGCAAGGCGCTGCGTCTCATAACACCCGGGCGCATCGCAGTCGCCCATGGCCAGGATCTTCGTTTCGCAGCCGATCGCACCCAATCGGCTCAGAAAGCCGCTCGTGGCTTCGCGGCCGAGCGACAGATCGAGCAAAATGCAATCGAAGGCGGCCGACTGCACCAGCTTTATTGCTTCCGCCAGATTGGCGGCGCCGGCGGGGACATAGCCCGCTTTATCCGCCGCACGGCAGATGATCATGCGATGAAGATTGTCTTTGTCGATCACCAAAACACGCGGTGACGGCAATGCCGATTTTTCGCGTTCTATTGCACCCGGATGAGCATCGTCCGCGCCCCATATCCTCGCTTGTCCTGACATTGACTTCTCCGCAACGTTCCAAATTTCCACGCAGGTGCCGCGACCCTATGTCGTCGGCACCAACCCAGCCTTAATGCGCTTCGTCGGATTCGACGCCATTCGGTCCCGTCCACGGCGTCGCGGTTAGCCGTCGGTAAACGCCGACGGCGCTGTTTTCGTTGCGCGCGGGTTGCCGATTATTTTGGAGCGCGTTTGGCGAGGATACGCTGCAATGTGCGCCGGTGCATATTGAGGCGGCGCGCGGTTTCCGAAACATTACGGCCGCACAATTCATAGATGCGCTGAATATGTTCCCAGCGGACGCGGTCCGCGGACATGGGATTCTCCGGCGGCTCGATCTTTTTGTTGTCGAACGCCAGCAAAGCCGCCGCCACGTCGTCGGCATCGACAGGCTTCGCCAGGTAATCGACGGCGCCAAGTTTGACGGCATTGACGGCGGTCGCGATGTTGCCGTAGCCGGTGAGGATGATGGCGCGCGCTTCCG
>Ga0187781_10002440_pt1 | contig 14165 bp, 10 predicted proteins | sample 0715_SJ02_MP02_2_FD_132447 | JGI IMG/M metagenome (GOLD analysis project Ga0187781, IMG submission 132447) | Tropical peat soil microbial communities from peatlands in Department of Meta, Colombia - 0715_SJ02_MP02_20_MG | ecosystem: Environmental > Terrestrial > Soil > Wetlands > Peat | place...
AGGTGGCCGGGTTCTCTCCAAAATGTAGCGCACGTCTCCGGCATCACGGCTGAGAAATCAGTCGTAACGATAAAACGAATAGCTGATCGCACAGATCTCGGCTACACTCACGTGCACTACAACCATCGCTGCCGCCCGAACACGTGAATTTAAAACACGTGCCGGTCGTTGCTTCACTGGGGAAGGGGAACTATGAAAACAAAAAGACAATGGATGGGGACATTTCTGGCAGTGGCCGCGGTTCTGGTTTTGGTCTCCGTTCCCACGCTGGCGCAGACGTTCCGCGGCAGTATCAACGGCACGATCAGCGATCCCTCCGGCTCTGTCATTGCCGGGGCAAAAGTGACGGCCACCGACGTAGCCACGGCGGTTGTCTACCAGACGGTGTCATCCGGCGCAGGCGAGTTTTTATTCAACGACCTTCCGCTCGACGCCTACAACCTCAAGGTCGAGGCCGCCGGCTTCCGAAGCACCGAGATCACTGGTGTCCAGGTGCTTGCCGGCAAGATCTACACACTGCCCATCAAGCTGTCCATCTCGTCGGCAACCACCACCGTCGTCGAGGTTATGGCCGACACCCTTGCGCTGGACACGACAACCGAAACGCAAACCGTCTCCCTTGAAGGCAACGCGCTACAGGATGTGCCACTCAATGGCCGCGACTTCACGCAGCTTATCGGCAGCTCGGTGTCGTTTGCCGGCTACAACAACTCCGGCTCGGTCAACGGCACTCGCGACAACCAGATTAACTACACCATCGACGGCACCGACAACAACGATCTCTACCTGAACGTGAACGCGGTGAATCAAGGCAGCATCAGCGGCATTGCCGGCGTGGTCTATCCCATTGACGCGCTGGACGAGTACTCGCTGCAGACGACGAGCAACGCGGAATCCGGCCGCAGCCCCGGCGGCAACCTGAACATCACCACCAAGTCCGGCACCAATCAGTTCCACGGCGACATTTACTACTACAACCGGAACGAGGCGCTGGCCGCGACGTCGCCGTTTACTGCCCCCGGATCACCGGAGTTGCCGCTGCGCAACCAGAACTATGGTGGTTCGATCGGCGGCCCCATCTGGCGCGACCACACGTTCTTCTTCCTTCTCTTCGAAGAGCAAAAGTTCATCATCGGAGCAGCCAACACCGCCACTGAGCCCTCGCCGGCCTACCAAGCGCTGGCGCTCGCCGAGTTGACCAAATACAACGTCACTCCCAGCCAGGTCTCACTGGGCATCCTCAGCACCATGTGGGACCCGAGCGTGATTGCGAACCTTCCCGGGACACCATTCAACTACTCCACCAGCGCGCCCGAGACCGGCTATAGCCACAACATCGTGGCCCATCTGGACCACAATTTCAGCGAGCGCAGCCACCTTTCTGGCATCTGGTACTTCGGTCAGGGCTATGCCGTGGCCCCGGAGTGCATATTCGTCTGCGGATATCTGCCCGAGTACTTCCAGACCGTTCCCTCGCACATCCAGAACTACAATTTGGTCTGGAATTACACGATAAGCCCCACTCTGACCAATCAGGTTTTCGCGGGCGCCAACTACTTTACCCAGGACTTTGCCGATCAGGTGCACAACCAAAATCCTCTGACACTGGCCGGCCTCAATACCGGCGCCACGTTGTCCGGGGCTCCGCAGGTTACCATCAACGGCTTCGACTCCATCGGTATTACGCCCACCTCGGGCCGTAACGATATCTCCGGCCAGCTTGCGGACACGCTTTCCTGGACGGTGGGCAAGCACCAGTTGCGCTTCGGCCTGGACTATCGCCGCTCCTATATCGACCTCTACTACAACTTCGGTGCGCGAGGAGCCTTCTACTTCGGAAACGGTCCATGTGTTCTTGGCCCCTGGGTTGCCGATGGCCCGGCAAATCCCAACTGCGACAACGGCAACGGCAACGGCTCCGTGACGGATTCAAACGTCCTGACCCTGGCCGACTTTCTTGCCGGCTACGCGTATAACTCCAACATTACCCTCGGCAACCAGGAGCGCTTCATCTACACCCATACGGGATCGGCTTTTGCACAGGATTCCTGGAAGGTCACGTCCAAGTTGAACCTCAACCTTGGCCTGCGCTACGACTATCAGCAACCGTTCTACACCAACAATCCGAACCTCTCCATCTTCGATCCCACGAGTGCCGCCGGTCTGGTGGTAGCGGGCGGGGGTTCAGGCACGCCGGAGTACATCTATAACAGCAACAAAGTAAACTTCTCGCCTCGCTTCGGACTCGCCTACCAGGTGGGTAAAGACACGGTGGTTCGCGCCAATTACGGCATTTACTTCGACCAGCCCGCGGGCCAGGCCTTCTTTGGCAATATCGGCATCCCCAACGGTGGGGCTGGCGGCGTCAACAACAATCCAGCCGGCAGCGAGCCCAATGAGGCGATTGTTCTCAACACGCCCACCGCGGCGCCCATCTGGACATACAACCAGTCAACGCCTATCTTTACACCGGCCCAAGGTCAGCCGACGGGCAGTAACATCGTCTCCATCTACTCGGCCGACCGCAACTTCAAAACGCCCTACACCGAGCTCTTCGGCCTGAACGTCGAGCAGAGCCTGGGCAGGGCATGGATCGTCAACGTCGGCTACGTCGGCTCAGCCAGCCGTCACAACCTCGTCCTGCAGGACATTAACCAGAGTGCACTGGGAGCCGACCAGAACACGTCGACCGTGACCGGCCCGAACGGCTACCCGTTCCCCTATCAGCAGTCCACACGACCCTACTTCAGCCAGTTCCCCAACTTCGGCATCATTAATCAGCTCAACTCCGCCGCCTCGGCCAGCTACAACGCACTGCAGGTCACGGTGCGCTCCAGTTCGTGGCACGGACTCACAGGCCAATTCGCCTACGCCTGGAGCCACAATCTGGACGACTCCAGCGCCTTCAACATCATCCCGCAGAACTCGTTTAATCTACGCGGCGACTGGGGCAACGCGGCCAATGACATCCGAAACCACTTCTCCGCATATCTGAGATATGCGATTCCCGCCGCCGCGTGGGGCCCCAAGGCTCTGACGCACGGATGGGAGGTCAACGGCATTGTCAAGTTCCAGAATGGCCAGCCGGTCAACGTCCTGACCGGTCAGGACAACAGCGGCACCTTAGAGAACGAGGACCGTGCCACCATCACGGGTCCGGCGCTCAACAGCAACCGCTCGGTGCAGCAGCACTCTTTTGCGCAATATCTCAACCCGAACAGCTTTGTCGTGCCCACCTATGGCACCTACGGCAATATGGCCCGCGACCAGGTCATCGGACCCGGCTTCAGCGATGTGGATCTGTCGCTGATCAAGAACACTCCGCTCTTCACGGAACGGGTGACCGCGCAGTTCCGCGTGGAGATGTTCAACGTCTTCAACCGCATCAACCTGGCGCAGCCGCTAGCCAACCTCGGTTACGGTTCTTTGTTCGGCACGAGCCTCTCGACCATAGGAGTCTCCTACGGCGCGCCCGGCATCGGCTCGGGCGAACCCTACAACACGCAGCTTGCCCTGAAGATTATTTTCTAGGAACTTTTCAGGCGACAAGAAAACCGATTCAACCGCAAAACCGGAGCGATTCTTACAGGGAGAGGAGTTGTTCGCGGTTCTTTTTCAGCAGGCGCCAGGCTTCGCGGTATTGTTCGTATTTTGGTTTGTTGCGGCAGGTTTTGGGTTGGCAGAGGGTGATGGCGGCTTTGCCCTGGGTTCCGGTTACCTTTTTGGCTGGGATTATGTACCAGACTTTTTTGGGGATTACGTAGGCTACGCATAGGTCGAGTTCGCCGGGGTTGTAGCGGCGGTTGCGGCCCTGACGTCCGTGGGTGAATTCGCAGAGGTATCCGGCGCCGTAGCGGAAGGTGGTGGACTTGACTTGGATGCGTAACATGCCGCCGGGGATTTCGATGGCGACGTCGTAGGCGAAGTATTCTCCGCAGGGCTTGAGGCAGCGGAATCCGTAGAACATGGCGGCGGTGATGAAGAGCATTTCGACCCAGGCGCCGCGCTCGCCGAAGGTTTTGAAATGGAGCAGGCCGCGGCGTTTTTTGGCGGGCCTGGCTGGTTTGTTCGTCCTAACTGCCTTCTTCGTCCTAACCGCCTTCTTCGTCCTAAGTGGTTTCTTTGCCATAACTTTGCCCCTAAAAGCAAAAGGCGCGGAGGTTAGGCCGCGCCTTTCTTGCCGAAATGTTTTGTCTATATATTCAGAATATCAAACTGGAGGGGGTAAACCGGACATTTTTGTAACTTTATATTTGGAGAGTTATCAGGGGGTTAGGGGAAAAGAGGCGATTTTACCCCCTTGACAAGCTTTTTCCCATTTTGGGAAATAGGGTGAAGATTCCCGTTTTGGGGCGGGCTTTAGCTTGAGTCCCAGAGCGCCAACTCAGGCGCAGCTGCATCCGTAAGCTTTGTAGAACTTGCTTTTGGCGCGGGCACGAATCGCGTCCAATTCTGCCTGTAGACGCCGAATCTCGGCGTCCAATTCGACAAAGGTCATGCAATGAGCGGAAATCAGGCGGTCTGCGCTGACGCCGGCATAATCCTCCCGGGCGGCGGGCCGGATGCAAATACAGGCAGAGGGAAGTTCAGTTCGGGGATCACTCTCCATGTATAGCAAATCCAATGTTGGGGTGGGCATGGCCGATTATGCCACGGACAAAAATCAACGCGGCTGTGGATTTTGGGGAAAGTGTGAGGAATTTGCGTGACCGCAAAGAAATCGGACGCTCAAACCCGTTTTGCCGCGGATGGGAGCGTCCGACAAATTTAGGCTGCGGCAACGGGCCCTTGTTCGACCGGTAATTGCGCCTTTTGCCAGGCGTCGATGCCGCCCACAACGTTGGTCACGGAGCGGAAGCCCGCACGCTGCAGGAGGCTGCAGGCGATCAGGCTGCGGTATCCGCCCTTGCAAATGACGATGACTGGGGCATTCTTGTCGAGTTGCGGTAGTGACGATTTGAACTCATCCAGGGGCCACAGCATGGCACCGTCGATGTAAGCCGTGTCCCATTCCGGTTTGCGGCGCACGTCCAACAGTTGCGCATCGTGTCTGGGCAACTGCTGATTCAGATTCCGTACATTGATCTGCTCGATCGATGCGAGTTCAAATCCCGCCTGCGTCCAGGCGCGCAATCCGTCCTGCAGGTAGCCGCTCTGTTCATCGAGCCCGATGCGCGCCAGTCGCGTCCGCGCCTCCGACAATTGCTCGGGAGTATCCGCGATCAAAGCGGGGCGCGCTTTTAGATCCACGAGGGTGCCGGCCCAGGAGGCAAACTGACCGTTAAGCGGAATGTTGACCGAGCCCGGCACGTGCGCCCTGGCAAAGTCGTCGCCCGGGCGCACGTCAATGGCAGTGACGCCTTCGTCCAGAAGAGCCTTCAACTTCGCGGCTGGGAGGGGCGCAAGCGCAGGCAAGTCTGCCAGCGCGGGCGCACCGGCGCGATTGATCTGCGCATCCTGCGGGAAGTAATCCGGCCGCGGCGGAAGATTCGACGTCAGAGCCTGGATGAACTCGTCCCGGGTCTTGATCTGAAGCGCGTAATTGGTCAGCTTCTCGGTCCCGATGGTGGATGAGCGGGAAGTTCCCAGATTGCGGCCGCACAGCGAACCGGCGCCGTGTCCGGGATACACGATCACCGAATCGGGAAGAGTCAGCAGTTTGGTGTGGAGAGAATGGTAGAGCATTCCGGCGAGCACGGGCGGTGTGAATGCCTTCGACAAATCCGGCCGGCCGACGTCGCCAACGAAGAGCGTGTCTCCTGTGAGCACGGCCCACGGTTCGGGAGATTTTTCTTCTTCGGTCACCAGGAAGCAGACGCTTTCCGGGGTATGGCCAGGGGTTTCGAGCACGGTAATCCGGACCGTTCCCATGCGAATCTGGAAACCATCGCGAACTTCGACGTGCTTTACGGTCGCGCCGCCATTGGGCCCGATGTAAATGTTGGCTCCGGTGCGCTCCGCGAGTTCGCGATGCCCGGAAACGAAATCCGCATGCAGATGGGTCTCGAGTACGTGACGAATCTTAGCGTTGTGTTGTTCAGCGGTTTGCAGGTAGAGGTCGATATCCCGTTGCGGGTCGACGACGGCTGCCTCCTTGCCCGAAATCAGCATGTACGAGGCGTGCGCTAAACACCCCAGATAGAACTGCTCGAAATGCATTTACCCTCCCTTTTTCCTTTGTTCGAGTTGGCGCATTGCACCAGAAAAAGAGGCCAAGCCCCAAGGTCATTGTCCCCAATCTCTATCGTACTACTGGTAATTGCAATCCGCGTACCAAAGCGATTCCCAATGAAATCAAGGAGTTAGGCGAAACTGGCAGCGAAACTACCGGTCGCGAAGACGGGATCTTTTCCCCGCACGGAAAATCAGGACACCCACGATTGGGTAACAAGGGGCGAAGATATATAGGCTTGCATATTGTCTAGTCGTTCCATTAGAATACTAGAGATTATGCGTGGCGCACCGCAACCACGGCGCCGACTTGGCGGCCGCGGGTGGTTGCGGGCCACACGTTATGGGCGACACCGACTCCATTCCGGAGGGGAAGCAGGGCTCAACCGCCCGCATGATTCGGACCATTCTGGTGTATGCGCTGGAGATAACGCAGGCGCGGGCGGGCCCTAGACTTTCAGTCCTAACGCGGGCCATTTCAGCGCTGGGGCGAGATCGGGAAGAGGGGAATGAGGGCCGGCAGTGCGGCCGCGAGCCTGATGAACCCGGCGCTCTGGAGAGAGCCCTGATCTCTCATTACGGACTCACTCGGCAAGAAGCATCGTTGGCGGAACGGCTGGTTCGCGGCAGGTCGCTGGAAGAGGCCGCGGCGGAGCTCTGCATCAGCTCAACGGCGGCGAGAACGCACCTCAAGCGGATCTTCCTGAAGGCAGAACTTCGCGCCTGCCCGAAATGTGCGGCGCGCTCCAAACCCACAACCGCCGGATCCTCCTGATCTTTTTTGCGAAGACGCCGAATCCGGCAAGCTTTGAATTTTACGCGCCGACGGCCGCGGCCTGGGTCTTGTAAAAGTGCTTGCGTGCGCGGTAACGGATCTGGTCGAGTTCTGCGTACAAGCGTCGAATGGCGGCGTCGAAATCGTTGTAGCTGGTGCAGGCAGACGTAATCGAAATTTGCGCGGATTGCGCGGACTGCCCCAGCTTGAGGCTGACGCATGCGGAAGGACTCTTTGTCCGCGGATCGCTTTCGCGGAACAACAGCTCCAGGCCTGCAATTTCCGTGACTGGGATGGTGGGTTGCGCAGACTTGGGCAATTCGGCGCTGACGCGCGCGGAGGGTTTCTCCTCGCCGGGCTCGGGATCCAGAAGAAACGGAGCCAAGGGCTGGCGTGCCCGCGTCCCATCCGGCACCGTCCCTGCGATCCGTCCCTGATCCAGGGAAACAGGTTCGGAAATCTTGCGGATGAGGAAGGGCTGCGGATCGCTGCGATTGCCCGCCCATTCGAGATTCGAGATGAAGTGGTTGGGTTCGCAGGTCACGTGGTATACCTCGCCGGTGGGACTGGTTACGTCAAATTTGCCGCTTTCACCGCGCAGGGCCAAGGCCACGTCATAGGTTGCGATCGTCTCGCCCAGTTGCATAGTGGGAGTCTCCTTCAGGGGAGAATTACCCAAGGTTGTCAATCACACAAGTGGTAATTCTGGTTACCGCGCGCATGGGAAACACTCTGGTTGTGCTGCAAGGAAAGGGGAAAAGAAAAAGCCTGCCGATTTTCGCGGCAGGCACCAAGCTCTCCCGGCTCGCCCCGACGGCAAAGAGCCGAGCAGCTCAGCCGTACCACCATATCTCAGTATGTAAAGTATTTCAATGGGAATACTTGATTTACGGGCCTTGCTGGATGGCATCGTCCGGATTTCGAATTTGTATGCCCGTGCGCGGTGTCACAGACAAGAAATCGCCGCGGTGATGTATACTCCACTTACCCCGACAATCAGTCTTGCACCAAATCATTGAACTGCGAGAGGAATGGAAACAACTCTCCTTTGTGTCGGACTTGTCCCTTTTGCGCCTTCCCGGCGCGAATCCGTTCTCTCTCCATCTCTCTGAGCACTAAGGAGCGAATCGCATGGCCACAGCAGAAGTTCGTCACACGCTGAGCGAGCAACAGGCTCGCCAGCTTGCCACCGTTACCAAAACCGTTCCCATGATGGAAGCGATCACGCCGCGCTGGCTGATTACGTTCCTGTCGTGGGTACCGGTCGAGGCCGGCGTTTACCGGCTGAACAAAGTAAAACCCACACGTCCCGGAACCCGGACGATCGAGTGCAGTCCCGACGAGGAAATCGATCTGCCGGAAATCTATGTCGACTACGACGAGAAGCCGCGCGAGTACTGCCTGAACGCGGTCACCAGCATTCTCGACGTACAGACGCGCATCTCCGACCTATACCGCAGCCCGCACGATCAGATTCGCGAGCAGCTGCGCCTGATGATCGAAAAAGTAAAAGAGCGGCAGGAGAGCGCACTTCTCAACAACACCGAATACGGCCTGCTTAACAACGTGGCGCCGGAGATGAAAGTGAAGTGCCGCAACGGCTCGCCCACTCCCGACGACTTGGACGAGCTCATCGCGAAAGTGTGGAAGGAGCCAAGCTTCTTCCTGGCGCATCCGCGGGCCATTGCTGCCTTCGGACGCGAATGCACGCGCCGTGGCGTTCCGCCTCCGACCGTCACCATGTTCGGCTCGCCGTTCGTGACTTGGCGCGGAATCCCCCTGGTCCCTTGCGACAAGCTGGGGGTTAAGGCCCAAACCACCGATATTCTCCTGCTCCGCACTGGCGAGAAGAAGCAGGGCGTGATTGGCTTGTTCCAGCCCGGACTGCCGGGAGAAGTTTCTCCCAGCCTCTCGGTACGGTTCATGGGCATCAACCACAAAGCCATCGCGTCATACCTGATTTCTCTCTACTGCTCCATTGTGGTGCTGACCGAAGACGCCCTCGGCGTGCTGGAGAACGTCCATGTCGACAAATATCACGAATACAAATAATGGCTCGAGCAACGGGGCCAGCAGGCCCAAGGCGAGCGCTCCTAAGGCGGCGGGCGGAGGGGTAAGAACCTACCCCTTCGCCACGCTGCCCTTGCCGGAGCCGGAGGTGATCGAGCGGCTGGCGAATGAGTTCTTTCTCTCCGTGCCGCGAGACGTATCGGACGTGGATCATCCGCCATCGCACGATGCGGCACCCGATTTCGGTGCGGCCGATTTCGATACCACGGACCTGGGCGAGGGCGAAATTCCGGTGACCCGGCTGACCGAAGAGTCGCTTCCGCTGGGGAAGACGCCTGCGATTCAGGCGGCTCCCAGCTATCCGGCTTCTTCCCCTTCGTCGCCGCCCGGCCCGTTAACCGAGACCGATCTGCGAGCGATTGCGGCATCGTTGGCGGGCGCAACGGCGCTGGTTCCGGGAACTCCGGGCACGGCTCCTGCTCCGCCCGTGGCCGGATCGCCGCCGGATTATCTTGCCAGCGGCAAAGTTTCTCCCTTTTCAGCGGCGCCGACGATTCCACCGGCGAGCGAACTGTTCTCCTTTCCTGGAGCCGCAGCAGCTCCCTCGCTGGCTCCGACAACGCCGCCTGGCGGTGCGGACTTGACGGCCGCGCCCCAGGCACCGGGAAATGTTCCGGTCCTTCCCGGTTCGACGCCTTATTTTGTGGAAGGGGAAAAAGGAGCTTCGGCAGCGACGCCGCCGACGCTTCCGCCGGTCAACGATCTGTTTTCGTTCCCGCGCGTGCCGGCCATTCCCAATATTTCCGGCATTCAAACCATACCGAACGTGCCTCCGCCGCCGGTGTCACCATCGGCAGCGCCTCCGAATGTTGCGCTGACCAGCGCCAATCCTGTGTTGGCGCAGGAACCGCAGTCGCTGAGTCCACTTGCGCCCGGGGCCCCGACGGCGGCGCCAGTGCACGCAGCCGACCCGATGGGTGCACCTACATCCATGCCGGAGACCGAAAAGTCCGTGTATCCGGGCGTGGCTACAAATGTTCCATCGTTGAGCGAATTGTTTTCCTTTCCCGGAGTGCCCGGCGTGCAGTCTGCTCCCGGGGTTCCGGTGCTGCCGACGTCGGTGCCGACGGAAGTTCCGGAGCAGCCGAATTTACCGGCGGTTCCGGCTGTGCCCGCCCAGCCCGAAGCTGCGGGGACCTCACACGAGGTCCCGGCAGCAGCTTCACCGACCACATTCGAGTTTCATCCGAATGTGGTTCCGGATCTGGGTACGGCGAAGCGGCCGCTGGATGCGCGGCTGATCCGGCGTGACTTCCCCATTCTCGAAGAGCGCGTTCATGGCAAACCGTTGATCTGGCTGGATAACGCGGCCACGACGCAAAAACCCAACGCTGTCATCGATCGGCTTTCCTACTTCTACCAGCACGAGAATTCCAACATTCACCGCGCGGCTCACGAACTGGCGGCCAGGGCGACCGACGCTTATGAGAGCGCCCGGGAAAAATCGCGGCGCTTTCTGAATGCCTCGTCGACGCGCGAAGTGATCTTTGTGCGCGGCGCAACCGAGGGCATCAATCTTGTTGCTCAGGCTTGGGGACGTCGCAATGTCCAAGCGGACGACGAGATCGTCATTACCTGGCTGGAGCATCACGCCAACATCGTTCCCTGGCAGATGCTGTGCTCGGAGAAGGGCGCACGGCTGCGTGTGGCTCCGGTAAACGATCGCGGGGAGATCATCCTCGAGGAGTACGAGAAACTGCTCAGCCCGCGCACTCGGCTGGTTGCGTTCAGCCAGGTCTCGAACGCGCTGGGCACGATTACGCCGGCAAAAGAAATGGTCGAAATGGCGCATCGTCACGGCGCGGTGGTGCTGGTGGATGGGGCGCAGGCGGTCTCGCACATGCGCGTGGACGTTCAATCGTTGGACTGCGACTTCTACGTGTTCTCGGGACACAAGGTCTTCGGTCCGACCGGGATCGGAGTCGTATACGGCAGACTGGATATCCTTGAAAATATGCCGCCGTGGCAAGGCGGCGGCAACATGATCGCCGACGTCACGTTCGAGAAGACGACCTATCAGGGCTCGCCGGCGCGGTTCGAAGCTGGCACCGGCAACATTGCTGACGCCGTCGGCCTGGGCGCTGCTCTCGATTACGTCGAGCAGATCGGTCAGGAGAACATTGCCGCCTACGAGCACGAGCTTCTGAACTATGGAACGGCAAAGCTGCTCACGGTTCCCGGCCTGCGTTTGATCGGAACGGCGCGAGAAAAAGCGGGAGTCATGTCGTTCGTGCTCGACAGCGTGCGCTCGGAGGACGTGGGAGTGGCGCTGAATCAGGAAGGAATTGCGGTTCGGTCAGGCCACCACTGTGCGCAACCGATCCTGCGCCGTATGGGAGTGGAAAGCACGGTGCGGCCGTCGCTGGCGTTCTACAACACCTGCGGAGAACTGGACGAGTTGGTAGCGGCTCTGTTGAGAGTTCAAGCGGGACGGCCTCGGCCATCGTCCCATTGATTTGGAAAACTCCGTGGCTGGGGCTGCCCGAACGGTGCCGTTCTTCAGGCCGTGGCCGCGGAAGGGTGGGCCGGCCGCCCCTGCAATTGCCAGGTCTTTTTTCGTCTTTTCCCCGCTCTAGTTGGTCAGTTGATAAATATCGACGCCACCGTGGTAGTTGGGCACGTAAATCTGGCCGCCATCGATCACCGGCGGGTTGAATTTGTTGAACAGAAACTGTATGGCGAATTGTTGGGAATCCCACAAAACCTTCAATGACCCGTCAGGGGCGAGGTGAACCGGATCGTAGACGAGTAAGCGGCCGTTCACCACGTTAGCGTTCGCGTCGCCGTAGGGAATGGTGCAGACAAGGATGGCGGAGTCGGGATCTGCGCCATTGCTCGAACCGGAACAAAAGCCGCCGGGCATGCCGCCGGGTGGGTTTCCGCGCACGTCGGCGCTGGCGTATTCATTGCTCTCCGCGATGTATTTCAGAGCGCCCGTGGAACTCACCGCCCATTTGTGAAGTTGCGAGTTTTCGCCCCAGGCAAAAATCGTCCAGGAGTTCAGCACGGGGTCGAAAAACTGAACCGGCGTCATGTGTAGGTGCGCGGTGTCCCCCCAGGGAAAAAAGTTCAAGGTCATGGGGTTGGCCGGACAGGGATCGACGGGGCCGGGGCTCATGGTGAGCCAAACCGGCGGACTGGCGAGCTTGGCGCAATTTTGCTTGGGGTTCGCGAGGTCGGCTGGAGTGGTGCCGCCGAGGTTCGCGGTTTTCAGTGGATAGCCGATTCCGTCCTTTCCGGTGGCGATGCAGATGCCGATGGAAAAAATACAAGCCGGGCCGGCCGAACCCCAATCCTCGTCGGACCAGGCGCCGGAGGCCATTTTCGGAAAAACTAGGAGCGTCGGCCTGCCGCGGTCGTTGAAGAATGCTTTGAGCTCAGCGCCCTGGAAAGAAACCTTCATTCCGGCATTGGTAGCGCGCACGCTTTCACTGGGAGCGCTGACTCCCGACAATTTCGGATGTGGCGGGTGCGCTTGTCCGGCTCGAACCAGGTCCGTCCAGGGAGTCCAGTGATCCACGACTTTCAATGCAGCCGGAGTATTCCCCGAAGGTGGTGTGTACTTCACCTTCACGAACGACTCGCCCCATTGCGTTCTGCCATCGAAATCTCCGTTGCCGGTGATGGCGTAAAGAAAGCCCTGGGAATCGGCTGCCAAGCCTTGTCCGCCCATCCAGATGCCGGCGCCTTCTCCTTGCGACATGGCCAGAGCCGCCGTGATGGAGTTGGTTGCGCAATCGAAAGCGAAAATCCAACCCGCAGCTTTGTTGCCCGTCTCCAGCACTGTGCCCGAAGCCCAGAAGACGGTTTTATGTCCATCAATGTTGGTTAATACCAGCGAACTGCGTTGTTTTCGCATGGCCTTGGAATACTGTTGCGTTCCACTGGTTCCGTCCACCAACACAGCAGGCACTACTTCTTTTCCGTCCGCAACGTTCAACACGAATACCTTGTGGAAGGCTTTTTGGGGAGTGCCATCGGGCGAAAGCCAGGCAACTAAGTACACGCGTTGGGTATCGGGATCGATGACGCCGGTGCTTAGCACTCCCCATTTGTCGTTGACGGCGTGGCAATCAATCGTCATCTGTGCGCCAACACAGTTATCCGGCTGGGGCTTGGGGCCGAGGGGGGTAGATCCAACGATCGGTTGATCCGGCAGTCCCAGAGTGACGTCCCACAAACCTGCGCCGGTGTGAGCATCTACGCCTCTGACAATGTTGGCCATAGATGGGAGCACCATTACATCGTGGGTGGAACCATCGTCGAGCTTCACGTTAGGAAGGATGAGCGGCTGAGCCTCCACTCCTCGGGCATCGCCGAAGACAGGAATGGTGGTAGCTTTGACAATGCCTTTCGTTCCCACCGAAGACTGGGTAAGTAGAGTTTCGTGTGGATTCCATCCGCTTCTTGAGTTATCGAAGGAGTGAGTTAGCCAGGGAACCATGTTTTGTCCGGCAGCTTGGACACAGCATAGAAGGACAACTCCGATCGTGGCTCGGACGATGATGCGCATGGGTAACCTCCGTTTTGTCCGCTTCTAACTGTTGGGCCTGCAGTCTATGAATTCTATAGGCTGGAACAGCGAGGTGAAATCGGCGGCGGACGCTGGATAACATCCGCCGCCAGGTTGGGCTGCACTTACTTCAAGAAGACTTCAATAGGATCGGCGGGCACCAGCGTATTCACCGATACGTGAGGCCAGGTCAGTCCGGCAAAATTCAGCAGCACCGTCTGCGTGTACTGAATCTGTGTGAACCGTAGGCGGATTTTGTCTCCAGTCTTCAGGTCATGGTCGGCGGACACCGAGAACTGCGCCACGCGCTGCCCCGGGACGCTCGGGTTCGCCTTGAGGAATATCGGCGGACCGCCGACCCGATAGGGCATCAGGATCTGGATTTCCTCCTCAACGGTTTCGATCCAGAACACCGCGGTCATCTGGATCGCGTTGGCGTTCTGGGGATTCGGGTTCGGCGGAGGATTCTGCGGCGCGCCCAGCAGAAACGCGATGTTGTCGGTTCCTCCGCCGAACAGCCCTACTGGAGGCGGCGGCGCGGTCGAGATAAAGATCGCCGTGTTGTTCACGATGTTCTGTTTGCTGATGTGAGCCCGCAGCAGGCTGCTGGGATCATCCAGCAGGGCTTGCGTAATC
>Ga0187781_10002441_pt1 | contig 14165 bp, 9 predicted proteins | sample 0715_SJ02_MP02_2_FD_132447 | JGI IMG/M metagenome (GOLD analysis project Ga0187781, IMG submission 132447) | Tropical peat soil microbial communities from peatlands in Department of Meta, Colombia - 0715_SJ02_MP02_20_MG | ecosystem: Environmental > Terrestrial > Soil > Wetlands > Peat | place...
ACCACGCACGGCCGCGCCATCCCTTTTGCCACCGGCCTCAAGTTAGCGAATCCAAAACTGAACGTCGTGGTCTACTCAGGCGACGGCGATCTCTCCGCCATCGGCGGCAATCACCTGATTCACGCCGCCCGCCGCAACATCGATCTCAAAGTCATCTGCGTCAACAATCTGATCTACGCCATGACCGGCGGCCAGACTGCGCCCACAACTCCAGATCACGCCACCACCTCCACCAACCCCTACGGCACCTTCGAGCCTGCCTTCAACCTGCCGCACCTGGTGGAAGCGGCCGGCGCTGTATACGTCGCCCGCTGGACCACATTTCACGTCCGCCAGTTGGCGCGCTCCATCGGCGAAGCCTTCCAGAAGAAAGGGTTTTCCTTCATCGAAGTCATCTCGCCCTGTCCCACGCTCTACCAGCGCCGCAATAAGCTCGGTGATTCGCTCGACACCATGAAGTATTACAAGGAGAAAAGCAAAATTCGCCACGGCGCGCCGACCAGTGAAGTTGGCCTGACGATGACAGGGGAAATCATCGTCGGCAAATTCGTCGACTGCGACCGTCCCGATTATCAATCCATGATGCGCGCCCAGTTCAGAAACTCGTTGGGTGAACAATTTGTAGACCTTCAGCTTCCTTACGCAAAAGAAGCACACGAAGCGGAGACCGTATGCAGCTAACTGAGATTCGTATTGCCGGCTTCGGTGGGCAGGGAGTTATTCTCTCGGCCATGGTGTTGGGTAAGGCCGCCTCGATCTTCCAGCACGGCTACGCAACCGTTACGCAGAATTTCGGGCCCGAGGCGCGCGGCGGCGCATGCAGCGCTCAACTTATCTTGTCCGATACCCCGGTGCTCTATCCCTACGTGACGCAGCCGGACATTCTAATCGTAATGTCGCAAGAGGCCTATACGCGTTTCGGTCCCGAATTGAAAGACGGCGGCATCTTGATCGTGGAACAGGATCTGGTGCGCGTTTCGGAGTTGGATAGGAAAAAAGAGATCAAGGTCTACAGCGTGCCCGCAACCCGCATCGCCGAAGAACTCGGCAAGAAGATGGTCTTAAATTCGGTAATGGTCGGATTTTTCACCGCCCTCACCCACTTGTTGGACCTCGAAGCGGTCAGAAAGGCTGTTTCGAGCTCCGTTCCCGCAACCTTCCGCGAATTGAACCTCAAAGCCTTTCAAAAAGGCTTTGAACGCGGTACTGAAGCGTTGGCCGAGTCTCCCAACGAAGCTGGCGAGCTATTGGAACTTCAGTACCAGGCAGAGTGAAGGCGGTTACGGCCGTTAAATCCAACTGCTCGTCCACAGACCAAGCTTGCATCCCGGGACCGGAACCGGAAGTCCATGCCCGCTAACTGAAATTTTAATTCTCTCTTATTGGAATTCCCCGCCGTCCGAGACTACACTGGCCTGTAGTTTTCGGCCGGGGCTCAGCAGACGTCAGAAAAGTGCTCTTAAACTCGTAAACTCGGCAAGGACAAATCTTCTGGAACCGCAAGCGCATTCTGCGGCACAAGCATCCGCCCCCGCCCCCGCCCCTGCCTACGAACGGTACGGGCTGGATGCGCTCTTCAATCCCCGCTCCGTCGCCGTCATCGGAGCCACCGATCGTCCCGAGACGGTAGGCCGCACCGTCCTGCACAATCTCCTCCGTCCGCAGTTCCACGGAAAAGTCTATCCAGTGAATCCGCAGCACGCCGAAATCCTGGGCGTGAAGGCATACAAGAGCGTGCGCGACATTCCGGCGCGAATTGATCTGGCAGTCGTCGCGACCCCCGCGCAAAGCATTCCTGGACTAATCGGCGACTGCGTGGACGCTGGCGTGAGGGCCACCGTCGTTATCTCCGCCGGATTCCGCGAGCGCGGCGCCGAAGGCGCAGCTCTCGAACAGAAAATTCGCGCGCAGCTCGATCGCGGGCAGATGCCGCTGATCGGGCCGAACTGCCTCGGCATCATGAGTCCCGCGGTCGGCCTGAACGCGACCTTTGCCAAAGATCTTCCCAAACCAGGCAGCGTCGCCTTCCTCAGCCAAAGCGGCGCGCTGCTCACCGCGATTCTCGATTGGAGCGAGCGCGAGCAGGTCGGCTACAGCGCCATCGTCTCCACGGGATCGATGCTCGACGTGGGCTGGGGAGATCTCATTTATCACTTCGGCGACGATCCCCACACGAAGAGCATTCTGATTTACATGGAGTCGGTGGGCGATGCGCGGTCATTTCTTTCCGCAGCCCGCGAAGTCGCGCTCAGCAAGCCGATCATCGTCATCAAAGTCGGACGCTCGGAAGCCGCCTCGCGAGCCGCGGCCTCCCACACCGGAGCGCTCACCGGCAGCGACGAGGTTCTCGAAGCCGCCTTCAGCCGCTGCGGCGTTCTGCGCGTGCACAACATCGCCGACCTCTTTTACATGGCGGAGACGCTGAGCAAGCAGCCCCGTCCCATCGGCCCTCGGCTCACCGTTCTAACTAACGCCGGCGGCCCAGGCGTGCTTGCTACGGATTCGCTGGTAGCCAACGGCTGCGAACTCGCGGTTCTATCCGACGAAAGCATGCAAGCGTTAAATTCCTTCCTCCCGCCGCACTGGAGTCACAACAATCCTGTCGATGTCCTCGGCGACGCCGATTCCGAGCGCTACGCCAAAGCTATCGAGATTACATCGAAAGATCCGAACAGCGATGGACTGCTAGCCATTGTTTGTCCGCAAGGCATGACCAATCCCTCCGATATCGCCGACCGCCTCAAGAACTACGCCACCTCGACCGGCAAACCGCTGCTGGCGTGCTGGATGGGCGGAGTGAGCACGGCCGAGGGCGTGAAGATTCTTAACAGTTCCGGAATCCCGACTTTTCCTTTTCCCGACACCGCCGCCCGTGCCTTCAGCTACATGTGGCGCTACACCTACAATCTCCGCGGTCTTTACGAGACGCCGAACCTGGCCGAAGGCCCCGAACTCGGCGACGCAGCCCGCGACGGCGTGCGGCAGATCATCGGTAACACGCGCTCGAGCGGCCGCACCCTGCTAAATGAATTCGAATCCAAGCAGCTTTTGTCTTTCTATGGCATACCCACTGTGGAAACCCGGATCGCTCGCAGCGAAAACGAGGCGGTCAGCCGTGCGCGTGAGATCGGTTTCCCAGTCGTATTAAAGATCTTCTCCGAAACATTAACGCACAAAACGGATGTTGGCGGAGTCAAGCTGAATCTTATTGACGAAGATGCCGTTCGAGCAGCATATCGGTCGATCCAGTCCTCCGTCGCGCAAAAAGCCCAGGCCAGCGACTTCGGCGGCGTGACCGTACAGCCGATGATAAAGCTAGACGGCTACGAGCTGATTCTTGGCAGCAGCATCGATCCGCAGTTCGGGCCGGTGTTGCTATTCGGCTCCGGCGGGCAGCTGGTCGAGGTTTACAAGGATCGTGCGCTCGGTCTTCCGCCGCTGAATACCACGTTAGCTCATCGCATGATGGAGCAGACCCACATTTTTCGCGCCTTCAAAGGCGTGCGTGGAAGAAAACCGATCGGCTTGCCCGCGCTCGAAAGCTTGCTCGTTCGTTTCGGTCAACTGGTAGTCGAGCAGCCGTGGATTTCGGAGATCGACATCAATCCGCTGCTTGCTTCACCGGAACGTTTACTGGTCCTCGATGCCCGAGTCGTGCTGCACGGCCAAAATGTGCCAGAGAATCGACTGCCGCAGCCTGCGATCCGTCCATATCCATCGCAATACGTTTGGCAGTGGAAGATGAAAAACGGAACCGATGTGACGATTCGTCCCATCCGTCCCGAGGACGAACCATTGATGGTGAAATTTCATGGCATGCTTTCCGAGCGCACCGTCTACCTGCGTTATTTTTCTCCCCTCAGCCTGCGCCGCCGCGTCGAACATGATCGCCTGCTGCGCATCTGCTTCGGGGGATACGACCGCGAAATGGTGTTGGTCGCCGACGGCAAAGATCCGCAATCGAATGAGCATCGGATATTAGGCGTGGGCCGGCTGAACAAGCTGCGCGGCGGACGCAACGAAGGCGAAGTGGCCGTGCTGGTGGCCGATCAATATCAGAATCAAGGGCTGGGAAGGGAACTCGTCCGCCGCTGCCTCCAGATCGCCCGCGAAGAAAAACTGGCGCGCGTCGTCGCCGAGTTGCTGCACGACAACATAGGCATGCAAAGAATTTTTAAGCACTTCGGTTTTACCTTCGGTCCGGTTGAAGAGTCGGAATCCTTCACCGCATCTCTCACGCTGTGAAGTTCATGAGTCTTACCATTTAGGAAAGTGCAGGCACGGGTATGGACGCATTACTCTTACATCGGCTTCATTTCGCATTTACCGTCACGTTTCACTATCTCTTTCCACAATTGACCATGGGACTGGCGCTGCTCATTGTCGCGCTCAAGACCCTCGCCATTCGCCAGCGCGACGAGCGCTACAACCAAGCCGCCCGTTTCTGGGCGAGAATTTTCGCCGTCAATTTCCTGCTCGGCGTCGTCTCGGGCATCCCCATGGAATTCCAGTTCGGTACGAACTGGTCGCAGTTCGCGCGAACTACAGGCGGCGTAATCGGGCAGCCTCTCGCCATGGAGGGCGTGTTCTCGTTCTTTCTCGAATCGGCTTTTCTCGGGCTCTTCCTCTTCGGCGAAAAGCGCTTGTCCGCGTGGGGGCACTGGGCCGCCGCGTTTCTAGTCTTCGTCGGCTCCTGGATTTCCGGATTCTTCATCATCGTCACCAACGCCTGGATGCAGCATCCCGTCGCCTACCGCATTCTTCCCAACGGAGTGTACGAAGTCACCAGCTTCTGGGGACTTCTAACCAATCCCTGGGCGCTGCTGCAGTACGCGCACAATATGTCCGGCGCGGTCATCACCGGCGCGTTCGTCATGTCTTCGGTGGGAGCGCTGTACCTGCTCGAAAACCGCTTCTCCGAGTACGGAAAAATCTTCTTGCGCGTCGGCGTGACCGCCGGCGTGATCGCCTCTATCGCGCAAATCTTTCCAACCGGCGATCTGCACGGCCGTTACATGGCGAAGCATCAGCCTGCCTCGGTTGCGGCCATGGAAGGTTTGTTCAGCTCGCAGAAAGGCGCGCCCATTGTGCTCATCGGTCAGCCCGATGAATTGACGCAGCACATCGATAATCCCATCGTAGTGAACGATGTGCTGAGCTTCCTGATTTACGGCACCACCAAAGCCGAAGTCGAGGGACTGGATCGAACTCCGCGCGAAAACTGGCCCGCGCCGTTGCCTTTATTGTTTTACAGCTATCACATCATGGCCGGCCTGGGAACTTACTTCGTTCTGCTCATGGTAGTCTCCGCATTCCTGCTCTGGCGGGGCACACTTTTCCAGACCCGCTGGGCGCTTTGGCCCCTGATGTTGAGTTTTCCGCTGCCTTACATCGCCAACACCGCGGGATGGATGACCGCCGAAATCGGCCGCCAGCCTTGGGTGGTTTACGGACTCATCCGCGTTACACAAGGTTATTCGAAATATGTTTCCGCCGGAAACGGCCTGTTCACGCTGCTTGGATTCATGGGAATGTACACCATCCTTTCCATTCTTTTTGTGATTCTGGTGTATCGCATCATCGATCACGGACCGGTTGTTGAGGGGAGAATCCCCGAACCGGAAGCCGCGTCTGTTCTGGCTTGAGATTCTCTTAGGAGCGAACCATGGGATTCATATGGTTTTGGCTGGTAGCAATCATGATCGTGGGTTATGTCGTGCTCGACGGCTTCGACTTGGGCGTAGGCATTCTGCATGTATTTCTCGCGCGCACGGAACAAGAGCGGCAGACGGCGATCCACAGCATTGGCCCGGTCTGGGATGGCAATGAAGTTTGGCTACTGGCCGGAGGAGGCACGCTCTACTTTGCGTTCCCGCTCCTGTACGCATCGGCCTTCAGCGGATTCTATCTCGCCTTGATGATCGTGCTCTGGCTGCTGATCATGCGCGGCGCCGCCATCGAACTGCGCATGAAGATTGAAGCCGGCGTATGGAGGAGTTTCTTCGACGGCGTATTCTTCATTTCCAGCGCATTGCTCGCCATTTTCTACGGTGCGGCGCTAGCCAACGTAATCCGGGGCGTGCCCTTACAAGCTGACGGTTATTTCTTTCTGCCGCTCTGGACCAACTGGACCATCGGTGCTCATCCAGGAATTCTCGATTGGTATACCGTTATTGGCGGGCTGTTGGCACTGGTTGCGTTGGCGCTCCACGGTGCTCTCTATCTTGCCGTGAAAACCGAAAGCGAACTGCAACAGAGCGCGCGTGCCGCCGCGGCCCGGCTATGGGTGGTACTTCTGGCCTTGACCCTCGTGAGCTTGCCCGCGTCGATCATTGCCCGCCCCGATGCGCTCACGAATTACAAGAGCTATCCCATCGCCTTCGCGATTCCAGTCGTGGTTTTGCTATCGCTGCTGGGGATAATTTTCTTCACCCGCAAAGCGGCCGATCGCAACGCCTTCGCCTGCTCCTGTATCTATCTAAGCGTCATGCTGGTTGGCGCAGCCGTCGCTTTGTATCCCCGCTTGCTGCCCGCGACCACAGACTCAATCTACGACATTACGATTGCGAAAGCGCTCTCCGGCCCGCACACGCTCCGTGTGGGATTAATCTGGTGGACCTTCGGAATGCTGCTGGCGGTGGGTTACTTCGTATTTGTCTATCGCATGTTTCGAGGCAAAGTTTCGCTGGGCGCAGGCGGCTACGAGCACTGAGAGCGCAAGAACGCACAAATGGTTGTCATTTGAGCGGAGGAATAGGGAGCGTAGCGGCCCATTCCGCAGTCGAAAACCCGCCCTGAGCGAAGTCGAAGGGCATCCCTCCCACTCGCCGTTCTCTACGACGCCGCCGTCTTTCCCTGCCTCGCCCCCTCAGCCTCAATACGCGCAATCTGCTTCCGCAACCACGCCGCGAGCGCCTCCTCCAGCTTCTCCTGCGTGCCGTAGCCGTAGAAGGAGTTTACCGTCTCTCCGCTCGCCGTAAGCGGAATGAAGCGGCAGGGAACGATCTCCTCCTGCCGTTCTTTGGGAACGAATTGCATTAGCAGGCACTCGTTGCAAGGATGCGGCCGCGCCGACTCGTCAAAGTTCAGGCAGGTAGGAGAATCCTCAAAAATGTAAGGAGGCCGCCAGGGCGTCCGTGGTGAACGCCCGTATCCACCGTCCTCGATGAATTTCAGCTCGAACTTGAGTGCTTCCAGAACATCCCGCTGATCTTGGGCCATAGCACACCTCTTACAGCGTAGCTTCGCACGGTATGTCCGCCGACGCCGTAATTCCCCTCACATCCTCCAGTGACCCGCGTCACACGCATTTCACCTCGGTCATCCTGCCTAGTCGAAGGATCCCGGTCGCACTGCTCCGCCGCCATAAAATGAACGCGCAATTTGTTGCAACTAATTTACTAGTTGACCATCTGATACTTTGTACGTCCAATGTAAGGAAGGAAGGGACCGCGTGCCACCCCGGAAATCGGCAACGTTGACCGAAGCTGAGTTACGGCTCATGGAAGTGCTTTGGGATAGGGGCCCTGCGACTGTTCAACAGGTGCAGGATGGCTTGTCCGAGGAAGCCCCTTTGGCTTACAACTCCGTGCTGACCACGATCCGCATCCTCGAGAAAAAAGGCTACGTGAAGCACGAAAAAGACGGCCGCGCCTTCGTTTATTCCCCATTGATTGAACGCAAAGAGGCGACTCGTTCCGAGATTCGCCGACTTGTAAGCCGGTTCTTTGGCGATTCTCAGGAATTGTTGGTCTTAAATATCCTCGAAGATCGAGGCGTAGGCGCGGCAGAACTCGACCGCCTGCGAAAGATGTTGCAGGAAAGGGAGTAGCAAAGCACCAAGATAGCGAGAAATCGATGATATCCGTGGAACATTGGCAAAGCGCAGCGGAGGTGCTGGTCGGCGGAATGCTGAACGGCATCGCGGAAGGTCTGATCATTGCACTCTGTGGCTGGCTGCTGTTGCGACTCATGCGGCGCCAGAACTCGAGCACACGCTTCGGAGTTTTGTTCTCCACTTTAGCGGCAGTTGCCGCTCTCCCAATCATCCATGGCGCGTTCTCAAACGGCGGCCCAGGAAGCACTGCACAGTTCGCTTTTCAGCTGCCCGCGTCCTGGGCGATCGATATCTTTCTAGTCTGGGCATCGATCGCGGCGGCGGGCTTGGCGAAAATCGCTCTCGGATTCTTGCAGCTTCACAATCTACGTCGAAGCTGCGCTCCCCTGAATGCCGGCGATCTGCAACTTGATCTGAGCCGCACGCTAGCTTTAGGCCGCTTCCCCCGCCGCGTACAGATTTGCGCGTCCGATAAAGTCAGAGTTCCAGCCGCGATTGGCTTTATGAAACCCGCGATCGTAATTCCCACCTGGGCGCTGAAAGAACTTACGCCGGCAGAGCTCAACGCCGTTGTCCTCCACGAACTGGCCCACTTACGTCGTTGGGACGATTGGACCAATCTCGCGCAAAAAATCGTAAGCGCGCTTCTATTCTTCCATCCCGCGGTTTGGTGGATCGGCCGTGGCCTGGCGCGCGAGCGTGAGATGGCCTGCGACGATTTCGTTCTCGCCGCAACTTCCGATCATCGCGGCTACGCGCAGTGCTTGGTTTCCGTAGCGGAAAAAACCTTTCTGCGCCGCAGCTTGGCTCTGGCTCAAGCCATGGCGGAACGCATGCAACTTACAGCCCAGCGTGTAGCCCGCATCCTTCAAGGGGCTCGTAGCGCCGAGAAGCCGGTGACCACAAAAGTGTGGAAACCCGGGCTAGCACTAGTGACCGCAGTCTCAGCAGTGTGCCTCGTCTGCCTCGTGCACGAACCGAACTTCGTTGCCTTCGACAATGGCAATTCGGATGAAGCAGCCATCGCTGATACCGCTCATCAGTTCAACGCGAAACTCATTCCCGCGACGTTCACCGTGCACAACGGCGCGAGCGACGCTATAAGTGGCTTCGGGAAGGGCACGACCTCCAATCGTGCCGCTCAAGCCCAGAAATTACGCGGGCTTCAGCCCCCGCCGGCAGTTCATGCGTCAGCAGTGCAGGTCGTGGCACATGCACAGCATGCGCCGCTGCACCTGATGAATGCCAATGCTCCCGTTGCCCACCCAACGGCTCCGCACACCGTTTTAGTGATCATGCAAAGCAACGAGGTAGACGCCTACGGCCACATCTGGAGCGTCAGCGTATGGCAGTTGACCGTCTATCATCCCTCGTCCGATCAGGGCATCCGGAAAGGAGTTCCGCCGAAGTCGACATAAGACGAACGCACGCGTTCAAATTTTTTTGCTCTCAGAAACTAAATATTTAGTAGTTAGACATCACGATCCAACTCAAGGAGAAAACACGAACATGAAAACCTGGCTAAGAAATAACCTATTGACCCGCCGCTTGATGGTTCCTGCATTGGCCATCATCATGGCGCTGTCATTAGGCACTTACGAAATCACCAAACCGGCCTACGCCAAGGGAGCCGCAGTCTCTCCCACGGCCGAGCCGCTCGACACCAACAGTGTCAGCGCGTTGCTCTCACTCGATCAGGCAATGGAAACGCTGGCCGCGCGCGTCACGCCCGCAGTAGTAAATGTTGCCGTGACCTCGCGCGCAAAACAACAAATGACGGACGACCAGATGCAGCAGCAACTTCCTCAAGACCTGCCGCCGATGTTCGCGCCGTTTTTCAACCACCAGTTCCACCAGCAGCCGCAGATTGAACACGGCATTGGCAGCGGCGTGCTGATATCTCCCGACGGCTACATCGTCACCAACAATCACGTGATCGATGGCGCGGTCGACATTCGCGTAACGCTGAAAGACCGCCGCATTCTTCCCGCCAAGCTGATCGGCGCCGACAAACTCACCGATCTCGCGGTGATCAAAGTCAATGCGACGGATCTTCCCAACGCTCCCTGGGGCGACTCAACCCAGTTGCGTCCGGGAGAAACCGTTCTAGCTTTCGGCAATCCGTTCGGTTTTAACTTCACGGTTACGCGTGGCATCGTAAGCGCGCTGAATCGTCCCAATCCGTTCAATCAAAACCGCAGAGCCCCGGGCAGCTTCATTCAAACCGATGCAGCCATCAATCCCGGCAACTCCGGCGGGCCGCTGGTCGATGCCCGTGGTGAAGTGATGGGAATCAATACGTTCCTGGTTTCTTCATCGGACAGCTTTTCCGGCATGGGCTTCGCGATTCCAACTCAAATCGTGCGTCCCACAGTCGAAGCTCTCATCCGTGACGGTAAAGTTCGCCACGGCTACATGGGAATCGGCATCAGCGACGTGACTCCCGACAACGCCAAGTTCTTCCACGTGGAGAACAACGAAGGCGCGGTGGTCACGCAGGTCGAAGACGGCTCTCCCGCCTCGAAAGCTGGATTGAAGGTGGGCGATGTAATCGTGAAGGTCAACGGCGAAACGGTCAGTGACGCCAGCCAGCTTCAAATCGAAGTCGGACAAAAACAGCCCGGCGCGACTCTCAAGCTGGAAGTGCTGCGTGACGGCAAGGGCGAAACCATTCCCGTCACGCTGGAAGAAATGGGCAGCCGCGACGAAGGCATAAAAGAAGCTTCGAACGGCGACAAGCCACGCTGGGGTATCGGCCTGCAAGACCTGACACCCGATATGCGCCAGCAAATCCAGGCGTCAAGCGACCTGCACGGAGCCGTGATCGCACAAGTGCAACCCGGCAGCCCTGCCGACAACGCCGGTCTGCAACGCGGAGACGTGATCACGGAAGTCGATCGCAAGCCCGTTCGCAGCGCCGAGGACGTGCAGAAAGCGCTGTCCGCAGTCCCGAAAGGCCAAGACGCGCTTGTGCTCGTTTGGTCCAACGGAGGAAGCACTTTCCGCGTGTTGCATTCAGCCGAAGCGGCACCGGGAATGTAAGAGTCACAAAGTTTGTAAAGAAATCGCCGTGGAAAATGGTTCCACGGCGTTTTTTTTCGGAAGCACAACTCGATCTTGTCATTCCGAACACGCGCGGAGCGCGGGTGAGAGCCTGCCCTGAGCGACTGAGCGGAGCGAAGGAGTCGAACGGGAACCTGCTATCAGACTGCGCCGCCACGATCCTAATAATTCCACCGTCGCTCCTGACCGGCTCCCTCCGCGACCGCCGAATGTTATCCTAGTAACGACCTTTCCAACGGAAACTATCCTCTCCATGCTCAGTTCAAACCCTCAAAACGAAGACGCGCCAATTTCTCAATCAACCTCTGAAACCGAATCCTTCGGCGATCTCCTCTCGCAATACGAAAAAAGTCACAAGCAGGAACGTGAAGATGGCAGCAAACAACTCAGAGGAACGGTGATCGCCATCTCCGCCGATTCGGTTTACGTTGATATCGGTTTCAAGAGCGAAGGCATCATGCCGCTGGCGGACTTTCAAGCCGCCGGCGAAACCGTAAAGAAAGGCGATCGCTTCCCGGTCTCAATCAAAGGCCGCGATGCCGAAGGCTATTACCAACTCACGCGCGCGAAAGTCGAGCGGCCGAAAGACTGGGCCACGCTGGAAAAAGCCTTTGCCGACAAGGCCACCATCGTGGGCACCGTAACCGGCGTAATCAAAGGCGGCCTCAGCGTAGATGTCGGCGTGCGCGCCTTCATGCCGACTTCGCGCAGCGGCATTCGCGACGCCAACGAGATGGTGAAGCTCGTCGATCAGGAAATCCTTTGCCGCATCATCAAGCTCGATGTTGCAGATGAAGACGTAGTAGTCGACCGCCGCGCGGTTCTCGAAGAGCAGGAGCGTTCCGCGAAAGATCGCCGTTACTCCGAGATGAAAGAAGGCGACACGATGAGCGGCACTGTCCGCAGCCTCACCGACTACGGAGCCTTCGTCGATCTCGGCGGAGTCGATGGCCTTCTGCACGTTAGCGACATCTCCTGGAGCCGCGTCCACAAGCCATCCGATGTTCTGGCGGCGGGTCAATCCCTTGATGTGAAGGTATTGAAGATTTCGATGGAAGGCGACAAGCGCCGTATTTCCGTAGGCATGAAGCAATTGCTGCCGCATCCCTGGGACGCGGTTGCGGAGAAGTACAAACTGGGCGAGCGCGTTCGTGGCACAGTAACTCGCGTTGCAGATTTCGGCGCGTTCGTAGAACTCGATCCTGGAATCGAAGGCCTGATCCATGTTTCCGAGATGTCCTGGGGAAAAAAGCTGCGCAGCGCCAGCACTATCGTGAAACCGGGAGAGACAGTCGATGCGGTGATTCTCGGCTTGAATGTCGCCGAGCACCGAATGTCGTTAGGCTTGAAGCAAGCGCTTGGAGATCCGTGGGCCGATGCCGCGCAGAAGTACGCTGTAGGATCCGTAGTTGAGGGTCCGGTTGTCAGTATTCAGAAATTCGGCACGTTCGTGCAACTCGCCGAAGGCGTGGAAGGCATGATTCACATCGGCGACATGAGCGCCGAAAAGCGCATCAATCACCCCCAGGAAGTGGTTAAGCTCGGCCAGCTCGTGAAAGCGCAGGTGCTGGCTGTTGATACGGAAAAGCGCCAGATGCGCCTGGGCATGAAACAACTCGTGCCCACCGGTCTGGACGAATATCTTGCCGAGCACAAAACCGGCGATGTAGTCAGCGGCCGCATCATGGAAGTTTCAACCGGAATCGCTCAAGTGGAGTTGGGAGAAGGCATTCGCGCTACCTGCCGCGCCGATTCGTCGAAAGCCGTAGCTCAAGCGGCAGCCGAGTCATCATCCACTCACCCGGCGAAACCGGACTTGTCGTCCCTCGGTTCGATGTTGGAAGCTCGTTGGAAAAGCGGAAGCGCGGCCGCTACCTCCAAACCAGAATCTCTTCGTGCCGGACAGATTCTAAAGTTCCGCATCCTGAAGCTAGATCCAGCCACCAAGAAGATCGAACTTGCACTGGCCTAGGCCGACCTCTATTATTTTTTCGCTGGGAAGGAAGGAAACCCTGTCATGCTGAGCGAAAGCCGGAACGACCGAAGGGAGTTCCGGCGCAGTCGAAGCATCTCTACCCGCTTGGGCACTCTGCCCGCTCAAGCCGACGACGCTCAGTCCCTCTCCCGCCCGCGCCCTTCTTCCATAGCCTCTCGGCCCAGCATCCCGGATGCCCCGCTGGCCGACGTCTCATCCTTCTTCTTCTGCCAGTCCGACTCCGCCAGCACGGTAATCGCTTCCAATTTCTTCTTCTTCAATCCAGCGTTAATCGTGCCCAATTCTTTCTGAGTTGTTTTCTGAAAGTCGTCAATCACATCCTGCAACTCATGCCCCAGCGATTCCGTCCGCGCGACCTGATAATCCGTAGGCTTGCCGTCGTATCCGGTCACCGCGCCGTAAAGTTGCCCAAGATGTTCGCGGATCCGCTCCTCACCCGTAATCATGCCACCCTCCTTCGTGGCGACGATCTTTGAACGCAGTGCATCGCAATCGGCGGCAAGTTGCTTTAGCTCTTTGTCCAAGGCGTCTTTCTCGTTAAGCTTTGCCGCCCTCGCATTCGCCGCATCCCGCACGCCTTCGATGGCGCTGACCCCGTAGGTCATGTGCTCGAGCTCCCCATACAACTTCATCGAAAGATCGAACTGCGCCCGCCGTTCATCGATTCCATACTTGGCCCGCGGATCGATTCCAACGTTCAGTTGCTCGGTATAAGTCTGGTCGCCCTTCGTCAGCTTCACCGTGTAAATTCCCGGCAGTACCCGCGGTCCTTGAGCAGCCTCGAACAGCGCCGAGGCCGCGGGCGCCACCGCAGGCGGTTTCATGTGCATCGACCAGCTGGCGCGATTCAACCCGCGATGTTTGCTGCCCGCGACCGTATCAACCAGCTTGCCATCCTGATCGAAGATTTCGATCTTCAGATCGCCAAAGATGTGCCGGCCTTTCTGATAGTAAGTAATCTGCGCATCCCCGGGACGGCTCCGCCCATGGAAGGTTTCGTCGCCCTCCGGCCATCCGCCGAATACTTCGAAGTACTGTACCGTAGGCCTTCCCTGCAGGAACGTTGCATCCTTCGCCATTACCTCGGGCGTCAGTGCACGGAGAGGCGAGATGTCATCGATGATCCAAATACCGCGGCCATGCGTGGCCAGCACCAAATCGGACTCCCGCGCCTGCACTGCCATGTCATCCACCGGCGCCGCCGGGAAGTCATTTCCCTTATACTGCGCCCAGCGTTGTCCGCCATCCACCGAAATCCACAATCCAAGC
>Ga0187781_10002442_pt1 | contig 14164 bp, 13 predicted proteins | sample 0715_SJ02_MP02_2_FD_132447 | JGI IMG/M metagenome (GOLD analysis project Ga0187781, IMG submission 132447) | Tropical peat soil microbial communities from peatlands in Department of Meta, Colombia - 0715_SJ02_MP02_20_MG | ecosystem: Environmental > Terrestrial > Soil > Wetlands > Peat | place...
CGCTAGCGCGCTGTCCGCTCGCACGGAATCGCGCGAGCGATAAGAAATCGCTCAAAATCAAAAAGCTGGAGCAAATTCTGATCGCAAAAGTCTGTCAACTTTTGCGGAATTTGCTCTGAGCTCGATCAGGGTCCGTCATGAACATGCGCCTCAAGCTTCTCGCCTCCTTGCTTGCCCTCTTCTGCGCCGCGCCGGCGGTCGCGGAAAGCGGCCTTCGCGATCAAGCCAAGGGACTGTTCGAGCCGATTCCCCATGAGCCGCCGGCGCTGCCCGGCGAGACGGCGACGCCGGAGAAGCTCGCGCTCGGCAAAATGCTCTATTTCGAGCCGCGCATTTCCGACAACCACGACTTCAGCTGCAGCACTTGCCACAACATCAGCCTGGGCGGCGGCGACGCCCGCTCGTCCGAGATCGGACACGAGGGCCAGCTCGCCGGGCGCAAGACGCTGACGGTTTTGAACGCCGTGTTCAACAAGTCGCAATTCTACGACGGCCGCGCGTCGGGACTGAAAGACCAAGTGGAGCGCTCGGTCATGGCGTTTCCGGGAGCAAAGCTCAAGACCCGCGGCGGACCGACCATCTTCAACCCCGCGGCGGAGAGCGCCGCCAGGCAGCGCGCCGTCGAAGAGCTCAAAGGCATTCCCGGCTATGCCGAGGCGTTCAGGAAGGCGTTCCCGGACGCGGCCGATCCGATCGCCTACGACAATGTGAGCCGGGCGATCGCGCTGTTCGAGACGACGCTGATCACGCCGGACTCGCCCTTCGACCTCTGGCTCAAAGGGGACGACGAGGCGCTCTCGGACGCGCAGAAGCGCGGGCTGAAGCTCTTCGTCGACAAGGGCTGCGCGACCTGCCACAGCGGCGTCAATCTCGGCGGCGCCTCTTTCGCGCAATTCGGCGTCGCAAAGAGCCCGGGCCGCGAGATCCTGCCCGAGGACGACTGGGGCCGCTTCGCGGTGACGAAGAACGTCGCCGACAAATTCGTGTTCAAGGTGCAGCAGCTGCGCAATGTGGAGCTCAACGCGCCTTACTTCCACAGCGGCAAGGTTTGGGATCTGAAGCAGGCCGTGGCGATCATGGCCGAATCGCAGCTCGGCCTGAAGCTCGCCGACGCCGAAGCCGCCGACATCGAGCAGTTCCTGCTCTCCCTGACCGGCAAGCAGCCGCAGGTCGTGCTGCCGATCCTGCCGCCGGCGGTCGCGACTACGCCGCGGCCCGCGCCGTGACGGCGCAGGAAGCGTCGTGAGCGAAGCTTTCGCAGAGGCCGGCGCCAGGGGGCAAAAGCGCCGCGCGACAAGGCGGGGATCGCGCAACTCCAATTCGGCCGCCGCCTTCTTTGTGTCCCTCGTGCCTTTGTGGTGACTTTCAACCACGAGGACACGAAGGTCGCGAAGAATTGCCGCTTCACATGCCTCAGTATTTCGCGACCACCGGCGCCGGAGCGCCGAGATTGAAGTGATAGTTCAAGCCCGCGCGCACGATGTGGCCGTTGAAGCGCTCGCTGACGTTCGTCCCCAGGGCGTAAAAGACGCCGGGCGGAAAACCGCCTGCGGCGGCGCCCGGAAAGTAGCCCCCTGGACCTGTGATGGGCGCAGCAAGCGCGCCGGCGCCAAAATTGATTTGACCGAGATCGTAATAGAGGTATTCGATTTTTGCGCTCCAGTTCGGCAGGAACATCCATTCCGCTCCAGCGCCGACCGTCCAGCCGACCCTCGTGTCGGAGAAGGCGCTGCTCGTAAAGTAAGCGCCGGCGATGCCGCCCTGCCCTGGAAAAAACACGCCATCCACCGGCCCGCTGATGTTTTGAAGGATGCTGGCGCTTGACGAGACACCGCCGTAGGCAAGGCCGCCCGAGACGAAGGCGAGCAAGGTGGGCGTCACGAGATAGCCGAGACGTCCGCGGACAGTGCCGAGGTAATTCAGGCTCTTGCTGACGCTCACGCTCGTGGCGAGCGTGTTGCCGGCGCCCCATGTCAGGGAGGGGTTCAGGCCAAGCGCGTTGCTCGAGGCGCCTGTTGCGCCGCCCGTCACGCCCTGGATGTCGGCTTCGAGCCCGGCCAAAAACGCGGGAGAGAATTGATAATTATAGCCGATCTGGCCGCCACCGATAAATCCGCCGGGATTGAGGCTTTGCACGCCGCCAAGTCCCGCGCTCGCCGTGGCGGCGGCTGCGCCCGGAAGCGGCCCGAGTCCAGTCGTGAAGGCCGGTATCGGCGCCAGGAAAAACGGCGAGCCGGCGACCGTCGCCGAATCGCCGCCGCCGAACACTCCGCCCGCATTCAGACCCACATAGAACCCCGTCCACAGCGGCGGCGGGGGCGGCGGCGGGAGATAGGCCGGCGCCTTGCGCGAGGGCAGATCGGCCGCGAAAGCCGAACCCGCTCCGAGAGCCAAGGCCGCAGCGGCGAGGGCGGTGAAATTCTTTCTCATCGATAGACCCCTCGTTTCGAATCCTGCCGCGACAGGTGAGGGGCAGTATGGCGAAGCTCGTTCGGCTTGGCTTGGACTATTCGGAACTGCGTTCCGAGAAAGCGCAGCGGGGGTTAGAATTTTCCAGCGTGTTGCCTAAAAGACACAGCTCGTCGCGGTGGCGCCTTCTCCCGCAAAGCGGGAGAAGCTGCGACGCGCCTCGTCGCCGCCCTGTTTTCCGGACGGCGCCTCTACTGCGTCAGAAGTTGATCCGCGACGCAGAAGCCCCGTCACTGCGGCCGGGAGCTTGCGCGGCGGGAAGCAATCCAGGAGTTGAGGGCGCAACGGAGAACGTCGCGCCGCCGACGCCCGGGCATCCCGCGGCCTGCGCTGGCGCGGCCCCTGGATTGCTTCGCTTCGCTCGCAATGACAACCTTCGCGACGTCCGGGAGGGTCCCTCAGTATTTCGCGAGAACCGGCGCCGGAGCGCCGAGATTGAAGTGATAGTTCACGCCCACGCGGACGATATGGCCGTTGAAGCGCGTGGAGGTCGTGACGCCATTGAGGAACAAGGGCGCTCCCGTGCCGGTGAGAAAGCTGCCCGTTACCCCGCTCGAATAGGAGACCGTGCCGAGGTCGCAATAGAGGTATTCGACCTTGGCGCTCCAGTTCGGCATGAACATCCATTCGACGCCGCCGCCGGCCGTCCAGCCGACACGGGTGTCCGAATAGCTGCCGGCCGCGCCCCAGGCTTGGCCGGTGGGGCCGGTAAACGCGGAGAAGCCCTGGAGGACGCTGGTGCTGGAGCTCACGCCGCCGTAAGCGAGACCGCCAGTGCCGTAGAGCAGCAGGGTCGGGGTGACGAGAAAGCCGAGGCGACCGCGCACCGTGCCGAGATAGTCGAGTTGCCGTGTGGCCTGCGTGGCGCTGAAAACGTTGAAACCCGGCCCAACAAGGGGCATCGGGGCGGCGCCAAAGGCCGAAACGGAGCTGTTCGAACCGGCGATTCCCTGAATATCAGCCTCGATGCCGACGAGGAACGCATTCAGGCCGGCCGAGCCGAGCTGATAGTTGTAGCCGACCTGACCGCCGCCGATGAAGCCGCCGTTGTTGGTCGAGAGGGGACCGAAGGTTCCCGCGGCCGAGGCGGCAAGCGCGGAGGATTGGGCAAGGGCCGGCGCAGGGAAAGGGGTCGCGTAAAGCGCGCCGTTGCCGACAGTGACGCCGTCGTCGGCGCCAAAAGTGCCGCCGGCGTTCAGACCTGCATAGAAGCCGGTCCACGGCGGCGGCGGCGGCGGGAGGTAGGCCGGCGCTTTGCGCGACGGCAGATCGGCCGCGACAGCCGAACCGACGCCGAGAGCCAAGGCCGCAGCGGCGATCGCGGTGAAATTCTTTCTCATCGATGGACCCTCGTTTCGAATCCTGCAGCGACAGGTGAGGGTCAGCATGACGGAGTTCGTCCGGCTTGGCTTGGACTATTCGGAACTGCGCTTCGAAAAAGCGCCGCCGACGTTAGAATTTTCCGAGCTGTTGCCTGAAAGACACAATTCATTGCGGCGCCCACCTTCTCCCGCAAAGCGGGAGAAGGTGGTCTCCGCCACGAGCGGGCGCATTTTGCGCTCTGTGCGTCGGCGCACAGAATATTTGCGCGATTCCATGTTAGCAATCAGCCAAATGCGGGCGGCTCGGGGTGGCGCCATGAACGATTCATCTGCTGCAAACTCTGCGAACATTAGTCCGGACGGCGTGTTCTTCGGCGACATTTCGAGCGAGGCTTTCAGGCAAGGCGAGGAGATCGACGGATGGACCGACGCGTCGCGCTCCATTGGCTTTGCCGTGAGGCGCTTGGCGCCGCCCAAAGGCGGGCGGCTGATCGCACGCGGCGTGGTGCGCGCGCTTCCCGGAGTGACGCTGATCTCGGCCGCCTCGACGCCGTTTCACGTCTTTTGGGACAAGACCCTCAACGACGACGTCTTCCTTTGCTTCAACGACGGTTGCGGCATGTCGAACCTGTTCGACCATGGCGCCGAGGTGGCGATTGAAGGCGCGGGGGCGCTCATCGTCAATCCGGAGACGGCGCCCACCACCGTGTATCGCGGGGAAACAGCCAGCTGCCTGCGGATCGCGCGAAGCGCGCTGCGCGCGATTCCCGAGGACTTGCTCTTTAAGCGTCAAGCGCTGCAGTCCGGTCGGGCCTTCGGCCTCCTCACGACCTATCTTGGCGTGCTGAAAGACCCGGAGGCCATGGCCACCGCGCGCCAGCGGGAAATGGCGGTCGCGCATATCCACGATCTCGCGGTTCTCGCCATCGGCGCGAGGGGCGACGCGCGAGAGGCGGCGATCGCGCGCGGCGGCGGCGCGGCAAGGCTTTATGCGCTGAAAAAAGACGTCGAGCGCTTCCTGTTCCGCCACGACCTCGGCGCCGAGTTCCTGGCGCTCCATAACGCCATCACACCGCGCCATGTGCATCGGCTCTTCGAGGCCGAGGGCGTCTCGCTCTCGCAATATGTCCTGGAGCGCCGCCTGCTCGAAGGCTACCGTCTGCTGGCGGAACGCGAGAGCAAGGGCCGCAGCGTGGCGGACATCGCGTTCTCGCTCGGCTTTGGCGACCTTTCCTATTTCAATCGCACCTTTGCGAGACGTTTCAGAGCGCAGCCGCGCGAGGTGCGGCGCCTGTTCCAAACCTTTTGAACGCAGCCGCCGCCTGAAAAAAATTCAGCGGCGATGTCCCCCTGGTCCGAGATCCCCAGCGCCGAGAAGGTAATGTGCGGACCGCTCGCTCCCGTCGCAACGACTTGCGAGCCTCCCCCGCCCCTCCCCCGCATCCCCACAAAGGGGAGGGGCTCCTCGCGCTTGGGCGAGAGTCCCGAAAAAAATCACGCGCGAGCGGAATTCTTGAAGCCCTGACAAGTAGCCATGGCGTCGCGCCGCATTTGGCCGCGCCGGTCTTAAGGCTCGGCGCCATCGTGGAGAAACCGGCGAGTTTCGGTCATTGGGCGCGTCGTTCCTGTGGTTCGGCTGGAGCTCATGATGCGCAAAGGCTTTATGCCGTGGAGGCAAAGGGCGCTCGGCGCAGCGGTCTCAAGCCGCCGCCAAGCCTGCCGAACGCCCGGCGCTGACGCCGGCGCGTTCGACTGGTCAGCCGAGCGGAGCTTCGGTCCGCTCGGCTTTCGTCAATATTTTGCGACGACGGGAGCCGGGGCGCCCCAGTTGAAGTGATAATTCACGCCGACGCGAACGAGGTTGATTTGGGGGTGATCATGCCATCCCCAGTTCCAGCCCCAATTTCCTTGCCACCCGCCGCCGCTGAGATCAACATGGAGATACTCGACCTTCGCCGACCAATTCGGCGTGAACATCCATTCGAGGCCGCCGCCGGCGGTCCAGCCGGTCCGCGTATCCGAAATGCCCCAGAGCTGATGGTCCACCTCGCCATAGGCGAAGCCGCCGGCGCCGTAGATCAGCAAAGTGGGAGTGAAGAGGTAGCCCGCACGTCCACGCACCGTGCCGAACCAGGGCAGCCTCTCGAAGCTGCCGATGCTGGTCCCTTGGAAATCGGCTTCGACTCCGATCAAGAAGGAGACGCCGAGCTGATAATTGTAACCGATCTGACCGCCGCCGCCGACGCCGCCAGCGCTGCTGGAGTTGACGGTCGGGAAGAAAACGACGCCGCCGCCGGGCGTCGGCACCGGCGCCCAGTTGCCGCCCCAGTTCCCGCCCCAGCACCACCATTGGCACTGCGGGGGAGTAGGAGCGGTCATAGTTAAGATCGCGACGGGAGCGAAGTTGTTGGAGACGCCGGAGTCGCTCCAAGCGCCGCCGATGTTCAAGCCGCCGTAAAAGCCGGTCCATAAAACGGGCGGCGGCGGGGGAGGCGGCGCTTTCATCGAGGGAAGGTCCGCGGCTTGGGCCGACCCTGCGCCGGTCGCGGCCAGCAGGATAGCGGCGATGCTCAGTTTTTTCATGGCATAAATTCTCCTATAGGTTGCCCAGTGCAGAGCGGGGCAAACCTTTGCCTGTCGTAGCAGAACTCGTAAACCGGCGACGAGTTACGCGGAAAATACTCGAATCGTTCGTGCGTTCGAATCAGATTCTAGAACGAAAAGAGTGTCGCTCCCACAAACACCTTCCAAGGCTCATGTGTAGCTTGACGAATTCGAAGAGATGTTGTTATTTTGCAACATAAGTAGAGATACATAGTGTTTAGTACATATGGGCGGACAATAAGGGGGCCTCGCTGCTTGGAGCGGGCAACCAACCACTCCTGCCCATCGATCCTATGGCTGCCCATAGACAATGATTGATCGCCAGGGTTCTGGGCTCCCCGCGCGAACCTTTCGGATTACGGGATGTCGTGTCCCTGCAACCCATCCTCGCCTTCGACGCGGCGCGAACTGCGCAAAATCAGCAAATCACATCTAAATCTTGGGGGCGCGGCGACTTTGACAGAACGAAGCCATTTTTGCCGGAATTCCGGGACTTTCGCCCACGAAAGCCCTATAAAGCGCCCCCTGCATGCGCCAAATCTCGCGCCAAATCCCCTGATCTCGTCAAGGAAGCCCAAATGATCGGGCGCCTCAATCACGTCGCCGCCACGGTCGCCGATCTGAGGCGGGTCCTCGCCGCTTGGCGTGGGCGGTTGCGGGGCTCATTTCTTCCGTGCGCCGGCTAAGCAGAAAACACGCTCAAAACGATTGCGCCGACCCCGGCGACCGCGAACAGCGCCGCGCCGGCTGCGGCCGCCTCGCCGAAGCGCGGCCGGGTCAGCGCCTGCGGCCAAAGGTTCAGGAGCGCCAAGCCCAGCGCCGCGCCGCCGAGCGCGCCGCCGAAATGGGCCGCATAGTCGATCTTGCCGCCGCCAGGCGCCGTAGCCAAGGGCAAGAGGGCCGGAATCAGCGTTTGCAGAGACGTGTTCACCATCAGCGTGCGCATGCGTCCCGGCGGGAAATGCCGGCTCGTGAGCGCGGTCGCAGCGAAAAGGCCGACGATGCCGCCCGAAGCGCCGACGCTCACGAGATTCGGCGGGTCGAGCGCCAGCGACATCCCTGATCCGGCAAGAGCGCCGCCCGCGAAAGTGGCTGCGAACCAGCCGGCGCCGACGTAACGCTCGAACCGCGCGCCGACGATCCACAGGGCCAGGCAATTGAAGAGAAGGTGCGCGACGCCGGCGTGAAGAAAGGGAGCCGTGAACAGGCGCAGCCAGTCGCCATTCAGGACGAGAGGCTGCAGGAGGCCGCCCAAGCGCACAAGCGTCGCGATCGAGGGCGTCCCTGCACGCGAGACGGAGAGCTCGGCGACAAAAATGATCGCGAGCGACGCGATCAGCCCGACAGTGACGAGAGGGAAAACTGCGGTCGCCTCGCTATGGGCTTCGTGCGCTGCGGCCCGCGCCGCTTCTTCTGCGTTGCGCGCGTCGATCATGCTCCATTTGGCGTCGACAACGCCCCGCGCCTTGGCGGCGTTCAGGCGATCCACAAAGGCATGGGTGAACGCGTCGCTCTCCGCCGGCGAGCAGAGCAGCGGAATGGCGATCTGCCGGGGCGCGGCTTTGCCGCGAAGGCGAAGCAGCAATGCGGCGAGCCCCTTCCAGCTCAAATGATCCGCGGCGCCCGGATAGGGCTTGACGTAAAGCGCCCGGGTCTTGCCATGCGCGGAAAGCGTGCACCCTTCGATTGAGCTCCATGCAAGCACGCCGTCATAAGCGCCCGGCCGCGCGACGCCCTGCGCGGAGAGAATCGCGGAAGGATATCTCGTCGCAAGAAGCCGCCGCAGGAAAATCAGGCTGAAAAGGCCGAAGAAGGCGACGCCGAGGACGCCCCAGGTCGCATCGGCGCGATCAGGGCGCGGATGGAGCGCCATCGCAGCGCAGCCCGCGACAAACACGATGCCGAGCAGCAGAAATCCGAGAAGTCTTAGGCGCGACTCGCGCACCTCGACCACTGTCTCGTCAGGTTGCGGGACAGAGGCTTCGTCGCTCCGAATATCGTCCATAATACCGCCCTCGCCAAGGAATGAAGTCGCGTTTTTTCGAGATGACCCAGACGCGAAACTTGCTACCTGAGGTTTCCGGCTAAGGTCAAGAGGGCTCACTTCGCCGCCCAGCCCGGGGCGAGCCGGAGCGGCGAAGCGCTTCCTTCCCGAGAGAACGCAAAGCTGCTATCTCCGCTTCATGCCCGCCGACCCGCCGCCAAAACACTTTCCGCACCGCCATCTCCTCGGCATCGAGGGGCTGTCGCGCTTCGACATTCTCTCTCTCCTCGAGCTTGCCGAGGGCGCGATCGGCGTTTCGCGCCAGGTCGAGAAAAAGAGCTCGAAATTGCGCGGACGCACGCAAATCAACCTCTTCTACGAGGCCTCGACGCGCACCCAGGCCTCCTTCGAGATCGCGGGCAAGCGGCTGGGCGCCGACGTCATGAACATGTCGGTGGCGCAATCTTCCGAGCGCAAGGGCGAGACGCTGCTCGACACGGCGATGACGCTCAACGCCATGCGGCCCGACATCATTGTCATGCGCCACGCGCATGCGGGCGCCGCGCATCTGCTCGCCAAGAAGGTTTCCTGCTCGGTCGTCAACGCCGGCGACGGCGCGCATGAGCATCCGACGCAGGCGCTGCTCGATGCGCTGACCATCCGCCGCAACAAGGGCAAGATCGAGGGACTGATCGTCGCTATCTGCGGCGACGTGCTGCATTCGCGCGTCGCGCGCTCGAATTTCCTGTTGCTCGGCGCGCTCGGCGCGAAGCTTCGCGCGGTGGGGCCGTCGACACTCGTCCCGCGAGTCTTCGAACGGCTTGGCGTCGAGGTGCATCACGACATGGCGAAAGGGCTTGCGGGGGCCGACGTCGTCATGATGCTGCGGCTCCAGCACGAGCGCATGGCGGGCTCGCTCATTCCGAGCTCGCGCGAATATTTCCATTTCTTCGGGCTCGACGACGAGAAGCTGGCGAAGGCCGCGCCCGACGCGCTCGTCATGCATCCAGGTCCCATGAACCGCGGGGTCGAGATCGACTCTGCTGTGGCCGACGGCCCGCGCTCGCTCATCCGCGAGCAGGTCGAGATGGGCGTCGCCGTGCGCATGGCCGTGCTGGAGGCCTTAGCGCAGCATCTTCCCTCTGAGACGAGAATGGCGCCGTAATTCTGGACTCCCACAGATTGCGCAGCATTACGACAAGACTCGCAATGCGCGGCGAAGGATGGGAGGAGGTGACGGACAGCCCGCAATAGCCGCCCCAAATGCCCCAAAATCCCCAAAACCGTCAACTTTCAACCGTCAGCGTCGATTTGTTCGGGAATTGTGGGCCAATGACGGCATTGACTTCGGCGCAAGCCTTCGCTAGAAGGCGCAATGCTTCGGCGCGGCGGTTTCGCCGCGCTTTTCGTTTTTGCGTGCCCTGCCGGGGCGCGACGGAAGCCCCACCAACTGCCAAGAAGCCGGCCGGCGCTCAAAGCGCCAGAGCCGGGCCGAACATCAAGGAAAAACAATGTTCGCAGTCATCAGAAGCGGCGGCAAGCAGTATAGCGTCGCCGCCGGAGACACGATCACCGTCATGGCGCTCCCGGGCGAGGCCGGAACCGCGGTGACCTTCGAGGACGTGCTGCTCGTCTCCAAGGACGGGGCGCTCAGCGTCGGCGCGCCGACGGTCGCCGGGGCCAAGGTCCTCGGCAAGATCGCGGAGCAGACGCGCAGCCCCAAGAGCATCGCCTTCAAGAAGCGCCGCCGCCAGAACTCGAAGCGCAAGCGCGGCCATCGACAGGATCTCACTCTGGTCGAGATCACTGGAATCGAAGGCTGAGGCCTGAAGGCCGCCACGGCGCGAGTGGAAAACCTCAAGCGCCCGTGTTACAAGCGTCACATGCGCGTCACGCGCAATCCCATTTCTGCGGCTTTCATGCCGCCATCAGGTCTCGGAGCTTAAGCCATGGCTCATAAAAAGGCAGGCGGTTCGTCGCGCAACGGCCGCGACTCGGACGGACGTCGACTCGGCGTCAAGAAGTTCGGCGGGGAAGCCGTCCTCGGCGGCAACATCATCGTGCGTCAGCGTGGCACCAAGTGGCATCCCGGCGCGAATGTCGGCATAGGCAAGGACCACACGCTGTTCGCGCTCTGTAACGGCACCGTGGAATTTAAGTCGAGCCGGGGCCGCGCCAGCGTATCGGTCGTCCCGGCGGCCCAAGCGGCCGAATAGGCGGAGGTTTTAGCCAAGACCCTCCGCCAGCAGAATTCCCCGGCGGATGAAGGTCTTCGCGCTTTGTGAAACCTAAAAAAGCCCCAGAGGCGATACGTCCGCCAAAGTCGCCGGAAAGCCCAAAAAAGGTCTTTCCATTCGATCGCGGTCGTTCCCCTAAGGGGCTTAAGAAATGTTTCCAGAACTCACGCGCGACGACATCTTCCGGCTCGAGACGAAGCGGCTTTGGTTGCGCTGGCCGCGCGTCAACGACGTTGAAGGGATCGTTAGATTTGCCGGCGACCCCGAGGTCGCGCTCCAGACGGCCGGTATTCCCCATCCCTACCGGAGGGAAGATGGGGAGGCGTTCGTGCTTCGCACGCGCGCGAGCAACGCCCAGGGGGAAAGCTTGTTCCTTGCGCTCGCGCTGAAGGGCCAGCCCGGAGAGGTCATCGGCGTGATTTCCTGCGAGGGCTCGAAGACGCGAGGCGCAGGAGAATTGGGCTTCGTGCTCGCGCGCGACCATTGGGGCCAAGGCCTCATGACGGAAGCCGGCATAGCCTTCGTCGATCTCGTCTTCTCGATTACCTCGCTGCAGGAGATCGTTTCCGGCGCCAGGGCGTCCAATCTCGCCTCGCTGCGGGTGCAGGAGAAGCTCGGCTTCGTAGCCACAGGTCGCCGCATGGAGCACTGGCCGGCGCGCCGCGCCGACGTCGAGGTCGAGAGGACCGTGCTGAAGCGGGGCGCCGCGCATAGCCTGTTCGGCGCTAGGCGCGCCACGCTGACGAGCGCCTGAAGCGTCGGGCGCGCCATGAAATTCCTCGATCAGGCCAAGGTCCATGTGCGCTCGGGCGACGGCGGCGCCGGCTGCGTGTCGTTCCGGCGCGAGAAATTCATCGAATTTGGCGGGCCGGACGGGGGCGACGGCGGCCGCGGCGGCGATGTCGTGGCCGAGTGCGTCGAGGGGCTCAACACGCTCATCGACTATCGCTACCAGCAGCATTTCAAGGCCAAGACCGGCATGCATGGCATGGGCAAGAACCGCGCCGGCGGCCGCGGCGCCGACGCTGTGCTGAAAGTGCCTGTTGGCACACAAATCTTCGAGGAAGACGAGGAGACTCTGATCGCCGATTTGACCGAGGTCGGCCAGCGCGTCGTGATCTGCAAAGGCGGCAACGGCGGCTTCGGCAATTTGCATTTCACGACCTCGACCAACCGCGCCCCGCGCCGCGCCAATCCTGGCCAGCCCGGAGAAGAGCGCACGATCGTGCTGCGGCTGAAGCTGATCGCCGACGCCGGACTCGTCGGCCTGCCCAACGCCGGCAAATCGACCTTTCTCGCCGCAGTGAGCGCGGCCAGGCCCAAGATCGCCGATTATCCGTTCACGACGCTGCATCCCGGGCTCGGCGTCGTGCGCCAGGACGAGCGCGAATTCGTGCTCGCCGATATTCCCGGCCTGATCGAAGGCGCGCATGAGGGCCATGGCCTCGGCGACCGGTTCCTCGGTCATGTCGAGCGCTGCCGCGTGCTGCTGCATCTTGTCGATTCGACGGGGGAGCACGCGGGCAAGGACTATAAGACCGTGCGGCGCGAGCTTGCGGCCTATGGCGCCGGCCTCGGCGCCAAGGCGGAGATCGTCGCCTTGTCGAAGACCGACGCGGCGGCGCCCCAACATTTGAAGAAGCAGCGCGAGCGGCTGAAGCGCGCGATGGCGTCGGCAGGGCTCTCAAGCGGGCGCATGCGCACGCCGCTGCTCTTGTCCAGCGCGACCGGCGGCGGCGTGAAGGAGGCGCTGCGGGCTCTCTTCGCCGAGATCGAGACGGCCCGCCGCGAGGAGGCTGCGCCGAGGCCTGAGGTCGAATGGCGTCCGTGAGCGCGCGGCGGCGGATCTAAAGGCTCGCCCGCTCCTCGAAATCGAAGCCCCTGCTGCGCCGGCCCTTGTGGCTCATGAGAATGAGCAGCGCGCCGAGAGCGCACAGGGCGAGGCTCACGGGCGCGACCCGCAGCACGGCTGAGAGCATGTCCCAGATGGCGGGCGGCAGGTGCGCGAGCGTGGCGTCGCGCAGCCTGTCGACGAAAGCAGGCGCCTGGGCTTGCAGAGCGGCCGCCAGGGTCGTGACATAGAGGCTGCCGGCGGCAAGCGACGCCGTGCCGTCGACGATGAGAGAGATGAAGCCTCCAGCGAGGAGCAGAAGGCCAAGGAGGCGAATCAAGAAACGGAGCATGGCCAATTTTGGCGCAGTTTCGAGCTCGTTTCCATAGGGAATTTGCCGCTCGCCGGAAGCCTATGCGAAAGCTGTTGCGCTCGGGCGCGGTGCGCCTATAGTGCGCGCGCTGAGGAGGGGTGGCCGAGTGGTTGAAGGCGCACGCCTGGAAAGTGTGTATACGGGAAACCGTATCGCGGGTTCGAATCCCGCCTCCTCCGCCATTTCGGTCCTTGAATGGGCACTGAATTTACGCCGTTTTTCGCTGTGAGCGTTTGGAGCAGCCGGGACTTTGATCCGATGATGCGAACTTCGCCCTCATACACCTCGACACGCTGCGCCAGCGCGCGCAGGTGATCGCGGCGATAACCGCCGCCCTCGAGCCGGATGTGCTGGCGCGCGGTTTCAGCAAACTTGTGCAGCATTTGCAACGTGACAGCCTGGCCGCCGGAGTTTTCCAACATGGTCTGCGCCCGTTCCGCATCGGCCTTGGCCTGATCGCGCATGGCCTTGAGCCCGTCGATGCGGTCCTCGAGCGCCGGGTCGCCGTCGGGCGGATGCAAGCGTATCAGGCAAGGCCATACCACGCTCCTCGGCCGGCCCCGTGCAAGGTCAGATGGCCTTGCTCGACCAGCGCTTTCAGATGGTCCTTGACGGTGTTACGGCTGGCGCCGCTGACCCTCGCAGCCTCGGCCACCGTGACTCGTCCGTGTTCTCGCGCCACCTCCAGGATCAGCACCGACAGTTCCGGCAGCGCGGCGAGCATGACCCGCTCGCGCTCCATCTTCTTTTCCAAGCGCCGCTTCTGGCTCTGCAAGGCGCGTAGGAAGAACTCCAGCCAGGGGCCCCAGTCCGGCGCGTCCGTGCGGATTGTCCCCTGCGTCCGCCTGAGCGACAGGTAATAGCCCTCTTTGCTCTGCTCGATCAGGCTTTCCAGAGAGCTGTAGGGCACATAAGCATACCCTGCCCGCAGGAGCATCAGCGTCGTCAGGATGCGCGAGAGCCGGCCGTTGCCGTCCTGAAAGGGATGAATCTCCAAGAACACCACCACAAAGACCGCGATGACCAGGAGCGGATGCAGGCTCCTGTCCTTCTCCTTCCCGGCTGCCCATTCGACGAGCTCGGCCATCCGGCGCGGCGTGTCGAAGGGCGTGGCGGTCTCGAACACCACGCCAAGGCTCTCGCCTTCTTCGTCGAAGGCCTCGACGTGATTGGGAAGCGTCTTGTACGAGCCGCGATGCCGCTCGTCCTTGGTCGAATGGGCCAGCAGGTCGCGATGGAGCTGACGGATATGATTCTCCGTCAGCGGGATCGCGTCATAGGCGGAAAAGACCGTCTCCATCGCCTCGGCGTAGCCGGCGACCTCCTGCTCATCGCGCGTGGTGA
>Ga0187781_10002443_pt1 | contig 14156 bp, 13 predicted proteins | sample 0715_SJ02_MP02_2_FD_132447 | JGI IMG/M metagenome (GOLD analysis project Ga0187781, IMG submission 132447) | Tropical peat soil microbial communities from peatlands in Department of Meta, Colombia - 0715_SJ02_MP02_20_MG | ecosystem: Environmental > Terrestrial > Soil > Wetlands > Peat | place...
CCGGCTCGGTCACGATGGACCAGATCATGGTGGACTGCGGCGACGACTCCGCGGTCTCGCCGGGTGACGAGGTCGTCCTCATCGGCGCTCAGCAGGGTGAGCGTCTCACGGCCGAGGACTGGGCCCGAACGCTCGACACGATCAGCTACGAGGTCGTCACCCGAATCGGCCGACGGGTTCCTCGGCTCTACCGCGCCGGCAAGGGCACCGACGGCGAGCTGGCCGAAAGCCCCACGGGGAACCATCCGCCAGGCCGATAGCATTCGCCGAGATGCCGTCGCTCGCGGAGATCGAAGCGGACGCCCGCAACTGCGTCGCCTGCCCGCTGGCGGCGAGCCGCACGAACGTGGTCTTCTCCGCGGGCAACCCTGCTTCAGACCTCATGTTCGTCGGAGAGGCGCCTGGTCACGACGAGGATCTGCAGGGCGAGCCGTTCGTCGGGCGATCCGGCAAGCTGCTCGACCGCCTGATCGCGGAGGAGCTCGGGCGGGACCGCTCCGCCTACTACATCTGCAACGTCGTCAAGTGCCGTCCCCCGGGCAACCGCGACCCGGCCCCGGGAGAGGTGGAGGCGTGCCGTCACTACCTCGACGCCCAGGTGGCCGCAGTCGCGCCCGGCGTCATCGTCACCCTCGGCAACTTCGCCACCCGCACCCTGCTCGGCACGACCGACACCGTGACGAGGCTGCGGGGCCGGAGCTATCCCTACGGGGCGACGGCGATCGTGCCCACGTTCCACCCCTCCTACGCCCTGCGGGGCGGCGCCGCCATTGTCGCCGAGATGCGAGCGGACCTCGTGCGGGCGAAGCGGTTCCTCCCGGCCACCTCGTGATCTCGGCGATCACCCGGGGCCCGGCAGCGACGAGGAAGGTCGGTGAGGCCCTCGCCCGCCTCCTGCAGCCGAGCGACGTCGTGCTGCTCGTCGGCGGGCTCGGCTCCGGTAAGACGACCTTCGTGCAGGGACTCGCCCGTGGGCTCGGCGTCACAGGAGACGTGACGAGCCCGACGTTCACGTTGTGCCACACCTACCCGGGGCGCCTCGACCTCGTGCACGTCGACCTGTGGCGCCTCGCCCGCCAGAGCGAGATCCTCGACCTCGGCCTGGAGGAGGAGCTGGACGAGGGTGCGGTGGTCGTGGTCGAGTGGGGCGAGGCGGCCGAAGCTCTGCTCGGCGATCGGGCGCTCGTCGTCGAATTCCGGCGTGCGGCCGGCGAGGACGCGCGCGAGCTCGCCTTCGAGGCGCACGGCCCGTGGAGGGCACGGGCCGGCGCCGTCGCCGGCGTGCTCGGCGAGGTCACCGTATGACCGTTCTCGCCCTCGAGACGGCCACCTCGGCCGTCGCCACTGCCCTTGCGGACGAAGGTCGGCTGCTGGCCGCCTTCGAGGTCGGTGCCGGGCGGCGCCACGCCGAGCTCCTTCATGTCGCCGTGCTGGCGACGCTGGAGGCGGCGGGCATCGACTTCGCCGACTTGAGCGCCGTCGCCGTCGACCTAGGCCCGGGGCTGTTCACCGGCATCCGGGTCGGGGTTGCCGCCGCCAAGGGTTACGCCATGGCGCTCGGCCTCCCCGTCATCGGCTTCACGAGCCTCGAGATCCTCGAGCTCGGCTGCGAGGCGGCCGGATGCGGCACCGCCGTCGGGGTCGTCGACCTTCGCCGCGGGGAGGTTGCCTGGTCCTTGCCGGCCGAGGCCGGGCGCACACGCGTCGAGCGCCACGGCCCGCCGGCCGACCTCGTGGCCGACCTCGCGGCCTACCTCGAGCGGCTCGACCGGCGCCAGGGCGGCGCCCCGCCGGTGCTGGCCGGCGACGGCGCCATCCGCTACCGCAGCCTGTTCATCGCGGCCCTCGGGGAGCGCATCGCCCTCGCAGGGGCCGAGCTATCCGTCCCCCCGGTGAGGTCGCTCGCCCTTGGCGCCGTCTCCGCACTGGCGGCTGGAGGCGGTATGGAAGCCTCGGCGGTGCGCCCCGTCTACCTGCGCGACGCCGACGTGCGCATCGGCTGGACCACCCGCCACGATGCGCCCGGGCGCCAGACGGGGGTGGCCTGATGGGCTTCCGCCTGCGGGGCATGCCCCGGCGCGGCGCCGAGAGCGCCCCGCAGGGGATCGACATCGTACCGATGAAGCGCCGGCACCTGAAGGCTGTCGTGGCCATAGAGCAGGCAATCTTCCCGAGCCCATGGTCACTCAGCCTCTATCTGTCCGAGATCACGCAACCCTCGAGCCGGGCCTATTTCGTCGCCCGCTCCGACGGCGAGGTCATCGGCTACGCCGGGCTCATGGTCGCCGTAGGAGAGGGCCACGTCACCACGATCGGCGTCTCGCAGCCCTGGCAGCGCCGCGGCCTCGGCAGGATGTTGCTGCTGAAGCTCGCCCGCACGGCCATCGAGCACGGGGCCGAGGACCTGACCCTCGAAGTGCGTGTCTCGAACACCGGTGCTCAGGCCCTCTATCACGAGTTCGGCTTCGCACCGGCCGGCATCCGGAAGAACTACTACGCCGAGGTGCACGAGGACGCCATCATCATGTGGGCCCATAGGATCCAGTCCGATGCCTACGCCGAACGGCTGCAGGCCATCGAGGGCCGCCTGCGTCCGATCACCCCGCCAGGGCGGGCCGCCGGCGAGGCGTCGTGAGCGCCGCGCCGAGGCAAGTCGCCGACAGAGACCGCTCGCCCGGGGACGAGCCGTCCCGTCTCGGCCGCCCCTCGGGAGGCTCTCCGGCCGAGCACTTGAGGCTGCTCGCCATCGAGACCTCGTGCGACGAGACGGCCGCGGCCGTCGTCGACGACGGGCGGGAGGTCGTCTCGTCCGTCGTCTCCAGCCAGGTCGACCTGCACGCTCACTACGGCGGCGTCGTGCCCGAGATCGCCAGCCGGGCACACGTCGAGCTGATCGTCCCCATCGTGGCCGAGGCTCTCGCCGCCGCCGGGCTGGACAGCCGTGGCCGGCCGCCGGCACCGGTGAGGCGGGCCGCCACCGCCTCGATCGGTGCCGTGGCGGCCACCGTCGGGCCGGGGCTCGTCGGGTGTCTTCTCGTCGGCGTGAGCCTGGCGAAGGCCCTCGCCATGGCCTGGGGCGTGCCGTTCGTCGGCGTGAACCACCTGGAAGGTCACCTGTACGCCTCCTTGCTCGAAACCCCGCAGCTCGAGCTCCCCGTCGTCGTCCTGCTCGTCTCGGGCGGGCACACGCTGCTCGTCGAGATGAACGCCCCCGGCAGCTATCACGTTCTCGGCCGGACGAAGGACGACGCCGCCGGGGAGGCCTTCGACAAGGTTGCCCGCTACCTCGGTCTCGGGTACCCGGGCGGCCCGGCCATCGACCGGATCGCCCGTCACGGCGATGCGAGCGCCGTGCAGTTCCCCCGCGCCCTCCTCGAAGGAAGTGCCGACTTCTCCTTCTCCGGCGTGAAGACCGCCGTGGTTACCTACGTGGAGGCGCACCCTGAGGTCCGCAGCGAGGACGTGGCGGCCTCCTTCCAGGAGGCCGTCGTGGACGTCCTCGTCGAAAAGACGTTCCGAGCCGCCAGCGCCGTCGGCGCCAGAGGCGTCTGCCTTGCCGGAGGCGTGGCGGCGAACTCGCTCCTCAGGGAGCGGGCGAGCGCAGCCGGCGAGCAGGCCGGGCTGCCCGTGTACTTGCCGAGCAGGGCCATGTGCACGGACAACGCCGCCATGATCGGGGCCGCCGGCTACTTCCGCCTGCGCGGTCACGGTCCGAGCGGGTGGGGGACAGGGGCCGAGCCGGGCCTGGGCATCGGGAGTTGACGGCGGGGTGAGAAAGTTGGCACTCTCCGGCTGTGTGTGCCAACGAGTTCTGCTACCATTGGCACTCACCTAGTGAGAGTGCTAATGGAGCCAGTAGGAGGCCCTGAGATCATGAAGCTGCAGCCACTGGACGACCGGATCGTCGTTCGGCCGAGCGAGTCCGAGGAGACCACCGCATCCGGTCTCGTCATTCCCGACACCGCCAAGGAGAAGCCCCAGCAGGGCGAAGTCCTGGCTGTGGGCCCGGGCCGGCGTGCCGACCAGACGGGCGAGATCATCCCGCTCGATGTCGCCGTCGGGGACAAGGTCGTGTACTCGAAGTACGGCGGCACCGAGATCACGATCGACGGCGAGGACCTGTTGATCCTCTCGAGCCGTGACGTGCTTGCAAAGGTCGGCGCCTGATGTCGAAGATGCTCGTGTTCGACGAGGGGGCGCGCCGCCGCCTCGAGACGGGGGTGAACAAGCTCGCCGATGCCGTGAAGGTCACCCTCGGTCCGAAGGGGCGCAACGTCGTCCTCGACAAGAAGTACGGGGCGCCGACCATCACGAACGACGGCGTGACGATCGCCCGGGAGGTGGAGCTGGACGACCCCTTCGAGAACATGGGCGCCCAGCTCGTCAAGGAGGTGGCGACGAAGACCAACGACGTCGCCGGTGACGGGACGACCACCGCCACGGTCCTCGCCCAGGCGCTCGTACGCGAGGGCCTGCGCAATGTGGCCGCCGGCGCCAACCCGATGTCGCTCAAGCGGGGCATCGAGGCGGCCGTGGGCGCAGCCGTCGGGTCCATCGCCTCGCAGGCGAAGGACATCGAGGGACGCCGCGAGATCGCCCAGGTGGCCGCCATCTCGGCCGCCGACGCCAGCATCGGCGAGGTCCTCGCCGAGGCGATCGACAAGGTCGGCAAGGACGGCACGGTCACGGTCGAGGAGTCCAACACCTTCGGGCTCGAGCTCGAGTTCACCGAAGGCATGCAGTTCGACAAGGGCTACCTCTCGCCCTACTTCGTGACCGACGCCGAGCGCCAGGAGGCCATCCTCGAGGACGCCTACCTCCTCGTCGTCAATTCGAAGGTGAGCTCGGTGCACGACCTCGTGCCCGTGCTCGAGCGCGTCATGCAGAGCAACCGTCCACTGCTCGTCGTGGCCGAGGACGTGGAGGGCGAGGCCCTCGCCACCCTCGTCGTGAACCGCATCCGTGGGCTCTTCCAGTCGGTCGCCGTGAAGGCGCCGGGCTTCGGGGAGCGGCGCAAGGCCATGCTCGGCGACATCGCCGTGCTGACAGGCGCCACGGTCGTCTCCGAGGAGGTGGGGCTCAAGCTCGAGAACACCACGCTCGACCAGCTCGGGCGCGCCCGCCGGATCGTCGTCACGAAGGATGACACGACGATCGTGGACGGCGCCGGTGCCGAGGAGGAGGTGAAGGGCCGCATCGCCCAGATCAAGCGGGAGATCGAGGACACCGACTCGGACTGGGACCGTGAGAAGCTGCAGGAGCGGCTCGCCAAGCTCTCCGGAGGCGTTGCCGTCGTGAAGGTCGGGGCGGCCACCGAGGTGGAGCTGAAGGAGAAGAAGCACCGCATCGAGGACGCCCTCTCGGCGACCCGCGCCGCTATCGAGGAGGGTGTGGTCGCCGGTGGCGGCACCGCCCTGCTGCGGGCGCGCTCGGCCGTCGGAACAGCGGCCGAGAAACTCGACGGCGACGAGGCCACCGGTGCGCGCATCGTCTACCGGGCGCTCGAGGAGCCGCTCAAGTGGATCGCCATCAATGCCGGGTACGAGGGCGCCGTGCAGGTGCAAGAGGTCGAGCGCTCCGAGGGGACGTCCGGTCTCAACGCCCTCACGGGCACCGTCGAGGACCTCGTGAAGGCCGGCGTCATCGACCCCGCCAAGGTGACCAGGTCGGCTCTGCAGAATGCCGCCTCGATCGCCGGGCTGCTGCTCACGACCGAGGCGATCGTGGCGGACAAGCCCGAGAAGAAGCCGGAGACACCCATGCCGCCGGGCGGTGGCATGGGGATGATGTAGGCGCCCGACGCACTGCGGGTGTGTACGAGGGGTCGGGCCGTAGGCCCGACCCCTCGTCGCGGCCCGCCGATGACGTCACCCCTGGCCGGTCGCCACCGCCCTGGGCGGATCGGGCACGAGGGACGCCGAGGGCGGTCGCGTCGTCCGGCCGTAGGCTCCTGTGGGTGTCAGACGCCGAACCGACCCCCGACCGGCCAGAGGTGAGCCGGCGCCGCTTCCGTCAGTTCATCCCTCGGCCGAGCACGGCAGTCGCCGGCGGCGTGGCTCCTTGGGCGAGGGTCGCCGCGAGCGACCGCCGGCCCATACCGCTCGAGCGAGCCGTCGGCAGCCTCACGGGACTGCTCTTGCCGGCCGCGGTCGAGCCTCGACCCCGGCCGCAGGCCGCCGTCCTCGTCCCCCTCTTCGAGCGGGCGGGCGACACGGCCGTGGTGCTCATCAGACGGTCCCTCTCCCTCATGAGCAACCCCGGTGACCTTGCCTTCCCCGGCGGCCGCCTCGAGCGGGACGAGCGGGCGGTCGACGCCGCCCTCCGCGAGGCGGACGAGGAGGTGGGGCTCAGCCCGGGGTCGGTGAACCTGCTCGGGCGTCTGGCCGTCGTCAACCGCACCCGGGTGAGGGAACGTGTCGTGCCCTACGTCGGCACGATGACGGCCGAGCCCTGCCTGCGCGCTCACCCGGGTGAGGTCGATGCCGTCCTCACCCTCTCGCTCTCCGATCTGGCCGCCGCCGGCGTGTACTGGGAGGAGGAGTGGACGATGCCGGGCCAGGCCTCCCGCCTCCTCCCGTTCTTCGCCGACGCGGCGATCCTCGGCGACGATGTCATCTGGGGCATGACGGCCGCCGTCCTGCGCGAGCTGCTCACCGCCGTGCTCGCTCCCGGGCCAGCCCCCGGGCCGGAGAGCCCGATTGCGTAGTCTGTATCGCCGCCGTGGCGGCACTTGAGGGAGACGACCATGCCTGACATCGAGATCGGAAGCGGCAAGTCCTCTCGCCGCGGCTACAGCTTGGGCGACGTGGCCATCGTGCCCTCGCGGCGCACGCGGGATCCGGAGGACGTCGACCTGTCGTTCGTGCTCGACGGCTTCAGCTTCGCCCTTCCGCTCGTGGCGGCCGCCTCGGACGCCATCGTCAGCCCGCGGACTGCCGTCGAGATCGGGCGCCTCGGAGGCCTCGGCGTCCTCAACCTCGAAGGGCTCTGGACGCGCTACGAGGATCCGGAGGCGGTCTTCGACGAGATCGCCTCCCTGCCCGCCGCCACGGCGACACGGCGGTTGCAGGAGCTGTATGCGCAGCCCATCCGGGAGGATCTCATCTGCGAACGCATCCGCCAGATCGCCGCCGGAGGCGTTGTGACGTGTGCCTCGCTGTCGCCGCAGCGGACGGCGCAGTTCGCCAAGGCCGTCGTGGACGCCGAGCTCGATCTGTTGGTGATCCAAGGGACGGTCGTCTCCGCCGAGCACGTCTCGCGACGTTCGGAGCCCCTCAACCTGAAACGGTTCATCCGTGACTACGACATCCCGGTGATCGTGGGCGGCTGTGCCTCCTACCTGGCTGCCCTCCACCTCATGCGCACGGGGGCGGTCGGCGTGCTCGTCGGCGTCGGCACCGGCCTGGCGAGCACGACCTGGGACGTCCTCGGACTCGGCGCACCCCACGCCACGGCTATCGCGGATGCCGCCGGCGCCCGCAGCCGCCACCTGGAGGAAACGGGCGTCTATGTCCACGTCATCGCCGACGGCGGCATGTCGACGGGGGGTGACATCGCCAAGGCGATCGCCTGCGGAGCCGACGCCGTCATGATCGGCGCGCCGCTGGCGGCGGCGGCAGAAGCTCCAGGCCGGCGCCGTTACTGGGAGATGGCGGCCGTCCACCCGAGTCTTCCCCGGGGCTCGCTCGTGGATGCGCCCCTCCGCGGCACCCTGGCGGAGGTGCTGTGCGGGCCCGCCCACGACGCCGACGGTGCGGTCAACCTCTTCGGAGCCCTGCGGGCGGCCATGGCGATGTGCGGCTATGCGTCGGTGAAGGAGATGCACAAGGCGGACGTGACCGTCGCCGGCTGAGGGGCCATTCGAGGGCGGGCGGACCATCGGCTCAGTACCTGGCGCCACCCTTTAGGCTCGACGTGATGCCCGGGCTGGAGAAGGAGTGGGACCTGTTCGGGGACTTCTCGGCCCTGCCCGCCTTGACCACGGACGCCAGGTCGGGCCCCGCCGGCGTGCCCGGCCCCGGCGGGCCCAAGGGTGTGCTCGACGAGGAGGCCCTCCTCGGCGACCTGAACCCGGTGCAGCGCGCAGCCGTCCTGCACGAGGAGGGACCGCTCGTCGTGGTGGCCGGTGCCGGCTCCGGCAAGACGCGGGTGCTGACGCGGCGGATCGCCTCGCTCGTCGCCCGAGGCGTGCCCCCATGGCGCATCCTGGCCATCACCTTCACGAACAAGGCGGCCGACGAGATGCGTCGCCGTGTCGTCGAACTCGTGGGGGAGGATGCCGATCGCATGTGGGTGTCGACGTTCCACTCCGCCTGCGTCCGCATCCTCCGGCGCAACGCCGATCGCATCGGCTACCGCTCCAACTTCACGATCTACGACGACGCCGACTCGCGGCGGCTCATCGAGCACATCCTCGGCGATCTCGGCGTGGACCAGAAGCGCTTCCCTCCGCGGGCCGTCGCCGCCGCCATCGGCCAGGCCAAGTCCGAGCTCTTGGACGTCGAGGGCTACGACCGTCGAGCCGCGACGCTGTACGAGCGGCGCATCGCCGACGTCTACGCCGAATACGAGCGCCGCCTCCTCGAGGCCAACGCTATGGACTTCGACGACCTGCTTGTGCGCGTCGTCCGCCTCTTCCGCGAGCACCTGGATGTCCTCGAGGGCTACCAGGATCGCTTCGTGCACCTGCTCGTCGACGAATTCCAGGACACGAACCCCGCACAGAACGAGATCGTCACCCTCCTCGGGCGGGCCTCGCGCAACGTCTGTGTCGTCGGGGACACCGATCAGAGCATCTACCGCTTCCGCGGCGCCGAGATGCGCAACCTCCTCGACTTCGAGCGGGCGTTCCCCGATGCCCGCGTGCTCCTCCTCGAGCAGAACTACCGTTCCACGCAGACGATCTTGAACGCTGCCAACGCCGTCATCGCCAACAACCTCGTTCGCCAGCCGAAGCACCTCTGGAGCGCCCTCGGCGAAGGGGAGAAGATCAAGCGATATCGCGCCAGCGACGGCGACGACGAAGCCTCTTTCGTAGCAAACGAGATCCGCTCGCTCGCCAACGAGCAGGGCGTCGGCTTCGGCGACATCGCCGTCTTCTACCGGACGAACGCGCAGTCACGGGCGCTCGAAGCCGGCTTGATGGAGCGGGGAGTCCCCTATCAGGTCATCGGGGGGACCCGCTTCTACGACCGACGCGAGGTCCGAGACTCCCTTGCCTACCTACGCCTCGTGCTCAACCCGAGCGACGAAGTCTCGCTCCGGCGCGTCCTCAACGTGCCCCGCCGCGGTATCGGCGAGACGACGCTCTCCCGACTCGTCGCCTTCGCCCGCGAGCGGCAGATCAGCTTTCACGAGGCCCTGCGGCGGGCGGAGGAGGCCGGGACGGCGGGGAAGGCGGCAGCAGGCGTCCGGGCGTTCCTCGAGGCGATGGACGCCCTCTCGGGGGAGGAGGAGGCCGCACGTCCCCCGGCCGACATCCTCGGGGACATCCTCGATCGGGTGGGCTATCTCGACATGCTCGAGGCCGAGGCCAAAAGCGGAGGCTCCAAGGCCATCGAGGCCGAGGGCCGCCTGGAGAACCTCTCGGAGCTGATCTCGGTCGCCTCCGGCTTCGCCACGCTGGAGGGGTTTCTCGAGTCCGTCTCGCTCGTGGCCGCCGGCGATGAGGAGGCGGACGGGCCGGCCGTCTCGCTCATGACCCTGCACGCGGCGAAAGGCCTTGAATTCCGCGTCGTCTTCCTCACCGGGTTGGAGGAGGGCGTCTTTCCCCTCAACCAGACCCTCGCCGAGCCTGACGAGCTCGAAGAGGAGCGCCGCCTCTGCTATGTGGGCATCACGCGCGCCCGCGAGCAGCTGTATGTGACCCATACGTGGCGGCGGCTCTTGTACGGGTCGTACCAGGAGAGCCTGCCGAGCCGGTTCTTGAAAGAGATGCCGGAGGAGCTCATCGAAGACGTTGGTGACGGTCTCGTCCTCGGGCGTGGGCGCTACGCCGCCCCGTCTGGCCAGTGGGGAGAGCGCTACCGCCAGCGCTACGGCGCCGGGCGGCCGTACTCGGGCGGCACCGAGCACGCAGGCGGCGCGAGCGGGCGGTCGAGCGGCAAGGAGCGAGTGGCCGCCCTCGCCACGAGCGGGCCCCCGCCGGCATCGACCGGCGCCGAGGCGCTCGGCCTCGTGCCCGGGGAGGCCGTCACCCATCCGCGTTTCGGATCCGGGGTCGTCACCCACGTGGAGGGCGAGGGCGAGGACGCCAGGGCCGAGGTGCGTTTCCTGGAGGGCCGCGTCCGGCGCTTCATCCTCCATCTCACGCCCCTCAGCCGGGTCTGAGACTCAGCCGGATCCGAGGGCGCCGCTCAGGGCAGGAGCGTGCTGTTGTTCGAGTAGATCTGATAGGTGGAGTCGGTGACGAGGGAGAATTGGCGGGCGAAGAAACGGATCAGGGTTGGCGACGAGAGCAGGCTGGGCTGCCCGGGGCCGACCACGACGTAGCGGGCCTCGGACGCCAGCTGCTCCCATGCGGCGTCCGCCGCCGCCGGCGATCCGGCCACCCTCTCTATCCCCTCGGGGTCGGCGACGAAAGGGCAGCCGGCCGGCAGGGTAGCGAAGCGCTCGGCAAGGACGAGGGCTTCGGGGTTGTTCGAGATCACGCACGTCCCGCTTGGCACGACGGCGTCGATGGTGGCGCTCGGGTTCGAGGCGTTGGCGATGAAGTAGGAACGCCAGTAGTCGGTCTCCTTCGGGGCCGCCACCGACACGACGGCGACCATGGCTGCCACGCACAGGACGGACAACCCGCCAGCGGCCGCAGTGCTCACGTAGCCGCTCCCTGACCCGAGCGTGGACGTCACAGCGATGAGCGAGCCAACGGAGTTGCCGACGGCGATGGCGCCGAAACCGGCCAAGAAGTAGGTGTAGGCAATGGGGAGCTGGTTCGGCACGAGGGCGATGACGACGAGCCCGACGACGGTGGCGAGCAGCGCCCAGTCGAGCGGAGTGGCCGTCGAGACCCGGACGAGGGCAGCCACGACGACGACGAGGAGGATGACGACGCCCACGCCGATGGCGAGGGAATTCGGGTTGGAGATCCCGAGTGTCGACCCGAGCCCGAGGATCTCGGCCACCCTGCTGGCCAAGGGGGGCGAGACGGCCGGAGCATAACCCCGGCTGAGCTCGGCCCCGACGACGTCGCGCATGAAGTTGCCCGGCGAGGCGAGCAGGAACGTGATGCAGGGGACGCCGATGCCGAGCACCAGACCGCCGAGGAGGCGACCGAGCGCCTGCCGCCAGTTGACGGCCGCACAGACGATGAGGACGATCGCAGGGATGAGCGCCCAGGGTTTGATGGCGACGGCGAAGCCGATGAGAGCGCCGGCCAGCACGAGCCGCCCGCCCGCCGCCAGCTGGCCCTGGGTGAAGGCCGCCTGGAAGGCGAGGAGGCAGAAGAGGAGCACGTAGGGCTCGAGCATGACCGAACTCGTGGCGTAGAAGGCGTTCGGGAACGCCGCGAACAACACGCCCGCGATGAAAGTGCTCGAGATGCCGTGGAACCGGGCCGTGAAGGCGACGAGGAAGACGTCGATGACCGAGACGATGGCGGTGAGGCCGCGGGCGCCATCGAGCCCCGCCGAGGCGTTCGCATGGGCGACCCAGGCGAACGGCAGCAGGAGGATGCTCAGGCCGGGTGGCTGGGTGAGCACGAAGTCGTCGTAGGGGAGCTGGCCCTTCGAGAGCGCCAGCGAGGAGGCGAAGCTGACGCCTCCGGCCGGAAAGGTCACGCCTCCGAGCACGTCGTGCAGGGTCAATTCGTGGATGATGAGGAAGATCCCGAGGACGGTCGGCATGAGGGCGAGAACCCCCGCCACGTGGGGGCTCGCCCACCACACTCCCGTCTCTTGTCTCCGCCGCACTGCCCCGGGATCCTAGTTGTCCGGCCACCATGACCGTGAACACGGCCGAAGATGCCGTGTCGGCGCCATCGTGGGTAGCATCGGCCGCGCATGGACCGCCGATACCGCGTCGTCGTCGCGAAACCCGGCCTGGACGGTCACGACCGGGGCGCCAAGGTGATCGCCCGTGCGTTGCGCGACGCCGGCTTCGAGGTGATCTACACAGGGCTGCACCAGACGCCCGAACAGGTCGTGCAGGCGGTGGTGCAGGAGGACGCCGACGCCGTCGGCCTTTCCCTCCTGTCCGGCGCCCATCTGACGCTCGTGCCCAAGGTCGTGGCGGGCCTGCGCCGCGAGGGCCTCGACGACGTCGTCGTCGTGTGCGGCGGCATCATCCCCGACAAGGACATACCGGTGCTGAAGGAGGCGGGCGTGTCCGAGGTCTTCACGCCGGGTGCACCCCTGCCAGAGATCGCCCGCTGGCTCGAGAACGCCCTCGATGCCCGCGAGCGGGACTCCGCCGCGAGCAGTTGACGAGTCGAGCTGACGATGAGGATGGAGGACCGCCTCGGTGGATCTTGTCGAGTATCAAGGTAAGCAGTACTTCGCTCGCTACGGCATCCCCATCTCGGCGGGCCGGGTGGCCGACACCGTCGAAGAGGCGCTTGCCGCCGCGGAGGAGGTGGGTTACCCGGTCGTCGTGAAGGCCCAGGTGCAAGTCGGAGGTCGCGGCAAGGCCGGCGGAGTCAAGCTCGCATCCGATGCCGGCGAGGTGCGCCGGCACGCTTCGGACATCCTCGGACTCGACATCAAGGGTCATGTCGTGCGTCGCCTGTGGATCGAGCACGCCACCGACATCGCCGAGGAGTACTACGCCAGCTTCACCCTCGATCGCGCCGCCAAGCTGCACCTCGCCATGGTCTCGGCCCGCGGCGGCGTCGACATCGAGGAGGTGGCTGTGAGCGCGCCAGCCGCGATCGCCCGCCTGCACATCGACCCTCTCGACGGGCTCGGACACCTCGAGGCCCTGCAACTCGTCACCGATGCCGGCCTGGAGGCCACCGCCCTCGAGCAGGCGGCGGCCATCCTCGTCGACCTCTACCGCTGCTATGTCGAGGGCGACGCCGATCTCGTCGAGATCAACCCCCTCGTGCTCACGACCGACGGCCAGGTGCGGGCGCTCGATGCCAAGGTCACTCTCGACGACGACGCCGCCTTCCGTCACCCCGAGTGGGAGTTCGAGGACATCGTCGACGTGGATCCCCGCGAGCTCCTCGCGAGGGAAAAAGGGTTGCAGTACATCGGGCTCGACGGCTCCGTCGGGATCATCGCCAACGGCGCCGGGCTCGCCATGTCCACGCTCGACGTCGTCAACCAGGTCGGCGGCGCCGCTGCCAACTTTCTCGACATCGGCGGAGGCGCCAACGCCGATGTGATGGCGAACGCCCTCGAGGTCATCAACACCGACGCCAACGTGCGCGTCATCCTCGTCAACATCTTCGGCGGCATCGTCCGGTGCGACGAGGTGGCAGCGGGCATCCTCACGGCCCTCGACCGGGTCGAGCTCGCGTCGGTGATCGTGCTGCGCCTCGACGGCACGAACTCGATCCAAGCCAGGAGAATGCTCGAGGAGCGCGCGTCTGCGTGGATCATCCCGGAGCTCACGATGATCGGTGCCGCCCAACGTGCCGTCGAGATCGCAGGAGGACGTTCGTGAGCATCTTCGTCGACGAGCACACCAAGGTCGTCGTCCTCGGGCTGACGGGCAGCCAGGGTCGCTTCCACGGCCTTCGCAACCGAGCCTACGGCACGAAGGTCGTGGCCGGCGTCACGCCCGGCAAAGGCGGTCAGGACGTCGAGGGGATTCCCGTGTACGACACCGTGGCCGAAGCCGTCGAGCGCCACGGGGCGGACGCCGCCTTCGTCGTCGTGCCGCCTCGGGGGGCGGCTGAGGCCATCGTGACCTGCGCGGCCGCCGGCATCGGTTTCGTCGTGTGCATCACCGAGCACATCCCCGCCAAGGACGAGGCGCTCGTGGCCGCCCGCCTTCGCCGCCACTACCCGCGCACGCGCCTGCTCGGTCCCAACTGCCCGGGTGTGATCTCGCCGGGCAAGTGCAACATCGGGATCACCTCCGGCGACATCGCCCTGCCAGGCGGCCCGGTCGGAATCGTCAGCCGGTCGGGCACGTTGACCTACCAGGCCCTCCACGAGCTCTCCCAGCAAGGCGTCGGCCAGACGACTTGCGTGGGCATCGGGGGCGATCCC
>Ga0187781_10002445_pt1 | contig 14154 bp, 17 predicted proteins | sample 0715_SJ02_MP02_2_FD_132447 | JGI IMG/M metagenome (GOLD analysis project Ga0187781, IMG submission 132447) | Tropical peat soil microbial communities from peatlands in Department of Meta, Colombia - 0715_SJ02_MP02_20_MG | ecosystem: Environmental > Terrestrial > Soil > Wetlands > Peat | place...
ACCTCCGAGTAGCCGTAATCTGGAAATGAATGCGATTCGATTCTCACAAGCCGACCTCCCCTTACTAATCTGCTGCGCAGAGGTGCCTTAAAGTGGCAGGCTCCTCGTTTGCTTGGAGATACACAAGCTGCGCAGAGTCCTTCCATAATTTTTCTGCACGATTTTGATCGTAAGACGTCTTCGACGAGCGCACCTCGATGAGGGCGCCATTTTTTGATTGGAAGTACTTGCCGGACCCATTCACGAAGGAAGGATCGACAGCCAGTCTGGTTAGGCACGAGCCCGAGAACGGGAGGCTGCCCATCGTGACACCCAGCCGCTTGAGAAGCCACTTCATCAGGGAGGTACATATCATCCACTGCACGAATTTGGGAGCGGTCCTGGCCAGACCTGTCTCTGGTATCAAACCGGGATCGAATGCGATCGATGCTATGGAACTTCTGGCCCGGCGAAGCCTTCTGTCGAGCTCGTATGCATACAAGATCGTGCAGAGTTTGGACGTGCTGTAGCGTCTTCCACCCGAAAGCGGTTTGATGCCATGTTTGCCTTCGTTGGCGAGGGCGTTGGCGTCAGGCTCTGCAGCAGCTCCCACCATTTTTCCATCCACGGTCTCCGGATCATGCGTACCGCTAGCCGTGAAAACGATGCGACCTCCGTCCGAAACGGAATCCAGGAGCAGGTTCACAAGCAGAAAACTTCCCAAGCAGTTCACGGCAAAAGTCTCTTCGTAACCATCGACACTGTACGAAATCGGACCGTGAAACTGGGCGCCGGCGTTCAGCAGGATGCCGTCGAGGGAGTCGATCTGGCCGCTTTCCAGCATGGCACAGTGTTTCGCTGCAGCCTTCCGCACGGACGCCAGCGACGAGAGGTCAAGCGTCAAGGTGCTCACTTTGACTCCGTAGCGCGAACGAATCTGTTGTGCGACCCTCGCCATCGGATCAGGGCTTCGGCCGGCGAGAACAAGATTCACTCGCCAGTTTGATGCGAACTGCTGGGCACAAGCCAGCCCAAGGCCAGCGTGGCCACCTGTGATTAGAATTGTTGGCATTCTGTCCGCTGGTTGATTTTTCTTGGAGGTGCTTTTCATATTCGTCCCTCTCTTATGCGCTTTTCTTCTAAAATGATTTGATGAAGAATCCTTCAGTTCTGGCATTCGCATATGTCGACTGACGTTTTAACTGCATTAGAGGCAAGAAAAACGCCCGTTCAGGCGAGAGCGGTGGTTACCGTGCAGGCGATTTCTGAGGCGACTATTCAGATTTTGCTCAGCCACGGGGTGGATCGATTGACGACGACGCGCGTCGCGGAGCGCGCCGGGGTATCTGTGGGAACGCTGTATCAGTACTACCCCAACAAGCAGTCACTGCTGTTTGCCGTGCTGGAAGATCATCTGGACAAGTTGTCGGCAGCCGTAGAGGCTGCTTGTAAGCACGCGCGTAACAAGCCGCTGTCCGATATGATCAGACACGTGGTCGAGGTGTTCGTGGACGCCAAGATGGAGCGCACGGACATTTCCGTGGCCCTTTACAAAATCGCGTCGGCCGTGGGCGGGCCCACGCTGGTGAAGCGGACGGGGCAGCGGTCGTGGAAGGCCATCGAGGCGATGCTTCAGACCGCGTCGGATACGGAGTCGGTGCCCGACAGATTCGCCATCGACATGATGGTTGCAGCGATGGCGGGCGCGACGCGCTCTGTGCTAGAGGCGGGAGCATCACCTGCGATGGTCCGCAAGCTGCGGGAGCACCTCGTCCTGCTTTGCCAATCCTACATGGCAGCCGTGGTGTCCCGGCATCCTTAAGAGTAGTACCGAGAGTCTTGCACACGCAGAACGCGCAGTGAAAAACCATGTACTCATTTGGCTAACAGGGCGAATGTAATTAGTCGTGATTGGTACCGGGAACGCCCTTGTGACTACGAACGGAGCTAAGTTCGTGGATGGCTATTCGGAAGTTGGGTCACACCTTCCGCGGATGATTCCTGCCTAGTCGGAATTAACCGGCCAATCTTTTTAATCACACCTCTAAGTTCTGTAGCCGTGAAGCGTTATTCTTCTCCAGTTGGGATTTTTCTTTGCAGGAGGAGGGGCTCTGCTTCCGGCTCAGATCTTGGCCGGTCAACGCCGGGAGGGAGCCCCCATGAACTACGATTCTCTTTATCCCACTTTCTGCCCCGCCGCACAAGCCGGAAAACGACTGGGCTTGTGATGTCGAGAAGGTCATGCTGCTGCGGCAATGCCCAGTTTGCGAACGCGATTCCATCATCGGCCATGGTCGCCGGCGCAAACAGGCGCACGATGAACATCACGATTGGATTGGCATCCGACGCGGCCTTTGCCCTGGTTGCGGGAAGACCTTCACTCTCCTTCCCTGGTTCTCTCTCCCCTACACCCACTACAGCTTGCTGGCTCGCGCTCAAGCGCTCCAACGACACTTTGTGGAGCACCGCTCGTGGGAAGAGGCGACGCCCGCGCTGAAGAACCCTGATCGGGTGCCCGATCCCTCCACCCTCCGCCGCTGGTCGGGCGGCCTGGACCGCTCCCAACCGGCGGGTTCCTTTCGGCGCCAAACGTTCTCCCGCTTGGCCCATTGGATGGGACGTAGCGCTCCAGCCGATCCCCAGGCTGAGCCCTTGTCGGGGCTGACTCCGGTTCTGCAGGTTCTCTGGCCTCTCCGTCTCTGAAAGATTTTCTATTCCCCCACCATCCTTGCCTGGGAATGATGCCCCCTTGCTCTTAGGCTGGTCTCCAGAGGCAAAAATAGCGCCATGGGCGAGGATCTCGACCAACTCAAACGACGACTTCCGCTGCTCGATTACTTGCGCCAGCAGAATTGGACTGGCCGGCCAGCGGGTCAGGGCCCTGAGTTCGTAGGACTATGTCCCTTGCACCCGGAGACTCGGCCTTCCTTCTATGTCAATGCCTGCAAGAATCTCTTCTACTGCCACGGCTGCGGTCAGGGCGGCGACCTGATTCGCTTCGTCGAGTTGTCGCAGCACCTGTCCTTTCACCAAAGCCTTGCTTACCTCGAGCGGCAAAGTGTTCCTCCCATCGATCCGATCGCCGTGCTCGAGCGGGCTGCTGTTTTCTACCAACAGCAACTCGAGCGCTACCCGCAGGCACGTCAGTATCTGGAACAACGCGGAGTGCGCGACGCCGCCCTGATGCGGGAACTGCAGATCGGTTATGCCCCGGGCGGGAGCTTGCGGCGTCATCTCATTGCGCAAGGCTATTCCCTCGATCGGCTGCGGCACACGGGCCTCATTAACCACCAAGGTCGCGACGCCTTCTACCAGCGCGTCCTCTTCCCCTGCTACCGGGACAAACGCCTCGTCAACTTGTATGGCCGCAGTATCGGCGCCGCCTTCGCCCATCGATTCCTCCCCGGCTCGAAAGGCGGCTTGGTCGCTTGGGAATCGGTTCGCCAGTTCCCCAGCGTGATTCTCGTCGAAGGGATGTTTGATCTCGCCGTGTTGTGGCAGGCAGGATTCCGCAATGCCACCTGTGCGTGGGGCACCCATCTCACCGCTGACCAGCTTCAACAACTGTGCGACCGCCCGCGCACGGTTTATCTCACCTTCGATCTCGACGCTAACGGCAGCGGCCAACGGGCCGCGCAGGCCTTAGCTCTTCGTCTCCAGGCGCAAGGCATCACCCCACGCCGCGTCCTCCTGCCTTCGGGCCACGATCCCAACTCCTTCTTCGTCCACGGCGGTGAGGCGCGACAGTTTCACTCTTTCCTCAAGGAGGCCATATCGTGAGATTCCACGTCGTCCGCTCTCAGACCCCTAACCCCGCCCAAAGTCCTCTGCGCGTGATCGAGCACGAAACCGGCCGGGAGGTCGGCTGGGTCAATCGTTACCTGGACCGCGAGTATGTCCGCCGTGTGGCGGATACCTCGCTGCGAATCTACGCTTACAACCTGCTGCATTTTGTTCGTTGGTGGGAGAGTCTTCATCATACCGGCGAGGTGGTTGAAGGTGATCTGACCGAGTCGACCCTCCTGGATTATGTGAAGTTCCAGTCGAGCCAGCAACCCCCGCCTTCCGGTTCCACCATCAATGATCGCGTCGCCGACGTCGATCGCGCCCTTCGCAACCAGTTCCCCGATGCCCCCTCCCAGATGGCCCGTGGCTTTCATCAACGTTTCCTGTTGCGTCGGCCACTGGGCCTGGGCCGGCCACGGATAGCGTGGAGCCGCTTGCGAGTCAGGGTGCCCAAACGCCAGATGGTCCCCCTGTCCGTGGAGGAGGTGGCACGTTTCTGGTCCAGCTTCCACACGGCACGGGACTTGGCCGTCGTGGGCTTAATGCTCCTGCAAGGGCTGCGGTCCGCCGAGGTGTTGGGTTTGAATGAGGGCGATGTGTTGCTTTTTGAAGCGCAGTTGCGCGTGCGTGGTAAAGGCAACAAGCTGCGCTTCCTACCCTTGGCCCCTGAGACCGTGCAACTCCTCGATCATTACCGGCGGCTGGAGCGGCCTAATCCCTGCACGGCCGCGCTCTTCGTCTCGCTCAAAGGGCCCGCCCGCGGCACTCGCATGACGCTGGCCGGATTACGTTCTTTGTTCCGCTACCACCGCCAGCGCACCGGCGTCCAGCTTGCCAACCCCCACCGTTTCCGTCGCACCTTTGCCTCCGACATGGTACGCGCCGGGATCAGCCTGCCCGCGCTTATGCACTTGATGGGTCACACCGAGATCGAGACTACCCTTCGCTACGTGCAGGTCACTCCGCAAGACGTGTACCTGCAGTATGCGCGTGCGGTGGCCCAGCGCCTTCATCCCGTTCCCAGGATGCCATCATGAGCCGTCCGCAACGCCTACCCCTCCCGCATCCCCTGGCTCCGCTCTTCGATCGCGCGGTTGATTCCCTCTGTGCGGCGCTCAGCCCCAGCACTACGGGTCACTACCGCAACACCATCCGCAACTTCCTCCGCTATCTCGGCGCCCATCACCCCCAGGTGGACTCCCTGGACCAACTGCGCCGTGAGCCCCATCTCCTCGGCTGGATGTCCTGCCTGCGCTCTCTGTCGCCGCCGCTCGCCACGGCCCACTATATCAACCTGCTCATCGCCCTGCGCTCCGTCTGCACCGAATTGGCTTGGACCCAACAGCTTCCTCTCCTCGCCCACCTGATCCGTCGCGAGGACATTCCCCACCCTCCGCAAAAGCTCCCACGCCCACTCAGCGCCGAGCAGGATCAACTCCTGCAGCAGGAGTTCATCCGCCGCAACGATCTGGGGGGTAATGCCTTCCTGCTGATCCGCCACACCGGCATGCGCATTGGGGAATGTGCCGATTTAGCCTTCGATTGCCTCCGCTCCACCGGCCCCGATCAATGGGCGGTTCACGTGCCCCTCGGCAAACTCAAGACGGAACGCATGGTGCCGGTGGATCGGCTGGTAGTTGAACTCATCCAACGCCTGCGATTCTTTCGCTCCCTCGATCCGCTGCCTCCCGACGGCCGGCTCCTGGCTCGTCCGAGCTCCAGGAATGCCCTCGTTAGTCAACTCCGCGATTATCTGCATCAGGTCTGTCATGCTTTGGGTCTCTCCACACGCATCGTCCCACACCAATTTCGGCACACCTACGCCTCGGAGATGCTGCGCGCGGGTGTGAGCTTTCCTGTCCTGATGAAACTACTGGGGCATACCTCTCCGGAGATGACAATACTCTATGTCGAAGTGGCATTGAACGATCTCCAGCGGGAGTTCTTACAGGCTCGATCAAAGCCGCGCCATCTGGTTCCCCAGCCGAAAACGTCTTTCGCCATCACTCGAACCGGTCTGGAGGGAGTTGTCGATTCCTTGCAGGCTGCTCAACATGCGCTGGAGATGTTCCGGCGGACGCTGCCCCAAGGCGATGCACGTAGCTGCCTTGATCGCCTTTCCAACCGGCTTACCAAGATCGCCGCCGAGGCGCGCAAACTCAGCACGCCCTGAGAAGGGGCAGAGATTGGCCGGTTATGTCGGAAAGTGTTTACCTATAACTGTTGGGAACAGCCCTTGTATTAAACTGATGCAGCCCGCGGTTTGCAAGCATGCTCGCCGGAGCGACGGCCTACGCTATCGTCGTGATCATTACTAAACCCTTCCGATCAGGACTGCCGAAATGAGGTTAGCTCGCGCAACAGGTCGTGCCAGTACGCCGCTCCGATGCTGATCAAGACACCGGTCATTAGTGACCCCAGGAACTCAACGGCGGCGAACTCTAGCTTCCGAAGCCTGCCGAACTCCACTTTCTCTTGTGCCGCCTTCTCCTTCTCCAGCTCCCAAGCCTTCCAGCTCCAGATCCGGCCCACTCCAAACGCGACATCCTTCTGAAAGCTGGCAAGTTTGTTCATGAAGTCCCGAGTCTCAATGTTGAGCTTTGTCTGCTGCTCACCGGAACCGGTGGAAGCGAGCGTCCCCTTCTGCTCGGGGGACCCGGTCTTCTCCGCGCCTTGCAGCGCAGTCTGAGCATAGGTTGTAGCAAAGGTGGTCCGCAGCTGCTGATCGGCGTAAAGAGCCCGCCAGATGGCAAAGGAATTGATATCGAGTCCCAGGCACAGGGCCAGGCCGATGACCACAGCAAGGTTCTTCATCCGAGTACTGAAGGCGTAGGAGAGCTTTGCGACGTGCACTTGGAGCCTATCTTCGAGGTGGTCCAGCGCCTCTGCCGAAGCGCCCAGCCTTTTGAGTATCCACTCCATGTGCTCCTTCGTGAGGAATTCGTCTCCCATCCGTTCCCAGTTGATGCCTTTGAACCAAGCCGCTTCCTGTCGGGTTTTCGGGTCGGTCTCGAGGTCATTCACCGCCTGATTCCAGGTCTTACCCAGCACAGCGAGCGCCAGGCGATCGACTTCATGCTTTAGGTTGCGCGAATAGAAATCCACGTGGTTCTTGATGAGCGACGTGAGACTTTTCACCAGCATGCTGAGCACCAGCATAATGGCGACGAATCCAATTACGGTGTCAAGGAGCGGTAACATCGAGTCGGCCTCCTTCCTCACCCCCTTCGTGTGTTGCGTTCTGAGCTTGAACGGCCGGCTTGGTCGGTACATCCGGCCGGGCTTCGGGCGGCGCCACGTCAGCATCCTCGGGCACGAAGCGCGACCAACTACCCACCCCGAACATCAAAACCAGGAAAATTATGAGTAGCGACAAGCCTGCGTAGCCGATCTGCACGCGGCTGGCGAGCGGCCAACCCAACGATGCCGCAATCGGCGGCCCCACCAATTCGCCAAGAATGATCACTGCGATGCCGATCGCTGTGACCAGTACGGCCCTCCGACCGCGTATCTCCCGAATCAGCTTCTTGTCCTGCGCACGTATTTCTCCCAAGAGCTTTCCCGCCATGCTGATTTGGCTCCTTTCTGGGTCGAGCCGCTGATTCCACCGCTGATGCACGCGGAAAGCTACTCGACCGGCGTAAGCTGGCACATTATACTCCAAAGGACGGCACATTCAGGTAGCCCAAGATCGCTGGCAGGAGGCAACGTGGCATCCGAACGCAACAAGCTGACGGTCAGCTTCGAGGAACTGGCCTACTCGAACATGCTGACCCTCAATGCGCTAGTGGAACTGCTCGCCGAGAAGGGGCTAGTGAGCAAGCAAGAAGTCCTGGAGCGGGTGAAGCAGCTTCAGGTGCAGAGGCAGGCGAAGAACAAACCGCACTAGGTCGCAAAGCTGCCCGGAGTTCAACGTAGCCTGGTCCAGTAATACTCGGGCATCTGCTCGCCATTTATAATTGCACCTTAACCCGAAAGCGCTTCAGGACGGGAAATTCCCGGACTTGGTCTTTCATGCAATCCCTGATTGCTTGGCTGAAGCTGTTCATGAGCGCCGCAACGCGCCAGCGGGCAGTGCGATAGTTCTCGATGTGAGCGGGACCGTACAAGTTGAGATGAAGATCGTCCCAGAGGACGAGCCTCGCCGGTGGAGTCTGCCTCGGCATGGTTGCTCCTTTGGTTGCTGATTGGTGGTCGGGCCGGAGGTTTGGCGATGTTGCTACTTTTGGTGGGGCTTCACGTGGTGGGTTCGTCAGTCAACGGAGAGAAGCTCACCGTTTCTCGCTGTCCATCTCGTGCCGAATCCGCATCCACTCCAGGTCCACCCTGGGATCGGCCTTCTCGGAACACTTGAGGGCTTCGGCTTTGTTATCGGCCTGCCCTTCCCAGACCGTCCATTCATGGACGTCTGGCCGATCGTTAGCAGCGGAGCCTGAAACGGCTTCGATCGCGCCATTGATAAGCGTGATGACTTTCCAGTAGGCCATGCGGTCGTCGATGTTTCGCGCGAACTATGGAATCGGAGTCTGGTTCATCAATCCGGTAGGGGCAGAATAGTACAGGGCTGCGCCGAGTCCGGTTACCCCACCCGGCCACGCGCGTTGCCGTCCCAATCAAGGAAGGGATCATGGGGCAGATGACCTGCGTCTGCTGTTAACGCGGGACTGCCGAAATACCGTCTGGCGCTTCCTGGCATCCCTTACGCTGCCTTTTGGCAGTACTCGTGAATCTTGGGTACTACGGGCCAAAGCTTCTCGTGGGACTGCTCAAGGAAGTCGAGGATAGCTGCAGCCTGATCGCCACCCTCGTCAATGAAGGTTTTCAGCTGCTGTCGACGAAACAGGGAAACGCCCCGGCGATTTTCAGAGTCTCGTACCTCAAAAGCCGGGGCAGTAAGACCCCTGTTTAGGCGCTCTGCCTCGTCCAACAGCAGTTTGCTCGACCTTTCAGACGGCCAATCATCTATGGAGACTATGCACTCCGGTTGGCCCTCTTCGAGCGCAGACGGGAACCACCCACTGTTGCCAAACCTGAATCCCACAAAATACCAAAGCTCGCTGTCCCCTGCCGACGCGTTGCCGCCCCGGCTGTAACCAAGCAATCCGTTGAAGCGGTGCATGCCAACCTTCCCGGGTGAAAACACTCCTTCCCACTTGAATCTTGCGTCGATCGCCCAATCGGGTTGCCGGATTCTATTTGAAAGTCGGTCTAGGATCTTGGCTGTTTTGTCACTGAAACTATTCCAAAGCCTAGGTGCGGCCAGTTCTTCCGCCTGGTACGGTTTGAGTGGTCCCATTTGCTTCACCTCCATGAATTTAAGAATGCTGTCAACCAAAAACTCGTTTGAGTAGGCTTTGCCTTTGCTCCATCGGTCAGCAACCTTCCACCAAAGAATCTCCCCGAGGAACCGTGGGTCGTCCTTGAATTCTTTGTCTTCCACGATTTCATTGTGTTCTCTGCTGGCGACAATTACATGTGCGTCCATGCACTCTCTGGCGTAAGCCAGGTACTTACGAAGTTGGTCCCTGTCCAATTTGCTGTCCACCTTGTTCTCGATTATCAACTCGGACTTGTCGGACCGGATCACGAGGTCGAGGATTCCACCGCTGAGTTTGACGTTCGTCCTTTTGAACGGTTCCTGAGTCGCCACCTTAGAAACCGGGAAGTCTCCTTCACGGTCGCGGGCCAGCACGTGCAGGAAATCTTGGCAGGCGGCTGGCTCCTGCTCCAGGAAGTACCTTACAAGTTCGGTGAAGAAGTTCTCCAGAGGCGTCATCTCGTTGGAGGGAGAATACTTTGATAAGCGTACAAACAAATCGTTTTGCATCATCCACGCTCCCTTCCAGGGGTATCATCGTGAGTCTTAGTTACGAGTTCCGATAGGCCTTCGCAGCCATATCCGCCTCGACGCCGATGTCCTGCGCAAGTTCAATAGGACTAAGAACGGTAGCCTCCGCCCCAAACCCAATTAGCCAATATTTGACTTCGCCCAAGTCGGCAACCTTGAGCGTCAGAATGATACTCCCGTCCGGTTCGGTTTCAATCTGCTGGCTCGGGTGCCACGTGCGTTCGCGTATGTACGGCGCCTGCGCCGACGAGAATCGAATCTTCACTTCCTGCGGTTTTCCCCAGATCAAATTGAACGCCGTTTTCCGGAACTCCTCGAAGTTGAAATCTGGCGGCATTTCGAACCGGCGGTTGGTCAACTTCGCGGATTGAATGCGGTCAACGGCGAAAGTCCGCAGCTCGTTTTCCTTGTGATCGTGTCCGACCAGGTACAAGCCATTGTTCACGTACCAAAGTTTGTACGGATCGACCTCGCGCTCGGAAGCCTTTTCGCGGCACGGGGCATGGTGAATGATTCGTGCGGTGAATTTGTTGAACACCGCGCGCGTAATGGCGTCGATCACATCTTTGGAGTGGCTATAGTCCTTCCAGCCGAAGCTCGAGATCACAATGCCTTGGTCGATCCCGCGCAAGAACTTGAAACTCTGTGCCGGGAGCTGCGAGCCGATCTTCTGTATGGCGGAGTCCAGCGACTCGTAAATCGGAGTTCCCTGCAGGGGCTTGAACAACCCTTTACTGAAATACAGTGCCATCTGCTCGGTGAGAGTGAGCGCGAGGGGCGCCTCGGCGTGGAATCCCTCGGTCAGATGCCAAAAGACAGTGCCATTGCGCATGTCCGAAGTGATCGGGAAGCCGGCTTCAGACAAGGCTTCGACGTCACGCTGGACAGTGCGTTTCGTGACTCCCAATTCCTGGGTGAGTTGAGCCAGGGTGCGACCGTGATGTCCGGCGAGAAGCTGCACGAGCTTCCATTGGCGGGTAAGTTGATCACCTCGGGGCATGGCCTTATCCCCTTTGTGAAGTCCCCGGACTCCGATCATCCAAGCGGGCGGCATTGTACCACCCACACGGCCTAGTTAAAAGCGATCCGCGGTTCACGCATCTAAAACGCCAAGGAGATTCTCAGACTGCGTGGCCGCGAGACTGCACGTACAGCGCATCGGCGTCGATGTCCAGCTTCCGCAGTGCGTGGCGCTCCGGCCAAGGAAGCCGGCCAAACCGAGAGATGTAATCAGCAGTCGCTTTCTGTGCTTCCTCCCGCATCGTTAGCGCCACATGAACCAGTATCATGTTTTCAAATGCGAGGGAGGATTCGCACAGGTCCCCCATGGGTCCGGCGATTTTGACCTTGGCCGCCCGCTCAAACCACGAGAGAGCCTTGGCATACTCTTCCCTCCTGTAAAGTGACCACCCGATGTTGTTCCAGCAGTCGCGGAGGCAGTGCCGGCAGAGGCTTTCAGGGTGCTCCAGCGACACTTCGTACTCTGCCGCCGCTTCTTCCTCGCGTCCCAACTTCCAAAGCAGGTTTGCGTAGCTGAAGCGTCTCTCCGAATTCATGGGGTCCTGCTCCATCGCGGCACGCAGGGCGGGCAACGATTTCTCATCCTGGGCAAGAAGTTGCTCGGCGTCATGCAAGCTTTCGAGGATGTCGGCCAGCGTCTCGGAGTCGATATCGTCCGGGGCGGCTTCGAGTGCCTGCTGGTAAAAGTGCAGCGCCCGCTTGGTCTCGCCTCCGTACTGTGCCAGGCGTGCCTCCTCCAATGCCGCGCTGAATGTATCCGCATTAGTCATCGCCGGGCCCGGCCGGTCGTCCGCAACTCTCGCGGCTTGGATCGTGCCAATCGAGAGTCCCACTACTCCATCTGGGGGTGGCCGCTCTTTGCTCCATCAATCACCTCCTAAGCTACATGGCAGCTCGCTACGGCTCAACAATAGCAGGCGGGTATGACAGGGGCGGTCATCACATCTTGCCAGATTCAGTGCCGTGCCCGACCAGAGCGCGCAGCCTCACGATCAACGAGATGAAGCGCATTTTGTCCGTACGATTGCGATCACCTTCCCTGACAGACCTTGGGTGTATGCTCTTGGAATACGATCTCCGCTTACGGGCGGGGGTCGGCAGCATTTGCGCTCCTGGCAGAATGGAGGACCCATGTGGCTCTCAAAATCAAGATTCATCGCCGGGTGGCAGTGCCTCAAGCGCCTGTTCCTGGAGGTTCACCAGCCGGAATTGGCAGCAGAACCCGATGAGCAATCCATGGCGGTTTTCGAGCAGGGCCACGAAGTGGGCCGCTTGGCGCAGAAGATGTTTCCCGGCGGTGTGCTGATCGAGGCTGGACACGAGGAGATTGACAAGGCCCTCCGACAGACTGAACTGGTGCTAGCACGCAAGCAACAGCCTGCCATCTTTGAGGCAGCTTTCAGGCACGACGACATCCTGGCCAGGGTTGACATTCTGGAAAGGCTGTCCAGGAACAAATGGCGGCTGATCGAGGTGAAGTCGTCCACCAAGGTAAAGGACTACTACCTCTACGACGTGGCGATCCAACAGCTCATCCTCGAAAACCTGGGGATGAAGGTCATTCCCTGCTTGATGTACCTAAACCGGGAGTATGTTTACGACGGAAACCGGTATGAATTGGATAAGCTGTTCGTCGTCCGGGATGTCACGGACGAGACCAGGGCGCTTGGTAAAGATGTAAAGGATCTTATCCGCGAAGAGTGGAAAGCGCTCGAACGGGCCAAACCTCCGGACATCGAGCCGGGAGGCCACTGCACGAGCCCGTTCACCTGCGAGTTTTACGCTGTTTGTAACAAGCCGCTGCCGGTCGACCACGTTGCCAATCTACCGGGCATAACGCCCAAGAGACTGGACGAGCTGGCGCGGCAGGGGATTGAGTCGATCGGGAACATCCCGAAGACCTTCCCTCTCAATGAGCGGCAGAAGCTGGCGCGGGAGTGCGCCCGGAACGGGAAGCCGTGGTTAGGAAAAGGGCTGAAGGATGCCTTCAGGGAGCTGAGTTATCCCCTCTACTTCATGGACTTCGAAACCCTGGGAATGGCTCTGCCCCGCTATGCCGACATGTCTCCGTACGACCAGATCCCATTCCAGTGGTCAGTGCACGTGCAGCGCAATCCTGGAGCCGCTCTGGAGCATTACGAATACCTGGCAAATGACACAAACGACCCGCGGCCGGAGTTCACGAGAACCCTCTGCCACGTAATAGGAATGAAAGGAAACGTTCTCGCCTACAACAAGGGGTTCGAATGGGGATGCTTGGCTAACCTGGCGCGAACGCTGCCTCGATACAGAGACCAGATTGAAGACATCCAGGGCAGGTTGTGGGATCCATTGCCGGTCATTCGTGCCCATGTTTATCACCTGGAATTCCGCGGCTCCTACTCGCTTAAGGCTGTGCTGCCGGCGCTTGTCCCCGACATGACGTATGAAGGCATGGGAGTCTCCGATGGCGCGGAAGCGGGACTGGCATGGGAAAAGATGCTGCGTGCCGATGTGGGTGGCGAGGAAAGGCAAAAGCTCAGAAGCGACCTGCTGGCTTACTGCAAGCAGGACACGATCGCCATGGTTCGGCTGCTGGAAGTCCTGAGGGCAGCCTGAGACGCGCACCCGCAGCTTCGTTTTGGGGGGCTCGTGCGTTCTGCGCCTCATCACACGGGCAGAACCGCTGCTATTTTACACCTGCCAAATCGAAACTCATCGCTACATGCCGGTGCCGAAGGTAAGGACTGGCACGATAAGGCCGACAGCATTGGAAGAGTTGGTGAGCAGCGGCCAGCTCAACCCGCGCGGGCGAGATGAGATTCAAAAGAACCTCGCGGAGACGAAGCGCATGGGTACGCTGACGGCCCAGCTTACCGCCGAATGATCCAGCTCCCTATGCGCAAGGCATTGCAGGCGTGGGACGCAGCCACCAGCAGCGAGCGGAAAGCCTTGGCGCCGCTCATGCGGGCAAAGCGCGACAGGTACTTCGAACAAGCTTACGATCTGATGACCGCACGTGATCGCGCCCGCGATCCAGTGCTGCGGCGGATTCGCAGTGAGGGCTTTACGGCTGGCGAAGGCAGTAGGTAACGGGGTGGTCTTTGTGTTTCCACTGTCCCGCTACTTGGGTTGTTTGGCGGGAGCGGGCTTCGTCTGCACGTTGAGCGAGTCCGATGCCTCTGAAGTATCGGAAAGTCTGACAAAGAAATGGCGACTCCTATTGGCCTTGTCCATTGCTTTTCTTGCCTCTTGCGATCAAGATGCCTCCCCGAGCGCCTGAAGCTTCTCGTCCATGGTATTTATCATTGTATGGAGGTAATTGTTTTCATTCTCCTCCCTTAATTTAGCCTCTCGCATCTCCGTCAACTGTTGCCGGAGTTGATTTGCCTGACCTTCGTAGCTCTGCTTTGTCTGCCCTAGCTGTTGCTTGGCAGCGGCCTTGATCTGGGCTGCAATCGCGTCGGTTTCGTTCTTCGCGTCGCGTGCCGTCCTGTTTGATGCCCCGGTGTCAATCGCCACGCCCGCAGCGATACAAACCA
>Ga0187781_10002447_pt1 | contig 14146 bp, 8 predicted proteins | sample 0715_SJ02_MP02_2_FD_132447 | JGI IMG/M metagenome (GOLD analysis project Ga0187781, IMG submission 132447) | Tropical peat soil microbial communities from peatlands in Department of Meta, Colombia - 0715_SJ02_MP02_20_MG | ecosystem: Environmental > Terrestrial > Soil > Wetlands > Peat | place...
GCAGAAAGCCATCTTCGCAGTAAAACGCTTCATTGAAGACAATCTGTGCAAGGAATTGAACCTTATCATGGTCACCGTGCCGCTCATCGTGGATACGGAAAGCGGCGTCAACGACATGCTGGACCGCGACGGTTCGCGCACCCCGATCCAGTTCCACATTTCCAACGACTACGACAAGCATCCCCTGGACGCGCAGATCGTGCAGGCAGCCACGAAGTGGAAGAGAGCCGCGCTGAAGGAACTTGGAATGCGTCTTGGCGAAGGGCTTTGCACGGACATGCGCGCGGTACGCAAAGACTATTTCCTGGACCACGACCACAGTGTCTATGTGGACCAGTGGGACTGGGAGCGCGCCATCTCCGCGGAGCAGCGCAATCTGGATTTCCTGAAGGAAATCGTCAACAAGATCTGGAAAGTGCTGACCGAAGCGGAACGCTATGCGCAGGAACTTTTCCCGGAATTGCGCTCGAAGAAATATCCCAACCTGCCGGAGAAGCTGACGTTCCTCCATGCCGAGCAGTTGCTGCGCATGTACCCGAACCTGCCGCGCAAGCAGCGCGAAACCGCCATTTTGCAGGAGTGCCCAGCGCTGTTCATCGTCGGCATCGGCTATCCACTCGAAGATGGGTACCCGCACGAAATGCGCGCCGCCGATTACGACGACTGGGTCACGGAAACCGGCACTGTGGACGGCAAGAAGACCCACGGGCTGAATGGCGACATTCTGGTGTGGAACCATGTCACCAAGCGGCGGCATGAGCTCAGCTCCATGGGCATTCGCGTGAATGCGGAGACGTTGCGGAAACAACTCGAAATGTCGAAGCAGTTGGACTTCCTGAAATTCCCGTATCACCAGGGGATTCTGAAGAATGAAATCCCGTTGAGCATCGGCGGCGGGATTGGCCAGGCACGCACGTTAATGCTGTTGCTGCGCAAGGCGCACCTCGGCGAAGTTACCGTTACGGTGTGGCCGAAAATCTTGAAGGAGATTTGCGCGAAGAAGAATATCCACGTTCTGGAATAGGCCCAAACGGCGAAACACGCGTGGCATAGTTGCAAGCCTAATGCTTTTGTAGCGGCCGCCTTCTGAGGCGGGCGCTGGCTGGGGCACTGGATACTTAAAACTTAGAACTGAAAACTGAAAACTTTCTCAGTGGCCAAGGAACTTTTCGAGCTTGGTGAGTTCCACGTCGGCGAGGTCGAAATACTTCTGGGCGTTTTTCAGGTCGTGCACGTTGAGCGCGTTGTTGCCTTTCGTCAAATAGTTCTGCATGCGTTCCTGGGCCGCGGCGATGTCGCCCCGTAGGTTGTAGCCGTCCTTCTCCTGCTGCTGGCGTAGCGTATCCACGCTACGCGACGCAGCCGCGGCGCGGATGTTCAGCTTGTCCGCGTCGTCTTCGACCTTGGCGATTTCTTCCGGCGAAGGGCCCGGAGGTGGCGCGGGTGCGGCGCTGGTTTGCTGCAAAGTGTCGCCGGCGCGCGCAGGCGTCGGATTCCCGCTGGAGCGGTCCCTTTTGTCCGCCTTTGCGGGAGGCGTGGCGTCTTTGCTGGCGGCGGCCGTGGTGTCGGTCGTTGCATTGGTGTCCGTGTCGCTCTTCGTTTTGTCTTGCGAGGCTTGCGCGGAAGCGCCTGCCGAGGACGCATTCGGCGCGGAATTGTCCTGCGCTGCCGCCGTCTGTGCCTGCGCAGAAGTGTCGGCGGTTGCGGCGTTATTCGGTGAACTATCCGCACCCTTCGACGAAAACGCCGCCTTGCTCGGGTTCGCATGTGTCCCAAGGTGTCTCGGCACGTATACGGCTGCCGCAGCAACTACGCCGATTCCGAGCAGCACTCCGAGCGCCAGCCACACGGTGCGGCTTCCGCTGGGTCGCGCCGGCGGCGGAGGCATAGCCGCAGCGGCCGGAGCTGCGGGCGAAGTCATGGGCATCGTCGGAGCTGGCATCGGCGCGGTAGGAAGAACCGCAGGGCGGCTTGCAGGCGGTGCCGCCGGGACGCGAGCCGTAGAGGGCGTCTCCATGAGCGTGGTCGTGCCTGACGCGGGAGGCGCGCTCACCGGCACGCTGCTCAACGCGGCGCGAAATGCATCGGCGGACTGAAAACGATTCGTCGGATCTTTGGCCATAGCCATCAGGATGATTTCGTTCAGCCCCGGAGGCAGGTCGCCGCGCAGCGTGATCGGCGGCGGCGGAGGCTGGTTCAAATGCGCACTCATCAGCGAATATTGCGAGTCGCTGTGGAACGGAAGTTTCCCTGTCAGCATTTCGTAGAGCGATACGCCAAACGAATAAATGTCCGAGCGCGCGTCAGCCGCTTCGCCGCGCACCTGTTCCGGCGGCATGTAGTTCAGCGAGCCTAGCGTCGTGCCCGTGGAGGTGAGCGAGCCATCGGTCGCGGAGCGCGCGATGCCAAAGTCCATCAACTTCACCACGCCCTGCGGCGTGAGCATCATGTTCGCGGGCTTGATGTCCCGGTGAATGATATTTTGTTTGTGCGCATAGCTGAGCGCGGAGAGAATCTGTTCCGCATAGCTGACTGTTTCCGCGGTGGAGAGCGGCGCGCGCGCCAGGCGATTGGCCAGCGTTTCTCCTTCCACGAACTCCAGAATCATCACCAGCTGGTTCTCGAAGGTGAGCGCCGTGCGCAAGGCCGCGATATTCGGGTGGCTCAGCGTGGCCAGCAACCGAATCTCGCGCAGGAAGCGGTCCGCGAGGCTTTGACTGGAATTGAGGTCCGGGAGCAGGACCTTCATGGCTTCCACGCGGTCCGCGATGACGTTGCGAACCTTGTAGACCTTGCCCATTCCTCCCGCGCCGAGGATGGAAATCACATCGTAATCGCCGACGTGCTGGCCTATGGAAAATTCAGCGGTCATATTGCCTTCTTTCCATCCGATATCGGATATCTGATATCTGATATCACGGAGCATGCACGGGAATTCCGTGCTGGTGACCGCATTCGCTATACACTAGTTTTTGACGACGTCGCCGACCTTGGCGGCGCCGGCGCCGGAGAAGGTCGCCGTCGCCGAATCGTTGTCCACTTCCGTAACCGTGGCCTCGCCAATCTTGTCCACCACGGACTTGATCACCTTGCCCGTTGTGGGATCTTTCACCACGCGTACCGGGCGCGAAACGCTGAGCTTGTCGCCGACCTTCACACCGGCCAATTTGCCGACATTCAGAATCAGCGTAGCGCCGCTGACATCGGCCACCACCCCGCTCACTTCGATCTTGATGGTGGGCACTTTGTCCGAGTTGGCGTCAAGCTGCGCGCCGGTATCGTCCACGGCCTTGCGCACTGCTTCACCCAAAATGGTGTTGGCGAAATTGCTGCTGCCCATGTCCAAGCCGCCGCCTCCGCCGCCGCTCCAGCCGCCGCCCGCGCCAAGCAGCGAAGTGCTGCCGCGAGTAGACTCGCCCTTGCCAGTGACCGCAACAAGGATCTCGGCAGTCGTGGTATTGATCATGCGCGCGCTGACGGCTACGACGGCTTTGGATTCGCTTTTGCCCACGCCACCCAGGCCGAATTTCCCGAGTCCGTAGCCTCCGCCGCCCACGTTGGTGTGCTTGTCGTCGCGCCCGAATTGTGTGATCGAGCCAATGATGATGCAGTCCACGCCGAGAATCTTTCCGATCTTCGCGGCAGTACTGGAGTCCGCGCGGTCGCTGTTGGAAAAATTTTGTTCTTTCAAAATTTTGTCCAGCGCATTGCGCTCGATTACAGAGTACTTGCCATCCTGCACCAGCTTTTCGACCAGCAAATCCGAAATGCCTTTGCCGACGTCCTGGTCGGTGCCAAAAATCTGCGCGACGGTGGTGCGCACCGTGCCGTAATCGAAATTCATCACCGCGACGCGATGTTTTACCGCAGGTGCTGCGGGAGCCGCGGCGTCCTGCGCCAGAGTGGCGGAGCAGAACAGCGCCAAAACTACAACGGGAAACACAACTCGGGTGATGCGGATAGCCGGCATGGTGCGCTCCTTGCTGCTGCGGCGGGATCTTTCCGAGGGCCATCAACCCGCCCGCAAAGAAAACTTGCCCGATATCTTAATGAAGCGCCCCGTGTACAGCAACCAGGAATTATTCTTATCAACAAGCGACGCACGAGCACCTAGAAAAAACGCAGCGGGCGCAATTGGGCGCGGTCAGCACAGTTACTTGTTTTGAGCTCGCCAGCGAGTTCATTGCGCTTCGCTATCGAGGGCGTACACGTCCTGTGTTCCGATATCGCGCATGAGCAGGGGCGCGTCGTGCGGGTCGAGGCCCAACCAATCGTCCCAATAGCCGGTCGGCCGGAAATCTTTCAAGTCGGCGACGAGTTCGACGGCGTAGTTGCTCATGGCCATGCGGAACACACCCGGATTCTCCGGCCAGCTCAGGAAATAGACAAACTTGCCGTCCTTCGACCACTCCGGGAAGCCGACGTTGCGTCCCTTGATAACCTCGGACCACTTCTTCTTGGCGACATCAAACAGCAACAAGCCTTGCGAGTCGCCGCGCAGCGCCGCGATGTATTTCCCGTCGGGAGACCAGCGCGGAGAAAAAGCTTGCTCCGAAGCTGGCAAGGTAGAGAGCTGATGGGTTTCCAAATCCAGAATGCGGATCCCCGAATACGCGGAGGAGAACTGGCTGCCGAAGACCAGCGAGGCGCCATCAGGAGACCAGCAGGGATCCGCCTCGGGATGATCGTCGTCAGGTAGCAGCTCCTTGGGATTCCCGCCCTCGAAAGGAACTATGTAGATTCTTGACGGCTTACCGGGTGTCACGGAAAAGAAGACGATCTGTTGTCCGTCGGGAGACCAGCGCGGCAACGAAGCGTACAAGGGAGGATAGCTGAGCTGCATGCGCTGCGTGCCGTCGGGTTTGCTGCGCCACAGCGTGCCCTCCGGGAACATAACGTAGGCGACCCATTCTCCATTTTTGGAAAAGCTGAGATGTTCCGCGGAAATCCCGCCGAGAAACGGCAGCAGCACCTTGGGCAAAGCCTCGTAGCGCAGCAGTTCACCCCGTGCTTTTTTGCCAACGACGAAAATCTCCTTGCCGTCTCTGCTGGGTACCGGGGAGGCCAAGCTCAGCGGACCGGAAGTGAGTTGCGCAGCTTCAAAACTCTGCGTGCCGCGCCAACTCTTGTGCTCGCGGAGTTCCCAGATATTGCCTTGCGAGGCGAACACAAAATTCCGGCCTTCGTGCGTCCACGCGCCGCAACACTCGGAGGGCGGGTCGTGCCACCCTGGCAGCAGCGCATGCAGATTCTTGCCGTCGGCAGAGACCTCCCAAAGCTCGGTGGCATTGGTTTTTTGATCGAGGGAAGTAAAACGCAACGAACTGCCATTCGGCGACCACTGTGGAGACGTAGCCCAGCCGGCGGTGTCCACCAGTTTGCGCGATTGTGTGCCGTCGCTTTTCGCCAGGAAAAGTTGCTTGCCTCGGGCGTAAACCAGCTTGCGGCTATCGGGCGACCATGCGCCGGCGTGACCCTGCGTGTCTGCGAGACGCTGCGGCGAACCCCCCAAAATCGGCAGGGACCACAGCGGGCCATCGAAGGCTGTGCCCGGTTCGTCGGAGACTAACAGCGAAGCGCCGTCGGGCGAAACGCTAAGAATCTGCATGCTCAGAGAAGGCGCGGCGATGGGCACAACTTCGCCGCCGGAGCTGGCGACTTGCCCGATCGACGACGACTGATCCACTACGGATGAGGGATATTGCAAGTAGAGACGCGAGCCGTCCGTACCCGCAAGCGCTTTGTTGCGCCCATCATTGGTGATTTGCCGTGAGCCCCACACGTGCAGCGGAGGAGCCGGAGTCATCAGCCAGTAAGCCGCGGCGAGCAGGCCCAACAGAATCACGGCGGCGGTGGTCAAAATCCACGGCCAATGCGAAGCCGTGGTGGTGGCGCGTGCAACAACCGAAGTGGTGCTGTGCGCTGCGATCTCCGGGCGCTGCGAACGCGAGAGGCGCGACGCGCTCACCACACTAGAACTTAAATGCACTGCGCCGGAGTGTTGCGGATCGGTTTCGCGGCGCACGCGTTCGAGGTCGTTGCGCATGTCTGCGGCGCTCTGATAACGCGCATTGCGATCTTTCTCGAGCGCTCGAAGAATAATGAGACTCAGGTCCGGAGGCAAAGCGGGGTTCAGCTGTAAAGGGGAAACCGGCTGTTCGTTCAGGATGGCGGAGAGAATGACGCCGTGGCTTTCGCCGCGGAAGGGGAGCACGCCGGTAGCCATTTCGTATAGCACCGCGCCGAAGGAAAAGAGATCGGTGCGTGAATCGAGCGGGCGCGCGCGCACCTGTTCAGGAGACATGTAGGCGACGGTGCCGACGGTCGAGCCGGGATTGGTGAGATGAAAAGGGCCAGGAGGCGAGACCGTGGCGGTGTCGGCGGATTCGATTTGACTCAGCCAGTCGTCGCCGGAAACGATTTTAGCCAGGCCAAAGTCGAGAATTTTGGCATGCCCGCGCTTGGTGATCAAAATGTTGGCGGGCTTGATGTCGCGGTGCACGATGCCTTCGGAATGCGCGGCGTCGAGGGCGTCAGCAACTTGCGTGGCAACGGAGAACAACAAGCCGATATCGAGCGGTTGGCCGGCAATACGATGCTTGAGGGTAACGCCGTCCATGTACTCCATGGCGATGAACGGGCGATGGTCGGTCTGACCCACTTCATAAATGGTGCAGATGCCCGGATGGTTGAGCCCAGATGCAGCTTGCGCTTCGCGTTGAAAGCGGGTGAGAGCTTCGGGATCGTTGGCGAGTTCGTCGGGCAGGAACTTCAGGGCCACGAAGCGCCGCAGGTCGAGGTCCTGAGCTTTGTACACCACGCCCATACCGCCGCCGCCAAGCTTTTCCAGAATGCGATAGTGGGCGATGGTCTGACCAGCAAAAGGTTGGGCATCCGACATTGGGAGTACATCTTAGGTTGCGCGCCGAAGCGAAGTCAACGAAACCCGAATTTTGAGTGGCGGAACACAGTGTATCGAAGAGGTGGCTGGTGATTCGCTCTGATGAGACCCGGCTTGAATGTGCGAGCGGCGCTGCAGCTGTGGTCGACCTAAGGCATTGCTTCCGAATGGCCGGCAAACCATTCGTGGGAAGGCCGGCTGTGGGGTCGTGAGCGCTATGGAGATTCTTTGCGACTAAGATGACGTGCTTCACCGAATTGATTGCAACTTGTGGTTACAGTTTGCGCCATGTGGCGCAGACTTTACGCTTTCAGCTCAGCTACAAAAAACTCTGAGTGGCGTCAGTTTCCGCCGCATCAGACGCTTAGAACCGGAATCGATACCGTACAAATGATAGCGTAGCCGTGTATGCGAAGATTTCCGCTGTAAGGATAGCAATCCAAAACGAGCAAATCGGCCTTGGTCTTGTTTGCAATTTGGCCTAATACCTTGGGTACGTCCCCGGTGCCAATGAGTAAATCCGCGTTGATACCCAGATTCTTCTGTAATTCTGTGAGCCTCTGGGAAGCATCATCTACAAGGATTTGTTGATATTCGGGATTGGTCCAGGTGCCACCGGGAGCCAAAATCGCCATTGATTCAGTGACGTTGCTCAACGTGAGGCGGGCACCGAACTCCGCAGCGAGCTGCGCGGCCCACGATGCTGCTTCTTGACTCCGAGGACCCAAATCAACGGCGCACAGGATGTTGTGAATCGAGAATTCGTCGGCCGCCGGCTCTCTCGTGTGCGCACCCGTCCACACCGGGCACTCCTTCCACCGTAGCGTTTTCGCCGTCACCGAACCGAGGAGAAACTCGTCGAACGTATAGCCGTGAGACGCCATCATAATCAAGTCAGCGTTCTCGGCTTGGGCTGCCTGCAGAATTGCTCGCGCGGGATCGCCTTGAACCACTAGACCACGAACCGCGAAAGTTTCGAGCCTTTTGCGAAGCGATTGGCCGAATTTTTGTTCGGCACCTCGAAGAATCTCCGCGAGCAGATTCCAGTTCGCAAGGTCGCGGTCATCTGTCGGCACACCGGCTGCATGACTTTCTGGCGTCGCCACGTGCAGCATTACGATCTCTGCTTGAAAACGTTCAGCTAATGTCACAGCTTGCTGAATGACCGACACTGAAATGGTTGGAAAGTCTACCGGCAGAAGGATCTTCTTGATCAGCAAGGTTCAGCCCCCTTTCTTCGCAAACCGTTGCGGCTATCGAGAAGGCTCAATCTTTTCACTCTACTCCGTGTCGCTCGACTTCCACTCCTGAAGACAAAATCACTCTCTATTTTCTTCTTCCAGTACCTTGTTAGACGAGAAATTATATTGCACCAGGTACGAAGTCGCCGTGCGAATTGGGCGTTAACTATTGAGAAGAGGCATTAGCGCTCAAAACCACTCACCCTGGGGACGGTGTACGAGGGCTGGGATGATCGCCTCGAACCCTCCGTAGCGACTAAAACCAAACTTGCCCGCTAGCCGATGACCGCGGAGATCGCCGAAAGCGGCTGCGTGCCCTGTGGGGCTGGAGGAACCAGAGTTGCCCTACTTCGGAGTCAAATCCATTGCTTCGACGATGCGCTTGAAGGGAATCTTGGCTGTCTCGTTCAATTCCTTGACGACATCCGCATTTGCCGCCTCGAACAGGCACATGCAGTGCGCCTCGCCGGGGACGAACGTAGTCCTGATGTAGCGCACCTTTTTGCCCTGAGCCGTCATCTTCTGGCTCAGGTCAATGGCCGCCTTCTGTGCGGCGGCGAGTTGTTCCATCTTGATTCCGGGTAGGTCACGGTCAACCATGTAGACGGGCATACCGCACCTCCTTTGTGCGGGGCAGTCTATACCACTACATGGGTCGCTGCAATCGGGACCCATCGACGCACGAGCACCTAGTCTGTTCAATTCGTCAACCGCTCATCCGCAAGTCCCGGATGGCGCTAACTGGAAGTAAGCGCGGGACGGTGCAGCGCCGACAAAAGTGAATCAGCCCCTTGCTTTTCGCCTAACTGGCAGGAGGCGTGGGCATTGCCGACGAGTGATGGTCCACGATCATCCATCGGCCATTCCGCTTGACGAAAACGAAGCTGTACCGCGCGGGTAGTGTTTTGGACTCGCCATTCTTTGTGAATGAAAATGTATAGTAGCCGGTATTGATGGCCGTATCTCCGTAGACCCGGATCAATTGATCTCCAAACGAGACCTTGTGGCCGGGAAGCGCCGCGAACGCGGTGACAAAGTAGTCATGAATCGCGCCCTTAGAGACTTCATAGCCGCCCCCATTTGATTTATCGTTCTTGTGACGAGCGCGACGAACGAACTGACTGCGAGTCTAGGCGCTCGGGCGAGGGTGCGTCAAGGTTGAGCAGGAGCGCCCCGCCGTCAACGCGCATTGCGGCATTGTGGGAGTATGACGCGCCATTCGGAACTAATCTGTCGGCGAACTGCTGTAGGTCCCTTTGAGTTGGCTAAACCGGAGTTGCGTTACGCCGCTTAAGGCTTGCGTTGACACACCTGCTTCAACTCTCCTCGGTGCGCACGCCCAGCAGTTCGTCGCCGCCCCCAGTGACGAAGGCCTGGTGGGCTTCGAGATGAAGTTGGTGGGCCTCGTGGAGGATGTTCGAGAACTCCGTTTTTCCGCGAAGCCCGTCGAGCCACGGGTCGCGCACCATGGCGGCGTAGCAGTAGAAACCGTGCTCCACCGCACGGCGGAGCACTTCCAGGGCGGAGGCATGTTCGCCCAGATAGCCCAATTGGCGCGCCAGGTAGTACATACCTTCGGGATCGCGGAAGGTAGCATTCATCAATTCATTGCTGGCCTTCACACTTTCGTCGCGCTTGCCCTCGAGAAGCACGCGCAAGGAGCGCAAGTAAAGGCCGCCCAAGTCCGCGGCCCGGAAGGCTCCGGAATCACGAAGCACGGAGATGGCTTCTTCGCTGCGCCCGAGCATCGCCAGGCTCAGCCCGGTGGCAAAGCCATAGTCGCGCGAGCATTCCAGTGCGCCCTGATAGTCGCCCAGCATAAGCAGAGTGTGGTTAAGACTCGTGGGAATCTGCGGGTCCAGGCGGCGAGCTTCCTGATGTGCCACCAGCGCTTGGCGCAGCAAGCCGCAGTAGCGGCAGACATGCGCAAGTCCCGCGAACAACTCCGGCTCGCCGCGGCGCCGGCGCGCCCGCTGCAACAGCCGCTTCAGGGCTTCGAGGGTGCGTCCTTGGTCTACTTGAAGATGAGTGTACAGATGATGGGCCAAGGGCAGGTCCGGACTCAGGCGAAAGCAGGTCTGAAAGGCTTCGTCGGCGGCGCGCAACCCTTCCCGGGAGCCGCGGGAGTACTTGTCCCAAAGCCAGCGAGCTCTACCCAGCCGCGCCCACGCGGGGGCGTAGTTGGGATCCATACTCACGCATTGCTCATACATTTCGATGACGGCAGGAAGCTCCTGCCAATTCCTGCTCGACTCGTTGGCCTGGAGATACAGGCGGTACGCGGCGGGGCTAACGGAACCGTCTTGGTGCAACGCGGCTCGCTCCTTCACGCTCAGGGAAGGAAGCAACGCGTCGACCACGCGGCGAACCAGATCGTCGTGAAGCTCCAGCAACTCCTTTACGGTAGCTTGGCAGGAGTGCGACCACAGCAGCGTTCCGCTGGGGACCTCCACCAATTGCGCCGTGAGGCGCAATTGCTCCGCAACAGGCAGAAGGGCGCCCGTCAGGATCACGTCCACTTCCGCTTCTTTGCCGATTCTCTGGAAATCCGGCGCGTCGTGCGCGTATTGCGCCGCCGCCAGTGACGAGCGCACGATGAGGTTCTCCACACCGGCGAGGGAAACGCTGATGGCTTCCGGCAGGCTGTGGCACAAAAAGCCGATTTCGTCGGAGGGACGCAGCAGGCGAAAAGGAAGGACCATGAGCCGCTGCAGCGTCTGAGCGTGAGCCTTGGTCTCGATGCCTTCCATGAGCAGGCTGGCGCGGACATCTTCGGCCATTTGTTCGGCGCCCGCATATCTGTTTTTGGGAGCGCGCGCGAGCGCGCGGTGCACGATGCGGCCCATGGTGACAATGGCCGGCGAGCCCATCAGCGCCGGCGGACTCACCTGCAAAACGGAGTGCGCGATTTCCCCGAAAGTAGAGCCCACGAAGGCACAACGGCCGCTGAGCATCTCGAACAAAATGGCGCCCACTGCGAAAATGTCGGAACGCGCATCCACCGTTTCGCCGCGAAACTGCTCCGGCGAGGCATATCGCGGAGTGCCTAGGAACTCTCCCGGCATAGTGGCGGCGAGCGTCTCCCCGCCGGGATTGGCGGATTCATCTTGAACGTGTTTGGCGATGCCAAAGTCGAGGATCTTCGCGCCGCTCGGGGACAGCAGGATGTTGTCGGGCTTCAGATCGCGATGAATAATGCCCGCTTTGTGAAACGCATCCAGGGCGGACAAAACGCCCAGGATGATCTGCGCGGCGTATCTAACGGGGACCGGCCCATCCTGGATGCACTGGGCCAGGGTCCTTCCTTCGACCAACTCCATGACCAGCAGGAGGTGCTCCTGTTCTTCGGCGACGTCATACAGCCTACAGACGTTCGGGTGCGTGACTTGCGCCGCCGCGCGGGCCTCTTGCCAAAAGCGCTCGCGGCGCTGCGCGCCCTGGGCGAGCATCTCCGGCAGTACCTTGATGGCTACGTCACGTTCCAGGCGGGCGTCGCGGGCACGGTACACGTTGCCCATCCCGCCGGAACCCAGCGGCGCGACAATCTCGTATGGACCCAATCTCGTGCCTGCAGCAAGCGGCATACGGGCGGGAATTATAACCCTTTGGCGTAGGTGTCCGAGAAACTCGTTTGCACAATCTGCTTCAGACTGGCGCAGGCGAACTCCCGGGCCGTTCCATTTCACTCGGCGACGCCGTCTTGACAGGTGAGAAAGAAAGAATTAAAAAAGAAGGCACGCCGCAGTGCTTTTTGACGGGTTCAGGAACTGCAGGCGAGAGCACGGCAGCATTACGGGTCCCATCTACGCTCAAGGGGGGAACTATGGATGCGTCTCGCCGGGATTTCCTGAAACTTGCGACGGTTGGCGGGACCGCCGCTGCGGTCTTTGGGTTCGACCTCCAGCCTGCTTACGCGCAACTCCGAACATTGAAGATTGCCCGCGCGAATGAGACGCGCTCGACGTGTCCGTATTGTTCGGTGAGCTGCGGCATCATTATTTATTCGATTGGAGACCGCGCGAAGAACGTTACCGCGCAGGCGGTGCACGTCGAAGGCGATCCGGACCACCCCATTAATCGCGGAACCCTCTGCCCGAAGGGCGCTTCCCTCCAACAAGACATTGTGAATGACCGGCGGCTGCTGAAGCCGCAGGTGCGCCGCCCCGGCGGGACCGATTGGGAAGATATTTCCTGGGAGCAAGCGATCGCCGAAATTGCGGCGAAGGTGAAGAAGACCCGCGACGACACGTTCATCGAAACGGATGCTGCCGGGCATCGCGTCAACCGCTGCGAATCGATCGCCTGGAGCGGCGGCTGCACCGACACGAACGAGTTCAATTATCTGGTGGTCAAGTCCATGCGTGCCTTGGGGGTCACGCACCTGGAAAACCAGGCGCGGGTTTGACACGGCCCGACGGTCTCAAGTTTGGGACCAACATTCGGGCGCGGGGCAATGACCAATGGCTGGGTCGACATCAAGAATGCCGACATGATGCTGGTCATTGGCGGGAATCCAGCGGAGAACCATCCGTGCGGCTTTAAGTGGGTCATCGAAGCGAAACGCAACCGCAATGCAAAACTCCTCGTGGTGGACCCGCGGTACACGCGCACCGCGTCGGTCTCTGATCTTTTCCTGCAAATCCGCGCAGGTACAGATATTGCCTTTCTTGGCGGGTTGATCCGCTACGCGATTGAGAATAACCGCGTCGCGAAAGAATATCTGCTCAACTACACGAACGCCGCGTATATCGTGCAGGAAGGTTTCAAGCTACCGGAAGACGAGGGCGTGTTTTCCGGGTTTGATGAGAAAACACAAACCTACGACAAAGCCACTTGGAACTACGCCAACGGCGATGCCGCCGGGAAGCCGCTGCCTACTCCGCATGTGGTGCCTGCCGCCGCACATCCCGCGGGCACGCCACCTCCGCCACCCGCTCTCCCGGAAAAGCCTGCTTACGATTTGACGCTGCAGAATCCGCGCTGCGTGTACCAGCTTTTGCGCGCGCACTATTCGCGTTACACGCCGGAGATGGTGGAGCGCATCACGGGGATTCCCAAGGAACAGTTCTTGAAGGCGGCCGACCTGTTCACATCAATCCGCAAAGACGGCGACACCAAGAAGGTCGGCACCATTATCTATGCGGTCGGGTTGACGCACCACACGTTCGGCACACAAATGATCCGGACCGCGGCGATGTTGCAGCTGGTGCTGGGCAATGTGGGCCGCGCGGGCGGTGGCGTGAACGCGTTGCGCGGGCACTCCAACATCCAGGGCGCCACGGACATGGCGGGGATTTTCGACAACTTGCCTGGCTACCTGAAGGTGCCGAATCCCGCGGACGGTTCCTTTGAGGGCTGGATGAAGCGCCTTACGCCGAAACCCTCGGCACCCAGCCAATGGGCTTCGTTCAATTACTGGGGGAATACGCCGAAATTTGCCGTGAGCCTTTTGAAGGCGATGTACGGCGATGCAGCCACGAAACAAACTGACTGGGCGTACGATTTTCTTCCCAAGGTGGACCGCAATTATTCGTGGACCTACATCTGGGACGATATGTACAACGGCAACGTCAAGGGCCTGTTCGCCTTCGGCATGAATGGCGTGATGATCGGGCCGGACACCAAGAAGAATATTGACGCGCTGAAGAAAGCGGATTGGCTGGTGGTGGGAGAAATCTATCCGGACGAAACCAGCGAGTTCTGGAGGTCTCCGGGAATCTCGACCGACGAGATGAAGACCATCCAGACCACAGTTTACCGGCTGCCCTGCGCGGGCTTCGCGGAAAAGGATGGCACATTCACCAACTCCGCGCGGTGGCTGCAATGGAAGAATACCGCGCTGCCTACGCCGCTGGGCTGCCGGCTGGATCAAGCCATCGTGGCGCAGATTTTCCTGAAAGTGCGCGAGCTATATCAGAAGGAAGGCGGGAATTCCCAGACCCGATTCTGAAGCTGACATGGGCGTACACCGACCCCACCAACCCGTAGCTCGCCGAAGTGCTGA
>Ga0187781_10002448_pt1 | contig 14137 bp, 12 predicted proteins | sample 0715_SJ02_MP02_2_FD_132447 | JGI IMG/M metagenome (GOLD analysis project Ga0187781, IMG submission 132447) | Tropical peat soil microbial communities from peatlands in Department of Meta, Colombia - 0715_SJ02_MP02_20_MG | ecosystem: Environmental > Terrestrial > Soil > Wetlands > Peat | place...
AGCCGTCGCGGGGTGATCCCGGCGCGGCTGCAACGGCCGGCATATCCGAAAGAGCCTGTCCGGCCGGTGCAGCGTCATCTCCGATATTTTCCAAAAAAGTCGCCGACGGTACAAAAAACAGATTGCCGGTCTTGGCCGTGCTGAAATCCAGCAAGCGATCGTAATTGCCGGGTGGACGGCCGACAAACATATTCTCCAGCATCTGCTCGATCGTTCGCGACGAGCGCGCGTAGCCGATGAAATAAGTGCCGAATTCTCCCTGCGCGGCTCTTCCGAACGGCATGTTATCGCGCAGGATCTTCGTCTCCTTGCCATTCTCCACGATCGTCGTCAGCGCGTTATGCGCGGACGTCGGTTTCACGGTGTCGTCAAGCTCAATGTCGGAAAGCTTGGTGCGGCCGATAATGCGCTCCTGCGCTTCGATGGGCAGCGCATTCCAGGCAGGGAGGTCGTGCAGATATTTTTGAATAATTACGTAGCTGCCGCCCGCAAACGCGGCATCTTCGCTGCCGATATAGGCGGCGTCGATCGCCGTTTGACCCGATGGATTCTCCGTGCCATCGACAAAGCCGATGAGATCGCGATCGTCGAAATATCGAAAGCCATGGATTTCGTCCACCGGCGAAACGGCTTCGCCGAGCCGAGCCATGATCTGTGCCTCAAGCTCGAAGCAGAGATCCATGCGCTTGGCGCGAATGTGAAACAAGAGATCGCCGGGAGTGGCGACAGCATGGCGCGAGCCGGCCTTGATTTCGCGAAAGGGATGGAGTTCTGCCGGCCGCGGCTGGCCAAAAAGGCGCTCCCACGCATCGGATCCAATCCCCATGACGCAAGAGAGATTTCCCTCGATATCGCGGAAACCAACAGCGCGCAGGAGGGCCGGGAGGTCGCCACAAAACGAGCGGACGGCTGCGCGGCTGGCACTCCCGGGATTGATCGTTGCAACCAGAAAGATCGCCGCTCGAGTCAAAGCCTGAACCACTTGCTGCGGCTCGGGAGGCGCGCCGGGTTGTGGGTTGATTGCGGTCAATGGATCAGTCCCCTCCGCTCCAATCAAGTCGGCGATTCAACCATTCGCAAGGCACATTAGCAATTAGGACTGGCGCCAGCGAGAAGGGCGACGGTTACTTCGCGTCTGTTAATCATCTGGCGCCTCCCTTGCTTCGGCGATCAAACCACATCGCGCCTCAAGCGCCAACGGGCTCTTCCGTCGAGAACACACTAGCTAACCCACGCACTCCTCGCAGCATCCCTCCGGCGGGAATAATTCTGCGATTTTTCAATTCCGAGCCCTGGCCAGGCCGCCGTGTGCCAGAGCTCGAAAGCTTTGCCCGAGAATTGTGATCAGTAGTCTGTCAGGATTAGCGTGCCGACCAGTGCCAGTCTGAGACCTCCGGCATGTCCACGCCGTGTTCGTTTACGTAAAGCTTGTGACGCTCGATGGTGCTCCAGTACCGGTCGGTCGCCTTCTCCACTTGATTGCTCAATCGTGGAATCCGACTAATTGCGTCGAGCGCAAGCTGGTAGCGATCGAGATTGTTAAGAACGGCCATGTCAAATGGAGTCGTCGTCGTGCCCTCTTGCTTATAGCCACGTACATGAAAGTTTTCATGGTTGTGTCGCCGATAGGTCAAGCGATGAATCAAGGTTGGATAGCCATGGAAGGCAAAAATGACGGGCCTATCGGTGGTAAACATCTCGTCGAAGTCCCGATCCGAAAGTCCGTGAGGATGTTCACTTTGCGGCTCCAACACCATCAGATCGACCACGTTCACGACGCGTATTCGGATGTCCGGCACATAATCGCGCAGCAGCGTGACTGCTGCGAGAGTTTCAAGCGTCGGTACGTCACCTGCACATGCCATAACGACGTCGGGATCGCCGCGGTCGTTACTTGCCCATTGCCAAACGCCCGCGCCGGCAGTGCAGTGTTGGGCCGCAGAATTGACACCGAGCCACTGCCATTCCGGCTGCTTCCCGGCGACGATCAGATTGATGTAATTTTTGCTACGGAGACAGTGGTCAGCCACCGAAAGCAGACAATTGGCATCCGGTGGCAGATAAATACGCACGATCCCGGCCTTCTTGTTGGCAAGATGATCAATAAAGCCCGGATCCTGGTGCGAGAAACCGTTGTGATCCTGCCGCCACACATGCGAGGTGAGCAGGTAGTTCAGGGATGCAATTGGCTTCCGCCAGGAAATATTTCTCGTAACCTTCAGCCACTTCGCGTGCTGGTTGACCATAGAATCGACGATGTGGATGAACGCCTCGTAGCATGAGAAAAAACCGTGCCGTCCGGTCAGCAGGTACCCTTCGAGCCAGCCTTGGCACAGATGTTCGCTTAAGACCTCCATAACTCGCCCCACGGGGCTTAGGTCGACATCGACGTCCTCTATGGCGGCCATCCACTCCTTGCCGCTCGCCTCATAGACGGCATCGAGGCGGTTTGAGGCGGTTTCGTCGGGACCAAAAAGCCGAAAATTGCGGGTGTCCAAGTTGAACTTCATCACATCGCGCAAATATTTTCCCAGAACTTTCGTGGACTCGGCTCGGGCACTTCCGGGTGTGGGAATATCTACAGCGTAGTCGCGGAAATGCGGCAGGGTTAGCGGCGTGAGGAACTCGCCGCCATTCGCATGTGGGTTGGCGCTCATGCGACGATGGCCAGTCGGGGCAAGCGTAGCGAGATTCTCCCGGAATTTGCCGCGTTCATCGAACAGCTCGTGCGGCCGGTAACTCTTCATCCATTCTTCGAGCTGCCGAACGTGCTTCGGGTTGGCGAAGTCCGCAAGCGGCACCTGGTGTGCCCGCCATGTCCCTTCCACCGGTTTGCCATCCACAAATTTTGGTCCCGTCCAGCCCTTAGGCGTGCGGAAAATGATCATCGGCCAGCGCGGCCGATCCGGCCAACCAGACTTGCCGGTGCCGCGTGCGGTTTGTTGGATGTCGCGGATCTGGGCCAGTGCCTTATCTAGTGCAGCGGCAAGCTGCCGATGAACCTTGGGAGGATCGTCGCCTTCGACGACCCATGGGTCGTAGCCATAGCCGTAGAAGAGTTCGGTGAGCTCCTGCTGTTCGATGCGTGCTAAAACCGTTGGGTTGGCGATTTTGAAGCCGTTGAGATGAAGGATCGGCAGTACCGCGCCGTCGCGCGCCGGATTGAGAAATTTGTTCGAATGCCAGCTCGTAGCGAGTGCGCCTGTCTCGGCTTCGCCGTCGCCCACGATACAGGCAACGATTAGGTCCGGATTGTCGAACGCCGCACCATAGGCGTGAGCGAGCGAATAACCCAACTCGCCGCCCTCATGGATTGAACCCGGAGTTTCCGGGGAGACATGACTTGGAATGCCATAGGGCCAAGAGAATTGCCGGAACAGACGCCGCAATCCCTCTCGGCTTCGCTCGATATCCGGATAGGTCTCCGTGTATGATCCTTCGAGGTAGCTCTGCGCAACAAGCCCAGGACCGCCATGTCCTGGGCCGATGACGTAAATCATGTTCAGGTCGTTCTCTTTGATCAGTCGATTGAGGTGAACATAGATAAAGTTCAGCCCCGTCGTCGTGCCCCAATGCCCCAGCAGCCGAGGCTTTATATGCTCGCGCGTCAACGGGACTTCGAGCAGGGGATTGTCCTGAAGATAGATCTGGCCAACGGTGAGATAGTTCGCAGCGCGCCAGTAGGCATCTATGCGATCAAGAAGAGCCGGCGAAAGGGAAGCCGATTTGGCGATTTCCGCAGCTGCTGCCGTCCGAGATGATCCGGTGCTCATGGTCGTTCCCGCTCCCAGCGGACCCGGCTTGGTAGTTAATGCTCATGCCAAGGGAGTGTTCCACGCACCTACAGGAACCGCTTCCGTCACCCAATAGACATTAAAGTGACCTCAAAGACTGAAAAGTGACCTCAAAGACTGAAGAGCTATTTTTTCGCTGTGATCAGCCGCCACGCAACAACACCGCCCAAGCGGGCAACCTGCTGCCGGTGCAGCTGCGGTTCCGTGCCTGCGGCATTGCCGGGAATATTCTTGATTTGCATCAAAGACCGCATGCATTTGCCTAGTCAATTTCGAGCGGATTACCTTGCTACCGAGGCGTCTTGGCATGGACACCTGGCAAAGGCGGATGTTGGTTGGCGCATGTGCCTCACGATGGCGGCAACGGCTGGCGCACGCACCCAAGATTCCGACAAAGGCGAGGTCGAGTTCTTATTGAATTGCGCTGGATGCCGCCGATGGAAAAGGCTCTGGCCCCTCAGCGCCAAGCTCGATAGCAAGCCAACCGATTTGACGCTGATGGCGAAGCACGATCACGGCACGTTCGACGCCGGCGCCATTTACCAAAAGATCGAAGGCCGGAACGAGCGCGCAAGCCACCATAACGCCGAGATGCCGATATGGGGGTGCCGGCACCAAAGTTCTCCGCCTCCCACGCTCCCGTCCACCACAAACCCAATCAAAAATACCAAAAAGACTTTTGTCGCAGATAAAGCCGCAAGAAACGGCGCTTGACTCCCTTCTCGACTTGCCTTGCGATCCCGAAGCGTCGATCAAGGAACGCATACTCTCAATCGTTAGCTATCTGAGTCTCATTCAGGCAAAGTAGAAGCCGAGGGGCTGAACATGAACCGGATTGCCGTTCTCTCCGTTTCTGCTCTCACATTGTCACCGGCCGCCGCCGACGAAGTACGGCGCCCAACCATTCCCGGCGGGATGCTGGGAACGTGGGCAAAAACCGCAGAGCAGTGCGCAACAAAGGACAAATCCATCGTTTCGATTGAAAGCGCCAAATACGCCGACGGTAGCGGAAGTTGCGCGGTGCGATGGGTCGTCGAAACGCCAGGCTCGCGCGGCACAAACTATGCCGTTCATGCACTATGCACTAGTGCAAAGGACCAATCGAAAACCCAAACCGTCAACATTATTATTCGGCAAAACGGCAATGACCGGGCATCGATGGGAAGGTCGTTTGACGAACTGAAAACCTACCAGCGTTGTCCTGGCGGTTGATGCCGGCGTATTCAGCTGCGCCCGTCGCTAAATCTTGCGGCAGTTAAATCTTGCGGCTGTCATAGGCCCAGTGTAGCAACGCTTGTCGTTGCCGAGGCCGGCACATTAGATCGCCGGGCACGCAATGCCGCTTGATTTGCGCAATGTGCCGCCGAATCGCTTTCCAGCGTTTGATCTGGCGGGCATCCTCTTCGGGTATGCGGCGCCCCATATAGTATCGGCAATACCACTGGAACCAGCCGCGTGGATCCTCGGGGTGGATCCATCCTTTCCTTCTCCAGGCCGACAGAGGCTCACTCGCATCTACTCCGAAATAATTGAGGGCGCAGTCGCGGCCCGACGACGAAAGCCGTGCACGCGCAAACCAGTCGGACGGGAATTCCTTGCGGCAGTCTGTCATGTACTTGCCGCAAAATATCCCGAGAGCGAGCATTTTCTTTGGCGTCAATTCCGGACGAAATTCGGGATCGAAATTGCGGCCCATCGGTGCGCAGCGGACATAACGATATTTCCGCTGCATTTTGTCGTTAACGGTAACGAGGTTGTGCCGCTTTTTGCTCATGATAATCCGTCCGCGAGGCAATGCAGTCGGCTTTTGACGGTCACTTGCGTGTCGCTCAACACTAGATGCCATCCCTACTCCAAGTTATGACGATATCTTCATCGCACCGCCAGAATCGGGCAATTACCCGCAAAACCGTCAGGGCCGGCCAAGAAGGCAAGATCACGAAGCGACAGTCTAATTGGCTCATCACGAAGATCACGCGATCCGCCGGGAGGCAAGGTTTGACGATGGGCAATTACCCGCGCGGATCAAAAGGCGCTCAATCAGCAGGAGAACGCCGTCAGCCGCCGAATTGGGCAATGAGAGCGCCGGCCCGTGGTTCGTGGACAGGATGAAACCAACCCCCGGCTTCCGCCTGATATGGAAGTCGGGGTTCTTATTGCGACAATTTACTGCAAAACGCTAAATCGTATGCGCATTGCTTCACGCAATTCATTTGGTGAAATTTAACTTGGGTGAAGTCTACTTGGTGAAATTTACTTGGCGCTAACCGCCTCGGAATAGCGCGCGTAAAGCTCGGCAACGCGCTGTTGCCACATGGTTACGAAAGCAGCCGAGGTGAGATTATCGACTGACTTCCAGACCCGTTTCACCTCCGGAAGCGTGTTCTGCCAAACGGCGCGCTTGCACCATTTCTCGCCCTTTTGCTTTCCCTCATCGGTAGCGCACATCGATTGCCAAGCGAGGCGCTTCGGATGACTGACGTGCTCTGCCGCCCCTTGCGTACCCTGTTGATGGATCAGATAGAGATCGCTCAGCGTTGCTTTCTTATGTGTATTCAATTCGAAGAGGATTGCCGCCGTTGTGAACTTGTAAGCGGCCGCGATAGCATTGTCGCGCGGACTAGTAATATCGCCGGATCCGAACTTGTCGAATTCATAATTATTCACTTGGAATAACCCGATATACGAACCGGTGCGCTCCTTGGGATCGAAGTCGGACTCGATCTTGGCGACTGTCTTCATGAAACTAAAATCGAGACCAAAAACATCCGATACGCGCTTGATCTCCTCGATCGGCGTTCCGACCGGGATATCTTTCAACGCATTCAGGACCGTATCCGCCGGCTTAACGTCGGGCGGCACTTCGGAATAGGCATAGTAGGCAAGATAGGAGAGATCCAGTTTTGGCGGGACGGCATCGGCCGGTCGATCTTCGGCGTCGGCCGGTCGATCTTCGGCGTCGGCCGGATGATCCTCGGCATTGGCGGGACGATCCTCGGTATTGGCTGGACGATCCTCGGCATTGGGGGGATGAACCTCCGCCGCGGATTGGTCGGTTTCTAATTTTACCAGCGTTTGTTGGGCATCTGCCGTACGCGTTATTTGCTGATCCGATTTTGCTTGTTCGATATCTAGGCGATCCATTTTATCCGGATGCAAGGCCGCCGGCTCGCGCCCTGAAAATGGATATGTGAATGCCATTGCAGCGACGACGCAGCTGAACTGCAGGGACCGCATTATCATGTTTAGTTCCCCCGGCTCGCGACGCTTGATTCGCCGCGAACCCCCTCGCGAATCACCATATCACCGTCTGCGCACCATCGTTGTCACCGATCCGCCACATTTGGTGAGAATCGCTCAGATCAACCCGAAGAGGATTCTAAGAATCTGATTTATTTGTAAAATATTCAGCCAATCTTGGCGAAGCCGTCTGCCTCAAATCGGTTACCGGGCTTTACCAAAAACTGGTTCGTCCGCGCTGGATGCCTGATCGTTGCGCCTGATTCGGCGAGGGCGATGTACGCTGCCACCGATTTGTTGAGCGGCGGGTGCTCGCGATTACGTCACCCTGATGACGATCTTTCCGAAATGCGCGCCTGTGGCCATGCGCCGGTAAGCTGCTTGAACGTCGTTAAAGGCAAATACCCTATCGATCACCGGCTTGAGGGAATTGAATTCGATTGCACGGTTCATCGCCTCGAACATCTGCGTCGAGCCAACGGAAATGCCCTGGACATTGGCGCCTCGGGCAAAGATCAAGCCTGGATTGAGCTCGGTCGCACCGCCGCTCAAGCCCCCGATCAGGGTAACTTTGCCGCCAATGCGGATTGCGCCAAACGAGCGGGTGAGCGTCGCCGCGCCGCCGACTTCAACGACGTGATCGACGCCTATCCCCTGGGGAATTCCATCGCGGCCTTTTCCCAGTCTGGCGTATTCTTGTAGTTGATGCCGAATGCCGCGCCGAGCTCCTTTGCGCGTTTGAGTTTTTCATCGCTCGAGGACGTGATGACGCCCCTATCCCCATGGCGTGGGCGAATTGCAGGCCGAAAATCGAAACGCCGCCGGTGCCTTGCAGGAGAAGAGTATCGCCGGCCTTGAGCTCGGCGTGCTGCATCATCGCGTTCCAAACCGTCACCGTGGTGCAGGGCAAAGTGACCCCGCCGTCTTCCTCCAAAACGGCGTAGTCCGCGAGCATGCCGTCGCTGCCGCCGCCCAAGGCAGTTTTGTGCGCGTCCGGCCCTGGAACCCTTCTCCAACGATAAATGTGACGGGATTTTCGCGGGATGACGTTCTCGCGCACCTGCATGCGATAGCTGCCGCGCGCAACGTCGAGATCGCGGAAGTTAAGAACTTTTTACGTTTACGAGAATCTGACGATAAGGCGGCTTGGGATCAGGATGCTCGATTTCGACCAGCGCATCGATACCGGCGCCGCCTTTCGGCAACTGATAGGCTCGCATATTGTCCTCACTCTGAATTGTGGCAGCTACTGCTTTTTTTCCCTCGACGGCCGCTGGCGCGGTTGTCCGGGCAACCGTTGCTGGCGGTTGAACGGTTGCTGGCCACCTGGACGTGGATTATTCGGTTGCTGGCCACCTGGACGTGGATTATTCGGTTGCTGCCCACCTGGACGTAGATTGTTTGGTTGCGGGCCGCCTGGATGTTGATTGTTCGGTCGCTGGCCACCCGGGCGCTGATTGTTCGGCCGCTGGCCGCCCCTGCGCAACTGTTGCCGTTGGATGATCATCTGCCGCCCGATCGTGTGAGAGAGACTCAGGCGCTGCAGGACGCCGCGGTCCCTCGCGGCTTCCTGTGGAGGAATTTGATACGGTACGGCTGCAATGCGGCCGCCTGGACCGGCGCGAAGTGCAAATGCGCTTGACCCCTGGGTGAGGGCCCCAAGGCGGCCGCCCTGTCGATCGAAAACATCGATGCTGCCGACATGGCCGTCACTGTCGGGATAGAGTTTCACGGTGGGCAGGGCAGCGCCAACCCCTTGCGGCACGTCAACGATGCCGGTTGTGCCGCGAATGCCCAGCGTCGCTTGGGGCGTCGTGATTTTCATGTCGCCGCTCTTGGCGACGAGACTCGCGACAAAAGCCGCAGTGCCCGCAGCAACGTTGAATGACGCCGCGTTGCCACTGTTGCCTTCTTTGTAAACGAATTCGTCGATCACGATCCGCGTATTGGCTGACAGACTGAATGTCGTCTGGTCGTCGAAGGTAATGCCGAGCGAAGAATTCACATCAGTCTCCACAGTGTCGTTTCCGAATATCGGATCAGCGACCTTCAATGCAGTCCGCGCCGCGATGGCGTGTGTCACCGACGCCGTGCCGCTGAGAGTTGCGACCTGGCCGATGGTATTGTCTGCCGCCGCAGCCGATGGCGCTTGACTTGGAGGCGCCTGACTCGGAGGCCCTTGACTTGGAGGCGCTTGACCTGACGGCGCTGGATTTGACGGGGTCTGATTTTGACCGCGGGCGGCCCAAGGCAAAGTGGCCGGCAAACTCGCCATAGTGCCGCTGAACAAAGCGAGAAAATGTCGCCGCTTCATAGCCCGCCGCTTTATAGCCTCGGAGCGCTCTCTAGCGGTCCATGGCAGCATCGCAATCGCTCAATTGCAATCTGAATTTTGACTTGGGCGTCAGGTCAATACAGTAGCGAGGCAAGTTCACGTGCGCCCGGCTTCCCGGCTTCCAGGTCCATGCGCGCATCGGTCGCCGCGATGAGCTTGTCGACGACATTGTTGCGTTGTGCCACCGGGTTGTCCTCGTAACCACTCGGCCGGAAGAAATTCGCGGTCGGCACCAGATCGCGCCATTGCAATGGCATGGTCACCATATCGAAACCGTTGCCGTCGCCCGTCAGGTTCATCATTTCGAGTTCGGCAGCGCTGAGCGTTCGCGAAAGTCCCTTATTCCGCGCGAACATCACCGAATCCAGAAGTTTCTGCGTCTGCAGCCTCGGGCCGACGTCGAGATCGAGATTGAGCGCGTGCACGCCGAGTCCCTTTTGCGTATTGGCCGGGATTTCATGCTGATCCCATGCATCCGGGACACTGCGGGCGAAAGTCACCATCTTGCGCAGTGTGTCGATCTTACCGTCGATGGCCTGCCGCTGGCTTCCCACAGCATCGCCGGCCATAGCCTGAAACTGCTTGATGAATTCGTTGCCCTTCTCGGCGAGTATCTCCACTGAATTGGTCGCCAGCAGCTGGTTGTAGCCGAGCGCCGTTGTGATGGCATGGCCGTGTTTGTTGTATTCGAGCCCGGCCTCAACGTCGTAGTTTCCGTTCCCGGTCGCCTCGAAGCCGTATATCCGCACGATTTGGTCCTTCGTCAGTCCGGCGGCGAGCGCCACTTTGGCATAGGCGCTTTTGAACTCGCTGTCGCTCTGCGGCAAACGCAGCGTGAATCTGAATTCCTGCCGCGCGGCGGCCAAAAAATCGTTGACCACCGGCACATAGAGGGGACGCGTCGGCTGCTCAGGCTTTATCGGGTTTTTCGGCTCGGGCGGCCCTTTATAGACGGGCGGCTGCGCCAGCACGTAATCGTCGATCGAGAGCGCTTCGCCCTGCGCGCGCTTGGCATTGCGCAATTTCCGTTTCTCGGAGATCGAATTCCAATATGAACCGGCAGCGACGCTATAGCTTTGCCACGCTCTGCTGTAGTCCTTAAGCGCACGGCGGTATTGCGCCATTGCCGCGGCAGGATCGGCGGGCGCCGCGGCGGGTTGCGCGAGCGGCTCTCGGCGGAAGAAATTCGCTGAGTCGCAAGCGAGATGAAAAGACCCGCAGCAAGCAAACAGCACCAGCGGACACTTATCGGACTAATCACCATTTCGTCTTCCCCGACGCCCCCTTCGGCGCACACGTGATCGGCCAGCACTATAAATATCGATTCTATGACGCAACGAGGGCGGCACTGCTGCCACCCTCGTGCGATTAAACCATTGGTCCAGGCAGGAAATGTCCGGCGCTAGCGCTACTTGTTGAGTGTACTGGCGGCAGCAGTGCAAGTCGCTTCGTCCTGCGAGCCGGTGCCGCCCGAGCAACCAATTGCACCAATGATCTTGCCGCCTTCAATCAGCGGAATACCGCCGCGCGAAGCGATCACGTCGTCCAGCGTCAAGATGTAGTTAAAACCGAATTTGCACCGCATCCCCAAATGCGTGTGTCGGCCGTCGATAGCGCGCAGCCACGCGCGCCTTCTGCCGTGAAATGGCGACGAAAGCGAGCGCGCTCCGTCCATGCGGCTAAAGTCGCCATTGGGATCTACCACTGCGACATTCATCTTCCAGCCGCGCTTATTGGCTTCGGCAACGGCCGCCTGAACTAACGATTGTGCGCGATCCATCGTGATAGGCGTGCCATAGGGAATATCAAACGGCATCTTTTCGGGAATGGCATTCAAATCGGGCGCCCCGGTCGGCGCCTGCTGCTGCGCATAGGCCGCGTTCGACGCGACCAAACCGACCGCGAACGCAATTCTAGTGAACGTACGCAACGTCATGGATTATCCTCCCTAAACAGCAGCATTGCTTAAGCTGCCTTTGGTGATCCTAGCATTTCCCTTCGACAGAGAAACAGCCGCCCTTATCGTAGCAGGCTGCATCTCGCGAACGAAGACACGGACGCGACGATGAGACTTTCTGTCAACCATAGATGCAAAGATTTCAACTGTAACGCGCCGTAAAAAGCGAACGGCCTTAGCCGAGGGAGCTCACTAAGGCCGTTCTGATGCCGGTAAGTCCCCCATCGTACGCCCCACCCCGACACTGCGTTGATCATGGCAGAAGGAGGTTGATCGATCTTTGCAGCTCGGGCTTTGCGGCCAATGCCCGCAGTCACTGATGAAGCCCCAGCGTCGGCAATGACGGCAACGACAGTGACCATCACTCTATTGCCAAAATTGAAGACAGGCGTTTATCGTGGTTGCGGTGCGCGAGACAGATTCTTCTCCGCGAGGTCGGCAAGATAGCGGCCCCAATATTCCTCCCGATTTTGTCCAAGCTCGAACAGATAATTCCAACTGAAAATTCCAGTCGAGTGCGTATCGTCGAAAACAAGCCGTACGGCATAATTGCCGATCGGATGCACTTCCAAGATCCTTACTTCCTGCTTGCCGGCAACGGTGCGGCGCTCGTTCGGCGAATGTCCCTGAACCTCCGCGCTCGGACTGCAGACACGCAAATATTCGGCGGCAAGATCGAAACTCTCGCCGCCGTCAAAAACGACGGTCAGGGTTTTCTGATCCTTGCGCAGTCGCAGTTCGGTCGGCCAATAATCCATCATCGCTCAATAACAAATGTGAGCAAAAACATATTGACGCAATAAGATTATGGACAAAAATCGTCAATCCAGCGTGATATGGCCGTCGTCTATGACTTTCTTCCATTTCTCGTATTCGGACTTGGTGAAGGCAGCACCTTCTGGAAGAGTTGTCCCATGAGGAGTCAACCCGAACTTGGAGAATGCGGCCTTCAGCTGATCGTCCTGGAGCGCTTTGTTGATGCCGCTGTTGAGCTTCGCAAGCACATCGGGCGGTAGTCCCGCTGCCGTATAAACGCCAAGCCAAAGATCGACGGAGAAGCCCGGCAAGGCCGCCTCAGCCACCGTTGGCAGATCGGGGTAGACCGGGGATCGCGTCGTCCCGGTGGTCGCAAGCGGGGTGATCATCCCTTTACTCGTAAACGGCAGCGCTCCGGCGATGCTCGAAAACAACATCTGGACTTTGCCACTGACAAGATCGGTAAACGACGGGCCGACACCCTTGTAGGGCACGTGCACTGCGTCGATTCCAGTGCGCTGCACCCACATCGCTGCAGCAAGATGAGGTGCGGTGCCGACGCCGGCGGAGGCATAGTTGAGCTTGCCCGGATTGGCTTTGCCATAGGCCACAAGCTCCGCGTAGTTTTTGATGCCGAGCGAAGGCGTGACGACCAGAACTTCAGGCGACGAGCTAACGATAGAAACCGTCGCGAGATCCTTGAAAATGTCATAGGGCATCGATTTCTGCAGCGTCGGATTGATCACGATGGCGGGGTCCATGATTACGATATTGTAGCCATCGGGATCCGAATGAGCGACATAATCGACACCCACGATACCGCCGGCGCCCGGTCGGTTCTCCGCCACGACGGTTTCTCCCAAAACCTCTCCAAGTTTTTGCGCCACCACTCTTCCGGTAAAATCAACGATGCCGCCGGGAGCATAGGGCATGATCATGTGGATCGGCCGCGACGGGAACGTTTCGGCTCGCCCGGGGCCAATAAACGGCAAAAGCAATGCCGACCAGAACAGAAGGCTCGCGGCAAATATAAAACGTGTCATTGGCTTCTCCTGCAACGGCACAAAGTTTGCTCTCCTAAACGAAGATCGTCAAAAGTTCATCCTGTCGCAGCAGCTTTATCCGCCGGCCCCTTGTCGATCAGCTCAACCAGTTTGTGGGGCATAATCGGCGTTTGCGCGATCCGTACGCCGAACGGCGACAGCGCATCTTCGATCGCGGATGTGATCGCCGCAGGGGCCGGAATAACACCCACTTCGCCTACGCCTTTGACGCCGAGCGGGTTATGCGGCGAGGGCGACTCCTTGTAAAGCGTTTCCACGTTCGGTACTTCGGTCGACGTCGGCAAAAGATAATCGGCGAATGTCGTCGTGAGGGGCTGGCCCGCGCCATCGTAGCCCATCCATTCCAACATCGCGTTGCCGATCCCGTGAGCCATCCCACCGTGAACCTGGCCTTCCACGATCATAGGATTGGTGAGATGGCCGGCATCCTGCATTGCGATGTAGCGTGAAATGCGCACGCCTCCGGTCTCGATATCAACATCGACTTCGACCGCATGGCAGGCGTTCGAATAGGCAAGCTGGTCGATTCGAAATGTTGCGCTTGCTTCAAGTCCCGGTTCGATGTCCTTCGGAAAGCCGTAGCCTGGCGCACCCTTGAGCACACGCGCCAATTCGCCGAGCTTTACGGCGAGCTGCGGCGCTCCAACCACGCGGACTTCGCCATCCACGATTTCGAGATCCTCCTCCGCCGCTTCAAGCATGTGACCGGTAAGCTTGCGCGCCTTGGCCGCAACCGCGGCCGCTGCGATCTTCACCGACGAACCGGCGGTGACCGTTTGCCGGCTGGCAAAGCCGCCAAGGCCAAGCGGAGCTGCAGCCGTGTCGCCGGCAACCACGGCGACGTCTTCCGCGCAAACCGAATGCGTCGGCGCAAATCTGAGCGAGCGCGGTGCAAAGCCCCTATCCCATCGGCGCGGCGCCGGTCGAAACTGTGATGTGACCTGTGGGCGAAATGCGCACGCTGCCAAACTCGAACGGCCCGCGTCCGGTG
>Ga0187781_10002449_pt1 | contig 14133 bp, 14 predicted proteins | sample 0715_SJ02_MP02_2_FD_132447 | JGI IMG/M metagenome (GOLD analysis project Ga0187781, IMG submission 132447) | Tropical peat soil microbial communities from peatlands in Department of Meta, Colombia - 0715_SJ02_MP02_20_MG | ecosystem: Environmental > Terrestrial > Soil > Wetlands > Peat | place...
CAGCCGGTACCCGATCTCCAGTGCCGCCGAGACCGCGCGCTCGGTCTCGGCGTCGGACAATTCGGCAACACCGAGGCCGAGCGCCGGCATGGTGTTCTCGTCATTGAGTGCTATGGAGGGGACCGAGGCGCCCGACTCGCCGGTCAACGTCATTCACCTGCCTGTGAAATCAAAGGTTCGTGGATCAGGACCGAGCCGGTTGCCATCGTCGAGCGAGGAGATTGACGCCATGTCGTTGCTGCTGAGTTCGAAATCGAACACGTCGAAGTTGCTCGCAATCCGCTTAGGGTTCACCGACTTGGGGATCACGATATTACCCAGCTGGATATGCCACCGAATCAATACCTGGGCGGGTGTCCGGCCGCAGCTTTCGGCGACCCCGGTAATGGTCGGATGGGTCAGCAACGATCCCTGACCGAGCGGTCCCCACGCCTCGGTCGCGATGCCCAGGCGGGCGTGGACCTCCCGCAACTCGGTCTGCGGCAGCCGCGGGTGCAGCTCGACCTGGTTGACGGCGGGAACAATCCCGGTGGCATCGATGAGGACATTGAGGTGCTCGGGTTCGAAATTGCTGACCCCGATTGACCGGATACGGCCCTGATCGCGCAGGTGAGCGAATGCTTTGAAGGTATCGACGAACTTGTTTCGCTGCGGCATCGGCCAATGCACCAGGTATAGGTCCAGATAATCGATACCCAGCCGATCCACGCTGGCGTCGAACGCCGCCAGCGTGCTCTCGTAGCCCTGGTCGGCGTTCCAAAGCTTGGTCACCAAGTAGAGTTCGTCTCTGGGCACGCCGGACTCGGCGACTGCACGGCCGGTCTCCCGTTCGTTGCCGTACATCGCCGCGGTGTCGATATGGCGGTAACCGACGCGCAGCGCGGTGCCCACCGCCTGCTCGGTGTCCGCGGGCGGGATCTTGAATACGCCGAATCCGACGGCGGGAATGCAATTACCGTCGTTCAGCGTGACTAAGGGACCTAAGGAACTAGCCATGACACGAAGTCTGCCAGGCCTGCCGGACCAGCAGGTGAACGCGCTACGGACGTCCCGGGGCTGGGTGGGTCGGCTGCAAAGCGCCGCCACCAAGGTCGGTGTCAAGGTAATCCCGTGGGTGCCGACCCGCGCCGTGCGATTGCTTGCCGGGGGCCGTTCGGTCACCATCGACGGCAACACGCTGGATCCGACGTTGCAGCTGATGCTGTCGGGGCAGCGGGCGTTGGGCGTGGATGGTTTGGCGGTCCGTGACGACGTCGCCGCTTCTCGGGCTCTGATGCGGGAGACGTGCCTTGGGTTCGCCGGCCCGCAGGTGCACGTCGGCGTCAGCGATCTGTCGATCCCCGGACCTGCCGGTCAGATACCAGCTCGGCACTACCGCCCGACGACCGCCGGGCCGGCGCCGCTGCTGGTCTTCTACCACGGCGGCGGCTGGACGATCGGCGACTTGGACACCCACGATGCGCTGTGCCGGCTGACCTGCCGCGCCGCCGAAGTCCATGTGCTGTCGATCGATTACCGGCTGGCCCCTGAGCACCCGGCGCCAGCCGCGGTCGACGACGCCTATGCGGCGTTTCGGTGGGCCCATGAGCACGCCGGCGAGCTCGGCGCGATCCGCGGGAAAGTGGCCGTCGGCGGCGACAGCGCCGGCGGCAACCTGGCGGCCGTGGTGTCCCAGCTGGCGCGCAACGACAGGGCCACCCAGGACCCTCCGGGTCCCCTGCCGGTGCTGCAGTGGCTGATCTACCCGCGGACCGACTTCACCGCGCAGACCCGGTCGATGAGCCTGTTCGCCGAGGGGTTTTTGCTGACCAAGCACGATATCGACTGGTTCGAGAAGCAATACCTGGGCGCCTCGGACATCGAGCCGACGGATCCGCGGGTGTCGCCGTTGCTGGCCGACGACCTGTCCGGGCTGCCGCCCGCGCTGATCGCGACCGCGGGCTTCGACCCGCTGCGTGACGAGGGCGACCGGTACGCGGCAGCGCTGCGCGCTGCCGGGACGCCCGTCGACTTGCGCTCGACGGGGTCGCTGACCCACGGCTTCGCCAGCTTGTTCCCGCTGGGCGGCGGCAGCGCCGTCGCTACCACCGAGTTGGTTTCGGCGTTGCGGGCTCACTTCAGCCGCGTCTGACCTGGAGCTACCACGCCGGTACGCTTAGACGCTATCGCCGACCGCGCCGCGGTCGGACTCAGCCGACTATCACACGACGGAGGGTGAGCGACCCCATGGGCGCCAAAGCCGCCAAACCGAAACGCCCGGCCAGCTACGACCTGAACGCGGCCGGGCGCAGACGCGACCTGCTGGTCAGGATCGGGCTCACCGCGATCGTGTTGCTGTTCGCCGTCGCCCTGGTCGGCTACATCGTGATCTCGCACAACAACAAGAAGACGTCTAGTGCTGAGCGGGCGGTGCGGGTGACGTCGAGCAAACTGATCACCAAAGACGGCGGACACGACCCCAAGGCGGTCGTGTCCTTCTACGAGGACTTCCTCTGCCCGGCTTGCGGGAACTTCGAGCGAGGGTTCGGGCCGACGGTGTCGAAGCTGATCGACAGCGGCGCCATCGCTGCCGACTACTACATGGTCGGGTTGCTCAGCAGACCGCAGAACGACGACTACTCGTCGCGAGCCGGCAATGCGGCCTATTGCGTGGCCGACGAGTCAATCGACGCCTTCCGGCGTTTCCACACCGCGCTGTACACCACGGACATCCAACCATCGGAGACCAGCACCACATTTCCCGACAACGCCCGACTGATCGAGCTTGCCCGCGAGGCCGGCGTGGTGGGCAAGGTCCCGGACTGCATCAAGGCCGGCAAGTACACCCCGATGGTCGACGGCTTGGCCGCGGCCGCCGGCATTCACGCCACCCCGACGATCCGCATCAACGGCCAGGACTACCAATGGTCGACGCCGGATGCGTTGGTGGCCAAGATCAAAGAGATTGTCGGGGATGTCCCGGGTCTCGATACGGCTGCGACCCCCGCAGCGTCGTGACCATCGCGGCGTCAGCGCAAACTAGCGGGCCGGTTGAGGATTCGGCTTCCCTATCCCGGCGTCCGGCGACAGTGCCGCCAGCGAGCGCATGGTGGGTGCTGATCGCCGGAGTGATCGGGCTGATCGCGTCGGCGACGCTAACGGTGGAGAAGATCAAGCTCCTGCTCAACTCGTCGTACGTGCCGTCGTGCAACATCAACCCGATCGTGTCGTGCGGTTCGGTGATGACGACGCCACAGGCCTCGGTGCTCGGATTCCCCAACCCGCTGATCGGTATCGCCGCGTTCACCGTTGTCACCGTCACCGGCGTTCTAGCGGTGGCGAAAGTTCCATTGCCGCGGTGGTATTGGGTCGGACTAGTTGGCGGGACACTGGCCGGCGTCGCATTCGTGCACTGGCTGATCTTTCAAAGTCTCTACCGGATCGGTGCTCTGTGCCCGTATTGCATGGTGGTATGGGTGGTCACCATCTCGCTGCTGGTGGTGGTTAGCACGGTCGCCTTCCAGCCGACCGGTGGAAGCCATAGCAGCGTGGTGATGCGCGAGCTCCACCGTTGGCGTTGGTCGATCGCCGCGCTCTGGTTCACCGCGGTATTTCTGCTGATTCTGGCCCGGTTCTGGGACTACTGGTCGACGCTTCTATAAAGAGTCAAGGTAGGGGACGCGTGTGATCTCAAAAGTGTTGGTTGCCAATCGCGGCGAGATCGCCATCCGTGCATTTCGAGCCGCCTATGAGCTCGGCGTCGGCACCGTCGCCGTCTATCCCTACGAAGACCGGAATTCGATACACCGTCTCAAGGCCGACGAGTCCTATCAAATCGGCGAGATCGGCCACCCGGTGCGGGCGTATCTGTCGGTCGACGAAATCGTTGACACCGCTCGGCGTTCCGGCGCCGACGCGGTTTACCCCGGATACGGATTCTTGTCGGAGAATCCCGAGCTGGCGGCCGCTTGCGCGGACGCGGGGATCATGTTCGTCGGCCCGAGCGCCGAAGTGCTTAAGCTGACCGGTAATAAGTCCCGTGCGATCGCGGCTGCGCGCGAAGCCGGTCTGCCCGTGCTCACCTCGTCGGCGCCGTCGGTATTCGTCGACGAGCTGGTGTCCGCCGCCTTAGACGAAACGCGCATGCAATTCCCGTTGTTCGTCAAGGCGGTTGCCGGGGGCGGGGGCCGCGGGATGCGACGGGTCAGCGATCCCGCCGCGCTGGCCGAGGCCATCGAAGCCGCCAGCCGCGAAGCCGAGTCGGCGTTCGGGGATTCGACGGTTTACCTCGAGCAGGCGGTGATCAACCCACGCCACATTGAGGTTCAGATCCTGGCGGACACACACGGCAACGTGATCCATCTCTACGAGCGGGACTGCAGTGTGCAGCGGCGCCACCAGAAAGTCGTCGAACTGGCGCCCGCTCCCAACCTTGCCGAGGATCTACGCGCCAAGATCTGTTCCGATGCAGTGGCGTTCGCCCGCCACATCGGCTACAGCTGCGCGGGCACGGTGGAATTCCTGCTGGACGAGCGCGGGCATCACGTCTTCATCGAGATGAATCCACGGATCCAGGTTGAGCACACCGTCACCGAGGAGGTCACCGACGTCGATCTGGTGTCCAGCCAGTTGCGCATCGCCTCTGGCGAAACGCTCGACGATTTGGGTCTGCGCCAGGAGACGATCCGGCCGCATGGCGCGGCGCTGCAGTGCCGCATCACCACCGAGGACCCGGCCAATGGGTTCCGGCCCGACACCGGTCGCATCAGCGCCTATCGCAGCCCTGGCGGGGCGGGCATCCGACTGGACGGCGGCACGAATCTGGGCGCCGAGATCAGCGCCCACTTCGATTCCATGCTGGTCAAGCTGACCTGCCGGGGCCGTGACTTCTCGACAGCGGTGAACCGGGCTCGGCGCGCGATCGCAGAGTTCCGGATCCGTGGCGTGTCAACGAATATCCCGTTCCTGCAAGCGGTTCTGGATGACCCAGAGTTCCAGGCCGGTCGCATCACCACCTCGTTCATCGACGAACGGCCGCAACTGCTCACGGCGCGAACCTCGGCCGACCGCGGCACCAAGATCCTCAACTACCTGGCCGACGTGACCGTCAACAACCCACACGGCTCACCACCCTCGACGGTGTACCCACACGACAAGCTGCCCGACGTCGACCTGGACATCGCGCCACCGTCGGGCTCGAAGCAACGGCTGGTCGAGTTGGGCCCGGAGGGTTTCGCTCGTTGGCTGCGGGAGTCGCCAGCGGTCTGCGTTACCGATACGACGTTTCGTGATGCCCACCAGTCGCTGCTAGCCACCCGGGTACGCACCAGCGGCCTCGTGATGGTCGCCCCTTACCTCGCCCGCACCATGCCGCAACTGCTGTCGGTGGAGTGCTGGGGCGGTGCGACGTACGATGTCGCGCTGCGCTTCCTCAAGGAGGACCCGTGGGAACGGCTGGCCGCGTTGCGCGACGCGATGCCCAACATCTGCCTGCAGATGCTGCTGCGCGGCCGCAACACCGTCGGCTACACACCGTATCCGGAGCTGGTTACGTCGGCATTCGTGGAGGAGGCGACGGCCACCGGTATCGACATCTTCCGGATCTTCGACGCGCTGAACAACCTGGATTCGATGCGTCCGGCGATCGACGCTGTGCGCGAAACAGGCTCTGCGATAGCCGAAGTCGCGATGTGCTACACCGGCGACCTGTCCGACCCCGGTGAGCAGCTGTACACGCTTGATTACTACCTGAAACTCGCCGAGCAGATCGTGGACGCCGGGGCCCACGTGTTGGCCATCAAGGACATGGCCGGACTGCTGCGGCCACAGGCGGCACAAAAGCTGGTCAGTGCGCTGCGCGGCCGCTTCGACCTACCCGTGCACTTCCACACCCACGACACGCCCGGCGGCCAGTTGGCCAGCTACGTGGCGGCGTGGCACGCCGGCGCCGATGCCGTCGACGGTGCCGCCGCGCCGATGGCGGGAACAACCAGCCAGCCGGCGCTGAGCTCGATCGTCGCCGCCGCCGCGCACACCGAGCGCGACACCGGTTTGTCGCTGTCGGCGGTCTGCGCGCTGGAGCCGTATTGGGAGGCGCTGCGAAAGGTGTATGCGCCCTTCGAATCTGGGTTGCCGGGGCCAACCGGACGGGTGTATCACCACGAGATTCCGGGCGGCCAATTGTCGAATTTGCGCCAGCAGGCGATTGCACTGGGGTTGGGGGACCGGTTCGAGGAGGTCGAAGAGGCCTACGCCGGTGCCGATCGGGTGCTGGGCAGGCTGATCAAAGTCACACCCTCGTCGAAAGTGGTCGGCGATCTGGCGCTGGCGTTAGTCGGCGCTGGGGTAAGTGCAGACGAATTCGCCGCAGAACCGGGGCGATTCGACATCCCGGAATCAGTGCTCGGGTTTCTGCGTGGCGAGCTGGGTGACCCGGCCGGTGGATGGCCCGAACCGTTGCGCACGAAGGCGCTGGCCGGTCGTGGCCCGGCGAAGCCCGTCCAGCAACTGACGCACGACGACGAGACCAGCCTCGCTCTGCTTGGCGCGAAACGGCAGGCCACCCTCAACCGGCTGCTATTCCCGGCTCCGACAAAGGAATTCGAGGCGCATCGGGAAAGCTACGGTGACACGTCCCGGCTGTCGGCCAACCAATTCTTCTACGGCCTGCGGCAAGGCGAAGAACACCGGGTGGAGCTGGAACCCGGCGTCGAGCTGCTGATCGGTTTGGAAGCCATCTCGGAACCCGACGAACGCGGCATGCGCACGGTGATGTGCATCATCAACGGCCAGCTGCGGCCGGTGGAGGTGCGTGACCGCAGTATCGCCACCACCGTTCAGACCGCGGAGAAGGCTGATCGGGCCAATCCCAACCACGTCGCGGCGCCGTTCGCCGGCGTTGTCACCGTCGGCGTCTCCGCCGGCGACAAGGTGAGCGCCGGTCAGACCATCGCAACCATCGAGGCTATGAAGATGGAAGCCCCTATTACTGCGCCCGCCGACGCCACCGTGGAGCGGGTGGCGGTGTCGGCCACCGCCCAGGTAGAGGGCGGCGACCTGCTGGTGGTGCTCGCCTGACCGCGCCGGCGACGATGCAGAGCAAGAGAGCGATGTGGGGGCACGCCCCCTAGCCGCTGCGCGGCTGGGGGTACCCCCACCCGCTTGCGGGGGAGAGGAGCGGCGCTTGTGACCCGGATCATCGGCGGCGTCGCCGGGGGCCGCCGTATCGCGGTACCGCCGCGCGGAACCCGGCCGACCACCGATCGGGTCCGCGAGTCGCTGTTCAACATCGTCACCGCCCGGCGGAACCTCAACGGCATGTCGGTGCTGGACCTTTACGCCGGCTCGGGTGCGCTGGGCCTTGAGGCGCTGTCGCGCGGCGCGGCGTCGGCGCTGTTCGTCGAGTCCGACCGCCGAGCGGCGGCCGTGCTCGAGCGCAACATTGCAACTCTCGGCCTGCGTGGCGCGACATTGGGTCGCGCCACGGTGACGGCAGTGCTGGCAGCCGGGACCGCAGCGCCGGTCGACCTCGTCTTGGCCGATCCGCCTTATGACGTCGAGACGGCCGACGTGTACACCGTTTTGGGCGCTCTGACCACACACGGCTGGGCGAAGGAAGGAACGCTCGTGGTCGTCGAGCGTGCTGCCGGCAGCATTCCGCTGAGTTGGCCGACGGGCTGGCATCCCTGGCAGCATCGGGTTTACGGCGACACCCGTTTGGAGCTGGCCGAATGGCTACCAGCGGGCGTGTAGCGTCTTCGGTCATGAGCGCCGCTCTCCCCCGCAAGCGGGTGGGGGTACCCCCGGCCGTGCAGCGGCGAGGGGGCGTGCCCCCACCTCACCGCTGCCCATCGATTTGTCGCCACCCCGGCACATGAGCGGCGCGGTATGCCCGGGGTCATTCGATCCGGTGACATTGGGCCACATCGACGTCTTCGAACGCGCTGCGGCCCAGTTCGACCAAGTGGTGGTGGCGATCCTGGTCAACCCGGCCAAAATGGGCATGTTCGACCTCGACGAGCGGATCGCGATGATCAACGAGTCGACGACGCATCTGCCCAACCTGCGGGTGGAGGCCGGGGAAGGTCTAGTAGTCGACTTCGTCACCGCCCGCGGGATGACGGCCATCGTGAAGGGGCTGCGCACGGGCACCGACTTCGAATACGAACTGCAGATGGCGCAGATGAACAAACACGTCGCCGGCGTCGACACCTTCTTTGTGGCAACCACGCCCCGGTATTCGTTCGTATCCTCGTCGTTGGCTAAAGAGGTCGCGATGCTCGGCGGCGATGTCTCCGAGCTGCTGCCGGAGCCGGTCAACCGTCGGCTGGCCGAAAAACTTCGGGCGGCCGGACGCCGGCTCGGGTAACCGAGAAAACACCAGCGCGACCGTGCGGAGGTCACGGTCGCGCTGGTGTTTTATTCCGTTAGCTCTCGGCGAGCGCGCTGTGCAGCGACTTCTTCGCTTCGGTGATCGCGGTCAAGACCTTGGTACGGGCCTCGGCCAATTTCGCCTTCTGCGCATCCGTGCCCGACCAGGCGATGGTCCGCGCCAGTCCGGCAAGCTCGACAAGTCCCCAACGGATCTTGATGACGTCGCCGAACTTTGCGGCCTGAGCGAGCCGCGCGTGGATGCCTTCACTCGTGATGCCCTTCCACGCCAACACATTGGTGCCCTGCTCGGTCAGGGTGGCTACCCCGTCGCTGACCGTCACGAAGCCGCGACCCGCCAGGTGTCCAATTGCGAGCTCGACGATCCCCTCCGGAGGAGTGAGAGCGCCGTCGGTCGCCTCAGAAACGCGCTGCACGATCTGCGCGGCGTTCGCCGGCCCGTCGAGCAGCAGGGCCGCGGTGCCGATCACGACCCGCTTGCGGGGCCCACCGAAACCGTGTCCCCCAAAGCCCGGCCCGCCCCAGCCGTGTCCGCCGAAGCCAGGTCCCCCGAATCCGGGCCCACCGAAGCCGGGTCCGCCCCAGCCGGGTCCGCCGAAGCCGGGTCCACCCCAGCCGGGTCCACCATGAAATCCGCCACCGAACATCCTTGTTCTCCTTCAGTTCACGGCGACTTAGCCAACCGACTCCGTCGCCAACTTGTATATCTAGCTCCTTGATACGCGGGCCGCCGATGCGTGTCAACAAACTTGATATCGTGGCCGGTCGCCGAGCGAAGTTCGATCAGCGACGCGCTGACGATCGGGGCCTCGGGCCAGGTAATCCGTGCCAGCATGGTGGAGATGAGCGAATTCGAGGACCAGCCGCTGGGCTTTCTGGTGCGCCGGTTGATGGGGCGATTGCGACCCGAGGCGGCAACGGCGTTGCGACCGCTCGGGCTCGGATTGCCCGAGTTCGTTTGCCTGCGCATTCTTGAGACATATCCGGGCCGCACCAGCGCCGAGCTTGCCCGCAACACGCACGTCACGGCGCAAGCGATGAATCTGGTTCTGCACGGCCTGGAAGATATGGGCGCGGTGACTCGCCCGGAAACGGCGCCGTCCGGCCGTGCCTTGCCTGCTGAGCTCACCCGCAAGGGGAGGGCGCTGCTCAAGCGGGCGGAAACGGCCGTCGAGGAGGCCGAGGACCAGATACTGGCCCACCTCAGCCCGGCCGAACGACGCCAGCTCAAGCGACTTCTTTACCGGGCGGGAGATCGGCCCACAGGAGATGCCGCACGATGTGCGTCCCCCGCAGCGCAGCGAGTTGAGCAGAAGTAACCGCTGGCTCTCAAAGCGACGATAACGGTGATTCACTGTCCGCCGGAAAGGATAGTCCTCTTAATAGTGTTCGTGAGTGTGATCGTGATGCTCGTGTTCCGCGTCGGGGGATCCGCCCATCATGCGCAGCATCGGGATTCCACCCGTCGTGACGAACCGGAGGACCAGCAGCCCTGCCACCGCGGCGAAGACGATATTGAGCCAGGTGGTGTAGTTCCACGTAATCTCGGCGTGCATCACCGTGGCACTGCGCTGCGAAGGAATGAGACTTGCTGCGCCGAAGATCAATTCAACCAGGTAGCCGGCCGCGACCATCGCGGCATAGAAGGTGCCCAGCAGCGTCAGCATCATCGCGGTGCCGTAGTACTTCCGGTAGATGTTCAAGATCGGGATGATCAACAGGTCGGCGAAGATGAACGCGACAACACCGCCAAAGCTGATGCCGCCGTTCCACAGCACCGCGGCCAGTGGCACGTTGCCGATCGAGCAGACGAACGAGACGATCGCCACGAATGGGCCGACAATCGGCCCCCACACCGTGGACAACACTGGATGATTAGCGAAAAAGAAGTTCTGCCAGAATGATTCGGGCACCCAGGCCGCAATGGCGCCCGCGATCAACAGCCCCAGGATCAGATCGCGAAGGATCGCGCCCCATTCCATCACGAACACATGCGAGACGGAGGTGAAGCCGTCGCGCGATAACAACCGCCGCAGAAACGAACCCTCACGTTGAATCGACATGTCCATGGCCGCGTGGCCTTCCATCGACCCGGCCAGCCCACGATCGGCCTGTCGACGCGCGGCCTCGATGAGCCGCGAGCGCACGAAAAGCCGGAACAACACCGCCAGTACCAGGATCATCAAGGGGCCGCCGACGAACTCCGCCGCGGTGAACTGCCAGCCCATGAGCAGAGCCAAGATGATGCCCAACTCCACCACCAGATTGGTAGAGCCGATCTCGAAGGCCATAGCGGCGGTGAAGTTGGCGCCCTTGCGGAACAGCGACCGGGCCAGGGCTACCGCGGCATAGGAGCACGACGAGGACGCGGCGCCCAGTCCCGCCGCGAGCGCCAGGGTGCGGAGCCGGTCGTCGCCCAGCAGGGCCACGACGGTCGATCGGCGCACGACGGCCTGCACCACCGCGGATAGGGCGAAACCCAGAATCAGCGCCCACAGGATCTCCCAGGTCATCGACCCCGCCAGCGCCAACGCATGCCCAACCGCTCCCGCCGCTTCCTTGACCACCACGCCCTCCGTTTCGACCTGGCGCCCGGCTCCTGTCAACGTACCCCCGGGGGGTACGCCGTGAATCTCGCACGGCCGCCACTTCCTGGTTCAGCCTGGATCCCTGATTGTCCTAAATCTGCCCGAGCCGACATAATGACGCCAAGTGTGCAGGTGAGTGGGCGCAGTTCCGGTCGCCTAATGTCCGACACACCGGGCCCGGCAACCAAGTCACAGGTGTAACACCAGGCACACTGGTAACAACAACGATGCCGGAAGGGTGTTGCCGTGTACCGAGTTTTTGAGGCGCTCGACGAGTTGGGCGCCATTGTCGAAGAAGCTCGTGGTGTGCCGATGACTGCGGGCTGCGTAGTACCCCGCGGCGATGTGCTCGAACTGATCGATGACATCAAGGACGCGATCCCGGGCGAGCTGGATGACGCCCAGGACGTGCTCGACGCCCGCGACTCGCTGCTACACGAGGCCAAGGCGCATGCGGACTCCGTGGTGTCCTCGGCGACCACAGAGTCCGACTCGATGCTCAACCACGCCCGCACCGAGGCGGACCGGATCTTGGCCGAGGCCAAGGCGCAGGCTGACCGGATGGTGGGCGAGGCGCGCCAGCACAGCGAACAAATGGTTTCCGAAGCCCGTGAGGAAGCAGTCCGCATCGCGTCGGCGGCGAAACGCGAGTACGAAGCCACCACCGGCCGGGCCAAGTCGGAATGCGACCGGCTTGTCGAAAACGGCAACATCTCCTACGAGAAAGCCGTGCAAGAGGGCATCAAAGAACAGCAGCGCCTGGTCTCTCAAACCGAGGTCGTGCAATCGGCCAACGCCGAGGCCTCCCGGCTCATCGACGCGGCGCACGCCGAAGCCGACCGGCTGCGCGGTGAATGCGACATCTACGTCGACAGCAAGCTGGCCGAATTCGAGGAGCACCTCAACAGCACGCTGCGCTCAGTCAACCGTGGCCGCCATCAACTGCGGACGGCGGCGGGCGTACACGACTACGCGCAGCGTTAGCCCCCCACCGGCGGCACAAGGCGGCCGGTGGCCGCCCGTAGGATTGCGGCTATGGCCAGGCAGCACAGCCAAGCCGCGCAGCCGCGTCCGGGCTCGCCGCTAGCCGTCAACGTCGCGCGGCTGGGACGACGCCCGGGATCGATGTTCCCACTGCACGATGTCGTGCCCAGCCCATCGCGCATCGGCCTGGAGATGATCGGAATCCAAGCCGGCGCGCCGTTGGAGCTCGATCTGCGCGTCGAATCCGTGTCCGAAGGCGTGCTGGTGACCGGGACGCTGACCGCGCCCACCAGCGGCGAATGCTCACGCTGCCTGACGCCGTTCGACGGGCGGGTCGAGGTCGGCCTGACCGAGCTGTTCGCCTACCCGGACAGCATCACCGAGGCGACCACTGAGGAAGACGAGGTCGGTCGGGTCGTCAACGACATCGTCGACCTCGAGCAGCCCATCATCGACGCAGTGGGATTGGAACTACCGTTCTCGCCGGTGTGCCAGCCGGACTGCCCGGGGCTGTGTCCGCAATGCGGCATCCCGCTGGCGACCGCCGAGCCCGATCATCACCATGATCAGATCGACCCGCGCTGGGCCAAGCTGGCCGCAATGTTGCGGCCCGACAACGACGGGGGCACCCGTGAATGACCTGCTCGACGCGCTCGGCGTCAAACTGCCCGACGAGTTGCTGACCCTGGCGCTGACCCACCGCAGTTATGCCTACGAGAACGGTGGCCTGCCCACCAACGAGCGCTTGGAATTTCTCGGCGACGCCGTTCTGGGCCTGACCATTACCGACGAGTTGTTCCACCGACACCCCGACCGCTCGGAGGGTGATCTGGCCAAACTGCGGGCCGGCGTGGTCAACACGCAGGCGCTGGCCGAGGTCGCGCGAAATCTGACCGAGCAAGGCCTCGGCGCGTATCTGCTCCTGGGGCGCGGCGAGATCAACACCGGCGGGGCCGACAAATCCAGCATCCTGGCCGACAGCATGGAATCGCTGCTCGGAGCGATCTACCTGCACCTTGGTATGGACAGCGCGCGGGAGGTGATCCTGCGGTTGTTCGGTCCGCTGCTGGACGCGGCGCCGACGCTGGGCGCCGGACTGGACTGGAAGACCAGCCTGCAGGAGCTGACCGCAGCCCGCGGCCTGGGCGCGCCGTCGTATCAGGTCACTTCGACGGGACCCGACCACGACAAAGAGTTCACCGCCGTCGTGATCGTGACCGACACCGAATATGGATCGGGTGTGGGCCGATCGAAGAAGGAAGCCGAGCAGCATGCTGCGGCAGCCGCCTGGAAAACGCTGAGCGTGCTCGACAGCGCGTGATCTAGATGCCCGAACTACCCGAGGTTGAGGTGGTGCGGCGCGGATTGCAGGCGCACGTGGTGGGCCGGACCATCACCGCCGTCCGAGTCCATCATCCCCGCGCAGTGCGCCGCCACGAGGCCGGCCCCGCCGACCTGACCGCGCGGCTGCTGGACGCTCGGGTCACCGGCACCGATCGGCGCGGAAAGTATCTGTGGCTCCTGCTGGACGAGGGCGACTGCGCGCTCTTGGTCCACCTCGGCATGAGCGGCCAGATGCTGCTCGGGACGGTGCCGAACGCGGGCCACCTGCGGATCGCGGCGGTCCTCGATGACGGTACAACGCTGAGCTTCGTCGACCAGCGCACGTTCGGCGGGTGGCTGCTCGCCGAGATGGTGACGGTGGACGGCAGCGTGGTTCCGGCGCCCGTCGCCCACTTGGCGCGCGATCCGCTCGACCCGCGATTCGACATCGACGCGGTGGTCAGCGTGTTGCGGCGGAAGCACTCCGAGATCAAACGCCAGCTGCTCGATCAGACCGTGGTGTCCGGGATCGGCAATATCTATGCCGATGAAGCGTTGTGGCGCGCCAAGGTGAATGGCGCCCGGATCGCCGCCGCGCTGACTCGTCGGCGGCTGGCTGACGTGCTGGAGGCGGCCGCCGAGGTGATGCGCGACGCACTAGCGCAGGGCGGCACCTCCTTCGATTCGTTGTATGTCAATGTCAACGGCCAGTCCGGCTATTTCGACCGTTCTCTGAACGTGTACGGCCGCGAGGGCGAACCCTGCCGACGCTGCGGCGCGGTGATCCACCGGGAGAAGTTCATGAACCGCTCGTCGTACTACTGTCCGCGCTGCCAGCCGCGGCCGCGGCGGTAAGCGCGCCGGGTGC
>Ga0187781_10002450_pt1 | contig 14124 bp, 17 predicted proteins | sample 0715_SJ02_MP02_2_FD_132447 | JGI IMG/M metagenome (GOLD analysis project Ga0187781, IMG submission 132447) | Tropical peat soil microbial communities from peatlands in Department of Meta, Colombia - 0715_SJ02_MP02_20_MG | ecosystem: Environmental > Terrestrial > Soil > Wetlands > Peat | place...
CCCAGTCTCCTGCCATAGGCCATCACGGCACGGTATTTAGTGCTACATAGGAGAACAGGCGCATACTACCCGTCACGTCTTCCTGTTGAACAACTCACCCCTGTCAACCCTATTTCGGTTGGCGAAACACCAGTAACATCCCCATGCTTCAGCCCCCCAAGGCTTATAGTCGTAGGCATCGCTCCCGTGACGCGGCGAATAACCGGCGTTTGAAGCCGATCATAACGATCTACTCTATTGGAGCGTCAGAGCCCGCGAAAAAGTTCGAGGGATATATCACGGCTGCCTTCTGGATAGGTGTCGACCACGCGGAAGGGGAAGTCGCCTCCGTGAAGGTACGGCAACCGACGGAATCCTATGACACAGAAGTCGAACTTTTAGTCGAGTTTTCGAGTCTCATGGTCCAGAGGCAGATCAACTTCTCGGTGGAATTCTTCGCCGAACCTGCTGAACCTAAGGTGACCGAAGTGGTCCCGGAGTCTGAAGCCGAAGAAAGGGCAGTCCCGATAATTTCGACGGAGGGAAGCGACGTCGACTACGAGGCCGAGCTGACCAAGATCAAGAATCAGTACAAGAAGGGACTGGTGACGAAAAAGCAGTTCGAAGCCAAGAAAGAGGAACTGCTAAAGGGCTGGAGAGAGAGAATAGAAGGCCGGCTCGGCAGATAGCTAAGACGCCCCGATTCTTACCTGGGTAATTACTGATGAATAGTCCTCCGTCACTACCCAGGTATAACTGCTAGAATGGAATCGGTTCCGTCTGTTCTGCGAGGGCGGCAAGCTCCTCTTCGAAACCCCACATCTCGGCGAGCATGTCTGCGTCGTCTTCCCTCGCTTTAGAAGCCTCAGGGTTGAGGTGCTCGTTCAGCCACGCGTGGGCGAGCTCATGTGCCATTACGGCAACCACTGCTCTGTCCGTGAGTTTATCCAACAGATTCGTGTAGAAGGTGATCGTGTGAGCCCCTAATTCCTCCTTCGCGACGCCGTTCGGGGCGTACCCCTGGACGTAGAAGGTCGTCAATCCGACCACCCCTTGCAAAGTCCCCCTTCTTCTCAGTTGTACCTCCGTACGAAATCTGACGGGGTGCCCTGAACTTGGAATCCTATTGAGACACTCCTGAAAAAGAACTCTGTACCTCGGATTCCTGATTCTCATCGTCCCGTTGGCTAAGAATCCTAACCCTTTCCTCTCTGCGATACTTTCTATCTCTTCCTCGCATTCATCGCAAAGCAAGGATGCCAAACGACCCTAACTTTCTATTTATCCAAAATGGAGGCGGAGTCTATCTTTGGGTCAAAGAGAGCCAAATGGGATAAGATGATGATGCTGCTCATTCGGGTTATTCCCGTCGCTTATCGCAATTGGGAGGGGGCGAGAAGGGTCCACCCCCGGGCCGTCTGAACTCCCGCGAAGACTAAGGAGACGACGAGGCTGAACGCGAATATTCGAATGACTCCTGCGAGGAAGTCTGAGCTCGCGAAAACGACCAACGAGTCGTTTAGGAAATCTGTGAAGGACGCTGCTGGGAGAATCGAAATCAGGAAAGAGAAGGAGAAAAGGTAGATTCTCTTGGAGCTGAGGACACGCCGCTTTGAGCTGATGGCTAGCGAAAGAAGGTAGGCGAGCGAGTAGAGCGAAGCGATTTCAATTCCGCGGACCAGGATCCCCGCAGCGCCATATATCCCCAGTAGGTGGGTGCTTGACGGATTCGTCTCAACGATGGTGTTCCCATTCGCATAGATGATGGTTATTACCCCAGCCAGCATGTTCAGGACTACTGAGAGGATTAGGGAGTAGATTATCGCTCGTGAGCGGTTCAAGGTCCGGTAGCCCTCCTGTTTGCTGTTAAATAACACGGGGAGCAGCCGGGTACGGTCGGAACCCGGTTGAAACTCTACTACTGCCCCACGTGCACCCGGGTCTACTATCTATCCGAATACTGGGAATACTTGTGTGGGAGAATTCATGTGGCTACCGTCTGGCCGGACGGGAAACATCATCGCTTTTTCGTATCAGAGAGAGCAGAGTCGAATCGTCCCCCCTGGGCGATTCCCAAGTTGGTCGAAGAGAGGGAACTCTTGAACCAAGAAGTTATCGAAACTTGGCTTGACACCTGCAAATACCCCGAGGACACTGATTATGGGGATGTGAGAAGGCACTATGGGTATGGCGCGCCTGGTGGAAAGCACCTGACGAGGGAACAAGTTGTCGATAGGTACGGGGAATACGTCTTGAAGGCGGTCGAGCCCTAATCAAACGGCGGAAGAAATTTTCCTGAATTGGCCCTGGAATGGAGAAGGTTGTGATTTCAGAGGCCCTGGCGAACGGCATTCGACGACCGGATGAATTGTGTAATCCGGGAGCTGAAGAAGTCCCCTACCTCCATTGGACTAAGCACTTCGATCCCGTAATTCCTCGCGAGCTCCTTAGCCTTCGCATCCGGGCGACCGCTCAGGCAGACAACGAAAGCGTTCGCGCCCGTATCCATCTTCTTGACGTAGGTGCGGAGCACGTCGACTTCCTTAACCTCCGTGTATATGTCGAAGGCATACATTTCACGCCCATCTCCGGCTACAAATGCAAATCTCTGTTCCGTCCCAGACTCTCCTCTTATCACCGCCGGCTTCACGACGTCCAGTCCAGCCACCGTCGCGCCGACCTCAAGGGCTAGTTTTTCGTAATACATCTTAATAGTGCCACCCCCGAGGAGCTTCTTAAGCCATTTAGGACCTTTTTGTTAAAGGTGGAAACCGACAGTTTGCAATTCTGCTGGATTTCGGAAATGAACCCGAAATCTATGATTCTCAGGGGCACGACTCGACCAGACGAGAACTAGAGCTCGCCGGTCGGCCAAGGCGATTATTCCGCTGTTGTGTCAAGAACGAAAGACTCCTCCGATTACGGAGCGGAAGACTACAAAGTTTAAGTCGCGAAAGCAATCACGTGCACCCCTGTGAGCGAAACGTTTCAATCCGCCCTTCGTAAAGTAGACTATGGCAAATACATCGACCAGATACAAGATGAGCTCAGGAGGGCAGTCGCAGACATCGGGCCTGGGAAGACGCCAGGTGAGGTGGAGGCAATCCAGGCAAGACTCCAAGAGCGCATCCGAAAGCAATCAATGGAGCTCGCAAGGGAGGTGGGCTTCCTAGGTAACCAAGTGATGGTGTTCATGCTCTCCAACATGATCATATCTACCGCTTGGGTCGCCTTTGCCCTGCGACGCGAGACATCAGACCTCACAAAATCCCCGGAGGACAGGCTTGCTCTCCTTGAAATGTTCGACGCCCTCGCAAACGTCCTGGCTGACGTAATCCGGGAGGGGACCGAACACGCAGGCGTATAAGTGCCCCTGGCAAATGATAACGACCAACGGTAGCTGGTAGATTCCTGTTCCCAAGTGTCTCACTCACAGCCCAATAAAAAATCTGAGGATTCTTATTCGTAAAGTTGGGTCGTCCAGAATTCTTTCCTGTCACAGCACGCAAGTGTCTCGGAGGAGGGCTTCTTTCTGCTTGCGACATACGTCCAGAGCGTCGGGATGGCGACGGGGTGGGAACATGTCCTATGCATACCCGCCCTGCAATTTTGGCATGGTATAACTTCCTGGAGCATCAAAGATGTTCCTTGTTGTTCTGCTTTTGTTGATTGTGGATGAACGATATGGAATGGGAGAACCTAGTCGGACGTAGACAAATGTAATTCGCTGTGGCCACTGAAAATCGTGTACATAGGATGGTAGAACCGTATTCGAAGTCCATCTATCCTTTATAGCAAAACTGGGTACTCTCATCCGTTGAGCTCACCGTACGACCAGATTGGGCAGCTTGTCGCTGAATTCCTCCAGATCTATGTCATTCCTTACCTGATCATTCTAGCTATCGCTTTCCTCACCGTTGCTTTTGCGTTCAACTTGAACGAAAGGAACCAGAAATACAAGTCCCGTAGGGCACTTGCATTAGAGATCCGGACGAACGCGAAGGTGACCACGGCAATAGTCTCCTACGCTGATGCTCAACTCAGCGGGGAGTCTTCGGTCCAACCGATGCCTCGCTACGAGACAGACGCCTTCGTGGACTACAAGAAGCTGGGGCTTCTCAGGAGGCTCCCTCCGAAGGTCATCGACGAGCTCGAAGCTCTGTACCTCAGCAAGCAGAGCGTGAACGAGGCAGGCCGGAGACAGGAGGAGCTCGCATTCGGACCTGCGGCGGCGTTTCCCAACGCCCACACACTCCGACTAGAGAACCTGACCTACCTGAGGGACACGGCTCATAACGTAATAGAGCCATACCTCGACAGGCTGAAGGCGACATCAGTCTGAGTGTCTAGGACGAGGGACTCCGGAAAAGCGACTGAACCTCAACCATAACTTCAGAGACTCACTAATCTGCAGTGCGCCTGGTGTTGGGCAGTGATAGGAGGATTAACCTTCTCGAATGTCGGTAATTCGATGCTACTTACCTGAGGATTTCCTTCACTACCTTCTGGTAGGATTCCACCATCTCGGTCCCCTTCGGCGTAATGAGGTACCTGCGCCTGCTGCCATACTCTTCAACAGCCAGCATCCCGGACTCGAGGAATGACCTTAGCTGGGCCTGGAGCACGTTCCAGGAGAGGTTTGCCCTGTACATTATCTGTGTAGGTTTGCCATATCCGCTTTCGACTGCTCTGAGTATGTCCACCTTAATCTGAAGTAGCGACCTCCTTCCCTCGGTGGGGGCCTGTGTGCGAGTCCCTATGCTTTCGGCGCTCTCATCCATCTTGTTAGCAGACATTTCTAGACGAAAGAATCCTCTCAGTCTAATTAGGCATTGCCAACTCAGATTCCTAACACTGAATCCATATTGACAGTAGGCGTTCTCTCATAGACGCGAAAGATCCTGAATTCTGCTGTGCCATTGGATGCTTATCTCGGATTCAGGCGGGAGGAGAATGGCACCACAGTTCGACCATCTCCGGCCTCTGCTTGTTTTTCGGTCCGAAGACACCTCCGATGAATCTGGCTTGGCTCGTGCGTAACCAATTTGACGATTGGGAACGTTGCGCAAAGGAGGAGGCGCTGAAGGCGATGCCGACAGAATGTGAAAACAGATTTGTGCTACACAATGGCTTTAATCTGGATTAGCCACTCAGGTAACGATGAGTTCGGGACAACAGGACAAGGAAAATGGCCCCAGCGGTTTCGCCGATAGCCTCCGTGACATCCAGGGTGAGTACATGATGCTGGGCGAACTTTACGAGAAGCAGAAGAGCTACGGTCAGAAACTATCTGAATTGATGAAGGCGATGCAGTTCGAAGTGGACACTGTCATTCCCATTAGACCCGAGGCCCTCGGTCGTCCGTGCAAGTCGGCGTATCTCGTCTCTGAGGGAGTCGTGGTAGTCTACGACACGAACGGAGGGATGACTTCCAAGCCTCTCTACATGCTCCCGTCTGATGCGATTATCGCGATTATACAAGAATGCACCCCTGAGTTGCAGAGGCTCCTGTCTGAGAAGAGGAAGAACGAGAGCAATAAGGTGAAGTCCATGGAGCGCGTCCTGAGAGAGTTGAAGAAGGCCCAGACGACCTTCAAGCAGACGAAGCGGGACGACACGATGGAGGAAGAGGAAGAAGAGGAACCAACCCCAGTAATGGAGCAGAGAAGCCAAAGGGAATCCCCGGAGATGGTCACCCCTCCACCTCCCCCGTCAAAGACCCAACGGGACTCGTTCAACTTCAGAGGGATCTTCGGGGAGAAGAAGGACGGAACCACCTCCCAGAGCTGAACCGATTAGCAGAGTATTTTATCCCGGTATCCTTCAAGGGTAAAGGGCAGCATGTTTGAGAAGGCCAGGGCCAGGATGAGGGCGAGGTACGCAGAAGCCCGTCTCCGCGAGACGAAGTTCCTCATGTCCTTCGACCTCCCCAAGATCGATAAGAGGCTCTTGGTCCTCCTTTCCCTCTTCATAGCCCTGAACTTCTTCGACGCCCTGAGTACCCTGGTCGCCATAAACCTCGGCCCGAACTTCGTCGAGCTCAACCCCATAGCCTCGGGCCTCTTTCGTCTGGACTTCGTTGGCTTCGTGGCAGCACTCGGTCTCAAGTACAGCCCCATGGTGCCCCTGTTGTACGTGACATTCCTGCCATCCAACCAGAAGCACCAGTTGGCCGTTAGGGTTGTCAAGGTGAGCGCCTTTGTCGCGCTGGCTGCGGCGGACGTGTTCTTGCTGGCGGTGGTATCGTCGAACTCGTTGAACCTGATTCATTTCTACTACGGGTTCTGATAGCCGTTCCCCAACTCCACAACGTTTATTCGTCCATGGTGTGTGAACGGAGTCTGTGATTCAAGAGACCGGAACCAACCTCTACTCCGGGATTCTCAGGTTCTATTCGCTCAACGATGTCAGGAAGTACATGAAGGAGCTGCTGGAGCACTACCAACGGGATTATGACAGGTCGTCAAACGTCATAGGGTCATTGCTGAGAACGGAGGGCGGGAAGGGCATGGAAGTCATAATGTCCAAGGGGTGGGCCAAAGTGGGGGCCATGTTCGTAGATGTGACTGACCCCGAGAAGGGAGGCATGGAGCTCACATTCCAACTCGTGACGGAAATGAAGCCGAGGATTTCAAAGACAGAAGAGGTCTTGAAAACCTTCGAGAGTGTCGAAGCGTTGCCTGTTCCGGCCGATGCATCCTTCCTGCTCTATCTCCACAGCGGCATCCCTGAACGGCTCGTAATAGACACAACGGAGTCGAGACCCGAAGCGTATGTGTTCAAAGGGGACTACGCGACAGTCCAATAGGTCGAAATCGTAGTCCGGGAACCCTTCGGGAGCAACGAACCCGATTTCCGCCCCTGAAAGGTTATAGTATGCCCGATGAAAGGGAAGATGTGCTCGAAATCACCGTCCTGATAGAAGACGTTGATGCCGCGAGATTATCGGAAAAAGCCACGGAGAATGCTACCTCGAACTATAGTCTGAATGTCTCTCTGGCGGAGAGGGACAGGAGCCAAGATCATCTCGTACTGAGCTTCAGCCTGGAACTGACATCACAACCCGCAATGGCTCGTTTTAAGGTGTCAGGAAGTGCCACCCTAAAGGGGACCAAGGACGAGATCAAAGAAGGGATAGCTGCGCCAAACGACAGCAGGCCCCCACTTGTCCTTCTCGAGATTTACGAGAGGATTTACAGCACAGTCTACCTCCTGGCAAGTGCCCTAAAGGTCCCGCGCCCGATGCCGAACCTCCTGAAGAAGAGTAGCTGACCCCATTTACGGACTTTGTATGACGATTCTTCCCTCCCAGGGGTAGGTATTTGGAATATGCACGTAAAACCTTATATTAGCTCCATGCAAAATCGTGCCCCATGAGCGAAGAAACAAGGAACGGGTTCACCATCCCGGGTGACTCAATTAGCCAGGTAAGACGCTCTCCCATGGAGATGATCTGCGACATTCTCAAAGTGGTCTCGGCGGGTCCCACAAAGCCGACGCACATTCTCTACAAGGCGAACATGAGCTGGAAAGTACTGTCTTCGTATCTAGACTTCCTGACATCCAGTGGGATGCTGGACAAGGAAGACCAAGAAGGAGGGAAACGCAGCACATACATGCTCACGACGAAGGGGAGGAAGGTTCTGAGCCTATACGACGGGCTGAAGGAGAGTCTGAACGGAACGATCAGCCTCGAGACAGCCGAGAGCCTTGGAAAGATGCTGGAGAACGCGAAGCCTATCGGGCCACGAGTTGCCGTTTCGTCCCCGTGGTAGGAAAGAACTCGGCCAGAGCTGCTTCCTGTTTGCCCAGGAGGTTGACTGTTTCCCGGTAGTGGTCGAACGCCTTTACGAAGGCCCTTCCCCTCTCGGTGGTGAAGTACCTCTTCTCGGGGGCCCTGAATTCGAGAGCACCATGGGTCATCAGATCCCCGAGATAGAGATTCAGCTGCTTTAGATTAAGCCCCGACTCGTACATGATGTGCGTCTTCCTCCCGCCGGGGAGAGCCGCCATGAGTACCTCGTACTTAATCTGGTTGGAATCTCTCCTTCTCCTCTCGCTCAATGTACCATTGAAGGCCGTCGGAACGAGGATAAGCGTTCTGGACTTTCCCCAAGAATGTTATCGATTCGTATGACTCAAACGGAGAACGTGGTCTCAGCGACTCGGATAAGGCTCAATCAGTATTCTGCGTCCAAGTCGTCAGAGCCCACACCCCTAGAGCTTTGGGCCTAGCCCATCCTCTCGATTAGTATTTCGCACACCGCGTCCCCTTTCGCGATGCACTTCTCCTCTGCCACCCTGTGGGATACGTTCAGTATCTCGTCTGCCATTCCGCCCACGAGGCCCGTCAGAACATGACAGACGGGTTCGGGAGACTCCCTGGAGTGCAGGCAGAAGAAGCAGTCCTTTACAGTTATTCTGGCTTCGCCTGCGTTTAGGTCTCCGCTGTTCAGGCTGAACCCACCCCAGCCTGACTCCCTGGCAAGGTTCTGCATCGCCTCAAACGCCATTCCTGGATCGAGCTCCTGCCTCTTCGCGGCCCTGCCCACTGATCTCCCGTAGCTGTAACCTACCCTTTGGAGTATGACGGCTGCACCCGTGATGAAAGTCGTCTCGAGCTCTTTCTCTATCGTCGCCCAGCCATGGGAACCAAGGGCCATTACCCTGGACCCGTCCAGGTTCCTGATGACGACTCCGTGGTCCATGTCAACCCTCAGAATCTCTTCCCCAGGCTGGTCCTGTCGCTTCTTGCTCCTGAACACCCTACGCCACTCCCTCTCGCACTCGCTTCAGCAAAGACGTTCTTAAGATAGTTTGTGTTTTCTCCAACTCAACAGTCACTCAGAGTAGGGTTTCCTCGCAATCACGACGTGGAAGGGTGGAAAGCTGGAGAACCTCAGTCTGTGCATCTGTATGTCTCGCATGCCCGTCCGCTGCAACAGCGCCGAGTATTCGTTTCCATTCCCGGCGTCGAGAATGCCCACCCTCCCCCCGTCCTTCAATACTCTCACCATCTCCGAGAAGAGGACATCCCTGTGCCTTCTGGGGGCAAGGCTGTGCACGGCCACCCCAGAGATAATCACGTCGAAGGAGCCGTCTGAGAAGGGGAGTTGTACTGGTGATCCCTTGACAGCGACAACCCTCGGACCCACATTCTCCCGGGCTGCGTTGGCGAGCACCGAACGCGGATCGTTCCCAGACACGCGGGACTTGTGGTACATGTCGACCCCTACGGCGTATCCGGTCTGCAACTTCTTTGCAGCCATGACTGTGGCAAGGCCTCTGCCGCAGCCCAAGTCCAGCACCACCTCTTCGCCTCCCCAGGGGATGCTCAACACCAGCTTCGCCATCTCCCGTGGCTTCCCGAGCCTGCTGCTCCAGTACAGCGCAGCGACGACCACAAAGATAAGGAAGCCGACTCCAGTACCCCCGATTAGGGCCGCGTCCGCAGTCTTTGGGCTCGAAGACGCAGTGTAGGCGGAGATAATGATTCCAACGGCGACCGCGAGTATTCCTGCGATCAGTAATTCGGCGACAGTTCGAGGATCGTCAATCCCGTAGCCTGTCTTGCCGGTTGGGCGCCTCAGCGGATTGAATCTCCCTTGAGAGGCGTCTCCGAGTGACTCTTCCTTTGACACGCTTGGCCGGCACCAGAATTTCTCCTATAACTGTTTTCTTAGTTGCGGCCTAGATGGGTATGTTGATGAACTGACGGGCGACAGCGATGGCAATCAAGCTGGCGATGACCAAGAAAATCGAATGCTTGAATCCGTCTGAGACACCGCTCTCCCCCATCTTTCCTGCGACTATTCCGATGATGAAGGAGTCGAAGACTGCGGTAGTGAGCAGCAGGTCGATGGTGTTGGGGTCAACCTGAGGAACGCTCGAGGCCCCGATCCCCGATATCGCAGGTGCGTTCAGCAGGTACACGAGGATGAAGGTGGTGATTATGACCATCACGCCAGCGACGTAAGTGATGTATACGAACGGCCGCAGGGCAGCTCTCCTCTCCCCCTCCATCTCGTTGATGTCGCGCGTGAACTCGGCCATGTCGGAGAAGCTCCTGATGGTCCCCCCTCCGACGTCGACGACTTCGATGAGCAGCACGCCGATAGCCTTCGTAATCCAACTTCCCACCGCAGCCGTGAAAGTGGACACCACTGTTGACAGGGAGACACCCCAGGACAGTTGTGCCCCCATCTTCTTGACATGGGGGGAGAGGATGCCGTAATGCCTCCCGCCGAGCCTCTCTATTGCGACCTCGGGTGAGAGACCTGTCTTGCGTCCCTCAGCGACATCGCGGATGAACTCGGGAAGCTCCTTCTCGAGGGAACTCCTTTCTCTGGAGTATCTTGACGTCTGAATCGCAGGTAGTGACATGGCCATGATCAGAGTGATTGACGTCTTCAGGTAAAGGTGAAGTCCCAGTGGAAGGAAGAAGAAAATGGCTGCGGCTGGTATCGTGAACATGAAATACCTGTAGGGCCTGTAGTCGACATACGGCCACTTTGGCTGCACGGCGTCGATGAGCCAGATGAACGCGGCGGAGATGAGGGGAACTATGATGAAGGCGAAGAAGTACAGGTTTGTAAGTCCTGATAGGTCATGACTTATCAGGGTCTGGACCATGTAAAGGGTGTAGAGGACCATCCCAAGGATGACCGTCACTGTCAGGTACGCCTCCGCCATGGTCCCCGTAGTGTCTGCGGACCTCTTCACCGCGGCCGCCTTCGACTGCATAATGTCTCTCAGCTTCGACTGGACGTATGCCATGAAGTTCCCTCCGCTCTTCAGGATTGCAGTGTACCCGAACAGGAACTCGCTGAAGGGCCTGCTCGGGTTCCACCTTGCTATGGACTCGATGGCGGAGATCGGGTCCTGGCCGAACACGTCTACCTCTACAAGGACTCTCCTCGCCTCTCTCGCTGAAGCAGGGAAGAGCTTCATCGAAGCAATCCGTCTGAGCGTGGCAAGAGGTGAGACTCCGCCCCCTGCCAGGACAGAGATGTAGCCGACGACAAAGGGAAGCTCAATGTTGATTGCCGAGGCCCTCGAGGAAGCGCTTACCTTTGGCAAGTTGATCACGATCACGAATACCAGAGGCACAACTGCAAGGAGAGAAAGGAAGTAGGGGACATGAAATACACCGAATCCTATGTAGATCCCGACCGCTGCAAGCCCACCGGAAATCGTAGTGAAGAAAAGGGCCAGGGAGACGAGGCCCTCAGGGGTTATTCTCAGGTTGGACTTCAATATGGCATCCCTCAGAAGAGGGATGGACCGGGAGATATAGGTGGCAGGGCGAGAGAATATTCTGAACGAGAGTCTCGTCAGGGAATCGGAGAGTGTCAGGTTTGTCTTCTGTTTGTCGGCTCCCTTCGTAAGCCGGATCCTGAAACTCACTCGGTAGGACCGCCGCCGCTGTGTTCTCCCAGAATCTCGGCCACGGCTATGCCCTTGGCTTCAAGCTCGTTCGATGCGGTCTTGAAGACCTCGTCCGGCCTCGAGACGTACAGCTCGAGGATAGGTGACAACTCCTTGAAGTTGCGGATGCCCTTCTGCTGTATCCACCTTAGAATCAATGCACGCCTATCAATCTCCTTCATGATGACCTCCATAGTGATGCCGTTGTCCCGCGCGATGCGCTCAAGCTTCGGGCTCTTGTCGTAACTTGGCTTGAATGTGTCTGACCTTGGGTCCCATCTGAACGACCTCGACACCTCCTCGGCTCCGACCACCTCGTCCAGTGCGACGACACGTCTTATCGCTCTGAAGCCTCCCCCTGGGGTGGGTACTGCGATCCTGCGGACGACGAAGACCAGGTCAAGGAACGGTAGGAATGCCTTCGGCACGTTCATCGGCTCAGAAACTAGCCTCTGGAGGGCGGAGGCGGAGTCATCAGCGTGGAGGGTGCAGAGGCCGCCGTGACCGGTGCTGATTGCCTGGAACAGGACGTACGCCTCTTCTCCTCTCACCTCTCCGACACAGAGGATGTCTGGCCTCATTCTCATGGCCGCCTTCACAAGTTCGAACAGTCCGACTTCGCCAGCCTTCTCTTCTGTCGCCGCGTAGCTCTCCCTTGATACGAGGGACGTCCAGTTGAGGTGGGGGATGTTGATCTCCTGAACCTCTTCTATGGTGACAAGCTTCGTGTTGAGCCTTGTCAGCGTAACTAATGCGTTCAGTAGTGTGGTCTTACCAGCACCAGTCGCCCCGACCACGATAGCCGTTGCTCGGTTCTGCATCAGATACCAGGTGTAGGCTGCGATCCTGTAGTCCATGAGATTGAGGTTGAGCATGTCGATAATGGTAAGTGGGTCTTCTCTGAACTTTCTGATGGTCGCGGTGCTCCCCTGGGGCGAGACTTCGCGCCTGAACGTCGCCACGAGCCTGTGCCTGCCAGGGAGCGTTCCCTGGACGATTGGGAAGGCGGTGGACACGTGCTTGCCCGCCATGTGGGAGAGCCTCGTGATCAGGTTGTCCATCTGTTCCTCGTCAGATATTGTGAGGTTTGTCTCAAGGCTCTCGTACCCTTTGTGATAAACGAAAAGTGGCTTCGCGAGCGCGTCGATTGAGAGGTCTTCGATGTTCGGGTCGCGCATCATTCCGTCAAGGACGCCGAATCCCACCAGGTCTCTCTCTGCAAAGTATATGATCTTAGACCAAGAAGCGGCAGGGACACGGATGGAATACTTCAGAAGGATCTTTCTGGCCTGGTCCGCAAAATACTGTCTCGGGTTTACCTGCTCCCTCGGAACCGTCAGTTCAGCTTCCAGAGCGTCTAGCAGGTAGGAGTAGATGGCTGCTTCTGTCTTTGTGAGGGGGACCTCGTCAAGGTAGTACCTCCTCGAGAGCAGGGGGGACTGCGCTATGACGGCATAGGCGAAAGGGCTGTTAACGGGATACCTGTCAATAACCTTCCATGAAGGAGGAATGGGGGTCCCGGTGAAAGGGAACCTCACCTTCACATTCTTTAGGAATTGGAAACGCCTGGCCAGCGCCTCGTCGGAGTCCTCCTCAGGTACTTCAGGCGAAGGAGCGGGGGGGCGAGGCTTGGATTCGGGGGGTGCTTTTCTAAGTTTAGGGAGCTCCAGTTTCTGTGCTTCGACCTTCGGAGCAGGCTTCGGCTGGAGCTTTGGCTCCGCCTTCATCTGTTTCTCTGGAGGTGGAGGGGGAGCGCTCTTTGCCTGAGGAGGGGAATAAATGTTCGACGCGGGTGCCGTAGTTTGAGCGGGTGGCGCTGGACGTGTCGCAGGGGCAGGCGAAAGGGGCTTGACTTCCGGTTTCGGTGAAGCAGTACTGCCAGCAATGGGTGTCGCGGGAGCTGAACTCTGGGCCCCAGGAGATGCCTGCGCGGGTTCTTTTTCCTCTCCCTCCTGCTTCTTCTTCCTCCTAAGAAATGACAATTAGTTGATGCAACCCCTCAATTCTGCCAAATGATACTTAAGCAGGTTTGCCGTTTTTCCTAACTTGGTCGTGAAGGAATCTGGGTAATGCCTCATGACACAAATTGTCGCCGTGAACCCATTCTATAAGCGGTAAGGAGGCGGAATACATATGCGGAGTCGAGTTATGACGATATCACCTCCGACTGCAAGGTATCCTCCGGTCGGTACTGCGCAGCGACTCCGGAATACATGGACCTTTGCAGTAGAATCGGCAATGTCAGCTCCTAAACGGCGAAGCAGTAAGTATACTCAAAACAGAGAGACGAAATCACGGCCCTATTGTCTCTCGTCCTTGCGACCCTCTCGACTTACGAATCCTTAGGATGACGACTGAGGCCACTATGAGCAGGACGACGGCGACTATGATCCCGATTATTGAGTAACTAAAGGCCACGTTTACCACGGCAATCTCGTCAGTAGCTGGATTTGCTGAGACCCTGGTTGTACCCGCGAGGCCTGCAGCGGTGGCCTCGTAGTTCCCCGCCGGGAGCAGGCCTAATGCTAGCGTTCCGTCACTCCCGGAAGTGAAGGTCGCCGACGATTTGTTCCCGAATGTCACGGTAACCTGTGCCCCCGAGACGGGAAACCCGAACATATCGACCACTTTCAGCGACGCCTGATACGCTTCGGTCTGGACAGTCAGGGTCTGAGGCGAGGTCACCTTTAGGCCTGGCTCGCCCACAGTTGGGACCTC
>Ga0187781_10002452_pt1 | contig 14110 bp, 13 predicted proteins | sample 0715_SJ02_MP02_2_FD_132447 | JGI IMG/M metagenome (GOLD analysis project Ga0187781, IMG submission 132447) | Tropical peat soil microbial communities from peatlands in Department of Meta, Colombia - 0715_SJ02_MP02_20_MG | ecosystem: Environmental > Terrestrial > Soil > Wetlands > Peat | place...
CAGATCGTGGACGCCACGTTGCACACGCCGCCGCCCGCGGCGACGCACTGGAGCACGCGGACCATGGCCCAGGCCCAGGGCGTGAGTGCGGCCACGGTCCAGCGCATCTGGGACGCGCACGGGCTGCAGCCCCACCGGCTGCGCACGTTCAAGCTGTCCACCGATCCGCAGTTTGTCGAGAAGTTGGCCGACGTCGTCGGGCTGTATCTGAACCCGCCGGAGAAGGCCTTGGTGCTGTGTGTGGATGAGAAGACCCAGATCCAAGCCCTGGATCGGACCCAGCCCGGGCTGCCGCTCAAGAAAGGCCGGTGCGGCACGATGACGCATGACTACAAGCGCAACGGCACGACCACCTTGTTCGCCGCGCTTAACGTGCTGGAGGGCACAGTCATTGGGGAATGTATGGCTCGGCATCGGCACCAGGAGTTCTTGCGGTTTCTCCGGACGGTGGACCGGACCACCCCGCCCGGGCTCAGGCTGCATCTGATCCTCGACAACTATGCCACGCACAAGCACGAGGCCGTCCAGCGATGGCTGGCAGCCCATCGCCGCTTCCATCTCCACTACACTCCGACCGGATCGTCGTGGCTGAACCTCGTCGATCGGTGGTTTCGCGAGCTCAGCCAAAAGCGCATTCGTCGCGGGAGTTTCGCGTGCGTGCCCGAGTTGAAGCGCGCGATCCACGAGTACATGGCGCAGCACAACACGCATCCCCGACCCTTTGTCTGGACTGCCACCGTTGAGAAGATCCTGGCCAAGGTCAACCGTTGTAAAGTCATTTTGGATACACACCACTAGAAACGACGCCACCGTCTCCTGAACGACTTTCCTACGATCAATTGTATCGCACTGCGAGCACTCCGACGACGTCCCGCGAAACATTGATGTCCGTTTCAAGTCTTTTGGCGTACCTGATGAAGCCAAAATAGCAACAGAGTGAGAACAGGATGAAGTGGACAACGAGCGGCCACCGCTGATCTGGGATGTTTCGACAAAACCCGTCCCCAACAGAGACACCGAAACATCAGCGAGCGAGCGCGCGCGCGCGCGCGCGAGAGAGAGAGGGAGAGAGAGAACAAGGTACCCGACGACACGAAGAACGCGCCGGCCAAGAATTCGCGAAAATCCCGGTTTCGCCATGCGAAATAGAGACTCCCGAACAGCCATGACAACGACTGCAGCTATGCAGAGGGCAACGTCATGCTTTCGTCCTATCGTCGCCTTTCCCGCGCATCCAGATTGAGACCGCCATCCTCCACCTACCAGATACGGCTGAGTAGGAACGCGAGCCCGAGACCAATCAAGATAAGCGCACCGGTATTTCGTCCCCCGAGATAGTTGCCAGCGAGGAGTGCCAGCCCGAGGGCGATCAAGATCAGGCCACCCGTGGGCCGCCGTGCCGCGTGGCCTGTGGAGGCAGTCGGAGATCGTCCCTCGTCGGGAGTTGGCCAGGGGAACAGAACCCACAGACCAATCAGGATCAAGATCACCGGCCACCATTGGTCGAGCGAGGGCGTAAGGTAGCCGAGGTTGCGGAGCAGCAGGAGCGCCCCAACGATTACAAGGACAAGCGGCCACAGGACATCGCGCCGGTAAGCCATCATCATCCCTCCCACGAGTCAGACACGATTCGGCTTCAGGAATCGCCCTTCTTCGCAGTTGGGTTCGGTACCTGGGCCATTGGAAACTTCACTGCCAACAGGTGCCTTCATCGAGACGATAGGCGGGAGGGCGGGTGAGCTTCTTCGGAGGCTAGGATCCAGGGTACCTGGGCATGAACCCGTCTAAGCCATCGTCGGAAGGAGGCACACTCCTATAGCCCATTCTTGTCACGCATCGCATTGGCACAGAATGCTCCTCTGGAGAGGTGGAAAGGAGGGTGTTAATGGCGCTATACATGAACCAATTCAACCAAGTCACTGTCGCACCGGGCGCAACCGTTTACACCAATTGGACCTACAATGGTGCGGTGGATACCGGACCGAACTACGTGTCCGCGTATTTCGTTGGCGCGCAAGACAACTACGGAACGGTCACGACCGTGCAAACGAGCGTTAACGCGTTCTACACCGACCAGTACGGTTACTATTGGCCAACGGGGATTTCTTACTCGTCGCAGATGCGGAATGACAGCAGCTGGCCAGTCATGATCACCGTGAACATAGGTAACTTCCAATGAAGCAAAAACTGACGGTCATCACCGACAGCAAGGGCGAGATTGTAGCGACGCAGATAGGACATGGAGACGTGAGAGAGCCTCAAAGTGGAATCGTTGGAGGCATTGTCGCCGGCCCAGGGCAGCATATCCACAAAATCGAATTTGACGTTCCACAAATCACATCTCGTGCGGACATCGAAGCGTTCCACAAGAAGGTCGCCGAGCACTTGTCCAGGGGAGGGTCCGCTCCGACTCGAAAGTCCTAACCCGCGGCGAGACGGAGCGAAGACGCCCGGGGTGTCGATAGACTCCGGGCGTCTCAAATGAACTTCGCAGTATCGTAGTGAGCAGGATGCGTTCGACGAGGCCAACCAGTGCATGTCCTGCGGCATGTGCATGGACGGAATCTGCTCGATGTACCCCACATTCCGCACTTCCGGGAGACGCTTTCTCCAATTATCTGCACGCGCGCTATAGCTCACCCCGATAGGTCGAGGCCCAACCGAAGAGCTTGCGCAGGCGCTGCGACGGGTTGAACTTGAAGACCCTGCTCGCGGGCCCCGGGCGGATGTAGAAGGAGCCGAAGTCACGCAGCGACACGCTCTCGCCCCGCTTCAATGCCTCATAGATCTCCTCCAGGAAGGAGTCCACAATCTTCTCGACCGTCATGGCTTTCTGATGGACCCGTTGCGACACCCGCCTGACCAGCGCTGTCTTGTCCATGCGGTTCGTCACCGTCCATCGCCCCTCACACGCCGTCTATTCCGGTTGCTCCGTTTCCGGGGTGCACGGCCGCGCTGTCCTCGGTGATCGCGCCCGCCGGTCGTCGGCACGGGGAGGTACCCTGCGGACACGTGAACGGCCTCTTCGGGCGGGCCGAGAAAGCCTCCGGAGGGGAACACGGACAGCTCGTAGCGTTCGTTGCTGTACGTGTAGAAGGCGACGCCCCAGCGGTTGTCGTCGCCGTAGTAGCGCAACCGACAGAGATGGGTCGGGGTATTGCGCAGTCGCTCCAGATACTGGTCGCGGGTTTCCGGCCAGTCTCGCGGGGGCCAGTTTGGCCCCGGTGGCTCCGGCTCGGTGTATGCATCGATGTAGCAGAACTGACCTCGGAAGCGGATCGCGAGCTTCGTGTAGCGGCCAGTAAAGTGTTGTTCCGCGTAGCGCAGGATGCGCTGTGCCGTCCGTTGCTGCACGGCCTCTGGAATCCGCCGGCCTCCGCGATCAGGCCTGAACACCCACGTGGTTTCCCGCGGCATCGTGCCCTCCTGTTCTGCCAGGATACGCCGCGAGCGCGTGCGTGACCCCGTGGCTCGAGGTCACACCTGCTCGACGCTCTCGGCGAGCATCGCCTGGACGGACTCCTGCTGCCACTTGCGGAGCAGGCGCTTGAGTCGACGATACTTCCGCATGGCCTGCACGAACCGCTGAGCTTCGTCTCGGGACAACTGACTGTGCACGAGCCGGCCCCGCTCGAGGCGGCCCCATTCATAGTAGGGACCGTGACGCGCGGCGGGATCGTGGGCACAGCGGCAGCCCGGTTTGCCGCACACACGCGTTCGATGCTGGAGCGTGCCCGCGCAGATATAGTCCAAGCGCGCCACCTCCTCTTGGATTTGGGCAATCCGGTGCCGGGCCTGGGCACGCAGCCGGGCGGCTTCCGCTGGCGAGGTCGGTCTTGACAATTTCATGTCTGTCTATAATATTATAACCAGATAGCGTGCTGTCAAGCGCATCCGGAAGGGGAAGCTCCGTGGTGCGTTCAACCACGCTCCGGCTGCCAGGTGGATGACGGGTCGGCTCCCTGCTGGCCGGCCTCCCCGCACCGCCCCACCGGGTGCCGTGCACCGGACTCACCACCTCGGTCCGTATCCCATCATCACGCACTTCCTCGAGCGCTTGGCCCTGGAAGCCGTCATTCGGAGCTGTGTCGGCAGCGCACGGCAAGGAGTGATCGATCACGCGCGGACGCTGGCGGTGCTGGTGCACAATCTGCTCGTGTCCCCCGGCCCGTTGTATCGGATTGCGACGTGGCTGGCGCCCGTGGAGTCCGCTGCGCTGGACCTCACCCCGGCGCAGGCCGCAGCGATCAACGATGATCGGGTCGCGCGGGCGCTGGACGCGCTCACCTCCGAACGGGGACGCAGCATCTGGTTCCGCCTGGCGTTACGGATCATCAAACAGTTTGAGCTGGACACGCGCCGGTTCCACCATGACACGACGACGGTGACCTTTCACGGCGCCTACGCGGGGGCACACGGGGATCCGCAGATTACCCACGGCCATAACAAGGATCACCGCCCGGACCTGAAGCAGCTCGTCTTTGGCCTGACCGCCACCGCCGACGGCGCCGTGCCCGTGTGGCACGACGTCTTCAGCGGGAATCGCCCCGACGATACGGTGCACCGGAGCGCCGTGGACGCCTTGCGGGCGATCGTAGGCCGGGCCGAGTTCATCTACGTCGCCGACTGTAAGCTGTGTACCGTCGACAACCTCCGACATATCGCCCAGTACGGTGGGCAGTTTGTCACCGTGATGCCGCGGACGTGGAAAGAGGATCGGCAGTTCCGCGCCCGCTTGCGGGAGCAGGGGATCCGGTGGCACTCGATCCTCACGATCCCCAACCGCCGCCGCAAGACCGGCCCGCCGGATGTCTTCAGCAGCTGTGCGGGCACGTACACGACCGCCGATGGGTATCGGATCATTTGGGTGCGCAGCTCCCAGAAGGTGACCGAGGATGCCCGGGAGCGCGAGCGGCGGCTCGCCCAGGCTCAGGCCGCGCTCCGGGAACTCAACAATAAACTCCCGCGCCGCCACGACCACAGGCGCCCGGCGATCCAGTGCGCGGTCGACAAGATTCTCCGGGAGACCGACACCCAGCGCTTCCTTCAAGTGACGCTCCAGCGCCACGTCGAGCAGCGCCGGCACTACGAGCGCCGCGGCCGGCCCACCGCACAGACCCCGGTGCACCTGGAACGCCACATTACCTATACCCTGACCGTCCGGCGGGACGCGCCGGCTGTGGCGCGCGAGCGGCGGGTCGACGGCGTCTTTCCGCTCGTGACGAACCTCGCCACGGTCCCCAAGCACGAGGTCCTGTCCATCTACAAGTTCCAGCCCTATGTCGAACGGCGCTTCGCGTTGGTCAAGACCGACCTGGAGATCGCCCCCGTCTACTTGAAGAAGCCCCGTCGCGCTGCGGGCCTGCTCCATGCCTACTTCATCGCCTTGGCCGTCGCGAGCCTGATTGAACGCGAGGTGCGCCAGGGCATGCGGCGGCGCGGTCTCAAGACGCTCACGCTCTTGCCAGAGAATCGGCCAACGACGACGCCGACGTGTCCCCGGATCCTGGACGCCTTTCGCGATGTGCAGTGGTACGAGGTGGAGCACCACGGGGAGGTGATGTTCGCATTTCCGATCGAGTTGTCAAAACTCCAACGCATGCTCCTCGCGCTCTTGGGCGTGCCCATCGAAGCCTACCAATGACACAGTCTACGCCCGTCAGAAAAACGCCAAACCCCATGTCGCTACTTGCGGAATGTAGGATGTACCGTACCAAAAGCTGCTTTGCGAAGCTGCCCCGGGGTCAACACCGCGATCAAGCTGGAGCTCTACAACGGGTGCCACCAGTGTGCGCAAGAGCGTCCGTGCGGGTTATCGACATGGCGCAAGGAGTGTGCTTGGATACCTGGCGGACGGCCCGGACCATGTTCGGGTAGATCTGTACGATACTACGGATAACAAATGTCCATTCTATCGGCTATCGGAACCCGCGCCAATCTGCACAGCCCCGCACGTCGCCACAACACTCGCGAGTCCAGCGCATGGCCATTATCAGCCTCTATTTGCCGAGCGACTCAGATAGGCTGATCAGGTTTTGTGGGGGCACGCGAATGGCACCACTGCGTGGACTGTCAATGTCGGCTATGAGAAAGAACGCAAGCGAGATGATAAGGGGCAAAACCGCAAACAAAACACTCCCCTTGCTATTCGCCCATACCCAACGAGCACGCGGCAACACACAGCAAGCACCGCCATCAGACTCCACGCCCCGGGTGGGATACGGTTCAACCAGGCCGCCCCTGTGTGACCCTGCCGGCTCGACACATCGTTCATCCCAGAGACGGCGAGGGCGACGGGCGGCGTTGGGTGTTCCGTGGCGGCATCCTGTACGATCGACCACATCTCACTCTGCAGTTTGGCCGTCTCGCTGGCGATGCGGTCAAGCTGCGGCACACTGTGGACCGTATAGAACAATATGCGCTGATCCAGATACTGTGTTAACAACTGGCGGACTCGCGTCGCCTCTGCAGCAGGCAACAAACCAGCCCGAACATATTCTGTACCGATCGCACTCGCCTCTTCCTCCTCATAGTTCTTGCGCTGATCGTATCGATTCACGGCCATGGAAAAGCTGAACGCGATAACGAGAGCCAACAGTGTCAAACTCGCATTGGTGACGACGCCGAGGTCTTCCCTCTCTTCCTCCTTCGCCGGGCGCCTTCGTCTAACAACGTCGCCAATCCGGACCGACAGCCACATGAGGAGCAGAGAGCACGCGAAAATCGCAAACGGAGAGTTCAATATCGGCTCCAAGACCTGTCCCTCCCATGTCCGGCACGCCGTCATCGGAAATTTCCCTTGTGATGCCTGCCGTCCTTTCGTCGAGGCGCCGCCGAACGCTGCAAGAATTCCCGGAATAGCCGGGGCGAGAAGCACCGGGCGCAAACGGGGCTAGAATATTCTAGGAAGATCGCCGAAAGGACTGATACATCTACCCATTCTGATACCGGCACAGGGGACTCGCTATCGCGGCCGGTTCACTCTATCGCGGTTTACCTCACATCTCATGACCGTGTTCCCACGTTAGGACCGTGAGGGGCGGCGCTCCCGAAGTACGGCGGCACGCCACGGGCGCAGACCCGGCGGCGAGGGAACGACGCGAAGGATTGTCCCCGGAAGCGAGACCGGCAGGTGCGACCCTGGGTGCCGGGCATACCAATGCGGGGATTCGTCGCGAGTTCAGTAGGCGGCCAACCGGCGAATCGCGCCGGCGATCTCCGCGACCGTCGGCTGGAACGCCCCTTCGAGACCCGGATTGTGCGGCACAGGCGTGTCCTTGCTCGCGAGCCGCACGACCGGTCCGTCGAGCGCGTCGAAGGCCTCCTCGGCAATGACCGCGGCGATCTCCCCACCGATGCCGCCCGTGCGGGTTGCCTCGTGGACGATGAGCACCTTGCCGGTCTTGCGCACCGAGCTCAGAATCGCTTCGCGGTCGAGCGGCACCAGCGTGCGCAGGTCGAGCACATCGACTGCGATGCCGTCGGACGCGGTCAAAACGGCCGCCTCCAGGCACTTGTGGAGCATCCAGCCGTACGAGAACACGGAGAGCGCAGGGCCCTCCCGGACGAGGCGCCCGCGTCCGATCGGGGTGACGAATTCACCGTCCGGAACCTCCTCGCGCCGGTAGCGATAGAGGTGCTTGTGCTCGAAGTACATCACCGGATTCGGATCGCGGATCGCGGCGACGAGAAGGCCCTTTGCGTCCGCGGCAAATGCCGGGGCGACAATCTTGAGCCCGGGAGTGTGCGCGAACCACGCCTCCATACATTGCGAGTGAAACGGCCCGCCTTTGATGTCGCCGCCGTACGGCATCCGGAGCACGAGCGGCAGCGGCGTCCGGGTCCGCCAGTGGAACTTCGCCGCCACGTTGACGATCTGGGTGAATGCGTCGGTCACGAAGTCGGCGAACTGCATCTCGACGACCGGGCGCATCCCCATCACGGCCGCGCCAATGCCAGCGCCGACGTTCGCCGTTTCGGCGAGCGGCGCGTCGATCACCCGCCAGGGACCGAATTCGTTGAGGAATCCTTCCGTGATCTTGAAGGCGCCGCCGTACGCGCCGACGTCCTCGCCCAGGACGAAGACGCGCGGGTCGCGGCGCATCTCGTCCCGGAGCCCTTCGCGGATCGCTTCGAGATAGGTTAACTGAGCCATCGCCGCCGCCTTTGCTCGCTTGCCGTCATTCGGCAAGGACCCCATCTGCGACGGTCGCGGGATCGGGTTCCGGGCTGGCCTCGGCCCACGCCAGCCCCTCCTCGACTTCCCGGGCGATACGCTCCCGCATCGCCTCGTCGACCGCGGCGGGCAGTGCGCCGTCGGCACGCAGAACCCCCTCGAACCGGACAATCGGATCGCGGGCGACCCATTCGTCGAGCAGCGCCTTCGGGACGTACGAGACTTTGTCGGCCTCGCTGTGGCCGCGCACGCGCATGGTGCGGCACTCGATGAGTGTGGGACCTTCGCAGTCCCGCGCGCGGTCCACCGCCTCCCTCGCCGCCGCGTGGACAGCGAGCACGTCGTTGCCATCCACGGCGACGCCCGGGATGCCGTACCCCGCGGCTTTGTCGACGAACGCGCGGGCGGCAGTCTGCCGGTCGAGGGGCGTGGAATATGCGTACTGGTTGTTCTCGAGCACGAGCACGAGCGGCAGGCGGAACACCGCGGCAAAGTTGACGCCTTCGTGCCAGGCACCGGTACTCGTCGCGCCGTCGCCAAAGAAGGTCAAGACCACCCGCGGCTCCCCGCGCTGACGGCACGCGAGCGCCATGCCCGCGGCGACCGGAACGGAGGCCGCCATGTGGCTGATGAACGGCAGAATCCCGCGTCGGGGATCGCCCATGTGGACGTTGCCGTCCCGGCCGCGTGTCGGCCCACCCTCCCGATCGAGGAACTGCGCGAAGACCTCGCCGACTGTCATCCCCCGCATGAGGTACGCCGCAAGGTCGCGGTGCATCGGCGCGAGCAAATCGTCCGCGCCGAGCGCGGCGGTTGCGCCGACGGCAATCGCCTCGTGCCCCCAGCCCGTGAAGTACACGCCGGGGATCCGCCCCTGGTAGTAGAGCTTGATCCCGCGCTCCTCGATGCTGCGCTGAAGGCGCATGTAGTACAGCAGCTCCAGCAGGCGCCCTTGCGGGAGCACCGCACCAGCCTCGCGCCGCACCTCCATGCCCCCTCCGCCGACCGTCCGTCGCAAGCGGCTCATCGTCGTCCGGACCCATTCGACAAACGGCCGGTACGGGCCTCGTGTTGCGCCCCACCGGTGTCCTGAATCCGTTGATCGTGGCTCGCGGACGCCGTTGAATGGCCCCCCGGCGGGTAACGAGGCGACTTCGCGTACCCGCGGACTACGGGCACGCGCGGACCACCTCCACCATCGCGTCGAATGTCGCCTGGCCCGCCGCAAAACCGAGCACATCGACGGCCTCGTCGGCGATCGACGGTGCCCCCGAGGTGAGGCGGTTGAGTCCGCTCCAGCCGTCCCGCATCCAGACGGTCCCGGCTGGAATCCGGTCCGTGACGTGCCCACGCGCCAGGAACTCGCCCCGCTCGTTGAAGATCCGAATCGGCGCGCCGTCCTCCAGATCTCGCGCCGCGGCGTCGACCGGGGAGATCCAGAGCACCGGCTCCGGATCGAGCCGCGCAAGCATGGGCAGAGCACGGCCATGGTCATAGAATGCGTGAAACTGGGTCAGTGTTCGCCCCTGTCGGAAGCTCAACGGGTACCCGCCGGGATGCGGCGGCGGTGCGTAGACCGGGAGAGCCGGCAGCCCGAGCGATGTCGCGCGCTCCGAATAGAACTCGATCTTCCCCGAGGGCGTGGGGAAGCGGAGATCCGGGTGGCCCACATGAGAAATGCCCAGGGCGCGAAGACCGCCCTCCGCGCCGAGTGCGGCCACGGTTGCGCGGCCGGTCGACGGATGGTCCAGCAGCGCATTCAGCGGACCCTCGTCCGTCCCCCACGGGAAGAACTCGGCGAGGTCCAGGCGGCAGGCCAACTCCCGGAGGATCCACGTGAGCGACCGCGCCTCCCCGGCGGGGTCGAGGATCTTCGGCGTCAGATACACATGCGTGTTGGTGCTCTTGCAGCCCCACTCTTCGAGCCAAGCAGTCCCCGGGAGGACCACGTCGGCGAACCGCCGGGCCGTGTCGTTCATGAAGAGGTCATGGCTGACGACCAACTCGGTCCGGGCGAGGCCGTCGGCCACGCGTCCGGCATCGGCGAACGAGGATAGCATGTTCGTCCCCAGCACGAACAACACGCGGACGCTGCCGTCCAGCAGCGCTTCTATGATCCTCGGCATCTGGTTCGGAAGGTAGCGCCCGGGCGGCCGTCGCTCCATGGCCGTGATATCGCCGAACGCCTGGCCGTGGCTCGCGGCCCCGTGGCGCGGGCCGAGCCCCGCACCGGGGCGGCCGAGGTTTCCCGTGAGCGCGGGAAGGCACGCAACCGCCCGGCCCCCCTGCCACCCGTTCGGGCCCTTGTGCATGGAACTCCCCCCGAGAACGATCATCGCGGGATGCGTCGCCGCGTAGCGGCGAGCCAGCGCCACGATCCGATCGGCGGCGAGCCCGGTCTCCCGTGCCGCCCACTCCGGCGGGTACGCTCCGACGTGTTCGCGCAACCGGTCGAAGCCGACCGTGTGCGCCGAAACGAAGCCGGCGTCGTGGAGCCCCTCGCCGACAATCACGTGCATCAGCGCAAGGGCGAGTGCGGCGTCGGTCCCGGGGCGAATCACGAAGCTCTCCTGCGAGTGCGCCGCCGCCTCGGTGCGCCGCACGTCGATCGTCGCGATCCACGCACCCCGCCGCTGCGCCGCAGTGAGATGGCGAGCCGTGTTCGGCTGGCTTGCCAGGTTGGCTCCCCACAGAAGAATGAGGTTTGCGTGCGCGCCCATGTCTTCTTTGGTGTTGACCTCGAGGGGGCCCGTGAGCCCGATCCCGAAGGCCCCGAGTCCCCAACAGATCATCGACGGGCTCCACCACTGACAGCCGTAGAAGTTGGCAAACCGTCGCAGGAGCTGGCTTGAGACGCGCGTTCCGTAGTTGTTGGCAAAGTGCCCATGCCCTTGCCACAACCCGACAGCCTCTCGTCCCGCGGATCGCATTCTTTCGACGATCAGGTCGAGTGTCTCGTCCCAGCTCGCCCGCCGCCACGCGTCGTCCGTCCTCCGGTCACGAACAAGCGGAAAGAGCAACCGCTGCGGGTTGTCGATGATCTGCCGCGCGGCCTGCCCCCGGATGCAGAGGAAGCCTCGACTGTCCGGGTTCTCGGGGTCTCCCCGGACCTCGATGAGTCGCCCATCGGCCACCTCCACAAGCATCCCGCAAAGCGTGGGGTGACAGTTCATGGGGCACATCGTCCGGATCGTACGCCGCGCGGAGGCCATATGCGCCTCTCTTCCCCCCTGCCGGCCGTCCCATACACAGGACGGCGCGTGTGGCCGGGGATTTCCATCAAGGGATTCGGTACCCCTTCCGCGGGAAGCGCGCGGCCGTGAGGCGCCGAGACGCGGACTCCTCCTCAGTCCCCTGGAACACCCCGCTCCCCGGCCCGGCCGACGGCGGGGTCCCCGTCGCCGAAATCGACGAGCCGCAGGCCGCTGGCAACCGCCGCCGCCGCCGCGAAGCACGCGGCCAGCACGACCGCAATGAGAGTGCCGGGCCCCACCCCACCTCGCGCGGCGGTGAGACCGAAGACGAGAGCCACGAGCGCGGCGCCGGTAGTCTGCCCCAACAGGCGAGCCGACGAGATGACCCCGCTCGCGTTTCCGCTCCGCGTACGCGGGACGCTGCTCATGATGGCGCGGTTGTTCGGGGATTGAAAGAGGCCGAATCCGAAACCGCACAACGCCATTCGCCAGATGATATCGCCCGCCGCCGGGTGCGCGGGCAAGAGCGCCACCAGCAGCAGCCCACCGCTGAGTATCGCCAGGCCCAGACCGCCCAGGATGCCTGCCGGATAGCGGTCGGCCAGACGTCCGGCAAACGGGGCGATCGCCGCCACGGCGAGCGGCCACGGAGTGATCAGAAGACCCGTCTCGACCTGGCTGCGGTTGAGAACGTCCTGAAAGTAGAACGGCAGCGCCACGAACGCCAGCCCCTGCGCGGCGAACGAGCACACCGACGTCGCCGCGGAGAGCGAGAACACCGGCCTCCGAAATAGATCGATGGGCAGCATCGGCGCGGAGAGCATGGACTGCCTACGCACCAGGGTCGTCCCGAGCAGCGCGGCAGTCGCGAACTCGGTCGTGATCAGAAGAGCGCTTTCCCCGTGCCCCAGGCCCGCGATCGCGGTGACGAGCAGCCCGAACGCCCCGGCGCTCAGCAGCGCGCTGCCGAAATCGAACTGCTGGCGCGGGTGCTCGGTTCGAGGCAAGGAATTGATCGACAGCCCGAGCGCGAGCGCACCGAGGGGAACGTTGACCATGAAGAGCCATTGCCACGACGCAACCGACAGGATCCCAGCCGCGATGGTCGGACCCGCCGCCGAGGCCGTCGCCACGACGAGCGCGTTGATACCCATGCCCCGGCCGAGCAGTTGCCGCGGATAGATGAAGCGAACCAGCGCGGTGTTGACGCTCGTGATGCCGGCGGCGCCGAATCCCTGAAGCACGCGGGCCGCCGTCAGCGACATGAGCGAATGCGACATCGCGCACGCGAGCGACGCGAGCGTGAACAGGACGAGGCCGCTCCAGTACACGCGGCGGTAGCCGAAGATGTCCCCGAGCGACGAGAACGGCAACAGGGAGATCGTGAGCGTGAGCTGGTACGCGTTCACCACCCAGATCGAAGCCGCGGGGCTCGCCCCGAGATCTCTGGAAATGGTCGGCAGCGCGATATTGGCGATGGCGCTGTCGAGCACCGCCATCGCCACTGCGATGGCGATCGTAAGAATCGCCCAGTAGCGCTGTGGGAGTGGAAGGCCGTCGATGGCGTCCATAACGTCTGTGGCACGCGTCCAATCGTTCAGGACGCAAAGATCCATCCGGTCAGGAGGTCGCCTGGGGCGTCCCTGTTGATGGGCGACGAGAGCTCAACTCAACTATTGAGTATCTTCGACCCCGCGCACCCTCGGCTCCTGCGACCCGCGGCGGAGTCGGCAGAACAGGAGGGACCCAAGGGTGCGAGCCGAACTGCCACAAGAACCGCACGAGCACGACATCACGTGGACCTCAGGAGGGATGGCGCGTGCAGATTCGCCTTGAGAACAAGCGGGCGGTAGTCACCGGCGGGAACTCCGGTATCGGCGAGGCGATCGCGATCGCGCTCGCAGACGCCGGCGCCCGCGTCTGCGTGAACTACGTCGTCCACCCCGAGGCCGCCGAGCAGGTGGTCGCGCGCATCAAGGGCACGGGAGGCGACGCGCTGGCTATCGCGGCGGATGTGTCCGAGCTGTCTCAGGTAGAGCGGATGTTTGCCGCCCTGGACCGCTTGTGGGGTGGCGTGGACATCCTCGTCAACAACGCCGGCATCGACGGACCGCGCGCTGCCGGGTGGGACTACCCCCCTGACGCGTGGCGCAGGGTTCTGACGATCAACCTCGAGGGCGCCTACGCATGTGCGCGTGAAGCCCTGCGGCGCATGGTTCCGCAGCGCGCGGGGGTCGTGGTCAACCTCACGTCCGTGCACGAACTCATCCCGTGGACCGGGTATGCCGCGTACACGGCGAGCAAAGCCGCGCTCAGCATGCTCACCAAAACGCTTGCCCAGGAAGCGGCACCACACGAAGTCCGTGTCGTCGCCATCGCCCCGGGCGCGATCCAGACGCCGATCAACGCGGCCGTGTGGAGCGACCCCGCGACGCGCGCCGACTTGATCCGCAAGATCCCCATGGCGCGTATGGGGCAGCCGGACGAGATCGCCAAGATGGTGGTCGTGCTCGCCTCCGACGTCGCGAGCTACGTGACGGGCACCACGGTGTTTGTGGACGGCGGAATGACACTCTACCCGTCGTTCATGCACGGGGGCTAGCGTCGAAGGACACTCGACTCACCGATCGGCGCTCACGCGCGTGCACGATGAACCGTCCGAGTGAGCAGGCGCACCGGGGTCGCTGTCAGCGCTGGGGTGAGTAGACGGCGATTTCGTAGACGCTCCGATATCCTCGAA
>Ga0187781_10002453_pt1 | contig 14109 bp, 8 predicted proteins | sample 0715_SJ02_MP02_2_FD_132447 | JGI IMG/M metagenome (GOLD analysis project Ga0187781, IMG submission 132447) | Tropical peat soil microbial communities from peatlands in Department of Meta, Colombia - 0715_SJ02_MP02_20_MG | ecosystem: Environmental > Terrestrial > Soil > Wetlands > Peat | place...
CATGAAGTTCGCTCCCCAGAAAGTCCCCGGCAAACTGGGGCTCGCCTCGCTCCTGGTGAATGTCGTGCGCTCGCACCATGTAATGAATCGAGGGATGAGGATTATCGGGTCCCGCGACCGTATTGATGGGCAAAGACAGCGACACCGTGCGGCCTGACCGGACCAGCGCCGCCGCCGCGCGCACGTGCTCGGGCTTAATGTAGTTCAGGGTTCCTCGGTCGTCCTCCGCGCCCCAGCGCCCCCAGTTACAAACACTCTCGAAAAGCTGGTCAAACTCTTTCGCGGAGACGAATGCCGGCAATGTTTTGTTTTGACTCACGATCCCTCTCGACCAACAAAGTGCGCCTACCCGTCCTCCTAGGAGAACGTGGCCCGCAACTCCGTTTTCACCAGCCGTCGCTGGCCGGGCCTTCGCCCGCCGAAGGGCTATGGGCGCTAAACGCGTGCAGCCTGCTACGGCCCGCAGGCGGGTGAGGGCTCCCGTTCATAGCCAATTGCATAGCCGAAGATCAAGCAATAATCGCTGCCGGTCCGCGCCACCCAGCCGACAATCGGCCATCGCCCGGACGCCCTCAATCAGGAATTGTCTGCGATCCATGGTTGCCCCTTGTTAACAGTGTTCAATCGGCAACAACTTCTCGACTTCGCCATGTCTAACCCCGTACATGTGAGAGTGAAGGTTAAGAGTCGGGTCGAGATAGCGCACCCAAATTTCAATTTTGTCTCCGACATCAACGGAAACTGATGCATCCGAAATCTCCATCAGAGTGTGCTCGACGTGCATGGCCTTGACTCGCAATCCCTCGATTCCTTTGACTGAAGGCAATCCATTCTCGCCGCTCATGGCCTTGGCGCCGGCGTCCACTACGATTCGTTCCCCTGGTGTTTTGCTAATCACGGTCGCCAGGACAGTCAAGGTCGGCCTGAACTCAGGCGCATAGGATACATACCAACTGTCCATCACCAAGTATGAGCCAGCTTGGATTTCGGTTACGCCGGGAAATGTTCCCGCAATGGTATAGTCGCTGGTACCGCTACAACTAACCACCTCGACGGGAATCCCTTCTCGTTCGATCATGGTTTTGGTGTCTACCAATTGCTTGAGGGCGGCATGCACCACGCGCTCCTTCTCAGGCCCGGCGGGGACCCGAATGTGGCCTTCGTACCCCATCAAGCCGCGGAATCTTAGTCCCTTTTCTAAAACCAGCTTGGTGAGGGAGAGCGCCGCTTCTCCGGGGCGGATGCCGCAACGCCCCAACCGCACATCCAAATCTACGACCACGTTCAGCTCGTGAGCCCTTTTGCCTGCCGCCCTGGCCATGTCGCAGACGACTTTAGGGTTGTCCACGGCTACCACCACGGGGGCGTAGTGTGAGAGCTCCACAAAGCATTCGATCATGTATTTCCCGGCAATTTCGTTTGCGATTAGGATGTTCTGGATTCCGTGGCGCACCAGCGCCTCGGCGTGTTCCAGACGCGCACAGGAAATTCCGATTGAACCCATCTCTATTTGTTTCGAGGCGAGAAAAAGAGTTTGATGCGCTTTGAAATGAGGGCGTAGCTTGGTTGGCCGACCCCGAAAAAAACGGGCCATCCGGTGCAGGTTGCTCTCCATGCCCTCCAGGTCGAGCAATAAGGCCGGGGTTCGGAGGTCGTGGATCTTCATCCCTTCCACACTGGAAGCCTGGTCCACTACCTTGACCGATGACTCAACCGCTTCGCTGCCGCGCGTTTGTAAGTGTTTCAACACCAGCCCCCTCTGCCCATCCGCCGTGTTTGCAATTTGCTTGCTTGATAAACCATCCACACTTGGACACTATGCCTCAGATTTAACCATCAATCTACTGTTAGAACACCTTTTTTTGTTGAAAACCTACCCTGTTCGGACGGACGATTGTCGATCTGCCTTCCACCCAGGGTAGTGCTGTGTCAAAAAAAGATTCATTCTCGATAGATAGGAAACTGCGTTGCTGTTATGTGTAACCTGTAGACAAACAGACTGCGACACGAAGCCGAGGATTTCAAGGAAGGAGTGAAGAAATGCGCCTAAAGGATAAGGTTGCCATTGTGACTGGAGGTGGAGCGGGAGTTGGAGAAGCTATCGCGTTGCGGTACGCGCAGGAAGGCGCACGTGTGGCCGTGGCGGAGATCGTTCCCGCCCGCGGGCAGGCTGTTCTTGATGCCATCCGGAAGTCCGGTGGCGAGGCTATATTTGTGCAGACGGATGTTTCCTCCGAAGAACAAGTGAAGAAGATGATCGAAACGGTGCTCCAACGGTTCGGCCGCATCGATATCCTTGTGAATAACGCTGCCATCCTTATAACTCAGGGAGAAACCCGAGCCCACGAACTTACCAACGAAGTATGGGACCGCACGATCAACACCAACCTGCGAGGCTATTGGCTTTGCGCGAAGTACGCAATTCCTTCCATGCTGTCACAGGGTGCGGGGGTGATCATCTTTATTGCCTCGCGGACAGGAATACGCGGGTTCACCCGTCTGGCCGCTTACAGCGCCAGCAAGGGCGGGGTGTTGGCCCTGATGCGCTCGGTGGCCGCTGATTATGCGCGTGACCGAATTCGGGTGAATGCCATTATCCCCGGTACTATGGATACGCCGATGAACGCCGAGGAATTCTCAGTACCTGGATCTCGCGAGCAGTATATCCCCAGGATTCCCGCCGGGCGGCTTGGCGTTGGGAGTGACATCGCGGGAATGGCAGTTCTCCTCGCGAGCGAAGAGGCAAGCTTTTGTATCGGCGGGGTGTACCTAGTAGACGGAGGAGCGGACCTTGGGTAGGCCTCTCCCTGCGGCCGAGCGTGTGCTACATCTCCTGCTGGACACCGGAGGTAGTTGGAATATACGCTTTCAGCCCCAAAGGGGCGACCTATCAGGGCTCAATTTGGCATCCGCCGAATCTGGTAACCCCGGCGTCCAGCCGAAACTGTGGGCCCCGATCGGCCCTAGGGAGAAAGTGGCCCCTGACGGCGCTTTCATCAGTCCGTCAGCCGACGGACGGGCCGGGCCTTCGCCCGCCGAAAGGCTATGGGCGCTCAGCGCGCACAGCCGGCTGCGGCCCGCAGGAGGGTGAGGGGATTAGCCGTCGATCAGCCCGCCGGACTGGAGATGAACATGCCACGATCACTTCTCATTCTTTGCCTCGCCTATCTTGCTACTGCTTGCGGGGCCAGCGGGCAGACGCCCCTGGCTCCTGTCCGCGTCCAAACCGCCACCGGGCCGCTGCGCGTGAATCCCGCTAACACTCATTACTTTACCGATGGGACCGGAAAGGCCATATACCTCACCGGTTCGCACACCTGGGCCAACTTTATGGACCGTGGTGCCCTGCGGCCGCCCGGCGTGCACTTTGACTACCCCGCTTATTTGAAGTGGATGGTGTCTCATAACTTCAACTTTATGCGACTCTGGACTGCCGAACTGCCCAACTCCGGTACTGAGGTTGACCTGGCGGAAGGAAACTTTGTGGGGCTTCCTTGGAAGTGGTCCCGCACCGGTCCAGGCATTGCCACCGACGGAGGCTTGAAGTTCGACCTCACCAGGCTGGATCAGGACTATTTTGATCGCATGAGATCAAGGGTCATTAGCGCCGGCCAAAACGGAATTTATGTGTCGGTCATGCTCTTTAATGGTTTCGAGTGGCAGTTCGACACCAATACAAAAGATGGCAATCCCTTTCTGGGTTCCAATAATATTAATAATATTAATTGTCCGGGAACGTGTCCGACCGACAATTCACAGATGCCGGACGAGGTGTGGAACATTGAGCAGGCTTATATCCGAAAAGTGGTGGATACGGTAAACGATCTGGACAACGTGCTCTACGAAGTGTCGAACGAGGTTGGATCTCCCTACTCGGATTTGTGGCAATATCGAGTCATCGGCTTCGTGAAGCAGTACGAGGCCAGCAAGCCCAAACAACATCCTGTCGGCATGACTTTCCAATACGAGGGAGGGTCTGATTTAACCCTTTACAAAAGCCCTGCCGACTGGATCTCCCCCGCCGGCCACCTGCCGCCCGCGGACGGGACAAAGGTGATCATCAACGACACGGACCACAGCTACTATTACATTGGTCTGAAGCGCGATGGCCTGCCCGCTCAACGCGCCTGGGTCTGGGAGAATTTCACCTCCGGCAACAATGTCGCGTTCATGGACCCTTACCTGACGATCTGGCCAAAGAGAAACGCCCCGGAGGGTTCAACCCCCGACCCGGAAGTCGGCGCCAAGCCGGATAAATATTGGGACGTGCTTCGTAACTCCATGGGCAGCACTCTGACGTACGCGAATCGCATGAATCTGGTGGCCATGACTCCCCAACCCTCCTTATCCAGTACCCACTTTTGCCTGGCCAATCCTGGGGTTGAATACCTGGTGTACCAACCGTCTGCCGGGGCTTTCACAGTGACCCTCGCGGCGGGAAACTACCATTACGAATGGCTGAATACTTCCGCGAACAGCATTGCATCAGTCGGTACTCTACCTGCGACTGACGGCGCTCGCTCCTTTAGCCCGCCATTCAGTGGCGACGCCGTGCTGTACCTGTATGCTTCGACGCGGAGCGAAAGGAACGCTCGAACCGCCACTGGGCCTTTGCGCAGGAATCCCGCAAATCCCCGCTACTTTACAGACGGGACCGGCAAGGCCATTTACCTAACGGGCTCCCACACCTGGTCCAACTTCTTGGACCGTGGAACCCTGCATCCGCCCCAGGTGCCTTTTGACTACGCCGCATATATGAATTGGATGGTGGCCCACAACTTTAGCTTCATGCGGCTCTGGACCGCGGAACTGCCGGATTCCGGTAAGACAGACGATCCGGATGAGAACGTCGTGGGGCTCCCGTGGAAGTGGTCCCGGACCGGTCCAGGCTACGCCAATGACGGAGGGTTGAAATTCGATCTCACCAAGCTCGACCAGAACTATTATGACCGAATGAGGACCAGGATCATTACCGCGGGCAAAAACGGCATTTATGTTTCCGTCATGCTCTTCAACGGCTACGAGTGGCAGTTTGAGCCTAATCCGAAGGACGGCAACCCCTTTTACGGGCCGAACAACATCAACGGCGTAGACTGCCCGGGGAACTGCCCGACCGACACTTCTCAGATGTCGGACGAGGTGTGGAACTTCGAGCAGGCTTACATCCGAAGAGTGGTAGACACGGTTAACGATCTGGACAACGTGCTCTACGAAGTTTCGAATGAGTCGGGCTCGCCGTATTCGGATTTATGGCAATACCGAGTTATCGACTTTGTTAAGCAGTACGAGTCAACCAAGCCTAAGCAACATCCTGTGGGCATGACCTTCCAATGGAAGGGGGGATCGGACTTAACCCTTTACAAAAGCCCTGCCGATTGGATTTCGCCAGGGAGCCATTTGCCACCCTCGGATGGCACTAAGGTGATCATCAACGACACGGACCACTCCTATGGCTGGCCGGATATGAAACACGATGGATTACCCGCTCAACGCGCCTGGGTCTGGGAGAATTTCGCTTCGGGCAACAATGTCGCGTTCATGGACCCTTATTTGGTGGTGTGGCCCGACCGGAATGCGCCGGAGGGTTCCACCGCCGATCCCTATGTCGGCGTCAGGCCGGATAAGTATTGGGACGTCCTTCGTAACGCCATGGGCAGCACTTTGACGTACGCGAATCGCATGAATCTGGTGGCCATGACCCCTCAACCCTCCCTGTCCAGTACCCGTTATTGCCTGGCCAATCCTGGGGTTGAGTACCTGGTGTACCAACCGTCTTCCGGCGCTTTCACCGTGATCCTTGTGGCGGGAAACTACCAGTACGAATGGCTGAATCCTTCCACGAACAGCACAGCATTGTCCGGTACTATGACGGTTCCAGACGGCAATCGCTCGTTTAGCCCGCCGTTCAGCGGTGATGCGGTGTTGTACTTGCGTGCTTCAACTCGGTAGCAAACTGGTGTAAAACCCTCGGCTTGCTATTCCTGGCCATCACTGTCATTCCGAGCCATCACTGTCATTCCGAGCGAAGCGAGGAATCTCGCTCTGCCTGTCCACGGAAAACTGGCCGACGAACCTCGTATGAAGCTCGTCTCCAGAGCACGATTCCTCGCTTTGCTCGGAATGACGCCATCCTGCATCAGAATTTCTTTCCGAACTGTCGTCGGTAGGCGCGCGGAGTCATCCCAACTAGGACTCGAAACACCTCGCCGAAGTAACTCTGGCTACAGAAGCCCACCTGCTGGCCGATTTCCGAGAGCGATGTCTCTCCGCTCGAAAGCATCAACTGAGCCTTTTCAATCCTGAAACCTGTCAGATAGGCACGAAAGGACTGGCCGGTGGTTTGTTTGAAGAACCTCATAAAGTAGGAAGCGCTCATGGCGCAGACTCGAGCCGCATCTTTTACCTCAATATGTTCTCCGCAGTGCTCGCCGAGGAGATCAAACACGGGCCGTAAGCGATTCACATCCTTCAGCTTGCGGTCCATGGTCTCTTGTGTTTCCAGACGACCCCTAAAGCGCCTGGCCAGGAGCAAAAACAGCACCTTCAAGTTAGTCTTAGCCGCCAGGCGGTCGAGTACGGTGCGAGCCGGGAGTTCATTGTGGATCTTCAGAAGTAATTGAAACACCTCTCGTGATAAGGCTCTATCCCCTGAGATGACATGCGGAAACCGCGGGCCCTGGTACAAGAACGAGCTCATGTAGATTTCGTCTTCGCCCTCGGTCGCACCGCTCCGGATGACTTCGGGTCGAAAGTTCAAAGTGATCAGCCTGTTTTCCACACGGGGGTTGTACAAGAATTGCTTGTAAATGTTGGGGCCTATTACTACCACATCTCCTTTCTTCAGACGGAAGCGACGATCTCGTATCTGGACCTCCATGCTGCCGCTATAGAGGTATGCAACTTCGTAGTGTTCGTGGCGGTTCGGTCGAACGAGGTGTCGGCCCGAGCCTATAATAAATCTCACATCGGCTGGAAAGGCCGGATCAAATGGATAATTGATGCGCACTCCGTCGGGAGTGATGTTAGGCCCAACAAACTGATAGTTGTCCTCCCAGGGAAATCGATCACGTCGCATGTATCCAATTTCCTCGGTTCAGATGGGCGCTTGAACTCCTTCGCCCATCCGTCGTCTCATGTAACCGAGAATAGTCCAAACCAAAAGCCCAAACAAGGGTGCACACAATACGGTGTTTCCTTCGCAGCTCCAGAACGGTTAGCGAAAGGAGTAGACAATGGATCGACGAGAAGACGAAGAGGTATTGACAATTCGCAGGCTGCGGGAAAACCGCTGCGCACCTTGTCATTCCGGGCGCAGCCAGGAATCTCGCTCTGAAAGCATTGGACCTGCGAGATTCCTTGTTGCCTGTGGCTCCTCAGATTGACAGGCCCGGGAAGTTTCCCGCAGCCTCTTGGCTATAGGCAGGATGGGCAGGGATCGCTTGAACACGTGTGGGGAGGAAGGATCGTGGGTAGTCTTGTTACAAAGAATTGCGAGAAGGTGATAGACGCCATGCGGCGCCGATGGGACAATGTTCGCCGTCAACTTGCGTCGGGTCGGTTCAATTAAAAGGAGGGAGTTTATGAGGGTACGCTGCATCCTTTTGGTGTGCGGTCTTTTCTTGGTGTCGGCTGTGGCCTCGGCACAGGACGTCGCTACGATTGTCGGCACCGTCACGGACCAGACCGGAGCGGTGGTTCCTGACGCCAAAATCACGGTTTCCAATCCGACTGAGGGGTTCACGCGCAACTGCGTCTCCAACGCGGACGGTGAATATACTGCCCCGCTGATACCCATCGGCAATTACACGGTGACCGCGGAAGCAACCGGGTTTGCGAGCCTCACACGCACCGGTTTCGCGCTCGCCGCTGGTCAGACGCTACGTGTGGATTTGCGCCTCGAAGTTGGAACGGCGCAGCAGAAGGTGACTGTGCTTGGAAATGTGCCGAAGGTTGAGACCGAAACGGGAGCCGTTTCCACCGTCATCACGGGAACACAGATCAGCGAGCTGAATATACCTGCAAGAAACTTTACCAATCTCGCCATGCTCGTCCCCGGCGCCGCACCGGGCAGTACCTTTACTCCTTTTGTACCCTCGGGCATGATCGGAGACCAATATATTGCCATCAATGGCGTGCCCGGCACCGGATTGGCTTGGGATATCGACGGCGTTTCGACGGTAGACCCCAGCTCGGGGAGTGATTCGCTTCAGGTTTTCCCCAGCCTCGAGATGCTTGCGGAGTTTCGGATCTCGACGTCGAATTACAGCGCCACGATGCCCCGGACGGGCAGCGGGGCGATTGAGATGGTGTCCAAAGCTGGCACCAGCCAGTTCCATGGCTCGGCGTTTGAATTCGTACGTAACAGCGCCCTCAATGCCAATGATTGGTTTCTGAATCGAGCCAGCGCGCCCATAGAACCGGCCAATCACAACGAGCTTGGGTTCACCTTGGGTGGCCCCTTGTATATTCCGGGCGTTTACAACACCCACAAGGATAAGACGTTTTTCTTCCTTTCCGAGGAATGGCGCTTCGACCGGACCGGCACGATCATCAACACCACCGTTCCCTCGGCGCTGGAGCGAACCGGAAACTTCAGCGAATGCGATCTGAAATCTGCCAATTATAATGTGGTGGTGGCCTCGGGTTGCGTGCTCCCCACCAATTTGGCGACAGGAACCACCTACGCCAACGACACGGTGCCCGTCAGCCCCATCGCCCAGACTTTGCTCAACGCCTATGTCCCGCTGCCCGACGTTGCGCCCAACATTTATATCAAAGCCTTCAAAATTCCCTTCAACTTCCGTGAGGACTCGCTGCGGGTGGACCACAACATCACCACCAACCTTCGCCTTTTCGGCCGCGTTACCCAGGATCGGGAGAATGACACAGCGATACCTGCCTATTATGGCAACTCTTACCCAACCACCGAGGACAAAGAGTATGCGCCGGCGAGAAATGAGCTCCTGAACCTTACCTACACCATCCGGCCCAACCTGGTCAATGCCCTGATTTTCGCTTATCAATCGCAGAACGACAACGTCAATCCTTTGGTCACAGGAATTGATTCCGTCTCCGGCTCGGTCCTGTCCCCCTCCGCGGGTTTGCAGGTCGGAAACATATTCCCGGGGTCGGCGTCAGGGATTGCACCGATCGGTAAGCTGTTGCCCGGCATCAGCGTGGGGGGTGGAGGTCCTGGTTTTGGGGAAAACGCGGGGGAAATCCTTCTTTTTTGGGATTCGAGCCCGACTCTCCGAGATGACGCGGTTTGGATGCGGGGGAAACATAGCCTGAAGTTCGGCATGTACCTCCGTCGGATGCGGCTTAACAACAGCGTGTTTACTGGATCTCAGACGGAGGGTGTGCTCTCCTTCGCGAATGCCGGCCCGAATACCACCGGGAACGGTCTGGCCGACTTCTTCTTGGGTAACATGTATTCCTTTGGGCAAGGCGGGATAGTTTTGAATGGCCAATTGCTGGGAGGGATCCCAGAGGGACATTATCGCGGGTGGGACTTCGAGCCCTATTTCCAGGACGACTGGAGAGCCACACGACGGCTTACCCTGAATCTGGGGTTTCGCTACTACTTCGTGACCCCCTTCGCGGATGTCACCAAGCCGCCGTTCTCGTCGATTTTTGTGCCCAGTCAATACAACTTAGCGAACGAAGCCACTTTTGAAGATGGCGGCCTGGTGGCGGGCACGGGCGACACCGAGTTAAACTATGGCAATGGGCTCGATGAATGCGGCGTCGGATCTATTCCTATCGGCTGTACCTCCGTAACGCATAAAACGCCCTCGCCGCGGGTGGGTTTTGCGTGGGATCCGCGTGGCTCGGGCAAGACGTCGATTCGAGGGGGCTATGCCCTTACGTTCGATTCCGGCAATGCCCATATGCTCAGTTCCGGGCGCGATGGAAATATCCCGCGCTACGCTTTCCTGATCACAAACTTCGTCAATAACTGGGGCTACCCGACTGTGGCGGCTCCCGGAATTCTGCCGGTGGGCTCCACGAATTCCCAACCGCTGTATCAACACTTGCCGGAGCTTCAGCAGTTTAACCTGACGGTGGAACACGAGTTTTCCGGTAACAACCTGGTGAGCGTGGCCTATGTCGGTAACTTGGGGCGCCACCTTACGCGGGCACGTAACGTCAACCAGGTTCTCGATGGAATAACCACCGTGAATGTGCCGTCTCTGGCGGGAACCCCCTATTGTGACGCCTCCGGAAACTGCGACGTGCAGAACGCCCTGATCAACCAGGACGACCCGGCGTACGCCTTCGCCCCGTTTCGTGGGTACTCAGAGATCAATCAGTGGGAGGCCTCGGGGGTCTCGAACTATAGTTCCTTGCAGATCAATTATCGTCACCCCGTCGGGCACGGCCTGACTTTCCAAGCTGTTTATACCTGGGCCCATGAATTAGACGACCTCCTGGGCGCCGGCGGCAGTGAAAATGGCGGCAACACCGATGATGATTATCACCTGAGTCGCTGGTATGGAAATTCCGCCGACAACCAGGCGCAAGTGTTGACAATGAATTATGTCTACAAGCTGCCGTTCTTTGCCCAGTCCCGCAATCATTTCGTCCATGGCGCATTGGCGGGATGGCAATTGGGTGGCCTCACGACCTTCCAAACTGGAACTCCGATCGGTGTCTCTTGCGGTCTCGCCGGGATGTCCAGCGGGGTGGGCGGGGGCGTGACGTGTAACTCGATAGGCAAAGTCCAGGTGCAGAAAGGGGTGGTCAACGACCCTGTATACGGACCCACGCCAACCTGGTTCAACCCAGGAAACATCGCGCAGATCACGGCTCCCCAACTCTATTCGAACAACGAGTCCGGCATGTTTGGGTACATGGGGAAGTTTGCCCTAACCGGCCCGGGCCGGAACGACTGGGACCTGAGCCTGATCAAGAACCTCGAACTGCCATGGTTCCACAGTGAACATTCGACCCTGCAATTTCGCTGGGAAACTTTCAACACTTTCAATCACGCCCAGTGGAGTGGTGTGAATCTGTTTTGTAGCGGCGTCACGTCTCCGGGACAGCCTTGCAACGGAGGGAATAACATCGGGAATGCCGAGGTCACCAGCGACTACCAACCTCGAAGCATGCAACTGGGACTGAGATTTGTGTTCTAGTCGATAAGCGTGGAGGCCAAGGGCCTGCCCCTTGGTCTCTACGGCTAGTTTGGACTCTTGACCTATTCCCTTCTCGCAGGATCCTGCCGGCAATCCTGCCACTCGGGGCTGACTAAGTCTCGACGCAAGAGCAGCCGTAAATGATGAAGCATGCCACTGTTGTTAGCCGATACGGCTTGTTGGCTCTGGGCCTTATCCTCTGCTGCACCCGCGTAAGCACAGTCGGCCTCTCCTCCATGCCTACGGCTGCCAAGACGCGACCTGCGTCGCCACGGTTCAGCGATGGCGGAGGGGGTAGCCCGCAGGCAGGAGGTCTGAAGCGTCAGTTGATGGCGCTCAGTGCGGATAAGACTCACTTGGTGAACACAAGCACGAACCAGCCCGTCTTCATTACAGGCGATACCGCTTACGCTCTTGCTGTTCAGCTCTCCTCCAATTCGGATATTGAAGCTTACCTATCTAACAGGGAGGCCAAAGGGATCAACCTTATCTGGGCTGCCCTGGTGGATTATGGCTTCCACTCTGATGCAAAAACCGAAAACGACGCCTCCGGCGACAACCCTTGGAACGGCGGGACCGACTTTACCGGGATGAGCAGCGCCACCGCATATTGGGCTCACGTGGACTATGTGTTGCGAAGGGCGGCGGCTCATGGTATCACGGTCCTGGCGGGAACGGGTTTCACCGCCTCATTCAACAAATGTGATATTCCGTACTACGCCACAATGGCGTCAAGCTCCGACGACACCCTGAAAGCTTATGGCGCATTCCTGGGCAATCGTTACAAGTCCTACTCCAACATTATCTGGCTGATGGGTGGAGATGGGAATTTCAGCCTTTGCGGCACTGTGCTTGCAAACAAGCTGAACGATATTGCTCTGGGCATCATGTCCGCGGACCCGGTGCACCTGATGGCTATCGAGGCGACCAGCGACAATTGGGGTGAAGCGAGCGCCACCAACTGGTTGCCTTTTACTCGAGGCTTGAAGAATCCGAATGGGTGGATCACGCTTGGTACCATCTACCCGAAGGGATTGCCGTCTAAAACCTTCGCATTGGAGATTGATAATATTGTTTCCCAGATTGCGATCGAAAGGAGAGCGGACCCCTTCGTTCCATTCTTCAGCATGGAAGATCCTTACGAGACGGAACCGAATGAAGCTCCTTACAACAACCAGCAATTGCGCCAGGAGGGATACACGGAGGTTCTTGGAGGAGCTTATTTGGGAAGGCTTTTCGGCAGCAGTAGCATATGGCCTTTCAATGCCACTTGCTGTGAGCCCCGCGGCACGACCTGGCAAACCGATATTGATGCTCCGCCCTCATTTGATCAGCAGCGCCTTGGGCAACTCTTCCGCAGCCGCGAGCACTGGATGATGGAGCCCGATATCACCCATACGGTGGTGAGGGATGGTTACGGTTCAGGCGCGACCCTGACGGTAACCTCGCGAACCCGCGACGGCCAGACCATCATCGCCTATATCCCGAACGGCAATGCGGCCACGTTGACGGTGGACATGAGCAAGATTACAAGCGCCGCTAACCAAGCCATCTGCTGGTGGTACAATCCCTCCTCAGGGGCTGCGACCCTGATCGGAAGTTTTGCGAATTCTGGAACGGAAAAGTTTACACCACCCGATTCAAACGATTGGGTGCTGGTCATCGATGACGCGAGCGCGAAGTTGCCTGCCCCCGGAAGTCGTGACCTCAAATCTCGCTAGTGGGCCAGTCTAGTGTTGTACTTTTTCTTAACAAAGGAGAACATTTGTGTCCGGATGGTTCTGGTGGTTGCTCTTCTGTTTTGCCTGTTGGGGCCCCTATGCTCTGCTCTCCAAGCTAGGTTCAAACGAGATCTCGGCTGGCGGTATGCAGGTCTTGTTCACACTGGGGAGTGTCCCGATAGTTTTAGCAGTACTGGCCAGAAGGGGCTTCAAGCTCGAGAAAAACCGGATGGGGATTTTCTACGGACTTACGGCAGGCGTGTTCTCGGCGGCCGGCTCCCTGGGGTTCTTCGCGGCGTTTCGCAGCGGGGGAAACGCCTCCGTGATCACGACGGCAACGGGCATGTATCCCGTTGTTACGGTCCTGGTTGCGCTTGCCTTCTTGCGGGAGCGGCTCACCTGGGTGCAAGTGGTCGGCCTGGGTTTTGCCACGGCAGCTTTCTTCATCTTTTCTCACTGAGGGAAAACACGTGATGCACATTGCGCCATGGCTCTGGATCGTGATCGTGGTACTCATCTTGTGGGGGCTCACGGCAGTCTTTCAAAAGCTGACCACCAATTATATTTCGGCAGAATCGACATTGGTCTGGCGAACAGTAGGATTTTTGCTTTTTATGCCCTTCATATATCCCGGCAGGGAGTTGTACCATCACTCTCTCCGTTCTGCGACTTACGGGTTCCTCGCTGGCTTATTGTGCGCCCTGGGTTGCTTGGGACTGTTTGCCGCTATGAAGAGCGGAGGCAAGGCTTCCATCGTCGGCCCTCTGAGCGCTCTCTATCCTGTCATTGTGGTAATTCTCAGTCCTTTCGTTCTCCACGAGTCGATTACTGCCCTACAGGGGGTCGGTGTGCTCTGCGGACTTGTCGCCGTGGTCCTTCTCTCGATTTGAGCTTCATGAGAGACACACGCAGACGGCGGAGATCCAGCCATCAAGTTTCGCAGCCTGTACATTACCGACTCGCCCTCCACTCGGCCATTTCAACTCGGGAGTAGTCGTAATGAGTGACGAAAAACCAAAGCGAATAAAGGCTCGAGTTCTGTCTGACGACGAGATCGCGTCTGTCCACCAAGGCTCGCTCACCGTCCTGCAAGAGGTTGGCATTCTGATCCATCATGAAAAAGCTCTGTCCCTACTGGCGGAGGCAGGAGCTGCCGTCGATCCGGTTTCTCATCAGGTGAAGATCCCGGCGGGGCTGGTAGAGAGGGCCTTGCGAACCGCACCTTCGGAGTTTCTGGTCACCGGTCAAGA